>WNFT01010000.1_pt1 | contig 16037 bp, 9 predicted proteins | sample 5400191 | NCBI WGS metagenome assembly WNFT01 (sample SAMN13153359, study PRJNA577476) | soil metagenome | isolation source: 80 cm saprolite under Madrone tree | place: USA:California | collected 2016-06-14 | reverse complement strand
AACTCACCCCACGACAAATCGGTGTGCAGAAGCGACACCGAGATTCCACGGTTGCTACAAGAGGGGCAATCATAGTCTACTTCCACGCTCCGCACGGGACGACCAAAGACGAGGTTCTGAATCTGAGACCCGGTTTCAACGAGGTCTTTGGCATCCTGGTAGAACCTCTTTCCACAGATCGGACAAGTTATCCTGGCGACACTCTTAGGGACTTGTCGAGTCGAGTCCATTGCCCAGATAATCCCGAATTGTTTGGCGCAATGAGCACACCTGGTGACAAATTGATAGGCCACGAGGCGGTCTCCTTCCAGGACTTCCGTTGACGCTAGAAGCCGAACGGGCAGCAGCCCCAGAAACGGTCGCTTGTGATGCCTAGGATTTCCGCCTTGCCTGAGTCGAAATCGGAAGAGGTAGGTGGGAATGGCCAGCCTTGCGGCTGCTACCAGTGATGCATGATGCTGGTCTGAGTAGAAGCAGTACGCTCTTCCTCGGAACTCGTCAAGACATATCTTTTATGAAAAAGGAATAGAATCGTCCGAATACTGAACATGGAGCGCGTACTCAAAATCCCGGAGTTCTTAGCTCACCTGAAAACCTCCGGTGGATACCCGGTCCCCTTCACGCAATTGTGGGCCTCTGGCATGCCCGATTTCCGCGCTGCGGACATGGAACATTGCGCAAGATGCCTGAGGGACAAACTCTGTGCTATTTGTGGTCGGCGTCTTGGTGAGTACTGCTATTTCATCGGTGGGCCGCTCTCAAAAAAGAACCGGCTGTTTCTGGACCCAGCGATGCACAAGCAATGCGCAGAGTTCGCCTCGCAGAAGCGCGGCGTGCCGCTCTAAGCTTTTGCCGACAACCACTATGCCGCCATGCGCGGGTGTTCGGGTTCTGTCTCGCGTATCTCCTGCTCTTATCGCTCGTCCTTTTCACGTGGTGATTCAGGTGGCGTTTCACTTCCGTGACGACAATTCGACCCCGAGACGTGAGCAAGAGCGAGACTTCTAGAAGATGAACGATTCGAATTAATTCTGTGGAACGGAGTTTTCCACAGGCCAGTACTATTGACAGTATAGATAGATACCTTTAAGAGCGACACACTTGCAGGTTATTTAATAAGTTTGAATGGGCATGTAGGCCGATTCGTGATTGAAGCTGCTCGTCCCACGAAGGCCTTGGGATAACCACGTCTCCATTTTGTGGACAGGCGGCAACCATCGTCAACGATGGCGAGTCCACGCCCACGCAGGAGTTCGGGTTGATTATGTCAAATTCTTGGCGGAAATGGTGGACCCTGGCAATGGCTCCTGAGTATCCAGATTCATGTGCCGGTGCCACCGTCGCGGTATCACGATTCCATTTTGCAAAGTCGGAGGATGTCATGAAGAAGTCCGTTGCAATGCTGCTCGTTTTGGTCGTCCAATTCGCTTTGAGCGGGGCCGCAATGGCGCAGTCCGGCAATAGTTGTCAGAGTTCGTTTGTTGTTTCGTTCTCAGGGTTGATCCCAACGGGGTGGAACTGTGTTGGCTGGGGCTACTTTGTTTTCCTTTCGATTTGCACTGTTCCGAACACCCGCTGCGCTCCTGCAACGGCGCCGGGGGAAACCTGCCCGACGTGCCCTCACGCTGGTAGCCCGATTGGCCTTGCCACTGGAAATACCTACATTGAGCAAACCGACGTAAGGATTCCGGGACTGTCAAACGGATTGACGCTCGTTAGGACATGGAACAGCCAGTGGCCGTCGAGTCAAATGGCATCGCAGGTCGGTTCGTTTGGACCAAATTGGCGCTCAACATACGAGGAGCGGGTGTTCCTGGGTAGCGACGGCTACCTGAGGTACGCTCGCGGCGACGGTAGCTTCTGGTCGTTTGCAGCAGGGGGACAGGGATGGGTGACCGTTGCGCCAGGAAATGCAGGCGCGACGCTTGCTCAGGGCAGTACCTACTGGACCGTTGTCCTCAAGAACGGAGAACAAAGGTATTTTGACATCAACAGTGGATCACTCACCGCTATTATCGACCGGAACGGCAACACCACGCAGCTTACCTACGACGGTTTGAATCGACTGGCCACTGTGACCGATCCGGCTTCACGACATCTGACCTTCACCTACGCAAGTAATTCCAGCTACCTGATAACGAGTGTTAGCTCTGATGTCGGACTGACGTTGACGTACAGCTACGATAGTCAAAATCGATTGAGCCAAATCACAAAACCTGACCAAACCACTCTAACTTTTCAGTACGACGGCAATTCGAATATCACCGCCGTTCTTGATTCAAACGGCAAAGCCCTTGAATCACATACCTACGACAGCTATGGACGAGGTTTGACTTCCTCACAAGCGGCTGGCGTCAACGCCGTCACAATTACTTATCCTCACTAAACAAACTTTCTGAGCGCAATTTGAAACCTGGAAAGAGGTCCGCTTCTTTACTCAGAACTGAGCGATCCGGAGGCGACTTTTTATGAGAATACAAAGGGTGAAGCTGATCACCTTCCTTTTTCTGACGATTGCTCTTGTCCTCTCTGCTGCCCAGGCTCAGGCTGCATCGCCGACGATCACAAGCTTGTCTCCAACATCTGGGGCAGTTGGGGCGTCTGTGACAATCACAGGCTCGAACTTCGGGTCAATTCAGGGGAGCAGCACGGTTAAGTTCAACGGCACAGCGGCCACGGTAACGAGTTGGAGCAGCACGAGCATCGGCGCTACGGTCCCGAGCGGGGCGACCACGGGGAACGTCGTAGTAACCGTTTCGAATAGAGCGAGCAACGGAGTCAGCTTCACAGTAGTTGCGGCCCCAAGCATCACGAGTCTTTCGATCACAACGGGAGCGGTAAGTGCAGCGGTGACGATCACGGGAGCAAACTTTGGGAGCAGCCAAGGGAGCAGCACCGTCAAGTTCAATGGCACGACGGCGACGGTAACCAGTTGGAGCGCGACAAGCATCGGGGTCACGGTCCCGAGTGGGGCCACAACCGGGAACGTGGTGGTTCATGCCAGCGGAGTAGATAGCAACGGATCTAGCTTTACGGTTGTAGCAGCGCCGAGCATCACCGGTCTGTCGATCACTACGGGAGCAGTGGGCGCGGCAGTGACGATCACGGGGACAAACTTTGGGAGCAGCCAAGGGAGCAGCACCGTCAAGTTCAATGGCACGACGGCGACGGTAACCGGTTGGAGCGCGACAAGCATCGGGGTCACGGTCCCGAGTGGGGCCACAACCGGCAGCGTGGTGGTTCACGCGAGTGGTGTCGACAGCAACGGATCTAGCTTCACGGTGGCGCCCAATATCACGAGCCTTTCGGTTACAACGGGAGCCGTCGGTGCGGCGGTGACCATCACGGGAACAAGTTTTGGGGCCAGCCAGGGTAGCAGCTCAGCGACCTTCAACGGCACGACCGCAACGATAACGAGTTGGAGCGCAACGAGCATCGGCACGACGGTGCCCGCCGGAGCGACGACAGGGAACGTAGTTGTCACTGTTTCAAATGTCGCCAGCAACGGTTCGAGCTTCACGGTGGTGGCAGCGCCAAGCATCACGAGCCTGTCGATCACCACAGGGGCGGTGGGTGCAGCGGTGACCATCACCGGAGCGAATTTTGGAGCAAGTCAGGGCAGCGGCTCGGTGACCTTCAACGGCACGACGGCGACGGTCAGTAGCTGGAGTGCTACGAGCATTGGGGTGACGGTTCCGAGTGGGGCGACCACCGGGAACGTGGTGGTGAATGCGAGTGGGGTGGCCAGCAACAGTTCGAGCTTCACGGTGGTGGCAACGCCGAGCATCACGAGCCTGTCGATCACCACAGGGGCGGTGGGTGCAGCGGTGACCATCACCGGAGCGAATTTTGGAGCAAGTCAGGGCAGTGGCTCGGTGACCTTCAACGGCACGACGGCGACGGTCAGTAGCTGGAGTGCTACGAGCATTGGGGTGACGGTTCCGAGTGGGGCGACCACCGGAAACGTCGTGGTGAATGCGTCAGGGGTGGCAAGTAATGGTGTGAACTTCACGGTTGTCGTAGTGGTGCCCAATATCACCAGCATTGCACCTACATCAGGACCCGTGGGAACAGCGGTGACAATTGCGGGGACGAATTTTGGGACGTCTCAGGGAAGCAGCACGATTTCTTTGAACAGCACGAATGCTGCGGTTGCAAGTTGGTCGGAGACAAATATCGTGGCGATGGTGCCGACTGGCGCCACGTCGGGACCACTCTCGGTCACGGTGAACGGCCAGAGTTCAAACAGCTCATTTTTTACGGTCACGACGGCGCTGCCCTCCGGTTGGTCTGACCGCGATATAGGGAGTGTGGGCATAGCTGGAAGCGCAAGCTACTCCGCTGGGACATTTACAATTAATAGTACGGGAACGGTTATTGATCCCACGAATGACTTTGTCGATGGCGGCTTTCATTTCACTTATCAATCGTTATCAGGCGATGGAACGATCATAGCTCGCGTACTCGGCCAGCAGGGAGGGACTTCTTCTGACGAAGCGGGAGTCATGATTCGCGAGTCGCTCAGCACAAATTCAACCAACATGTACGTGGATCTGTCGAATATTAATAACCCGAATTTACCATATGCCCAGATAAGGTACCGCCCGGCCACAGGCGCTTACTCCTCTTATGCGTCCGCAACCACACAAAAGTTCTATCCATATTGCCTGAAGCTCGTGCGGGCCGGAAATTCCTTCAGTGGTTATTCCTCCTATGACTGCATCAATTGGGAATTGATTGCAAGCTCCTCCATTTCCATGGCGCAGAACGTTTATGTCGGATTGGCAGTGACCAGTTATTCGAGCACCAGTGCTGTTACTGCGACTTTTGACAGCGTATCCATCAGTTCCTCGGCAATGACCTCGCCTTCTATCACAAACATCTCTGCAACGAGCGGATCGGTGGGAACTCAAATTGGGATCAGCGGCTCAAATTTTGGCGCGTCGGAAGGCAATGGTGTGGTGACGATTAATGGCGTACCCATGACGATCACGTCCTGGAGTGCTTCTGGAATCATTTTCACAATTCCGGCGGGCGCTACCTCGGGTCCCTTGTTTGTCTTTACTGGATCGACGTTGAATTCTAGCAACCCGATCTACTTCACCGTAACCTCGCAACCTTTACCGACTGAATGGCTTGATAAGGATGTCGGACAAGCTCCAACAATTGGGAGCGCAACTTCTTCGAACGGGACCTTTACGGTAAATGGAAGCGGCATACTGTATTCCACAGACTACGCCGACGGGTTTAATTTCGCATATCAGCCTCTTTCCAGCGACGGTACCATCGTGGCGCGAGTGCTGAGCTTGGCAAATGCCGATGGCTACACGAATGCAGGAGTGATGATTCGTGAGAGTTTCAATCCTGGGTCGACGTATGCAGCCGCGCTCATCGGTAGGGTAGCAAATGTTTCCATGCTCTATCGGACGAGTACGGGGACAGCTGCCGGTAACGCTTACGGTGCCACGGGGTATTTTCCGTACTGGGTGAAGTTGGTACGAAGCGGCAGCACTTTCAGCAGCTACGAGTCTGCCGACGGCGTGAACTGGACTGCCGTCAACGGCACTGCAACCATTAACATGGCGCAGAACGTGTATATCGGGCTGTGCGTGAGCAGCGGACAATCCGCCGGGCCGGTTACCGCGACATTCGACAACGTTTCGATTAACACGGGTGGTGACCCAAATCCTGTCATTACCAGTCTCTCCGCAACAACAGGAGCAATCGGCAGTCAAGTCACGATCAGTGGCTCGAATTTTGGTGCTTCACAGGGCAGCAGCGTTGTAATGCTTCACGGTTCACCGCTGGCGATTAATTTATGGAGTTCGACTTCGATTGTCGCCACTATTCCGACCGGCGCGACCTCCGGTCCATTGGTTGTTTCTGTTGGACCCGACGCGAATGACAGCAACCCTGTCTACTTCACTGTGACGACCCAGCCGTTACCGGTTGGATGGCTCGACACCGATATTGGGGATGCCGTCATAGGGGGCAGCGCAACCTATGCAAACGGAACATTCACGGTAAACGGAATTGGTGTGCTCTATGGAGGCGGCACGAGCGGCATGTTCCATCTGGCCTATCAGCCCATGCCGGGTGATGGCTCGGTGGTGGCGCGAGTCTTGAGCGTACAAGGTGGTGCGAGCTATAAATCGGCAGGAGTGATCATTCAAGAGACACTCGCCCCTACGACGACCTTCGCAACCACAATGTCCGATAACACACCAAATACTTTCCTCCTCTATCGCACGAGCGTCGGGACAAATCCTAATATTGGCTATGCAGGTGGCTCGACGAGTTTTCCTTATTGGATCAAAGTGGTGCGCACCGGCAGCACCTTCAGTGGCTATCGTTCTGCGGACGGAGTGAACTGGACCCAGGTTGGAACTAACCAGACCATCAGCATGGCGCAAAACGTGTACGCTGGGCTAGCCGTTGACAGCGGGTCTTCGTCGAGCACGACTACGGCCACGTTCGACAACGTTTCGGTCACGGTGGGGACGACGCCGTATCTCAGTGGTATGTCCCCCAGCTTGGGAGGGGTAGGAACCTCGGTGACGATTGCGGGGTCCAACTTTGGTGCGACTCAGGGAAGCAGCACGATCACATTCAACGGCGCAGCGGCGACGGTCACAACCTGGACTAGCTCGCAGATCGTAGCGACGGTGCCCGCTGCGGTGCCGTCAGGCGCAGGCCCAGTTAGCGTGACAGTGAACTCGATAGCGAGTGTGCCTATTGCCACATTTACCGCGATCAAGCCGGTGATTACGAGCTTGGCTCCTCCTGCTGCTCCCATCGGCGGTACGGTCACACTGAGCGGCTCAGGTTTTGGCCCAAGTGCGAGCGGCAACCAAGTGCTATTCAACGGAACCGCCGCAACCGCCACCGCGTGGAGGGATACAGGTATTACTGTGACCGTTCCATCCAGCGCGACAAGCGGCTCGGTGTCAGTGGTCGAAGACAGCTATTCCAGCAACAGCGCATCATTCACGGTGATCGAATCCCTTTCCCTCAGCGGTCTAACCCCGGCAATAGGTCCACTTGGCACGACCGTGACGATCACGGGCACGGGCTTCGGCTCAACACAGAGCAACAGCGTGGCCAGTTTCTACGGCGCTGCGGCGAACGTTGTTAGTTGGAGCGACACCTCAATCGTGACGACCGTACCCGTCGGGACCTCAACGGGGAGCGTCAGCGTAACTGTGGCTGGCGAGACCGCGTACGGTCCTATTTTCTTCCTGACCTCATCGCTGACCTTGACCGACTCGCTCGGCAACACAACTACGTACAACGCGCAGGTTGCGGGCGGGCAATGGGAAGTCACAAACTCGCAAGGTTCAGGCTGTTCAAGCTGCACACAACGGGGAACGATCAGTGAGACCTACGACAGCAGCGGAAACGCGCTGACAAGAACAGACGAACTCGGGCATACGATTACGTACACGTACGATTCCAATGGGAACGTGCTTTCGATCTCGCAGCCGGACGGTAACGGCAACACTCCGACGACTTCTTACACCTACAACAGCTTCAATGAAGTGCTAACGGTAACCGATCCGCTCGGAAACGTGACGACAAATACTTCCAGCGTCACGACGTTCACATATGACAGCAAGGGGGAGTTGCTGACAATCAAGGACCCGCTGACCAACGTGACGACGCTGACCTATACGACAGCGGGATTGATTTACACAATTAAGGACGCGCAAAACAACATCACGACGTACGGATACGACACTCACGGCAACCGCACTTCTGTCACTGATGCGCTTAACCATCAGACGACGCTTGCCTATGACACTGGCGACCGGCTGAAAACGATTACGTATCCAGATACGACCATGACAACTTTCATCTACGATTCGCGCGGGCGGCGAACTTCCGTTACCGATCAAAATGGAAAAACAACCACGTACGCCTACGATGATGCGGATCGGTTGACCAGCGTCACCGATGCCGGCAATAACGTGACGACCTACGGCTACGACACTGAGAACAACCTGACCTCGATTAAAGACGCGAACAACAACACAACATCGTTCACACCCGACGCGTTTGGCCGCATTACGAAGACAACTTTCCCGTCCGGGTACGTAGAAACTTACAATTACGATGCGGTGGGAAATCTCACAAGCAAGACGGACCGCAAGAACCAGGTCATTGGCTACACGTACGACCAGTTGAACCGGCTGACGCAGAAATCCTATCCTGACACCACCACGGTGAATTACACCTACGATCTCGACAGCCGCCTTACGCAGGTGACCGATCCTACGGGCACTTATCAATTCACTTTCGACAACATGGGACGGCTTACTTCGGCAAGCACCAGCTATGCATTTCTGACGGCGCGCAACTTCACAACAGGTTATTCCTACGACGCCGCGTCGAACCGGACGGGGTTCACCGATCCTGAGAGCGGGTCCACTGCATACGCGTACGACACGTTGAACCGGCTGCAAACCCTGACGCCGCCAACGGCCTTCAGCGGCACAGGTTCTTTCGGCTTCGGTTACGATGCGCTGAGCCGCCGCACGCAGATGACCCGCCCGAATAATGTGGCGACCAACTACGCCTACGACAATCTGTCGCGGCTGCAGAGCGTCCTGCACCAACTGTCCGGGAGTACTATCGACGGGGCCACGTACACGGTGGATAATGCTGGAAATCGCACGGCAAAGACGGACCAGCGGGCAGGGGTCACGTCGAACTATGGCTACGATGCGATTTACGAGCTAACAGGCGTGACGCAGGGCACGAACACTACGGAGAGCTACACGTACGATCCGGTCGGGAACCGGCTCAGCTCGCTCGGTGTGTCGCCTTACGGCGTAAACGGATCGAACGAACTCACCTCAACACCTAGCGCGAGCTACACGTACGACAACAACGGCAACACGCTCACCAGCGTGACCGGCTCCAACACGACGACGTACGCTTGGGATTTCGAGAACCGCCTGACAAGCGTGACGCTGCCAGGCTCGGGCGGAACGGTCAGCTTCAAATACGATCCCTTCGGTCGGAGAATTTACAAATCCTCATCCTCGGGGACAAGCATCTACGCCTACGACGGCGACAACCTCATCGAGGAGACGAATTCCTCTGGCGCGGTCGTTGCGCGCTATTCGCAAGGGCTAAACATCGATGAGCCTTTGGCCATGCTGCGCTCCTCGACCACAAGTTTCTATCAGGCTGACGGTCTTGGCTCGATCACTTCGCTGAGTAACGCGGCGGGGGCACTGGCGCAGACGTACTCATTCGACGCTTTCGGAAAGCAGACGTCTTCGTCTGGCTCGCTCGTGAATCCGTTCCAATACACGGGCCGTGAACTCGACTCCGAAGCCAATCTGTATTTCCTGCGGAACCGGTACTACGATCCGGCCACGGGAAGATTCCTGAACGAGGACCCAAATCGGTTCCTCGGCGGAATCAATCTTTACCGATATGTGTCCAACAACCCGGGGAATTTCGTCGACCCGTTGGGTCTTGCACCTAGCTTTAGCTGTGCGTGCAGAATAGCCGCTGGCGCACTTGCAGGCGGTGTCGCTGGCGGAAAAGCGGGAAAATGGGTCGGCGGTGCGTTGGGAGGAATCGGAGGCGCATTAGGGGGCGGGGCGGGCGGAACGCTGGTTGAGCCTGGCGGCGGAACGATTGTGGGAGGAATCGCAGGTGCTGCCGAGGGCGCAGCAGCCGGTTCACGCATTGGCACCGGCGTCGGAGCCGTGATAGGGGCTCTCGTTGGAGCGCTCTTAGCGGATCAAACGTGCAAAGAAAACCAGCAGAAATGCAAGGATCAATGGATAGCGGACATCGAGTGGTGTGATGCAGTATACGGCAATGACCCAACCCTGCACTTGGCGTGTGTGCAGATCGCAGACCTCAACGCCGAGCGATGCCTAGATGGTCTACCACGACTTAACCCGGATCCAAGATGGTACAGGAAGCGGTACTAAGAGGTGACCCATGGGTGAACTAGACCAGCTAACGCGAGCCATGCGCGATAGCAACGAGCTTTGGCAGTTAGGAGAACCACGGAAGGCGCTGAAGCTCTTGGATCAGTCGATCGCGGAAGCTATTCGACAGAAGAAGGATCAATGGGTGCAGGTGTTGTGCCGACATGCAGCCTTGATTTCTGATTCAATCGGCGATCTGCCGCTCGCCAAGCAATACAACGAACAAGCACTGGTCTACGGCCCCGACAATCCAATGGCGTTGTACGGCTTAGCCAAAGTGCTATCTCAGCAAGGAGAAACCGAACTGGCCAAGCAGTATGCCACAAAGTGCCGGGAGGCAGTTGTTCATAGCGGTAGCGAAATTCACCGAGGAGTCCTCGACCTGATCGCCAAGCGGTGGCCTGAACTCATCGAGCGGTAGGCACGGCCAGCTTTGTTCTAGCCGTCTTCGGGAGGCGTCCCTGGAACTACACATGACCTCAACGATCGAAAGTCGCGAAATATCGAAAACACTGTTTCGTTCATTTGTTGTCGGGACCTCTCTGTCAATCGCCGTGAGCTATCTCCTTTATGCTGCGAGTCCTGGACTTGTCATCATGGAAGTCTGTGAGCTTCTATCGATACCGTCGTCTTTGACCGTGCAGTATTTTGGGGTCAAGCTGCATTCGGCGTTTTTCGAGACGATGGTGAATTCGGTATTCTATACCTTCGTGGTGTTCGCGATTTCATTGCTGTACCGACAGATTAGAGCGAGGCGGCTCCGCCAGCGCGCGGAAGGGTCCAAAGTTTCACTTTGATTTACGATGCGCTAGCATCCGGCTACGACGCGGGGAGGGGCTTGTTTGACAACAACGGCAACACGCAGACGAAGGTGGTTGGTTCAAGTACCACGACCTACGCCTGGGATTTCGAAAACCGCCTGACCAGCGTTATGCTGCCGGGCACTGGCGGGACGGTAAGCTTCAGATACGATCCTTTCGGGAGGCGAGTCCAAAAGTCATTCACGACGGGAGCGAATCCGCCAACGACGACGACGACGAATTATCTCTATGACGGAGACAACGGAATCGAGGAGGTCGATGCAAACGGTAGCGTGCTTGCGCGGTATTCGCAAGGCTTGAACATCGATGAGCCCTTGGCGATGCTCCGGGGAGGTGCAACGAACTACTATCATGCTGATGGATTGGGTTCCGTTACGTCGCTAAGCAACTCGACTGGTGCTTTGGCGCAAAGCTATACATACGATTCTTTCGGCAAGCAAACCGCTGCCTCCGGTTCGCTCACGAATCCTTTCCGCTACACAGGCCGCGAATCTGATGTGGAAACCGGTCTGTACTCCTACCGCGCCAGATACTACGACCCGAACGTAGGGCGCTTTCTCACCGAAGACCCCATTCGATTCACTGGTGGTTTTGACTTCTACAGTTATGTTGGGAACAGCCCTATCGATATCGCCGATCCAGTTGGCTTGTTCGGAACGAGGGATGGCATTACGAGGCATCAAGCAGTAGACATTGACCCGTCTTGCGGCACCAGGTCGGGCGGTGCTTGCACCTTATTCAGAGCCGCTTTGGTGCTTTGTACGTGCACGACGGACGGGTGCGATGGTAAGTGGAAAGCGAATGCAGTGGACAGCAACGGAAATGCAATCGCCCGATATATGTACAGCAAGGCGGTTGATGAACCTCTCGCGCAACTTCGCTCTGGCACAACCAGCTATTACGAAGCGGACGGCCTCGGCTCCGTCACTTCGCTGAGCAGCACAGCCGGAGCGGTGGCTCAAACGTACACGTTCGATTCGTTCGGAAACACGACGAACTCAGCGGGTTCACTCACAAACCGATTCCAGTACACGGGCCGCGAGTTCGACTCCGAAACCAATCTCTACTTCTACCGGTCTAGGTATTACGATCCCAAAGCAGGTCGGTTCATTGGCGAAGATACCATTCGCTTCAACGGCGGAATTAATTTCTACAACTATGTGCAAGGAAACCCGACTAATTACCGAGATCCGTCAGGCGAAATACCAGTCTACGGATGGTGGTGTGGACCGAACTGGACCGGCGGGCATTTTGCACCATACGATCCCAAGCTCGACAACAACGGATACTACAAGAAGCCGATAAATCCCACGGACGCGGTCTGCAGAGACCACGACATCTGCTATTGGAGTTGCAGAGACGCTTTCCCTTGCGACCAAGGTGCGCGGGGAGGTTGCATGCGAAACTGTGACGCACGGCTGATTTACTACATGCCGACCACTGGAGCAGGGCCGATTATTGGGGCCGCGATAGACTTTTTTAATGAGCACCCGGATGCCGGAAAGAATGATCCAAAATGTCCCAATTGCAAAAAATAGGACAACCCTTGAGCGCAATGACTCGCCGAAAAGCGTGGACTTATTTTTTGCCGTTCCTACACCTTTGCGCCTGCTTCATTAGCATGCTCGGTCACCTCATTCCGAGCTTGCAGTACCTTGGCATAGTGTGGACGGGCATAATGCTTGTAGATTTTCCGATTTCTTTAGTGGCGCTTGCGTTAGCGTGGAAATACAGTGCGCTTGCCACTGCATGGATTTTAGTCGTCGGCACCTTGTGGTGGTATCTATTGAGTCGCGGAGCCGAGCTTTTACTTCTTAGATTCAAAGCTCGCCGGGAGGCACCGCTGAACAAACTCGGCTATTGAGCGATGGCCGGGGATGGACTCTGGCCCGCTTTTGAAGCGGTCTGAGAGCGTGCCAGGGCGCGGTTGACGTGAGCACCGCAGAGTGCCGGAGGAGCGGCGTCTTCGACGCCGGGATGGGGGTATGACACGTCACCCCAAGTTGGGTGCTGCAGAGCAACCTGCGGTTGCTGTAGGGGAACCACTAAGAAATCAGCGACTTACAAAATTTCCGGCGCGGTAGAGCGCCGCACGGTTCCTATACGGGAACTTGTTGAAAACAAAGCGCGGCGGCTAAAGGAAAAAATCGGCACGCGCCACGTAAGGCAAGTGAGTTTCGGTCAACAGTTGGGTCCAAAATGGGTCCAATAAGCCACGAAAACCACCGAAAACCGGGGTACAGGAGGTACGCAGAGCCAAGACAAATCAACGAGATAGCAAAACTGAATTTAACTACGAACCAGAAGGTCGGGAGTTCGAGTCCCCCCGGGCGCACCACTCTCCTATCTTGGCGTGGAAAAACACAAGCGCAATTGATAGCATCGCGCGCATGTTCAACCTACTTTTTGTGTTGCTGAGCCTGGCGGGTGCTATGCCTGCAAACGATTTGCCGACGAAGAAATATTTGGACCTGGCCGCCATCAAGACGATGGTGGCGGCCGCGGAGGCGGAAGCGAAGAAGCGCAACGTCGGCGTGACGATTTGCATTGTGGACGACAGCGGGAATTTGCTGTTCTTGCAGAAGGGCGACACTGCGTCCATAAACACTATCGAGTTCGCGCAGAAGAAGGCGCGGCACGCGGCGCTGTACAAAGGCCCTTCCAAGGATGCCGCGGACGCGGTGAAAAAAGGGAGCGTGGAGGCGCTGGCCTTCCCGAACTTTTTTCGAACCAGGCGGACTGCCGATTATCGTGGACGGCCGGATTCTGGGCGGGATAGCCGCAAGCGGAGCGAAGTCGGAGATCGACGAGGCCATTGCGCAAGCGGCGATCGATGCGCTGCTCAAGAAGTAGGTAAGCGTGTAACCATCTCCGTTATTCTTGGACGGTCCGCCCACATTTCGTGTTCGATTCGGTTGACGCTGAGGTCCTTCGGCTACCCTCATCGGGTAGCCTCAGGATGACAACGCAACCTTTGGTTGCTTTACATGGTGATGACGACGCGGAATTGGGCTTTGCCGCTGGTCATGCGGGCGAAGGCTTCGTTGACGCGATCGAGCGGGAACGTTTCGATCATTGGGCGCACGCCGCTATACTCCGCGAAACGCAGCGTGTCTTCGGAGTCGATGGAACTTCCTGAATTCCAACCTTGAATGCTGTTGCGGGCGAAGAGAATTTTTGTCGTGGGCACGTCGATGCTTCCCAGGTCCGCGCCCACCACCAGGAGTTTTCCGTTCGGTCCTAACCCCCCGATAATGGACGACATCGCTTTGGAGCTTGGCACGGTGGCCAAGATGACGCGTGCCCCGCCCAGTCTTGTTAGCTCAGCCGCGGCATCTGTGGCGGAACTATCGATATATATATGGGCGCCAAGTTTTTTTGCCAGCTCGGTGTTTTCTTTGCCGCGGCTGACTGCGACGACCTGGTAGCCGAACTTATTGGCAAATTGCAGACCCAAGTGGCCGAGGCCGCCAATTCCGAAGACCGCGACTAAATCTCCAGGGCGGGCCCCACTGTTGCGCAGGGCATTGAATGTTGTGATTCCGGCGCAGAGGAGCGGGGCGGCATCGATGGGATTGAGCGATTCGGGGATGCGCGCAAGAGCTTCGGCTGGAGCGATCATATATTGGGCGTAACCGCCGTCGAAGGTGACGCCGCAGATTTTTCCGTTGACGCACAACGCAAAATCGCCGCGACGGCAAGAATCGCAAGTCCCGTCGTGACCGGCGTTCCAGCCCACCCCGACGCGCCGGCCTTTTTTCCAGACTGTGACGCCGGCGCCGTTTTCGTCGACGACGCCAGCGACTTCATGGCCAGGGACGCGCGGGTAGGCAATGCCAGGAAAGAGGCCGTTTTTCGTGACCTCATCACTGAAGCAGATGCCGCAGGCTTGCACGCGGATGCGGACCTGGCCGGGGCCGGGTGTCGGGATATCGCGCTCTTGGATTTCAAAATCGGCGCCAGGTTTGGTGACAACGGCGATTTTCATTTTTGGCATTTGGTGATTTTCCTTTTTCGAGTAGCAGGCGTTGGATGCGGGAGCCAGCGGGTTCGTTAGGTTGTCGGGTTGAGGCCGGAAGGAGGATTCACCACAGAGGGCACAGAGGACAGAGAGGCGGAGAAGCGGAGCAGCTTGCGCAAAAAGGGGCGCGGCGGTGCCTGCCCGCAGCAGGCGGGCTGCGCTCCTACGGTGCGGTTCGTGCTAGAGTTTGCGGTTCAGGGTGATTTGGAGGAAGTGTGGCGTATCGGGATTTGCGGGAGTTTGTGCGGAAGCTGGAGAAGGAAGGGGAGTTGAGACGCGTGCGGACGGAAGTGGATCCGATTTTGGAGATTACCGAAGTCACGCAAAGAGTGACGCGAGCGAAGGGGCCTGCGCTACTGTTTGAGAAGGTACGCGGGTCGCGGGTGCCGTTGCTGGTGAACGCGTTTGGTAGCGTGCGGCGGATGTGTTTGGCGTTTGAGGTGGCGGCGCTGGATGAGGTGGCGGCGCGGATTCAAGGATTTCTGGACATGCAGTCGCCAGCGGGATTGTTCGACAAAATCAAGATGTTGCCGAAGCTGGCGGAGTTGGGCTCGTTTTTCCCGAAGACGGTGAAGACCGGGGACTGCAAGGAGGTGCGGCGTCATGGGAATGACGTGAATCTGTTTGATTTTCCTATTTTGAAGTGCTGGCCGCAGGATGGCGGGAGGTTTATTACGTTTCCATTGGTGTTTACCCGCAATCCAGAGACGGGGAAGCGCAATGTAGGGATGTACCGTATGCAGGTTTACGACGAGCGGACCACCGGAATGCACTGGCAAACGCAAAAGCATGGCGCGGAGCATTTTCGTCGAGCGCGGGCGGCGAATCCGGAGGGACGGATACCGGTGGCGGTGGCGATTGGTTCGGATCCGGCTACGGCGCTGGCGGGCATGCTGCCGATACCGCCGGACCTGGACGAAATGATGTTTGCGGGATTTCTGCGGCGCGAACCGGTGGAGATGGTTCCGTGCGAGACGAATGACCTGGAAGTGCCGGCGAATGCGGAGATTGTGTTGGAAGGCTACGTGAATCTGAACGAGATGCGCACAGAAGGGCCGTTTGGGGACCACACCGGTTTCTATTCGCTGGAAGGGGAGTTTCCGGTGTTTCACGTGGAGTGCGTGACGCACAAGAAGGACCCGATATATCTGACGACAGTGGTGGGACCGCCGCCGCAGGAAGACTTTTATATGGGGTATGCGGTGGAGCGCGTGTTTTTGCCGGTGATGAAGATGCAGTACC
>WNFT01002411.1_pt1 | contig 16037 bp, 11 predicted proteins | sample 5400191 | NCBI WGS metagenome assembly WNFT01 (sample SAMN13153359, study PRJNA577476) | soil metagenome | isolation source: 80 cm saprolite under Madrone tree | place: USA:California | collected 2016-06-14 | reverse complement strand
TGGTCTTGGTGAACATGGCGTGTCTCCTGTTTTCACCAGCGTCATCAGCGACGCCGTCCATTGGAAGGTAGGGCCGAGTTGAAATTTTCGCGGTGCGAAATCGCACAGTTCGTTTCGATCCGCGACTTGGTGCCCTCAGCTCTGAAGTTTTCGTGTCTTGGGCAAGATCACCATCAAGCATGGCCCGGCCAAGAGGCTCGGAATGGAGAGCAGCATGACCATGGTCTACAAGGCGCACGATCCCGCGATGCTCAAGGCCGGTGGGTTGAGCGCAGCGAAACCTCCACCATCGGTCTTGCCGGTGGAATGCCCTGATGGGTTTGGCTGCCGCTCAACCCATCCTACGGCCCGAAATGGAATGGATAATCAGGGGCACGACACTAGTCTGGTAGCGCGGATGTTGCTGCGCTCCGTCCGGCTACGGTCTCGGACTTTACCAGCGGCATTGACGACGCAACGCGATACGACCACAATAGCGGCGGTTTTCGGTGGAGATCACTCAAGTCCCTGATGAATTGGCTTCGGACCATACGTGGGTTTGTCCGGTTGCTGGTCGCCCTGTTCGTGGTCGCGCAGTTCGCGGGCGTGGTGTCGTCGCCGCGCGCCAACGCGCAGCCGATTGCGAATGCGGCTCTCGCGCACGACCATCATCAACACGACCACGCCGACCAGGGGAATGGCCCTCACCACGACCACAGTGGAAACCTCGCTGATACCTGCTGCGCGCTGCATGCCTACTTTGCCGGCGTCCTTCCCCCGGCAATGCTGATCGAGACGGGGAGCGCTATGGGCCAATCTCTGGTCGGCGCCCCCGATGATCAGGACCGCGGCAGGCCACCCGGCCGTCTCGACCGTCCCCCAAGACCTCTGCGCTGAATCCTAAATCGTAGTGTGTCCGCGTTTCGCGGCACGCTGCTCTGATTCGCGCATGAGGTTTTAAAAAATCATGCTCAGACATCGATGGTCTGCGCCTGCATTCCGGTTTGGAATGGCGCTCGTGCCTGCATTCGGCATAGCGGCGTGCACCGCGGTGCCTCCTCCGGCGTCTTCGATCGCTGCTGCTGATCCTGCCGCGCGGGTTCCCGCAACACAGTACCGCTCGGTCGAGACTTCGGACCTGTTTCAACCTGCCGAACCGCGGTCGTGGCGGGACCTCAACCGGGATGTCGCTTCGCCGCCGCCGAAGCCAAAAGGACAAGAGCCGTGAGGGTGACTGCGCATATGAACGGCGGACGGGCCGGGCTTCTTGCGTCGGCCCTTGCCGCACTGTTGCTGACCGGGTGTGCCTCTTTCTCGCCGGACGCCGGAATGGGCGCGGTGAGCGGCATCGCGGCCACGGAGTTGAAGAAAGATGCGCTCAAGATCGACGGTGAGGAGGCGGCGGCCGCAGGCCGGGCGCGCGTGCGAGGGCTGCTCGCGTCAACGCTGTCAGTGGACGCCGCCGTTCAGATTGCGCTTCTAAATAACCGCGGCCTTCAAGCGGCCTACAATGAGCTCGGCATCGCCGAAGCCGCGATGGTGGAGGCGAGCCTTCCGCCCAATCCGGCGTTCGCGATCAGCCGGCTTTCGACATCGGTCGAGCTTGACATCGAACGCCGAATTGTCGGGGACATTCTGGCGCTCGCGACGCTGCCGGTGCGGGCGAACATTGCGGCCGACCGTTTCCATCAGGCCCAGCTGCGCGCCGCCGAGGAAACGCTGCGCGTCGCCGCCGAGGCCCGGCGGAACTATCATCGCGCGGTCGCGTCGCGTCAGCTCGGGACTTTTCTGAGCAAGGCAAGCTCTGCGGCCGAGACCGCCGCAAAGCTTGCCAAGCAACTGGGCGAGACCGGCGCCATGAGCAAGCTCGATCAAGCACGGGAGCAATCTTTCTACATCGACATTGCGACGCAGCTCATTGCAGCACGGCAGCGCGCGACGAGCGAACGCGAAGCATTGATCCGGCCGCTGGGGCTGTGGGGCGACGAGATTGAATTCAAACTGCCGGAGACACTGCCGGCCCTGCCGCGGCGGCCCATGGGCTTGCCTGCCGTTGAGGTGGACGCCGTCCGCAGGCGCGTCGATCTGCAAATCGCGCGCATCGAAGTCGATACGCTCGTAAAGTCCTATGGCCTGACCAACGCGACGCGGTTCATCAACTTGCTGGATGTAGCGGGTGTTTCCAGGACTCAGCGCGAAGCCGGAGGGGCGCGCGGCACCGGCGGCGGCGTTGAGGTCGAATTCCAAGTGCCAGTCTTTGATCTTGGCGAAGTTCGCCTGCGCCAAGCCGGTGAGAGCTACGCGCACGCTGTCAATCGCCTCACCGAAAAGGCGGTGAACGTACGGTCGCAGGCGCGTGACGCCTATGCGGCTTATCGGTCGACCTACGACATTGCGGTCCACTACCGCGACCAGGCCTTGCCGCTGCGTCAGACGATCACGGACGAGACCGTGCTGCGCTATGGCGCGATGCAGATCGATGTTTTCACATTGCTGACCGAGGCGAGGCAGCGCCTCGCGGTGAACATCGCCGCCATCGAAGCGCAGCGTGATTTCTGGCTGGCGGCGACCAATCTCGGCGCGGCGGTGGCCGGCGGCGGCGTGGCTGCGGGTGGCGGTGCAATTTCCAGTGCGGCGGCGAGCGCGTCCGGCGTCACCGCGAGCGAGTGAACGATTGAGGAGATCGACATGCTATCGCGACGAAGTCTATTGGGAGCAACCGCAGTCCTTGCGGGCGCAAATGCGATCAGCGGGCGCGTACAGGCAACCGGCATCCCGGAAGCGCCAACCACGTCCACCAATTCGATGCAGCCGCCGCTGTTCCCGTCGAGCGGTCCGGATTACCAGCCGGTGGTGACGTTGAACGGCTGGACGCTGCCGTGGCGGATGAACGGCGATTGGAAGGAATTCCATTTGGTCGCCGAGCCGGTCATCCGCGAGTTTGCGCCCGGCATGAACGCGCATCTATGGGGCTATAACGGCCAATCGCCCGGTCCGACCATCGAGGCCGTGGAGGGCGACAAGGTCCGCATCTTCGTCACCAACAAGCTGCCCGAGCACACCACCGTCCACTGGCACGGCATGCTGCTGCCGAACGGCATGGACGGCGTCGGGGGCGTCACCCAGCCGCACATCGATCCCGGCAAGACCTTCGTCTACGAGTTCGAGCTCAAGGGCAGCGGAAGCTTCATGTACCACCCCCATTCGGACGAAATGGTGCAGATGGCGATGGGGATGATGGGGATGTTCGTCGTCCATCCGCGCGAGGCGAAGCTCCACCGGGTCGACCGCGACTTCGTGTTCGTCATGAGCTCCTACCTGATCGATCCCGGCACCTATCTGCCCAAGGTTGCCGAGATGACCGACTTCAACATGTGGACCTGGAATGCCCGGGTATTCCCGGGCATCGACCCGCTGCCGGTGCGCCTCGGCGATCGCGTGCGCGTGCGCATCGGCAATCTCACCATGACCAACCATCCGATCCACCTGCACGGTCACGGCTTTGCGGTGACCTGCACGGACGGCGGCTGGGTGCCGGAGAGCGCACGCTGGCCGGAGGCCACGACCGACGTTCCGGTCGGCGCGATCCGCGCCCTGGAGGTGATCGCGGATGCGCCCGGCGATTGGGCATTCCACTGCCACAAGACGCACCACACGATGAATGCCATGGGCCACAATACCCGCAATTTCATCGGCACCAACTTGAGGAATCTGACGAAAGCGATCGAACGCGTCGTCCCGGATTTTCACCCGATGGGCTCCGAAGGCATGGCCATGATGGGCACCATGGAGCACCCCATGCCGGACAACACGCTGCCGATGATGACCGGGTTTGGGCAGTTCGGGCCGATCGAGATGGGCGGCATGTTCACGCTCATGAAGGTGCGCGAGGGCCTCGGCGTCAATGACTATGGCGATCCCGGCCCCTACCGGAATCCCGAAGGGACGGTCGCGCACGAGGTTGAGGGTCCCGCCGGCCAGCCCGTGCATCGATCCGAAAACCCCGCGCCGTATGGCCGCCCGGCAACGGCCACCCCGACGGCCGCAAAGACGACTTCCAAATCACATCACCGAGGCAACTGAACGCGGACGCCTCCAAATCATTCCTGAAGAGATCGGCAACGAGAAACCATGAGATCAAGTGGATAAGGGCGAGGGGGCGGTCGAAAAAAGCGATCGCACCTTGTTACCGGTCCTGCCGCAATAGCCATTGGCGCCGATCGGCTTCATCGAAACGTTCCACTAGTTGCGGCGCCGGCTGCCGCGCTATGATGCGCCCACCGCCCCCACCCTCCTCCGCAAGCGGGAGAGCTTTGAGTGGCCGGGGTAGCGTTGGGGAGGAGGTGCGCCAAACGAGGCGCGGCAGCAGTGAGGCTTTCACATGTTGACGTTGTATTACGCGCCCGGTGCCTGCTCCATGGCGGCGCACATCGTGCTGGAGGAGAGCGGCGAGAAATACGAGCCGCGCAAGGTCGATCTCGCCGGCGGCGAGCAGCGCACCGAGGCCTATCTCAAGCTCAACCCACAGGGGCGGGTGCCGGTCCTCGGCCTCGACGACGGCGCCCCGCTCGCCGAGAACACTGCGATTCTGCCTTATCTCGGGAAGCGGTTTGGGTTGTGGCCGACTGATCCGTTGGCCGAAGCCAGGGCCCTCTCCTTGATCGGCTTCTTCGCCGCCAGCGTGCATCCGGCCCATGCCCATATCGGCAGACCTGAGCGCTACGCCGCCGATAGTGCCGCGTTTCCGACCATCCAGGAAGCCGGCCGCAAGACGTTCCACGGCTATCTGAAGCAGATCGACGGCATGCTGGCAGGACGGGAATGGCTGTCCGACCGCTACTCGGTGCTCGATCCCTACGGTCTCGTATTCTATAGCTGGGGCGTCCGCCGCGAACTGCCGATGGGAGAGCTTTCGAACTACACCGCGTTCAAGGACCGGATGCTCAAGCGCCCCGCAGTGGCGCGCGTGGTCGAAAACGAGAAAATAAAATTGTAATGCGCGCCGACGCCGCGTGGCTTGTCTGCTCCCTCTCCCCGCAAGCGGGGAGAGGCAAAGTCGCGCGCGGCTGTCGCTTAACTTAGCGCCAATGGGGACAAGCGCGGCCATGACGCCGAATGAAGGATCACGCCGATCACCATGAAGACAATCCTGGTTCCGGTCGAAGATCACGACTCGATGGCGGCGGTGCTTCAAGCCGCGTGGTTGGTCGCGCGCCGGTTCGACAGCTATGTGGAAGGTTTTGCGGTGCAGCCCGCGGCGTCGGAGTTCGTCGCGCTCGACCCTTTGAGCAGCCTGACCATGCCGCAGATCGCCGACGGCGACGCCCACATCGAGCGCTACTCACGCCAAATGTTTGAATCCTTCATGGCATCCAACAACGTGCCGCCCGCGCCGCCGACGCCCTCTCCGAGGGAGGGGGTGTCCTACGCCTGGGTGCGACCCGGCGCAGAATTCGACACGTTCATCGGCAGCTACGGCCGCGTGTTCGATTTGATCGTGCTCGGCAGGCCGGGACGCGCCCCACAAAACCCCCGAATGGCGCCATTGGAAGCGGCGCTGTTCGACAGCGGCCGCCCGGTTCTGATCGCCCCGCCGACGCCGCCCAAGGAGCTGGGGCGCAACCTGCTGGTCGCGTGGAACGGCAGCACCGAGCAAGCCCGCACCAACGCATTCGCGATGCCGCTGCTGCGCGGTGCGGATGAGGTCACGGTCCTGACGGTCGAAGGCGGCATGACCCCGGGGCCGACCGGCGACGAGGTGGCGCTTCATCTGGTCCGCAACGGTGCGCCGGCAACTGCCGTCACCGTCGCGCCGGCCGGACGCACGACCGGTGAGACAATCCTCGATCATGCGAAGTTGCGGGGCTGCGATCTCATCGTAAAAGGCGCCTACGCGCAAAGCCGCCTGCGCCAGATGATATTCGGCGGCGCCACCCGCCACATCCTCGCCCACGCGACGTTGCCGGTGTTGATGGCGCATTGATATGTCCGGTGTACCGGAGTTCTCTAAGAGCACGTTCCGATGAGATCGAATCGTCCCTCCACAGTCATGCCCGCGCTTGTCGCGGGCATCCACGTCTTTCTGGCGGACCTTCACCACAAAGACGTGGATGGCCGGGACAAGCCCGGCCATGACTGAGGAAAAATGGTTCGACATGACCGGAACATGCCCTAGATGAGCGCCGACCAAGGCCGAGGTTCTGAGGGCGCGTCCGGTTCTGGGCCGCCCGTACGCCACACGTTTTTCGCGATCTTCCCCTCGATCATGCTGCCGATGTTCCTCGCGGTGGTCGATCAAACCATCGTGGCTACCGCCTTGCCGGCGATCGTGGCCGATACCGGCAATGTGGTACGCGCATCGTGGGTCGTGGTATCGTACCTGACTGCCTCGACCATCGCGGCGCCGATCTACGGCAGGTTGGGCGATGCCTTTGGCCGCCGCCGGCTGATGTTCGCGGCACTCTTCATTTTCATCGTCGCGTCGTTGTTGTGCGCGGCCGCGCCGACCATCGAATTGCTGGCACTGGCCCGCGTGGTCCAGGGGCTCGGCGGCGGCGGCCTGATGACGTTGTCGCAAGCGTTGATCGGCGAAGCCGTGCCGCCGCGCGAGCGTGCCCGATATCAAGGCTACCTCGCCGCCGTCGCGGTGTGCGCCAATACGTTCGGGCCCGTCGCGGGCGGCTATTTGACCGAGCACTTTGGATGGCAATCAGTGTTCCTGATCAACCTGCCGATCGGGCTTGTCGCGGTGCTGCTCACCCGCAACCTGGAGAACATCGTACCGGGACGATCGAACTGGCGGCCCGATCCGATCGGGCTTGCGTTGTTCACCATTTTCGTGACTACGGCACTCCTGACACTGGAGCAGGCCCAGCAAATGGACCGCAGCGCGCTACCCCTGCTGGGCGGATTGTTCGCAGCCGCGGCCGTTTCCCTCGCGCTACTGGTGCGCCAGGAGACCCGGGCGCCGTCGCCGCTCATACCGCTGTCGCTGCTGCGCCTGCCCACGATCTGGCGCAGCGATGCGCTCGCCGCATTTCACGGCGCTGCGCTGGTATCGCTGATCACCTTCCTTCCCATCTATCTGGAGGTGGTTCGCGGGCTCTCGCCGGCCGCAACCGGTCTGCTGCTGGTGCCGCTCACGATCGGGATCGGTGCCGGATCGCTGCTCACCGGCCGGCTCGTCAGCAAGACCGGCCGGACCACGGTTTTTCCCGTGTTTGGACTGGCCCTGGTGACGGTCAATCTGGTGGTGCTGGCCCTGTGGGTGCAGGCATTGAACCAGACCGCGCTCGGATGGCTGCTGTTGTGGAACGGATTGTGTATGGGAACCGTGATGGGCGTCGTGCAGGTCACGGTGCAATTCGCATCGGGACCATTGCGGCTCGGCGAAGCGGCCGCATCGGTGCAGTTCTCCCGTTCGATCGGCGCCGCATTCGGGACTGCGCTGGTAACGGCGGTGTTGTTTGCGGTCCTGTCGATCAAAAATCCGGAGGCGGCGCGCGTGTTCGCCACCATGGCACAACAAGGTGCTCATGCGGCGTCAAACCTGCCGGCGACGCTTGAGGCCGACATCCAGGCCGTCATTGCAGAGGCGTTTCGCATCGCCTTTCTGTCGATTGCGGCGTTTGCCGCGGTGGGCTTCTTTCTGGCGCTGTCGATCCCGCTGCGCCGCATATAGTGTTCCGTTTCCAACCTTGATTCTCATTGTTGTCATCGCCCGCGGAAAGCGGGCGATCCAGTAACTCCAGTACCTCAATGGAAACGCGAGTCTGGGGGTTACTGGATGCCCCGCTTACGCGGGGCATGACACCGATGGAATTAAGCCGTCACCCTCCAACAGCGCCCTGCGCCCCGACATACAGCGAATAGAGCGAGTGGCTTGCCGCCATGAAGAGGCGGTTGCGCTTGACGCCGCCGAAGCAGATGTTGGCGCTGCGCTCTGGAAGCGAGATCGCGCCGATCCGCTTGCCTTCCGGATTGAACACCACGACGCCGTCGAGCCCTTCGCCGGTGCCCCAGCCGCACCAGAGATTGCCGTCCGTGTCGCAGCGGAAGCCGTCCGGCGTCTCGGCTGCTTCGCAGGTCACGAATGGCTTGCCGCCGGCAAGCTTGGTGCCGTTGTCGACGACGTCGTAGACGCGGATCAGGCGCGGCACATTGCTGAAGTCGACGATATACATCTTCCGCTCGTCCGGCGTGAAGCACAGCCCGTTGGGCCGGATGTCGCCGGCGACCACGGTGGCGCGGCCGGTCTGGGGGTCGAGACGGTACACGTTGGTCGGCAATTCCTGCTGGGCGACGTGGCCTTCGTAGTTGCCGGAGATGCCCGGGGTCGGGTCCGTGAACCAGATCGAGCCGTCGGATTTGACCACAATGTCGTTCGGCGAATTGAGCGACTTGCCGTCGAATTTGTCGATCAGCACCGTGATGGTGCCGTCATATTCGGTGCGCGTCACGCGCCTGGCGTCGTGCTCGCAGGTGACGAGGCGGCCCTGGCGATCGCGCGTGTTGCCGTTGGAATAGTTCGACGGCTTGCGGAACACGGTGGTGCGGCCGCTCTCCTCATCCCAGCGCAGGATGCGGTTGTTGGGAATGTCGCTCCACAGCAGGCAGCGCGCGTCGCCGAACCATACCGGACCTTCACTCCAGCGCGCGCCGGTGAAAAGCCGTTCGACGCTGGCGTTGAACACGCGATATTTCAAAAAGCTCGGGTCGAGGACCTTGATGGCCGGGTCCGGATAGCGCTCGCTCGGCTCCCAGCCGCCGAACGTCGCCGTCGTGGTCAGCGCCGCCGTCACCCCCGCGCCCAGCATATCGCGTCGTGAAATCTGCATGGCATCTCCTCCTGGCATGGCACGATCCTGATCGATCGTGTTGCCGGGTGTTATAGCAAGGTCTCGGGCGGATGACTGATTCTTCTGCGTTTGCAAATGGCTCGCGCATCTCAGGTACGCATGGGCCAGCATCCCACGGCGATTGCCGCGGCGCGTCAATCTGGCTGCAAATCGGAGGAAACCGGACCTGCCTCTGTCGGCCTCGGGGGCCCCTCAAAGGTCTAAGTTAAGCGACAGCCGGACGGCCTTCCCTCTCCCCGCAAGCGGGGAGAGGGAGCATTCGGGTTACACACGGCCGCGCGATATCTCGGAGCGTTTAATCCAGCGGCTCCAGCTTGACGAGCGCGGCGCCGTGGTTGCTGCCGGTCCAGAAGGTTACCGGGGTGGTCGAGTTGTCGACGAAGACGGTGCGCATGTTGGTCTCATGCGGCAGCTGGTATTCGACGCTCTTGCCGGTCGCGGGATCAAGCCGCACGGCGCGATCGGTGTGCATGCCGCCGGCCCAAATCTCGCCGTTCTTGTCGATGGCCGCGCGGTACGGATAGGTGAACGGCGGCAGCTGATATTCTGTCACCTTCTCGGTCTTGGTGTCGAACAGCGCCACCTTGTTGCCGCGATATTCGGTGATCAGCAGGCGGTCCTGGTCGTCGATTACCATGCGCCGCGCCCGCGCATTGACGGTCGGAAGCGGGTACCACGAGACCTTGCCGGTCTTGGCGTCGATCTTGCCGACATGGCCGCGCTGGAACTCGGCCATCCACAGATTGTTCTGCGAATCGGAGATCACCTGGTAGATCGAGGCCGGTCGGGCGGCGAGGTCATTGAGCGGCTGGAAGCGTTCCCATTTGTTGGTCGCGAGATCAAGCCGATAGATGTCCTGCGTGCCGACGCTCTTGGTCCATACCTTGCCGTCGACATCGTGGCGCAGCCCGACGAAGTTGAGCTGCACGCGATAGTCATTGTACTCGGCCGCCAGCGGATACCACTTGATCTGCTCCGTCTTGGGATCGAGATTTCCGAGCGAGCCCTGGTACATGGTGTCGAACCAGAGGGTGCCGTTCTTGTCGAACTCGAGCGAGAGATTGCCGACCGGCGCCTCGGATTTGAATTTCGTTACCGGGAATTCGGTGAGCTTGAGCGTCTTGGGGTCGAACTTGGAGATGAAAGGCTCGCCGAAATCCGAATACCAGACGTTCCCTTGCGCATCGACGATCACGTCGTGCGGCTCGGTCGTCGACCGCGGCATGTCATACTCGGTGATGATGGCGCGCGTCGCGCGACCGGTCGGCCGAGCGAGGGTCTTGAGGGGATATTGCCATTTCTCGACCTCGCTCAGATTGATGCTGGCAAGGTAGTCGGCCGGCTTGCGATACTGCTCCGGGGTCCCGGAGCGCGCCGGATCGAGCATGCGCTGCGGCTTGATCGGCTGGCTCACCGCCCCATAGCCGCGCATGCGCGTGATCACCTGGGTAAACTCGTCCGCAGTATGCGTAGAGCGTAGGATGCGCTCGAGCGTATGGCAGCTCACGCAGTCGAGCAGGAAGTGCCTTTGATCATCTGAGCCGGGCAGGCTCGCCATCCATTCGGCGTTGCTCATCTGGGCGGCGAGAGTCTTGGTCTTTTGCAGCTTGAGATCGACCGTGGCGGTCTGCGCACCGGCGACATCCGCCGTCGTCGGGGCGGTAAGGTCGTAGCCGACGGCGCGGATCTTGATCTTGTATTTGCCCGCCGACAGCCGATCGGCCGGGAAGCTGTAGCGGCCCTGGGCGTCGCTGATGACGCTCACCGTCACGGTCGAGCCTTCCCTCTTGGCGCTGACCACGACGCCCTCCATGGCGCCTTCCGCCGCGGAGGTGACCTGCCCGGTCAGGGCAGCTGCGGCCTTATTCTCCGCCGCGACCGGCTGCAGCGCTGCTTGGACGAGAATGACCGCGGCGCCGAGCATCAAAATGGACAAGAGACGTCGTGTTCGCATCGGTTCCTCCCTGTCGGTTGCCATGGGTCTGCGGGTGGCCATGGGTTCAACGATACACGTCTCGAAAAAATACATCGTACAATGCATGGCCGCTCGAATCCACTGATCTGACGAGTTGGCCAGTGGTAATTGGCGTGGTGGGGGAGGGTAGCTTTTCGCTCATCGACAGCCGATTTCGTTTCCGGCGACGATCCAATGTATTGCCCGCACGAGAGCGACCAGGGGAAGCAACCGAGCCGCACGGGGCCACAGGCCGCGCTCCGCTACAGCCCTGGTCGCGATTACAGGTGCCAGTCAGTTCTGGTGATGCGCCGATAAATGCGGCCCAACGGCGTCTGCTCACTCGCGCTGTTCTGCAACCTGTGTCGTGGCGAAAAGCGCCATCGCATGCTGCTGGAGTCGTGGTGCTTACCCACTCCTTAATATTTTATGATCACCATGCATGTATCTGTCTCCGGGCAGTCGTACTCAATGGTTTTTGCTCTTGCACCGCCCGGAGCATGTCTGCGCCCTAGGGCCTCAAGCGTTGCCCGTGTTTCCCGATCCAGGGCCAGTTTTAGATTCCGCGCACGATCACCCGTACATGTATAGGTCCTCGATATCACGCTATTCTTGGAAGGCTCGCGGCTGAGCGTGGCCTTTCCCATCGACATGCACAGTGCTATAGAAATGGCTGACGTTTCATCGGTGTTTGATTGAACACTCTCGACCTCCGGCTTGTCCGCAGGGGCTTTGGGCGGGCCGACGACCTTACCGCGCGTACCAAAAACGACGATTTCCCTTGTTTTTGAATCATCCGCCTTGATCGTATAGCTGTAGCCGTCGAGCAGGCGAGAAAGTACCTGTCGCAACGAGCCCGAATAGGTTGCCTCGGCAGCCGTGTTGAGAGGAATTGCGGTGCGGTATTGGACGTTGAACGTCGCGGCAAGCGCCGAAAGAACATCGGAGATCGTGTCCCGGCTGGTGCTGACGCGAACCAGCGCCGGGCTGCCTTCAACATGCACTTCGGCACTAGCGATCGTTGGAAGGCTACCCACGAACACGACCGACAGCGCGAACAAACATCGACGTTGGTTCATGCTCGCGCGCCAAACGATGCCGGTCATGCTCGATCACCTGATCGGGATCGGCCGCCAGGCGACAGCCGATCGCATTTGTCCCCCCGTTCGCTGCCGGTTGCGGGCCCCTCCCGCAGCGCGGGTCAGTGTTGGTGATGCTGGTGGCTAGCTGCCGGGGCATCTTGCGCGCCATCCGTAAGACGCGCGGTTTGGGCGTCGATATACGCGATCAGGTCTGTGGCATCGATCTCGGACACGCGCAGGGTGGGCATGTGCACGCCGGGGTACCTCGCAGCGAGTGCAAGCGCCACGGGGTCCTGCTGCGCCCGCATCTTTGAGGGTTCCCTGATAAAGCTTGACAACCACGCGCGTTCGCGGCGCTGCGTGACTCCGCGCAGATCCGGCCCCACCCGGTCGCCGACGCCGATGGTGTGGCAAGGGGCGCATATCTTCTTGAACATGGCCTGGCCAGGCTGTTGGCTCAACGGTAGCAGGGTATCGGCTGCGGCGCTGGGTCCCGACGTGTGATCCTGGTCGCGCCATTTGGGATCCATGTCGCGGATGGTCATGACCAGGCGGTTGAGGTCGCCCAGCGCCGTATCCCTCGCCCACTCGCCGGTCGTATCGTTGCCGAGCACGATCTCGTTGCGATGATCGCTCAGCTTGCGGCTGCGGTCACCCAGCTTGTAGTTGATTGCTCGAATGTCTTCCGGCGTCCCGGTCAGAAACAACCATCCCGGGCCGATGCCGAAGGCCGTGGCAAACTCCTTGAGCTTTTCCGGCGTATCGCGCTCCGGGTCGACGGTCATCGAAACAAAGAAAATATCGCGCCCCACGATGTCGCCCAGCTGGTCCTCCACCTGCGTTAGCCGCGCCGTGGTCAGTGGGCAGATATCCGGACAATTCGTGTAGATGAAGCTGATCAGCACGATCTTGTCTTTGATGACGTCGTCATAGAATTTCAGCGTTTTGCCGTCCTGGGTGACGACGGGCAGGTTGGGCAAGTAATCCGCGTTCCAGCGCCCGCTTTGTGCCTCGATCGGGCTTGGCCCCGAGACGGCCGCGGCTGCGACCACCGCGATGGCGGTCAGAAGAGTTCGTTGCATGTATCCCTCCCATGAAACCCGCCGAAGGATGCCACGACATCCTTCGGCGCGCCGCGCTTTTGGCAACGGTTGTCGCCGTGAGCCGCCGACTTTGGCTTATCCGATGGCCCCGGCCAGGATTTCCGGAGTGGTGAAGACCACGCCGTCGGGCGTCGGGTTCGGGGTCGCGGTGACTGCGGCCTGCGGCGACCCGGCTACCCCGGTGAGGAGCTGGATGCGCATCAACATGGCGAAGTCCTCGTGCACCGTGTTGTGGCAGTGGTTGACGTACGATCCGCCGTATTCGCCGAACTGGACCTGGAACGTAACGCGCCCAGAGGGACGCAGACGCCAGACATCCTTTCTGACCAACCGCTCTGTCGCCGGGATAGAATTTTCCCCCCGATTGATCGTCACGCCTTCCTCGAAGTGGAGATGGATCGGATGGTCCCAGCCTCCGCCGTCGTTCTGCAAGGTCCACCACTCGATGTCCCCTGCCTTGGGGACCTCGAGTTGAATCCGGTTGGCATTCATTGAGTGCGCGTCCTGCCCATTCACCGAGATGACCCAAGGGAAGGTGGCAGTGTCCGGGCAATCGGGAATGCATTGACCATTTGCGCCGCGCGAGTCGCCGTTACCGTCGGCGAACAAGATGGTTCGCGTCCTGACCGGTGTGACGATCGGGATCTGCTCGGTCAGGACCGCCGGCACTACGCTGCGATCGACCTCGGTCGCGAAGCGGGTGACGCCGGGAACGTCGACGCTCGGGACCTGGCTCACGATCCGGAATTGCAGGACAGGGCCGACCATCGGATCCACCGAGGTGCCTTGCAGGGCTTGGCTCAATGACAATGCCCCGTCCGGTACGCGCCCGTCCGTTTGCTGCAAAATGTTCACCAGCCTGACGGTGTCGCCGATCCGGAACGTGCTGAAGTCGACGACGATATCGTACCGCTCCGCGACCCCCTGCTGATCCAGCACGGTCAGCGGGATCGGATTGACCACCAGGTTGCCGTCGTTGGCAATAAACGTAAACGGCACCGCGTTCCCGCTCGAATCGGCGAGCGCGAGCTGCAGGAACCGTGACATGCAGGCGTTCAGGATGCGGAAGCGGTACTTGCGCGGCAGCACCTCCATGAAAGGGGCGTAGGCGAAGTTGACGAAGGGCACGTCGCCCAGGAACCCATCGGTGGTGAAGATGTCGAAGAAGTACTGGCCGGTTTGATCGAAGGCAGCATCGGACACGATGAGGTTGACGTCGAAATCGAGGTTGCCGAAATCCAACAATGAACCGCTGGGCAGCCGCAGATTCACTCCGTCGGTGAGCGCCTCATTGCCGCGGTCGCGGCCGCTATAATAGTTGATCATTCCGAGATTGCCCTTGTAGACATTCTCGGCCGTGAAGAAGAAGCGGTGATCGTGGGCCCACATGGTGCCTTGAAGCTCGCGCCAATCCCCTGCCACATTGACGAGACCGCCGTTGCCGTCGGGTCCCGATGCGCGAGGATCGGTCGCCTGGGTATTGATCTTGTCGCGCCGGGCCAGTGTCGTGCTCCAACGGTAGTCGTAGAAAGTCCCGGGGAAGTGGTGGGCGTTGGCAGCGCCGTCGCTCTCGGCGCCGTTGTGGGCGTTGTGGAAGTGCAGCTGAGTCTCGTTGCGACCGAAGCCGCCGTTGGTCGCGCGGTTGACCGGCGTGTTGTTGTAGATCCGGGTGAGGATGGGTTCGCCGTAGCGCCCCTTGATCAGGAATGGAGGCAACGTCCCGGTGGGGTTTGTGCCCCCGGAGTTGTTTCGGCCCGTGCTGTAGGTCCAGACGTTGTTCGGATTCTGCGCTGGGAAGTTAGGATGAAACTTCGTGTTCGGCGCAACCGGTCCCAATGACATCACATAGCCGACCTTGGGGAAGAACTCGTTCCAACGCTGATGCGCAAAGACCTCTCCCGGCGGGCGGCCCTCGACCGGACCTCGTCCGGTGACCGGATTCCTGAATTGCGGGTTGGTCGGGTTGGCGGTGAAGTCGGTGTGGTATGACAAGCGTCTGGCCGCAAACGTCTCGCCCGTCCCCGAGGGAAAAGCAGCGTCGCCCGCCGAGGCGGGATCAATTGACGTGACGCGGGTCAGTATTTGCGGCGTCTGGAGCGCCAGCCGAGGCATGCGCTGGGTGAACTTCTGGGCGCCGAACAGGGGGCTGCGCGGCGTGCCGGTCGGAACATCGGCGAAGGCGCTCGGGGCAAATGGACTGAGGCCGTTTTTCAAGGCCAGTCCGCCAAAGGTCAGCAGCCCCCATTTGTAAAGATCGCGCCGGCTGATTTGGCCTATCGATAGCGCCTTGATAATTTCCGCTCGGTTGTTGCGAGCGTTCTGGGCTTCTCTCTGCCGGATACGTGACGCTTTAATCGGTAAATAGTACATGCTGTTCCTCCCCACCACACCACTGATGACGTCCCATCACCAGTCGATTGCATCTCATTCTTTTATTTCGAACCTGTGAGGTCGCAGGCGTGCAAGCTCAGCTTAACTTCTGCTGGTCATCTCTGTATTCACAATCTAAACGGGAGTCACCGATTGTCGGTATACGGGCCAGATTCGCAGGCACGTTACGCAGTGCCGCCTCCGCTACGTCGACACAATATGCGTGATTAGGCGCTTCCCGGCCTTCCGCTGAGAAAGGCAGCTTGTAATTGCCCTGTTGCTCATGCCACGGGAGACAACCGACGAGCACGTCGCCCTCCCCTCGTCTGAAGTTGACCGGCAAACCCGCGCAAGCTGTTCAAGCAAAAATTTCTACCTAAATAATTTGTAATGAAGATGACATAAAAGTGTCATGAAAGTGTCTTCAGCCCTCCACCGGTCCTTCATCCATCACGGCCAGCTCCTTCGAGGCCGTCGCCCTATCCGGTCTTGAGCGACTATAGGAGCGCGCTGCGCCTGCGCGGGCGGAGCCCCAGCGCTAGCGGCATCAGATAGCCCAACTTTACCAACTCGCGACAAAAAGTGAATAAAATCAACGGCAGTGCCCCAAAAGTCTCCACTACACCTGGGGTACGGCGTGCACCGCTTTTCCTGCCGATGCAGTTATGCGCGGTGGAGGCTGGCACGGCAG
>WNFT01011575.1_pt1 | contig 16044 bp, 11 predicted proteins | sample 5400191 | NCBI WGS metagenome assembly WNFT01 (sample SAMN13153359, study PRJNA577476) | soil metagenome | isolation source: 80 cm saprolite under Madrone tree | place: USA:California | collected 2016-06-14 | reverse complement strand
AGGAGTTGTACACTGCCGCACTCAAACCTCTCGGTTACGTCCTGCAACGTGACTTTCCACCGCATGCAGCGGGCTTCTGCGAGGGTGAATCAACGAGCTTATGGATCGTGAAAAAGCCGGGCAAGGTACAACCGATCCACGTTGCTATGCGTGGCAAAAACAAAAAAGCGGTACAACAGTTTCACGCTAATGCTATGAAGGCCGGAGCCAAAGAAAATGGCGCGCCCGGATTTCGACGGGAATACGGCGATGACTACTATGCCGCGTTCGTGCTCGACTTCGACGGCAATAATATCGAGGCGTGTTATTTTGGAGATAAGGCGCCTCCCGAACCCAAGGGCAAAAAGTGATCCTGAGGCCTCAGGCAAAATCCACCTGGGAGGACTGTTTGACGCTAATACCAGGGTTCTGAGAAAGATTTTCGCAGATTTAAGCCTCGCGGCAGAATGATTTCCGGCTGCATGAGGCTTTGATTCGTCGTCATTTTGGCTGACGCGACCACATGGCGCGTCCAAGGGAGGGATGACGCAATGGCGGGGAATGGCTGGCGCAGGGTTATTGCCCTGGCTGCTCTACTCTGTTTGATGCTTCGGCATTGCCCTGACGCCCGATGAAATCAAGGGCCGCAACATGTGGCTGGTATGGACCGGGGGAAACGATCGCTTCTGGGATACCATCACGATTTCCAGTTCCGGCAATTTCGATCTCCTCAAGATCATTTCTTCCTATCCGGGATTGAAGTTCAGCCGCGACAACCGTTGGAACTATTTCGGCCTGGTTAACGAGCCGTGCTTTGAGAAGCCTGGCGGCGCCGATCCGCAGCGTTATGGACTGTGGCTCGACAAGCGGCGTCCCGAATGTCCGCCGGATCCGTTCGCGGACGAGAGAAAATATCCTGGCGTTGCGCTTGGGGCGCGGGGCAAGAACATCGGTGTCGGTTCGTACTATGGCGAGCCTACCGGAATAGTCGGTCTGCGGTTATTTCCGAACCCGGAGTTCGACGAGGCGGCAGCACGTAAGTGGGATCCGGTACGATACTACACAGATCCTGGCTATTACCTGTCGAAGAAACTGGTCAAACCCTATAGGGTCGGGATGTCATGCGCTTTTTGCCATGTCGGACCGAATCCGCTTAAGCCGCCCGCCGATCCGGAAAATCCGAAATGGAAAAACCTCAGTTCAAACGTTGGCGCACAATACTTCTGGGTCGATCGCATATTCACCTGGAATGCGGATCCAAGCAACTTTGTATACCAGCTGCTGCGGACATCGCGGCCCGGATCGCTGGATACGTCATTGGTCTCGACCGACAACACCAATAATCCACGTACGATGAATGCTGTCTATGGCTTGGAGCCGCGGCTGGAAATAGCAAAGCGATGGGGTAAGGAAACGCTCGCAGGCGGCAGCCTGAACAATCGTCAATTCAACGACTATGTCAAGCAAGGACCGTTGACGCAGTTTTTTCGGCCGCCGGATGCGGTTTGGACGCCGCATGTTCTCAAAGACGGCGCCGACTCCGTCGGAGCTTTGGGGGCGCTAAACCGCGTCTACCTCAATATCGGACTGTTCAGTGAGGAGTGGTTGCTGCACTTCAACGCCCTGGTGGGCGGCAAACCGACGTCGCCGATCGAGATCGCGGTCGCGCGGCACAACTCCGTATATTGGCAGGCGACTGAGGCGCAGACTCCTGACATGGCGCTGTTCTTCCTTAAGAGCACGGCGCCGCATCATCTCAGGGATGCTCCCGGAGGTGAGGCATACCTGACCAAGGATCGGTCGTTTCTCACGCGCGGAAAAATAGTATTCGCGGAGCGATGCGCACGATGCCATTCGAGCAAGCTTCCTGTGCCCGCGCCTGGCCTGGATCCAAGCGGATGCGCCGGTCCAGGGTACCTCGCATGCTGGAATCGCTATTGGAACTGGACAAAGACCGATGAGTTCAAGCAGAAGATGCGGCAGATCGTTCTGGCAAACGATTTCCTCGACAACAATTTCCTCTCGGCCGACTTTCGCGTGCCGGTTACGCTGTTGCAGACCAACGCATGCAGCACGCTCGCGACAAATGCGATAACTAATGATATCTGGGATAACTTCTCCTCACAGTCGTACAAGGATCTTCCGCCCGTCGGAACGATCACGGTGTATCATCCTATCACCGGCAAGCCGATACCCTACGAGATGCCGGCGGGCGGCAGAGGTTATACACGTCCCGCATCGCTGATCAGCCTGTGGTCGACAGCGCCTTTTCTGCTGAACAACAGCGTCGGAAAATTCAATCCGAGTCCCGCGGTCGACGCACGCATGAAATCATTTCAGGATTCGATCGAGCAGATGTTATGGCCGGACAAGCGCGACAAGGACCCGGTTTTCGGCGACAAGATTCCGGGCGTGATAGATCGCACGACGGATACCAGCTACCTGAGGATTCCAGCCGGCTATGTCCCTGGCTATCTGCATCCGCTGCTCGGACTCGGCAGCCGCCTCTTTCCGTCGCTCTTCGGCGATGGCGGCGTCCAGATTGGACCGATACCCGCGGGCACGCCGGTGGATCTGCTTGGTAATCTCAACCTGCTGCCGGATAGCAACGATCCGGTTGAGCGGTTGAAGCATGATGGCGAGGTTCTCGACCTTCTTCTCAAGGCACAACATGACCTGGCACATCTGCCGAAGGGGGCGACTGACGAGGATGCACGCAGAGTTTTCGCGAACCTGGCCGACCCGCTGTTCGAACTCAGCAAATGCCCGGACTATGTCGTAAACCGCGGCCACTACTTCGGCACGGATTACTTCAAGCAGGAGCCCGGCCTGAGCGACTACAACAAACGAGCGCTTATCGAGTTTCTCAAGACATTCTAATGTGGTGAGTATTGGGCGCGTATACAGTTTGATATAATCTTGCGCTCCCCGAGGTTTGCCATTAAGGAATCAATATGAGCCCGAACACGATTCGACAGGCAGCCGCTGAGTACATCGTCGTCGGCTCAGGCGCCGGAGGTGGGACAGTAGCGGCGCGACTCGCCGAGGCGGGACGGACCGTGCTACTGCTCGAAGCCGGAAGCGACCCACGCAACCTTTCCGGTGGCGATGCCGTCGAGCCGGGTGTCAACCGACTATCCGACGATTACGACGTCCCCTGCTTCCATCCATTCGCGACCGAGAATGACGCGATCAAGTGGGATTTCTTCGTGCGTCATTATGCCGCCGACGCGCTGCAGCGTCGCGACGACAAGTACCGCGAAAAATGGGATGGCAAACGCGTCGATGGGGTCCTGTATCCTCGCGCCGGGACGCTGGGCGGATGTACCGCGCACAACGCGATGATCCTAGTTTATCCGCATAATGACGACTGGGATCAAATCGCGCGGCTCACGAGTGACCCTTCCTGGAGCGCTGAAAATATGCGCTCGTATTTCGAGCGGTTGGAGAATTGCCAGTATAGGGCGGCTCCCTATCGATTGCTCGGCAAAATCGGAATCGATTCTACTCGCCATGGATGGAAAGGCTGGCTGCAGACCGAGGCGCCGATTCCGGCGGCGGCTCTACGCGACAAATCTCTGAAGGACGAGATCATAGAATCCGCGTTACGAGCCTTTAAAGAGATCGGTCAACCGCTCGAGCAGGCGTATGAGCTATTCGAGGGTCAGTGCGATCCCAATGACTGGCAACTGGTGTGCGACAACGCAGTGGGTATTCGATATACGCCGTTGACGACGCGGAATCATCAGCGAATCGGCACGCGCGAGCGGGTCGTCGAAACCGCGCAGAAGTATCCGAACAACTTGAGGATCGAACTGAACGCGCTGGTGACGCGCGTATTGATTGATGGCGGAAACCGAGCCTACGGGGTCGAATATCTCAGCGGCGAGAGACTCTACCGTGCGCACAACAATGCGAGTCAGGCGAACGGCGAGCGGCACGAGGTTTATGCTTCGCGTGAGGTGATTCTTGCGGGCGGCGCGTTCAACACTCCGCAACTACTGATGCTCTCCGGGGTCGGACCGCGCGACATCCTGCGGCGCCATGGGATCCAGCTACGAGCGGAATTGCCCGGCGTCGGCAAGAACCTGCAGGATCGTTACGAAGTCGGCGTCGTCAACCGCATGAACTTCGATCACTGGGGAGTGCTCGAGGGCGCCAAATACAATCGAAGCGATCCAATGTATCAGCAGTGGGCAAGCGGACGCACGGGAGTATATATGACCAACGGAGCGTGTCTGGCGGTAATCAAGCGATCCGCGCCGGAGCGACCGCTCCCCGATCTGTTCTGTTTCGCCCTGCTGGGCATGTTTCGCGGTTATTTTCCCACCTATTCGACGCTGATACCCAAGCACCTCAACTATTTGACGTGGGCGATACTCAAAGCGCATACGAACAACCGCGCGGGCGAGGTAACCCTGCGTTCCGCGGACCCGCGCGATATGCCGGACGTCAACTTCCGCTACTTCGAGGAGGGCAGCGACGCGAAGGGCGAGGACTTGAATTCGGTCGTCGACGGCATCAAGTTTGTCCGCAGCCTGACGGCGAACCTGAAAAAAGAGGGGCTCATCGCAGAAGAAGAATTGCCCGGAGAGCATATCCAATCAGACGACCAGCTGAAGGACTTCGTGCGAGCGAACGCCTGGGGCCATCACGCGTCATGCACCTGCCCGATCGGGCCGAAGGAGGGTGGCGGAGTGGTCGACAACGGTTTTCGGGTCCACGACGTCACCGGGCTGCGCGTCGTGGACGCATCGGTTTTTCCTCGGATACCCGGTTTCTTCATCGTCAGCGCGGTTTATATGATCGGCGAGAAGGCCGCTGACGTTATACTCGCGGACGCCATGAACAGCCGTATCTGATCGGAGACTCGCGCGGCGGCTCGCAGAGCTATAGCGGCAGGGATAACCATATTCATCTCGACTCGCGTATAATCCCGGGTGGGCTGCGGTATTGCCGCATTGTGCATTAGCAGCTAGTGAAACCTCACCCGAATTGGCCGGGGGTGCGGAGAGAAAAATGAGAGACGGGTACAAAATCGTCGACACGGATTCGCACATGATGGAGCCGGAATGGCTCTGGGAGAAGTACATCGCCGATCGCTACAAGGCGGCGGCGCCGAAGATGGGCTACGCGCCCGATTCGGGCCGGCGCACGTTTATAGTTGAAGGCGAGCCGTTCACTCGTGAAAAGGGCCAGTACCCGATGGCGGCGCCCGCGTTCCTGCAGGTGGCGCAGCGGTCCGGGGAACGTTTCGCGCGTGCACGCGCCACGGGTTTCAGTGCCGAGTCGCGGCTGCAGGACATGGACGAGCAGGGCGTCGACGTGCAGATCCTCTACCCGACCTTCGCGGGACAGATGCTGGGACGGGAATTTCGTGACGCGGCTCTGCTCGCGGCTTGTTGCCGCGGCTACAATGACTGGGCCGCGGAGTATTCCTCGGCGGAGACGAAACGGCTGCGATGGGCGGCGATTCTGCCGATGCAGGACGTCGAGGCGGCAATCGCCGAAGCGGATCGCGCGGCCGCAAACGGGGCCGTGAGTTTTTACGTACGGCCGAACCCGGTCAAAGGACGCAGCATCTTCAACGAGGATTATCTGCCGCTATGGACCGAGGTGGAGAAACTCGGAATGCCGATCTCGACGCACGACTCCGCGTCGTCATCGGTGCCTTCTTTCGGCGACCGCATGAGTACACATACCAGCGGCCACATTCTTTCCCATCCGTTTGAGGCGATGGCTGCGATGGCGGGACTCATCTGGTACGGCGTCCTCGAGCGTCTGCCGAAACTCAAAGTCGTGCACGTCGAGGCTGACGGCGGCTGGGTGCCGTACTGGCTGCAGCGCATGGAGCAGCACTGGAATTTCAGCGGCAACGCCGAGCATGAGTATCTGACAATGCGTCCCACTGAGTACTTCAAGCGCAACTTCTTCGTCGCGTTCCGCGGCGACGAGCCGACGCTCAGGCCCGCGGTCGAACTTCTCGGCGACGATAACTTTGTGTGGGACACCGACTATCCGCACGGGGATGGCACCTTCCCGTGGGGCTTGCAGAAGTTCCTCGAGCAGCCGATTTCAGAATCCAGCAAGCGCAAGATGCTATGGGAAAACCCGGCGCGCGCATTCAATCTCAGCTAGACGGCGAGCGGGCACAAAGGGATTATAAATGGCTACCGATGATAATTCCAGGAATGAACTCAAGTCCTGGCTGAAGCGCCACGCCAAGGAATTGGGTATGCCGTCGATTCCCAAGCGGCTCGGGAAGCTGGCGGAGAAATACCCGGTCTATACTCTGAATTACATAAAATGGCGCGATTCCGTGATAATGACCGACGGCAAATTGAGCAAGAAACAGAAACTGCTCATCGCCCTCGGCGCGGTGACGCACACGCTCTCCGAAGGGGCGATGAGGACCTACGCCCAGCTCGCAATGGTCGCCGGCGCGACCCGCGAGGAAGTCATTGAAGCGATGTATGTCGGCGCGGTCTTTACCGGGGGCCCCGGCCTGGTAGCACTGGGCAACGTGGTCGAGGCGTTGGAGAAATAATCCGCATCAACCGAGTGCGACTGGCTATCAGCCCAGCGACTCGATCATCGCGGCAAACCCCCGAAGCGCGTTGGCGATAAACGCGCGCACCCGAGCCGGATCCTTTCTGCCGCGATGCCCAGGGACATCTGTATGAGTAAACGAGTCGACGCCCCACGGCCGCACGGCGGCGATTGCTTGCGCCACATTGTCCGCCGATAAGCCGCCTGCCAGAATCACCGGGATACGCGAGCGCTCGACGATCGTCCGGCTCACCGACCAGTCGTGCGTCTCGCCGGTCGCACCTGCAAACGGTAACCCTTTCGCACCCGAGTCCAGCATCAGGTAATCGGCCGCTTCCTGATGCGCGTCGGCCTCGGCGAGCGTCTCGCCGGCGCGCACCGCGATGGCGCGCAGCAGCCTGACCGGCGCGACGCGCGTGCGAATCCATGCGCAGTCCTCGGGCTCGATCTCGCGTGCCGACACGTGCAGGATGTCCGGCCGCACGGCGTCGACGGTCGCGCAAATCTCGTCGCGATCATCCGAGAGCGACAGCACAACGCCGCGCGAGCGTGGCCGAATCGCCGCGAGGAGCTCGCGCGCCGCCCCGGGGCTGATTCCCTCGGGGACGATTCCGGCCTCGGCCACCACCACGCCGATATGGTCGGCGCCCGCCTCGGCGGTCGCGACCGCGTCCGCCACCGACGTCATGCTGTAGATTTGCACGATCATCTTTTGATGCTTCTCACCGAACACCGATACGGGAAGCGCTGGTGCGCCTGGCTCGCGGCGCGCGGCGCTGCCATGTGAAGCAACGCCCTAATGTCACACGCATACATCTTTTTAAAATTAAACCCAACCCTCGGCCAGCAGAATGCCTGTGGTAAACAACGTTGTCTTACCGCTTAAATACGCGGAGACTGCCAATAATTGTCGCTATTGAGGGAAGCGTAGTGGGCAAACCAACCGCCGCGAAAGTGCCGGTGGATTTCGATAAGACTTGGGGGGGGTATGTCAATGTTCGTCAGAGTTGCGTCATCGGCCATGCTGTGCGCTTTTCTTTCCTCGTTGTGGGGCGGACTCGCAACGCGGGCCGTCCAGGCCGCCGCGAGTGCGACATCCATTGCACACGACACGGCGGTCGAGTCTCGTGGCCCGATTCTGCTCGCAGGCGGCGACTGGGAGCAGGTGCCCGCGAGCGGTGGAAATGCGGCGTCCGGAACTGGTGCCGCAGCTACGGATGACTCCAGCGCAAATCAGGGTCATCCGCAACGTGGCCCCAACGGCGCGCCGATAACGATAGTCGAATTTTCGGACTTCCAATGTCCCTACTGCCGGCAAGCCGAGCCCACGCTGAAAGAGGTGCGCAACAAGTACGGCGACCGGGTCCGCATTGTCTACATGGATTTTCCCTTGGGCTTTCATCCTCAGGCGATGGGCGCCGCTTTGGCAGCGCGCTGCGCGGACGAGCAGGGTCGCTTCTGGGCTTATCACGATGCGCTTTTTGCAAGCCAGTCGGGGCTCTCGACGCCAGCGCTCAAAGTTCTCGCCGCCCGGCTCAGTCTCGACACCGCGAGCTTTGACTCGTGTCTCGACCAGCGTAAATACGAGAGCACTGTGCTTTCAGATAAGGCAGAAGGAAAGAACGCGAACGTTACGGGCACACCGACCTTTGTGGTCAACGGCAACGCTTTTGTGGGAGCGCAACCGCTGTCCACTTTCGAATCGGCCATCGACGCGGCTCCGCGATCGTCCTCGCGCTAATAGGTTGACGCGCCCGCGAGGCCCATAGGCGCGTTGGCAAAGGATCGTGGGCGGTTATGAGTTCTAACTAGCGGCCGCACTCGCTGCGACCGTTCGGAAACTTTATGCCTCGCTGCGACCGTTCGGAAACTTTATGCGATATTCGGCGACCGCCTGCTCCATCATAACGAACGTCGCGCCCGCCTCGCGAAGCCTCTGGATTAGCCTCTCGAGCATGATCAAACGATGGCCGCGTCCGATCACGTGCGGATGAAACGTGTAGGTGAGCACGCCCCAATCGTAATGGTCGCGCATATAGGCGAAGTCGTCGAACCAATTTTCGAGAACGAGACCGGCGTTCATCAGGCCGGCCTGCAAGACGTGCTGCTGCCGCAGGTACTCGAATACCGGGAAATCGTCGAGCGACCAGCTTATCGGCATTTCGACGAGACGCGTATCAGCGCCAAACACGATCGGTTCCTCGAGTGCGGCGACGTCGCTTTCGCGGGCCTGATAAGGCAAATAGTCGTGGCCCATCAGGCTGCTGTCGTAGACAAAGCCATGCTTTAACAGGAGCTCGATCGAAAACGGGCTCAGGTCCCATGACGGCGAGCGATAGCCGCGCGCGTACTTGCCGGTCAGGCGTTTGATCGCCTCGTTGCCGCGCACCAATTCCTGCTCCTCGACCTCGCGTCCAAGCGTCGCCGGTACGCGATGCGTCCAACCATGATGGCCAACCTCGTGGCCGGCGTTGACGACAGACTCGGCACAGGATGGATAACTTTCGATCGTGTGACCGGGAATGAACCAGGTGCAATGGATGTTGTGTTTGCGCATCAGCTCCAGGAGCCGCTCGGTGGCCACCATCCCGAAATCACCGCGCGAGATCATGGTCGGTGTATTCAGTTGGCGCGAGAGGAACGGCGAGGCGTTATCAAGATCGAAGGTCAGACAGACAAAATGTTGCGCCATATCGACCTCCTGCAATGATGATTCTCGCTAATCGGGCCAGCGCGGGGGATGAGTGCCGAGCGGGACGGGCGGCCGGGTCCATCGCGCCTTGGTCTCGGACATACGCACGATCGGCGCGAGATGACGCAGTCGCCCAAGCGGAGTCTGCGTTTCGCTAGTGAGACGCGCTATCTCGTCCGCCGGGAGATCGTCGGGAACATCTTCGAGGGCGGCGGCGTCGAGCACACCGCGGTCTACGATAAATTTACCCGTCCGTGCCAATGAGACGCGCACGAGCCAGCTCCCGCCCTCACGAACGCGGCGGCTCAAGGCCACCATCGCGCCGAAGGCCATCATATGGCCGCTCACATAATCGATCGCGGATACGGGAGTCAGTCGCGGCCCCTTGCCACCACCCGAGATAAGGGCGATACCCGTGGCAGTCTGCACGATCGTGTCGAAGCCGCGGCGATTACGCCACGGACCTTCGCGTCCCCATGCGCGCAACTCGAGACAGACGATCCCGGGACGCAGTTCCGCCAACGACTCGGGTGAAAAACCGCGACCGGAGAGCGCCTCGGGACGATACGACTGCGAGAACACGTCGGCGGTTCGGGCAAGGGTCCGCAACGTTTCAATGTCCTGGGGATTACGCAGATCCAGATGCGCGGAGAGCTTGCCAATTCCAGTGTCGAATTCGATCGAGCCCGAATTGGGCAGATGCGGCGCCGTAATCTTGAGCACGTCGGCCCCATGCTCGGCGAGGGTTCGCGCGCAGGTCGGTCCTGCAAGCACCCGCGTCAAATCGAGAACGCGGACGCCGGCGAGCGGACGATCGCCCTGTCGTAAAGGCTCAGGCGGCGCGTCGCCGATGCGCACAATCTCGACGACGGGCAGCGATGCGACTGCGGCGGCCTGTGGATGCTTCGCCCATTCGTCTGTAGTGCGGGCGAAGGCGCCGCATCCGCCCGAGGTCATGAAGGCGTCCTCGAGCGCTTCGCCTTTCCACTTCGTGGCGGCGGCCACCAGGTCTTCTTTCTTCTGAGTCGCGACGCCCAACGCCGCGAGGTTGTGGTCGCGATGGTTGGGGAAATTGCAATGAACAAAGACCCAGCGGCTATCGGCGACCTCGTAGAAGCCTGACAGCGGGTCCATCGGATCGCGCTGAGCGGGACCGTCGAGCTTCATATATCTCGCGCTGCGCAATGACGCGGCGGCAGCGCGAACGTCGACCTCGACGTCCTGCATGCGGCCCGTTCGTAATTCCCACAACGAAGCGGCGGCAAGGCCTGCCGCGGCAATCACTGCCGAACCCGCGGCGCCGATGCGATAGCGAGTCGGAATTACCGGATCGTCGCCCACCAGTTTCGCCTTGGATGCGATCGCTGCCGGCACGCCGGCGGACGTCAGAATTTCCGCCAAGGCAACTTCGGGGGCTATGCTCATCGCTTCCTCCGTTCGCGCCATACAAACGGGCCAAAAACTTTCCGGAACGGTCCCGCATTCTAAAATCGCACACGGGTATTTCTAATCCGGTTTCAGCAGCTACGCCAAACGCTGGCGCGCCAGTACCGAGATGCAGTAAAGAAAGGGAGTAAGCGGGACTATGCGGGACTAAGTGGGAAAGGCTGCCGGTACGAAGTCAGAGCCCGTTGCGTCAGCCCTGCCAAGCAGCGATTATCGGTTTAGAGGTGGAGTGGGAGGGGTGCCCGCCGTAGAAGCCTGTCAGATGTTGTGGATTCCCATACCGGGTCGCGTGCGGCTGAAGAAGTAGTGATGAAGCTGGAGCGCGGCAAAATATCTTCGTTCGAGTTTCTGATTCCGCTTATCGTCGGCTGTTCGCTTTTCATGCAGTCGTTCGATTCGACGGTGATCGCGACGGCGCTGCCGGCGATCGCCCGCTCGATGCATGAAGATCCGATCCGGCTCAATCTCGCGATCACCTCCTATCTCCTGAGCCTCGCAGTATTTATCCCGATCAGCGGCTGGATGGCAGACAGGTTCGGCGCCCGCACCGTGTTCCGCATCGCCATCGTGGTGTTCACGATAGGGTCGGTGTTGTGCGGTGTGTCGCAGTCGCTGCCGCAACTGGTGCTCGCGCGTATTGTGCAAGGCTTCGGCGGCGCGATGATGGTGCCTGTCGGCCGGCTGCTTGTGCTGAGGAGCGTGCCGAAGTCGGACCTGGTTCAGGCAATGTCGTATCTGACTGTGCCGGCGATGCTGGGACCGGTCATCGGACCACCCTTCGGCGGCTTCATCGTGACTTACTATTCGTGGCGCTGGATCTTCCTGATAAATGTGCCAGTCGGGGTCCTCGGCATAGTATTGGTCAGCCTTTACATCGAGAACATCCGCGAAGAGGAGGTGTTCCCGCTTGATATACGCGGCTTCGTGCTGACGGGCCTTGGGCTCGCCGGGCTGGTCTTCGGCTTCGAGGCGATGGGTCGCGGGGTGCTCCCTATCGGTATCGTGATGAGCGTGCTGGCGGGCGGAGGTCTGTGCGCGGGACTCTATATACTCCATTTCCGGCGGACTTCGAACGCAATCATCGATCTGGATTTGCTGAAGATCGCGACGTTCCGGTCCTCCACGGTAAGCGGCGGCCTGTTCAGGATGGGGATCGGCGCGTTGCCGTTTCTGCTGGCGATGCTCCTGCAAATCGTCTTCGGTCTCAGCCCGTTCGCCTCGGGCTTACTTACTTTCGCCAGCGCCGCGGGAGCAATGTTCATGAAGTTTACGGTCGGGCCGATCGTACGCCGCTTCGGCTTCCGGACGGTGCTGGTCGGCAACGGTCTTATCAGCTCCCTGGTAATCATGAGCTATGCGCTGTTCGGGCCGTCGACGCCTCACGTGATAATAATCCTCGCACTACTCACCGGAGGATACTTCCGTTCGCTGCAATTCACCGCCCTCGGTACGCTCGCCTACGCCGATATACCCGACGCGTCGCTCAGCAACTCGAGCAGCTTCGCGAGCATGGCGCAGCAGTTGTTCATGAGCCTCGGCGTCGGCCTCGCCGCACTGATTCTGCATATGTGCCTGACGCTGCGTGGCAGCACAGTGCTACAAACTCGCGACTTCTCGACGGCATTCGTGATTCTCGGCGGCATGTCGCTGCTGTCGTCGCTGCTTTTCCTGCGGCTCGAGCATCGTGCTGGTGCGGAAGTGAGCGGCGGCCGTACGCGCGTCGCGGCCTCACCGCCGGCTCAGGCAGCGGCAGAAGCCGACTGAGTTTTTCACCTTTCACTGCGCTCCGTTGTCGCGCTTTTTTCATCTTTCACCGCGCTCCGTTGTCGCGCTCATCTCTCCGGGGGTGGCATCCGGCCTTGTAGCCACGTGTTCCCTCGTGCAAACCTGTAAGCACTTGCAGATAAACCCGTTCGTCCATCTGCGCGAAGTGATCGAACGCGTCTCGACGCATCCAGCGCGGCTGGTCTTGGAGCTGACACCCCGCCGGTGGAGGCGCCTGCGGTACGGCTCCCGCGCGCGAGCCGCCTGAACAGGGCCTCGGAGCCGGTCACTGGTGTGTCGTGCCCCGGTCGCAGTTCGCCCAATACGGGGCGCGCCTACAGCTCGTCCAGCAGGGTCTTGGCGTCCTTCAAATCGGCGGTGTCGAAGCCCTCGGTGAACCAGTTGTAGATTTCGGCGAGCATCGCGCGCGCTTCGTCGCGGCGGCCTTGCTTCGCGAGCAGTCGGGCGAGACTCATCGTCGCGCGCAGTTCCCATGACTTCGCCTGCTGACGCTGCGCAATCTCGATCGCCTCGCGAAAGCAACTCTCAGCCTGTGCATGTGCGGAGGCACTCTGAAGTAGCAACAGCTCCCCTTTCAGCCGGTACAGCTCAGCGTGGTCCACGTGGCGCTTGCTACCTTCCAAATCCCGCAAGCCCTCGCTGACCACACGCCATCCGTCGTCATCGCGTTTGGCCAGCAGGTAGACCTCGGCGAGAAAACGACGGTACAAGTGTGCAGCGCCCATCGTTGGCGGCATGATGGCTGTACCCTGACCTATCTGCTCAAAGCCCTCCTCAACCCTTCCAAGATGCACTACCGCCCAGCCTTGTTGAATCATCATGTGCGGCAAAAGCGTCGAAAAGCCGTATTCTGCCGACAGCACAATACCTGCCTCGGCATGTCCCAAAACCGACTGAATGTAACGACAATCGGCACAGACGAAACCACAAAACATACGCGTGACTGCTCGACCTGCTCAAGGCGCTGCCGGACGGGCCGGCGCGGTCCCGGCGGGAAACGTGGTTCTCCAGCTGGCTGCCGAACAGCGCCTCGATTGCCTGCGCAGCGCGTTCGTGCAGCTGCTTGCGTCGTTCGCTCAGTACCGAGTTGTACGCCACCTCCTGCGTCAGCGCGTGCTTGAAGATGTATTCGATATCGCCAGTGGCAGGCTGCTCGTAAATGAACTCCGCCAATTGCAGGTCGGAGAGCATGCGGTTCAGTTCGTCATCCGAGGTCGAAAACAGGCGCTCAACCAGCGCGAGCGGGAACTCTCTTCCGATCACCGCTAACGTTTGCAGCAGGTCTTTCTCATCGGCGGGCAGCCGGTCGATACGCGAGGCGAGAATCGCCTGCACCGTCGGCGGAATCTTCAGTTGGTTGAGGGAGCGGGTAAGTTTGACCGCGCCTTTGCGGACCAACGCACCTTCATCGAACAGCACCAGCACCATCTCTTCCATGAAGAACGGATTGCCTTCGGTGCGCTCGATGATGAGCCGCTTCAAGGGCGCCACTTCGACCCCGGAGCCGAGCAGCGCGGTCAACATTTCGTCGGCGCTGTCCTGCGCCAGCGGATCGAGCCGCAACTGCGTGTAGTAAGTCTTGCTGTTCCACTGATGCGTGTACTCCGGGCGATAGTTGACCAACAGGAGAATCTTCGCGGTGCCGATCGAGTCGGCGAGCAGATTCAGAAACGCCTGGGTCTCGCCATCGATCCAGTGCAGATCCTCGAACACCACCATCAGCGGCTGGTTGAGCGATTCGCGCAGCAGGATGCGCTTGATCGCCTCGAGCGTGCGGCGCTTGCGGATTTGCGCATCCATCTGCGCAATCGGGTCATCGCCTTCCACAATCCCCAGCAGCGTATAGAGGTAGGGAACGGTATCTTCCAGAGCGCGATCCAGCTCCAGCAGCTTGCCAATGATCTTTTGTCTGCGGCGCCGACCGTCATCTTCCGCGGTTATCTCGAAATAGCCATGCAGCAGATCGATTACCGGCAGATAGGCACTCGCTTTCCCGTGCGAGACCGAAAAGGTCTCCAGCACCGTCCAGCCCGACTGCGAGACGGCCTTGAACTCGAACAACAGGCGCGATTTGCCGACCCCCGGCTCCGCCATCGCCGCTACGATCTGTCCACGTCCCGACTTGGCCTGCTCGGCGGCGTGTTTGAGAGCCTCCATCTCACGGTTGCGCCCGACGAACTTCGTCAGCCCACGCCCAACCGCGCGTTGCAATCGGGTGCGCAGCGGCCCCAGCCCGGTCACCTCGTAAACGTTGACCGGGTCACTGACGCCTTTGACTCTGGTTGCGCCAAGTGGCTTGAGGATGAAGTAGCCTTCGCACAATTTGCGCGTTGCCTCGCTGACCGCGATCGAACCGACCGGCGCCGCGGTCTGCATCCGCGAAGCGAGGTTGGTGGTGTGTCCGATCGGCGTGTATTCGACCTGCCCCGCGCCGGTCTGGAGCGAGCGCACCACCACCTCGCCGGTGTTGATCCCAACCCGGCCCTGGATCGGGCTGCGGCCGTCGGCGACTACTTTCGCCGAATACCGCTCCAGCTCCTCCTGCATCCGCATTGCGGTATACAGCGCGCGCTGGGGATGGTCCTCACGGGCGACCGGCGCGCCGAACAAGGCGAAGATGCCATCGCCGGTCGATTGCACCACGTACACGTCGTAGCGATGGACGGCGTCGATCATCAGCTTCAGCGCGGGATCGATGATTGCCCGGGCTTCCTCGGGATCGAGCTCCTCCATCAACTCGGTCGAGCCCTTGATATCCGCGAAAAGCGCCGTCACCGTCTTGCGCTCGCCCTCGATTGCCTCTGAAGTTTGCCACTCGGGCGCGATGCGGACGCCGCTAGTTGCTTCCGACGACGACGTTCTGCCGCCTTTCGCGGCCACGTCCTTGCCGAGCACCCTGCCGCAATCTCCGCAGAATTTCTTCTCGGGCGGATTCTCTGCACCGCATTGCCCGCATCGATTTGCCAGCGGGGCGCCACAGTCCCCACAGAACCGCTTGGCCACCGGATTGTCCGCCCCACACTTCGCGCACAGCATCGCCGTCTATCCCGCTAGCTCGTCGAGCAGCGCCTTGGCGTCCTTGAGATCGGCGGTGTCGAAGCCCTCGGTGAACCAGCCGTAAATCTTGGAGAGCATCGTACGCGCCTCGTCGCGATGGCCCTGTTTGTCGAGCAGCCGCGCGAGACTCGTGGTCGCGCGCAATTCCAGTGATTTGGCGCTCTGGTTGCGCGCAATCCTAATCGCCCGCTCAAAGCAGTTCTGGGCGTCTGTGGCGTTTGAATCATCTTGCTTGAGCAGCAACTCGCCGTTGAGCCGATGGATCTCAGCCTCATACTGACGGTTTTCATGTTCATCCACAGCGGCCAAGGCTTCCATCAAAGCACCTAGTCCATCGTCGATGCGGCCGGACTTCGTGCACGCCTCGGCCAGCAGGCACAGAAAATAGGGCCGGTTCAGTTGCGACCCTGTCGCGCGAATACCGGCTAGACCTTCCTGTATCTGCGCCATCCCCTCATCGTTGCGCCCCTGCTCTGCCATAGCCCAGCCGCGAAAGATAGCCGCAAGCGCCGACCAGTAGGTGAATCCGTGCTCGG
>WNFT01003348.1_pt1 | contig 16044 bp, 12 predicted proteins | sample 5400191 | NCBI WGS metagenome assembly WNFT01 (sample SAMN13153359, study PRJNA577476) | soil metagenome | isolation source: 80 cm saprolite under Madrone tree | place: USA:California | collected 2016-06-14 | reverse complement strand
AGCGATCTGCCGAGCAACGGGTGATGGGGCCATTTGGATTACGCATCTGAAGCAAAAAGGCACCGATGGACAGCCGTCCTTCAAGTTACCAGCTACATGTGTGCTTGGCGATCGTCTGGATCATGTCCAGGAGGCACCTTTAGCGATAGATCAGGCCTACAACGGACGGACCTACCGGGAAATCTGGTATGAGGAAAGGCAGACCGTCGGCTACCTCCATTTTGAGTTTTACAATGGAGCTATGAGCACGGACCAATGTCAACGTCTGCGAGAAGCTTTCCTTCTCATACGTCGGCGACCAACCAAAGTGATTGTGCTGATGGGTGGGACTGACTTCTGGTCAAATGGTATTCATCTGAACATGATAGAAGCTGCCGATGACCCGGCTCACGAGTCCTGGCGCAACATCCAGGCCATGAATGATCTGGTGCGGGAACTCATCACTACCCAATCCCACCTGGTGATCTCTGCCTTGCAAGGGAATGCAGGGGCAGGGGGAGTGATTTTGGCACTGGCGGCAGATGGTGTCTATGCCAGAAAAGGCATTGTGCTCCATCCACATTATAAAGGGATGGGCAATCTGTATGGATCGGAATACTGGACCTACTTATTACCGAAACGGGTAGGAAGAGAAAAGGCGCGAGAACTGACAGAAGCATTGCTGCCGATAAGTAGCAGAACGGCGCAGCAGATTGGGTTACTTGATGAAGCCTTTGAGGAGGATGCAGCCAGCTTCCGTGAGCACATCAGGGAGCTGGCAGAAGAGCTTGCTAGTAGTCATCGCTACGAGCCCATGTTGGAGGAAAAGCGTCAAGCACGGAAGAACGATGAAGAAAGGAAGCCTTTGCAAGTGTATCGGAATGAAGAATTGCAGCGGATGTGGCTGAATTTCTTTGGAGCAGATCGCAGTTATCATGTGGCACGCAAGAACTTTGTGTACAAAGGGCTCATGCCTGATCGCGAGAGGGGCGCTGAAAGAGGCAGAACTGGTGGGCATGATGGGAGGCAACCAGCGCGTGACGGCTCTGGTGGGAGAGCGAGCATGACAGCAGAGATTCTGGATGGGCGGGCCATGAGCGCGGAGATGAAGGCGGAGTTGCGCGGCGAGATGCGCCGCTTTGTGGAGAAACATGGGCAGGCTCCTGGCTTGGGGATTGTGCGCGTAGGGGGGGACGCGGCTTCTGGGGTCTATAGCAAGACGATCCTGCGCGTAGCGGCGGATGTGGGCATCACTGCTCACCTCGAACAATTACCAGTCAATACGTCAGCCGATGAATTGCGGGCGCTGCTGGTGCAATGGAACAATGATCAGGCCGTACACGGTATTCTTGTGCAGATGCCGCTTCCGGCACACCTGTCACAAAAGATGGTGGCCGATACGATCGCTTCCAGTAAGGATATCGATGGCATCAGTTGGCGCAGCGTCGGGAATCTCTTCCTCGGTCTGCCCAGCTTCCTGCCTTCGACGGCGGCAGCGGTGATGGAGATGCTTGAGCGAACGCATACTCCGCTTGAGGGAAGGCGGGTGGTGGTGATCAGTCGCAGCAACGTGGTGGGAAAGCCGCTGGGTATGATGCTTTTGCAGAAAAATGCGACGGTGACGATCTGCCACTCGTACACCACGAATCTGGCGGCTTTGACGCGCCAGGCGGATGTGCTGGTAGCGGCAGCTGGCCGTCCCAGGATGGTGACGGCTGAGATGGTTAAGCCCGGAGCGGTCGTCATCGACGTGGGCATCAACGCGCTGCCCGATGGAGGCATGGTGGGCGATGTCGATTTTGCATCCGTGCGTGAAGTTGCCGGGGCGATCACACCTGTACCGGGCGGCGTCGGGCCGCTCACCAATGTCGTGCTGCTCAAGCAATGCGTGCAGGCGGCGTGGCAACTAGCGGGCGAGAAAAAGGAAGGGACTTTAGCGGTACAAATGGCTGTCGCAGGAACGCATCCCTGTCATAGCCGTTAATCGAACGTGGCGTGCTTCGACAGCATCTTTTGCGAAAAATGTTCATCTCTTAGTAAGAGACGTATCCCTCTGCGTATAAAAAGGTAGGACACGTATGGCAGAAAGAGCAGTAGTACAACAGCATATGTCCGCTTGGAAACGCCCCCCCCTTACGCTGAACCGATGCAGTGTTTTCGGCCCTGCCCATGCCCGGGCCGCGTTGCTTCGTGAAGGAGTCGTCACGAACCTGCTGAAGGCGGTGGGTGACGATGCGCTGGCGGTGCAAACCCTCTTCACAGTTTGTACCCGTCCTCCGCACACCGAGGCGCGATGGTGGCTCGCACATCAACAGCATGCCAGATCTCTGCTTATGCTGGCAATGATGCAGATCATTGGCACAGAATGGTTGCAACGCACACAATTGTGAGTGCATCGTGGGAGATTGCCAAGCCCAGGTTCAAGTAGGTATGTTCGTGGTTGATGCCATGCTGATAGCCGCCACTGATCAGGGTTTCAGCCAAATGCCCAGGAGGGCGCATGAAGAATCAGCGTGTCAGCTTCATATATGCCAGCCTCAAACCTTCCAGGGGAAGGTACTGATTGACATGCTGAATCTCGGGGATGATCGGGGCCAGCAACGATGCCAGACCACCGTGAGCGATCACCTTCACCTTACTCTCATCTGTCACCCCTGGTATCTCCTTGCGCAGGCGACTGATCAAACCCTGCACCAGGCCAACATGCCCAAAGAGGATGCCGGACTGCATATTCTCAATCGTATTTTTGCCTAGAGCGGAACGCGGCGGCGTTAAATCAACGCGGAAAAGACGCGAGGCCGCACTACTCAAGGCCTCGGCGGAGATCATCAGCCCCGGCGCGATCGACCCGCCCAGGAAATCGCCCTCGGGTGAGATGACATCGAATGTGGTGGCTGTGCTAAAGGCAATCACGATGGCCGGCCCTCCATAGAGGTGATGGGTGGCCAGGGCTACTACAATGCGGTCAGAGCCCAGTTCCCACGGATTGTCAATGAGTAATTTTATGCCCAGGTCAAGGGTATGATCGACCACAATGGCTTCTTTGTCACAATAGCTACGCGCTAATTCCTGGAAAACGGGTGTCAACGGCGGCACCACACTTGAGAGAATAATGTCATCGATATCGGTAAACTGGTGATGGACATGGCGCATCAGATCGCTCAACACCATAGCATACTCATCAGTCGTGCGCTGACGGGCCGTCGAAACTACCCAGTGATTCTTCATGGTCGTATGGTCGTAGAGACCGAACTTGATGTTGGTATTACTGACATCGATGGCAAGCAACATGGTAGACTCCAAAAGTATTGATACACGCTCCGCAAGCCCTGCTTTTACATCAACTACTGCACGCTGGCAGCGTACTGCTTGAGCAGAGCCGCGATCATAAAAGGATCGCCGTAGGCCTCATCAGTGACGACGGTTACTTCGCTGTCGGTGCGCGTATCGATGAACGCGAGCGAAGTGGGAGTACGCATGCGCTTGCGACGCATACTTGCCCCCGATGGGACGATACCGCGTCCAAAGAAGAAACCGGCAACATTCTCACCAACACCGGAGATGTGACGCATCTCACTCTCCTTCGAAGAGGTGCGGTCGATGGGAGCTTTGCCTCGAGCTGTCACATATCGCACATGCGCAAGCGGCACATGTATGACTTTGTTCCCCTCCTGTTTGACAAAGTCCTCGGGAGTAATCACAATCAGGTGCTTATCGGACTGGCGCAGGCGCTGCACATCGACGATGAGGGTCCAGATACTGCCTATCCCGACGAACAGCAACATGGCTAATAAGACGGTGGAAAAGAGCGCGGGTCCTATGCCGTGCTGATAATTCGTGGGGATGACCACAAAGGCTGTCCCGACAAAAAGCCCTAGCCCTACGAGAATTCCGAAGCCCCATCCTACAAGGCCTATGGCCAGATTACGACGTGACAGCGGCAGGACGACCCAACCAGGAGGTGCTTCTGGGCTTGCCTTGGCTTGCGTTAGTATTTGATCAGCTTCCATATAAGATCTCCCATGCTCATATGTTATCAAATCCTTGGGTTTGGGCGCCACCTCCCACGGGCATGATAAACCGAGCCCCCATAGACATTAAGTTAAGACGTTGTGACACTACTACACCTGCTACACCTGCTACACCTGCTACACCTGCTACAATCCTGCAACAGCTTCACAGGCAACGTGCCATGACAGGGCTACCTCCTGCGGGTCCCCTGGGTACCGGTGGGGACGCATCGGCACCCGTACTACCCCTTAACTTAATGCCTATGGGCGGAGGCAAGCTCCGCCCCTACTAACTGCCGGACGTGGTTAGTAGGGGCGGAGCTTGCCTCCGCCCTGGGGAGGGTGCCAACTTGGTGCAAAAATTTGAATGACACCCAAGGACGAGTTGCCTCTTGTGATCTCTCGCATTTCTGTGTACACTGTACATGCGGATTTGATATGGTGCCGCGAACTGCTTCATTATACCAGGATACTACGTCCATTGTGAAGCAAACATCACGCAATGGGGGTAAGAATTCGTTGTAGGCAAGCAAAGGGTGTATGAAAACGTTGGGGAAAAGGCCGTAGGGCCCCTGTTCGCTTGCCTACAAGGATGTCATACACCCTCACGAAATTGCAGGGCTATGTAAAAGTCGTCTTGTGCTCGTGCCGCAGGCGCGAAGAAGGACCACGAAACGCGACCTTTTAATAACTCTGACGAAAATGTATAGGGGGCGTCATGGATGACAGGTTGCATAATGAGGCAGTAGCGGCGGCACGCCAACTGCTGCAACGTTTCAAAGCGGAACACCCCGAGTGGGAGAACGATAAGACGCCGATAGATGAACTCGTATCCTGGCGTGGCCTGGAGATCACCACCTTTCACCCGGACGACCAACCACAGGGAACGTACGGCTGGCTGGAGCCAGAGGAAGATTTGATCTGGCTCTGTCGCGGCCTGCCCGAAACGTTGCGCCGTTTTACCCTGGCACATGAATTGGGCCATGCCGTCCTGCATCGCCATGCAAGCCAGCAAGCACAGTATGTCCCACAACTATCACGTGACGATCCGTGCCAGGTGATCGATGTGCAGGAAGCAGTGAACGGCCTGATCGATCAGGAGCAGAGCGAGGAAGTACTTGGTATCGGTCAGTCATACAATCCGCGCAGTCAACGCGAATTGGCCGCCAATATCTTTGCCGCCGAACTACTGATGCCTCTCGAACGAGTGCAAAGCCTGTATCTGAGGCAGCAAACCCCGTCAGCCAGCCTGGCTACTATCTTCGGTGTCTCTGCTACGGCCATGCTCAATCGTCTGGGCGGGCTGCTCAATGGACCGGTAGCAATAGAACGGGCGACGCCGGGAGCCGGTGGAGCATCACCTGAACAAGCACATTTGCCGCCTACTCCTAAAAAACAGTATGACGAGTTCCAGCACGCAGCTATTGAAGCCGCCACTCCCGCGCTGATTGTGGCTGGCCCAGGGAGTGGTAAAACCAGCACGCTGATCGGACGGGCGGAATACTTGATATGCACCATGGGTATTCCCGCGCAACACATCTTAGCGTTGACCTTCTCGCGCAAGGCTGCGCAGGAGATGCAAGAGCGCCTGGGGCAGATGCTGGCCGACACGCCCGAACTCCCACCCACTGTCAGTACCTTCCATGCGTTCTGTGCCGAGCTTCTGCGTACGCACGGTGCACTCGTGGGACTACGCAGCGATTTCACCCTCGTTGACGATGCGGAAGGCTATTTCTTGCTGCGCAGACTGGCCGACGAACTCCCGTTGCATCACTACCAACACCTCCAGTTTCCCACCTATTATTTCCCCGACCTCCTGCAAGCTATCTCAAGAGCTAAGGATGAACTGGTTACTCCCGAACAGTACGCGCCACTGGCACGGCAGATGCGAGAGCAAGCACAGAACGACGAAGAGCAGCAGAAAGCTGAGAAGGCGCTGGAGGTCGCTGCCATCTACGCTTGCTACCAGGCAGCACTCCAACGACGCGGTGATACGGACTTCGGGGGCTTGATTATGCTGACCGTCCAGCTCTTGCAACAGCACCCAGAGGTGTTAGACGAACAGCAGCAGCGCTACCAGCATATCCTCGTCGATGAGTTCCAGGATATGAACCGGGCGAGCGGTGTGCTGCTGCGCCTGTTAGCAGGTGCGGAACGCTGCGCGTGGGTGGTCGGTGATGCCGACCAGGCCATTTATCGTTTTCGGGGAGCCTCGCCCGCCAACATTACAACATTCAAGGATGACTACCCCGGCGCGACCGTCTTGCCACTGAGTGGCAATTATCGTTCCCGCCCCGATATTGTGCGTTTTGCAGATGCATTTCGCCAGAGACAGATGGCAGCAGATACAGAGGAAAGCATACGTCAGACAATACGCCCAACGCAGCCAGACGCCTATGTCATCCTGGCGACGGCAGCGGATGAGGCGAGCGAATGTGCGGGCATTGCGGCGGACATGCGTTATCAGCAGGCACAGCATGGCTATAGCTACCGGGATATGGTCGTTCTTTGCCGCACACGTGCGCAGGCACGGAAAGTTTCGCACGCGCTGGCACAGGCCGGACTGCCAGTCCTGGAGCGTGGAGGCGGCAGCATGCTGGAGCAAGAGCACGTGCGAGATGTGCTTTCGCTTGTCCTGTTGCTGGCTAGACCGGGTGGCATGGGTATGTTGCGCGTAGCGAGGCAGCGTGAACATGCACTGACACAAGACGATATTGAGATCTTGTTGTTGGCGGCTCGCGAGCAACAATCAACTCCAGAAGCATTGATCGTGCGTGGTGAGATACCACCCACTATGAGTGCTGTTGGACGACGTTCACTGCTGCGCTTAGCAGACATTCTGCAAACATTGGGTCACATGCCTGATGTGTGGTCAATGCTGGCTCAGTACCTGTTTATCGAGACGCCTCTTATACGCGATGTCCTGAACGGGGCAGACAGCATCCAGAATACACACGATACAGACCAGGTGCTTAGCGACTACGCAGCTTTGTTGCAGCTTGCACGTCGTTACGATCAGCGGCGACAGAAAGAAGATGAGCTGGGACTACGTCCCGCGATAAATCGGGGACCACCTACTCCCTACCCCCCAGGCAGGGTTCCTACTGTAGCACCCCGATTTATCGTGGGTGTGCAGGAGCAGGCAAAGGAGTTTCTTGATTACCTCAACGTTCTGTTGACGTTGCGCCAGGACAGTGGGCAGCGTCAACAGGATGCAGGGAGCAATGCCGAAGATGGTGCCATCCGTGTGTTGACGGTTCATGCCAGTAAGGGATTAGAGTTCCCTGTTGTGTACCTGCCTGGCCTGGTCCAACGCCGTTTCCCGATGCAAGCGCGTTCCAGCCCTATTTCAGCTCCGAAGGGCATGTTACCCGAGAGCGAGACCACCCACGAAAGCGGCGAGGCCTGTCTTTTCTATGTGGGGGCGACTCGCGCACGTGATCGCCTGGTACTGAGCTACAGTGAGCGTTATGGTAAGCAGCAATACAAGCCATCGCCATATCTAGATGCGTTGCTGGCCGGTTTGCCTGCTGACCGTGTTAATAAGCTGCGGTGGGAGGCGGGCATCGCCGCTGCCATCACCCCTGGCACCTCTCCCCTGGCACCCGCAAGGGGTGCCACTACATTTTTGGATGCCCCCCTTGCGTCTGTAAGGGGTGGCGGGGCGCAGCCCAGTGAGCGGTTTATTGAGGCGATGAAACCGGCGATGTTGAGTGTCGCGGCGATTGAGACCTACCTGATCTGTCCGCGCCGTTATGCTTATGGCACGATCTATGGTTTCCAACGGGAGGAGAGCGCCTATCTGCTCTTCTGGCAGGCGACGCAGAAGACGCTGGAGGCTTTGCAGAGGTCGCTGGCGGCGACAGACGGGGCAAGTGGGCCGGAGGAAGAGAAGATAGACAGGCAGGAAGTACCACACTTGACGCAGCAGGAGGCTGAGGACCTTTACATCCAGCATTGGCAAGCAGTGGGGGGACACGAGTATCCTTTTGCCTCCGTCTACGAACAGCATGGGCGTGAGATTGTGAAGTCAGCCTGGTCGATGCTTACTCAGGGGAAGGATATGCAATGGGATGTGCGCCGCAGCTTTACGTTGGAGCTTGCGGGGACGCCCATCTGTGTCGAGGTGGATCGCGTCGAGGCATCTGCTCAAGGTGGGAAGCCAGTGCGCTTTGTGCGCAATCGTGTTGGCAAGAGTAAGGAAAAACCAACGGCCCAGGTGCGTGAACTGCTCTATGCGCAAGCGTATCGCCAACTCTATCCTGGCCAGCGTGTTGAGCTGCATCACCACAACTTAAGTACGGGCGAGATGGTGTCGGTTACATTGACGGAGAAGCGGGAACAGAAACTGTACGATGACCTGGAGCAGGCTATCAGAGGGATGGAGCAGCATGAGTATACAGCAACCCCTGATGCGTTCGTGTGCCCCACGTGCCCGTTCTATTTGATCTGCCCGGCATAAATGAGAAGCTTTGAGCTCTTGACAGCATTATGACGCCTTGTGTATACTTTTGTCAAGCGATGTGACACGTGTCACTGACGTATTTAATAAGGATAAGCACAACAAGAGAGTTTCTTCTGAGGCGAGGCGCCGAGGGCAGAGAAGCCCCGCAATTCCCTGCTCGGCCTGCGAGCACCAGATACATGCTTCGGCCCACTCTTGCTAACGGTGTCCTCTTTTTTGTCCCCTTGAGCCGTAGCCTTCTGGCTACTCACTATCGGAGGTAGGCGTTCGTAGATTAGACCGAGAGTGTCACTGCGATTTTCTTATTTACACACCCAAAGGAGGCTTCAGACGATGCAGCTTCTCTCCTCTTTCCCCTGGATGCGCCGCTTTGCGCTCGGGTTTGCCATCGTCAGCTTAGCACTGGTGCTCATAGCTCCTCTTGCTGCCTGTGGTGGTGGCTCAAGTTCGGGACCCAGCGCGACCTCGAGTGGTCCGGTGACCTTGACCTACTGGGCCTGGATCCCAGGAATGGATAAGCAGGTCGCGCTTTTCAACCAGACCCATCCCAACATCCACGTCAACTGGATCAATGTGGGGGCAGGCCCGCCTGAATACGACAAGTTGTATACGGCTATCAAGGCCAATAATACGCCTGATGTTGCCGAGGTCGAGTTCCAGCTCTTGCCGACCTTTGAGACGACGGGTGGACTCCTGGATCTAGCCCCATACGGGGCGAGCTCGGTGAAGGATCAGTTTGTGCCCTGGACGTGGTCCCAGGTGACCCTCGGTAGCTCCATCTACGCCATCCCGCAGGATACTGGTCCCATGGGCATGTTCTACCGGGCTGATATCTTCAAGAAGTATAATCTCCCGGTGCCGACCACCTGGGCGCAGTACGCCGATGATGCGGCCAAGCTGCATGCCGCCAATCCGAATTATTACATCACCGATTTTCCGCCCAAGCAGCCAGGACAATTTGCCGGGCTGGTGTGGCAGGCAGGTGGACGCTGGTTCCACATCCGTGGCCAATCCTGGCAAGTGTCCATCAATGATGCCCCTTCCCAGCAGGTCGCCTCCTACTGGCAAGATTTGATCAGCAAGAAGCTCGTCAAGACCGAGCCGGACTTCGCCAATGCCTGGTATCACGACCTGCAGACCGGCGCGGTGGCCAGCTGGCTCTCAGGGGAATGGGGTTCTGGTATCATCCCGCAAAATGCCCCGCAGACCTCTGGGGACTGGCGGGCTGCACCGCTCCCACAGTGGCAGGCGGGTCAAAGCATTGATGGCAACTGGGGCGGGTCCAGCACCGTGGTATTCAAGGATACGAAGCATCCCAAGGAGGCCACCGAGTTCGCCGAGTGGATCAGTAACAACGAGCAGAGTGCAGAACAGGAGTTTAAGGGTGCTGGAGCATATCCGGCCTTGCAATCCTCCTTAAACTCAGCCACTTTGAATAGTCCCTTGCCTTTCTACGGCAACCAGGTGATCAACCAGGTGTTCAAGCAGGTGGCCACAGAGGTAGATACCACCTTCCTGTGGGGACCGACGATGAACCAGGTCTACAACGACATAGGTGACAATTTCGCCAACGCGATCAATGGCAAGGGCACCCTGAATGATGCCCTGAACGCGGTACAGCGGAGTACCGTCACCTTCATGAAATCACAGGGCTTCAGCGTCACGACCTAAGATGCCCGCGTGGGATGCTGCGTCGGCGACTCCTCTGCTCGGACCTCCGTCCAGCAGGTGAGATGCCGCCGGGTGAGCACCTCCCTCCTCCACAGAGAGGTGCTCACTCTCGTAGAGTGCCGATTTATCCGTAGAGTGCGGATTTATCCAGCACGTCACGTCCGGCACTCGTACCGGACCGACAAACATCGTTCCTTCATGGTTCTCCCGCCGAGACCTGAAGGTGTGGCACGCTTTAGAGAGGAGTATGCGCGTATGGCTCTCGAGTCTGTCTCATCCCCGTCCCTCCATGTCGCCAAAGCCCCCTGGTTTTTGCGGCGGCGGGAGGTGACGCCCTATCTGTTTCTCCTGCCCTTCGGGGTGCTCTTCCTGCTGTTTTTTATCGTGCCCATCCTCTATGCCATCTATCAGAGCCTCTTCCGCTCGGAGCGCAGTGGGTTAGGGCTGGGAGCGGCTACCGTCAGTTTCAACGGCCTGGGCAACTATGCCGATGTCATTCATGATCCCAATTTCTACACCGGGGTGGGTCGGGTGCTGCTCTATGGCATTGTGCAAGTCCCGGTCATGCTGGGCTTAGCGCTGGTGTTGGCCCTGCTGCTGGACTCGACGGTGGTGCGCTTCAAAGGCTTTTTCCGCCTGGCATTCTTTGTGCCCTATGCCATCCCCGGCATCATCGCCGCCCTGTTGTGGGGCTATCTCTACGACCCGGGGCTCAGCCCCATCGTCAAAGGGGCAAGCGCGCTGGGCGTGGGCACGCCTGATTTCCTGGGACCGCGCAGTGTGCTCTGGTCGATCGCCAATATCGCCACCTGGGCCTGGGCTGGCTACAACATGCTGATCATCTTTGCCGCCCTGCAAGCCATTCCCACCGAAATCTATGAGTCGGCGCGCATCGATGGCTGTTCGGGCTGGCGTGTCGCATGGCACATCAAAATTCCGCTGATCGCCCCGGCCCTGATCCTGACCTGCATCTTCTCCATCATCGGCACCTTGCAACTCTTCAATGAACCCCAGGTGCTCACGGCCATCTCCAACAACATTTCCAGTTCCTATACGCCCAACCTGTATGCCTACAACACCGCCTTTGGCAACAACAACTACTACTATGCCGCAGCGATATCCGTAGTGCTGGCCCTGGTGACGTGTGTGCTCTCCTTCGGCTTCTTACGCGTCACCCAACGACAAGCAGGAGTCTAGAACGATGAGTCAACCATTTGCAGCCGTGCCCATGCCGACCGCTCAGGAACTGGTGACCGCCAGGCAGCAGCGTTCCCGCCGCTTCAATGTGGAGAGCGTTGGGACCATGACCTTCCTGTTCCTCTTCGTGGTGTACTTTCTGGTGCCCTTTTTCTGGCTGATTGTCTCCGCGACCAAGAACGCGGGCGATTTGTTCGGCACCTTCGGACTGTGGTTCGCTCCCAACTTTAATCTGGCGAGCAACCTGCAGCAACTGTTCACCTACAACGATGCGATCTATGTGCGCTGGCTCGGGAACACGCTGCTCTATGCCGGGGTCGGGTCCATCCTCGGCACGATGCTGGCGGCGATGGCGGGCTACGCGCTGGCCAAATATGTCTTCCGCGGGCGCAATCTCGTCTTCTCGTTAGTCTTAGGGGCGATCCTGGTGCCAGGGACAGCGTTGGCGCTGCCGCTGTACCTGTTGATGAGCAAGGTGGCGCTGACCAACACCTACTGGGCGGTGCTCTTGCCCAGCATCGTCAGTCCGTTCGGGGTGTATCTCTCGCGCATCTATGCGGCCTCCTCGGTGCCCGATGAGCTACTGGAGGCGGCGCGCATCGATGGGGCCAGCGAGTTCCGCACCTTTACGATCGCGCTGTACTTGATGATTCCCGCGCTAGTGACGATCTTACTCTTCCAGTTCGTGGCGATCTGGAACAACTACTTTCTGCCGCTGGTCATGCTCAGTGACGAAAAGCTGTTTCCGATCACAGTGGGCTTACAGACCTGGAATGTGACCACGGGGGGAGCCAATAAGTTTCTCTACACGCAGATCATCACCGGGGCGCTGGTCTCCTCGATTCCGCTGCTGATTGGCTGTGTGCTCTTGCAGCGCTTCTGGCGTGGCGGACTGGGCGCCGGCAGTGTCAAGGGGTGATGGCAAAAGAAATCATCATCACAGGATATCCGGGCCACGGCCACGTTCGCACTCACGACATCGAGCCGCTGGCTCTCTTGAAGGGAGCACCCAGCAACGAAACACGTATCGGGGAGTGAACACATCCAAGGAAAGAGAGGAGTACGACATGGCAGGGTGGTCTGAAGGCGACGTGCAGGCCAATGGCATCACCGTCCATTATCAGCGCACCGGCGGCAATAACAAGCTGTCTATCCTTCTGTTGCACGGCATCACGGACAATGGCCTGTGCTGGTCGCGTGTTGCCCACGACCTCGAAGGCAGCCACAATGTCATCATGACCGATGCACGTGGTCACGGTCGCTCTGACGGCATCGCAACAGGGTTCTCGATCAATATCCTGGCCGACGATGCAGCAGCTGTCATTCGAGCATTGGACCTGGAAAAGCCATTTCTGTTCGGGCACTCGATGGGTGCCATCACTGCGGCGACGGTTGCCGCTCAGTATCCTGAGCTGGTCCGAGCCATTGTGCTAGAAGATCCGCCCCTGGTGGACAAGCCACCGACTCAGACGAATGCAGAGCAACAAGGCCAGCAGGCGTGGCAATGGGTAGTAGATCTCAAGGCGCTCCCGCATGAGGAGCGCCTTGCCAGAGCCTTCGCCATGAATCCCAATTGGGTCGAAGAGGAGATCATCCCCTGGGCCGACTCCAAAGCCGAGTTTAATACCGACGTATTGGAGCATGCAACAGCATTCCGCAGCTATCCCTGGCGCGAAATCATTTCGCGCATCGAGTGCCCCATCCTGCTCATTACGGGTGATCCTGAGTTGCACGCGATAGTCACACCTGAAGTTGCCCAGGAAGCAGCACAGATCTGGAAGCATGGTGAGGTGGTGCATATCAGCGGTGCTGGTCACAACATCCACCGCGACCGCTATGACGAAACGATGGCGGCAGTGCGAGCCTTTTTGAACAGGGAGCGATGATCGACGCATGCCACAAGATCATTGGACCTTATCCGCATAGACGCCGCGATACTCTGGCGGCAGCATGGAGGCAATTTTTTGCATGACCTGCTCGGTAACGTTATCGATATCCTCGCGTGTCATCTTGGAGCCTTTGGGCTTGAAAATCATGGGTTCGCCATAGGTCACGGTCACGCGAGCACCAAACTTTTTCAGCAGGTTTTGACTACCCGCGATGGCTACCGGAACGACGGGGACACCGGTGCGCAGGGCAATCATACCCATGCCTGGATGGGCCGCCGCCAGTGTACGTGTCCTGCTGCGCGTCCCTTCGGTAAACATAACCAATATTCTGCCCTCCTTCAACTGCTTCTCACCAGCTCGTAGGGCCTGGCGGTCTGCCTCCCCACGCTTGACCGGGAAAGCTCCTAAGAAGCGCACCAGCCAGGCCCATTTGCTCTTGAAATACTCTTCCTTCGCCATGTAGACCACTCTACGCCCAATAGGCAGGGGAATGAGGGGAATATCGGTCCACGAGAGATGGTTCGCCGCGATGATGAAGGGACCTTTGGCCGACACGTTCTCACTAGAGGTTTTTCTGAGGTTTCATTGACTTTGCTGGCTTCTCTTGTTTGTCCGAGGTTGAAGCTGCGCTGACATCTTGTTTCATGGGAGGCCCTCCAGGTGTTTGTAGATGATCTCTAGGACCTGTGGAACGCTGAGGTGGTCGGTGGCAATGATAATGGCATCACTCGCCGGTTGCATGTTGTCGCGATCAATTGCGTCTCGACGTTCGATATCCGTCAATACGTCTTCCAGCGAAGGGAGCGCGGGGTTCTGCTGCCCCAGGCGTTCTGCTAGCTCCGCACGGCGGCGACGTGCGCGTTCCTGGGGATTGGCGGTGAGGTAGATTTTCAGTTCGGCATCGGGCAAGACGACTGCGCCGATATCACGACCAACCATTACGACGCCATCCTGCTGCGTCAGAGCCAGGGCACGCTGCTGTGCAATCAAGATAGCGCGAACTTCTGGGTGTGCGGAGACGGTAGAAACGGCGCGGGTTACGGGCGCATCGCGAATATCCCAGGTGGCATCATATCCACGTACCGTCACAGTATATTGGCGGCCATCCTCAATCTGAGGGCGACTGACGACGATCTCTGCATCCTGGGCAAGCCGTGCCAGCGCCAGCCCATCATTGATGTCGATACCGAGCTTGAGCGCTAGCCAGGTGACTGCACGATACATAGCCCCGGTGTCTATGTAGAGATAACCCAAGCGTGCTGCCAATTGCTCACCCACAGTACTTTTGCCGGATCCCGCGGGTCCGTCGATAGCAATCCGCCGTGGCCGCTGCATTTTCCCTCCGTGCGCTCATGGGCATCGATCCTGGGGAGATTATACCATACTATTGAGAAAGTCTCTTGTTGAGCTTCTCGATAATGGCGTCCATGTCCTTTGGTGGGGATATTTATCTGTGTTCAAGCATATGCAGTTCTTCATCGGTCAAATAGCGCCAGGCACCCGCAGGCAGATCATTCAGTGTGAGCGGGCCTATGCCAACACGGATGAGTTGCAGCACCGGATGCCCGACGGTGGCCAGCATACGGCGCACCTGGCGTTTGCGACCTTCGTGGATGGTGATTGCCAGCCAACAATCCAGGTCTACCCGTCGCAGGAGGCGCACACGTGCGGGTGCGGTTGTGTAGCTGTGCCCATTGCCCTCCACAATCGTCACCCCCTCGCGGAGTGCCTCCAGGATGGTTGCCGTGGGGCATCCCTGCACCAGGGCATGGTAATGCTTCTCCATGGAGTAGCGAGGGTGCGACATACGCAGAGCAAAATCGCCATCGTTGGTTAGCAGGAGCAGACCGCTCGTGTCTCTGTCCAGGCGACCTACGGGATAGACGCGCAGGTGACGCAATTCAGCAGGGAGCAGGTCGAGGACGGTCGGGCGTCCTTGAGGATCATGCACGGTGGAGACGTAGTTCACGGGCTTATGCAACAGCACATAGACGTTTCTGGCCGTTGAATGCACTGGTGTGCCATCGACACGCACCTCATCATGTTCGGGATCAATACGTGTTCCTTGAGAAGTCACGGTAACGCCGTTCACCTGGACACGTCCGGCAGCAATCAGTTTTTCTGCGTGGCGGCGCGAGGCGATGCCAGCATGTGCGAGAAAACGTGCCAGGCGTTCACCTTCCCGTTCGGTCATAGCATCCGCCTTCCCATCATGCATATATCACAGCGTTTCTCTCGGCATGTCTGCTGATAAACGTAGTGCAGTCCCTGCTGTTGACAGGCACTCCTCGGTTCTTCAGGCAAGAGCAGTTGCTTGCACATGGCGCGTGTAACCTGGTTCGAGGAGAGAGCAGGATACAGCATATACAACTGTTGGGCTTGCGCGGAGAGGATATCGTCATGCTCCAGTAATGCTACAGCAGCAGCAAAAGGGAGGACGACGTTGCAGATGAGGATATCGGTGCGTGCGATGCTCAAGCCGGTAAATACGGCACGCAATGCTGCAAGGGCCAGATTAACGTATTTATTGGAAGATTGTTCAGATGGCCGATAATGATTTTTCCCAACCACCATCGGGAAAGTGTTGTCACCCTGAGCGAAGCGAAGGGTCTCGCTCGATGGGCAGCCAGATGCTTCGCTTCGCTCAGCATGACAGGACCGACCTTGGTCGGGAAAATTCATTACCGGCGATGGGCACGATAAATCGGCCCCTACGCAGGATTGGGGTATATTGTTAAAGTCGATCATGGCATGGGCGCAGGGGTCGGGTATGTTGTTAAAGTCGATCATGACATGGGCGCAGAGGGCCGTGCGCAGGGTTTGCCATGCACCG
>WNFT01002407.1_pt1 | contig 16046 bp, 10 predicted proteins | sample 5400191 | NCBI WGS metagenome assembly WNFT01 (sample SAMN13153359, study PRJNA577476) | soil metagenome | isolation source: 80 cm saprolite under Madrone tree | place: USA:California | collected 2016-06-14 | reverse complement strand
GCCCTCATCAACCCGGCCCGTCGTCAGGCGCCCCAAACCCGCCAGCATGGCCAGCACGTCGCGCCAGAAATAGACCAGCACCGCGAGCAACGTTCCCACATGGGCCGCCACGTCGATTGCCAGACCCTGGTCAGGCCAGCCGGTAACGCCAGGCACCAGGATCAGATGGCCGGAGGAGCTGATGGGCAGGAATTCAGTGATGCCCTGGACCAGGGCGAGAACGACGATATGCAACAGTGGCAAGGCGGCCTCCAGCTAGCGACACCGCTGCCAGAAGGGCGGCGCGGCGCCGCTTATAGCATCGCAGCGGGAAGGGACCATAGGCTGCAACTAGTACCAAATCAGGACTAATATGTGGAAGGGTGGCCGGTCAGCAGCGCCATTCCGATCCTGGTCATTCAGAAAAAACAATAATAAGTCAATATTGCTGCCCTTACTGTCGGAATCCACTCGCAGCCCCTGTTTTCCTGCTGCATAATTCCCGCTTCAACACCCCGTCGCGGAGGTCCGCAAGCCATGGCGTCCAAGATGCTGACCTTCGTCACGACCGGCCGCGAAATGCCGGAAAAACGCCCGGCCGCGGGCCGTCGGCGCGATTTCGCCGAAATCTATGCCCGTTTCGACAAGAGCCAGGCCGCGACGCAAGCCGGCCGCTGCTCCCAATGCGGCGTACCCTTCTGCCAGGTTCATTGCCCGGTCCAGAACAACATCCCCGATTGGCTGAAGCTCGCCGCCGAGGGCCGCCTGGAAGAGGCCTATGAGGTCTCGTCGGCCACTAACAACTTCCCGGAAATCTGTGGGCGAATCTGCCCCCAGGACCGGCTCTGCGAAGGCAATTGCGTCATCGAGCAGGCGGGCCACGGCACGGTCACCATCGGGGCCATCGAGCGCTATATCACCGATACCGCCTGGGAACAGGGCTGGGTCAAACCGGTCAAGCCGCGCGTCGAACTGGATCGATCTGTCGGCATCGTCGGCGCCGGCCCTGCGGGCCTTGCCGCCGCCGAGCAGCTTCGCGTCAAGGGTTATCGAATCACCGTCTATGACCGCCACGACCGGGTCGGCGGGCTGATGATCTATGGCATTCCCAACTTCAAGCTGGAGAAGGAGGTGGTGCTGCGCCGGGCGAAGTTATTGGCCGATGCCGGCATCGAATTCAAATTGCAGACCGAGATCGGCCGCGACGTCACGCTGGCCGAATTGCGGGCACGCCATGACGCGGTGCTCATCGCCTGCGGCGTCTACAAGCCGCGCGAGATCAAGGCGCCGGGCGTGGGCCTGCAAGGCATCCTTCCCGCGCTCGAGTATCTGACCGCCAGCAACCGCGCCAGCCTGGGCGATGTACCGGCGGATTCACACGGCCGCTTCGACGCCAAAGGCAAGCATGTGGTGGTGATCGGCGGCGGCGATACGGCAATGGATTGTGTGCGCACCGCAGTGCGCCAGGACGCCAAATCCGTGAAGTGCCTCTACCGCCGCGACCGCGCCAACATGCCGGGCTCGCAACGCGAAGTGACTTATGCCGAGGAAGAAGGCGTGGAGTTCGTCTATCTCGCAGCACCCGAGGCCTTTCTCGGCGAGCGCAAATTGACGGGCCTGCGCGCGCAGCGCCTTCACCTGGGCCTGGCGGATGCCACCGGCCGGCAGACGCCCCAGGCGATCGAAGGATCCCACTTCAACCTGCCCGCCGATCTGGTGCTGAAGGCCCTGGGCTTCGATCCCGAGGATATTCCGGGTGCATTCAAAGCCCCCGACCTCGCCGTCACCCGCTGGGGCACCTTGAAGATCGATTACCGCAGCATGATGACCAACCTCGATGGCGTGTTCGCCGCCGGCGACATCGTTCGCGGCGCGGCCCTCGTCGTCTGGGCCATCCGCGACGGGCGCGACGCCGCCGAGCAAATCGAGGCCTATCTCGCGGCCAAGAGCGCCAGCCTCGGCGTGGCGGCGGAGTAAAGCGATTGCGGCCACCCCCCAACTCTCCCCTATCAAAGCGCAAACCTTCGGTTTGCAGGCGGAGGGAGGGTTGGGATGGGGGTGGCTGTTTTCTGGAGCGAATTAGATGACCGAAGATTTCACAGCCTCATATCTCCGCAACGCCAAACATCTGGCGGAGGGCGGGCTCTACGATCCGCGCGAGGAGCATGATGCCTGCGGGGTAGGTGTCATCGCGTCCCTCGACGGGCGGCCGCGCCGCCAGGTAGTGGAAGCGGCGATCGCGGCGCTGAGGGCCGTCTGGCATCGTGGTGCCGTCGATGCGGATGGCAAGACCGGCGATGGCGCCGGCATTCATGTTCAGATCCCGCAGGATTTCTTCCAGGACCATATCCGCCGCGCCGGCTCGCAGATGGGCCCGGGCAAGCTGGGCGTGGGCATGGTCTTCCTGCCGCGCACGGACCTCGGCGCCCAGGAACGCGCCCGGGTGGTGGTGGAACGCGAAATCCTCTCCTACGGCCATACCATCTATGGCTGGCGCCAGGTGCCCGTGAACGTGGATGTCATCGGCGAGAAAGCCAATGCCACGCGCCCGGAGATCGAGCAGATCATGATCTGCAACAGCCGCGGCGCGGGCGAGGAGCAGTTCGAGATCGACCTCTATGTCATCCGCCGGCGCATCGAAAAGGCAGTGATCGAGGAGAGCATCAAGGATTTCTACATCTGCTCGCTGTCCTGCCGCTCGGTCATCTACAAGGGCATGTTCCTGGCCGAGCAGTTGACCGCCTTCTATCCCGATCTGCGGGACGAGCGCTTCGTTTCCAACTTCGCCATTTATCACCAGCGCTATTCCACCAACACCTTCCCAACCTGGCATCTGGCCCAGCCCTTCCGCGTCATCGCCCATAACGGGGAGATCAATACCCTCAAGGGTAATCTCAACTGGATGAAGGCCCATGAGACGCGCATGGCCACGCCCGTCTACGGCGATCACATGGAGGCCATGAAGCCCATCGTGCAGGCAGGGGGATCGGACTCGGCGTCGCTGGACAACGTGTTCGAGGCCATGGTGGGCGTGGGCCGTAACCTGCCCATGGTAAAGGCCCTGCTGATTCCCGATGTCTGGGCGGGGCGCGAGACCATGCCCAAGGCGCACCGCGACTTCTACAGCTATTGCAATTCGGTGATGGAGCCCTGGGACGGGCCGGCGGCGATCTGCGCCTTCGGCGGCAATTGGGTGATCGCAGGCATGGACCGCAACGGGCTGCGCCCCATGCGCTACACCATCACCGGCGATGGGTTGCTGCTGGCGGGATCGGAAGCCGGCATGGTGCGGGTGGACGAGAACACCATCGTGGAAAAAGGCCGCGTCGGGCCGGGCCAGATGATCGGCATCGATCTCGCCGCCGGGCGCCTCTATCGCCACCGCGATCTCATGGATCATCTCTCGAGCCAGGCCGCCTTCAGCGATTGGGTGAAGAACATCACCGTGATCGACAGCTTGGTGCGCAACGCCCCGGGCAAGCCGGCCGCCTTCGAGCGCGAGGAGTTGCGTCGGCGACAGCTGGCCGCCGGTTTCACGCTGGAAGATCTGGAGCTGATCCTCCATCCCATGGTGGAAGAAGCAAAGGAGGCCGTGGGCTCCATGGGCGACGATACGCCGCTCGCCGTTCTGGCCGACCATTATCGGGGCTTGCATCACTTCTTCCGCGAAAGCTTCAGCCAGGTCACCAACCCGCCCATCGATTCGCTTCGCGAGAGCCGGGTGATGACGCTCAAGACGCGCCTGGGCAATCTCGGCAACGTCCTCGACCAGGAAGAAAGCCAATGCCGGCTGCTGCAGCTCGAATCCCCCGTGCTGTTGACTTCCGAATTCGAGGCGATGCGAATCTACATGGGCGAAAGCGCCGCCGTGGTGGATTGCACCTTCAATCCCCGGAGTGGCGACAACGCGCTACGCGATGCGGTGCAGTCCATTCGCCGCCAGGCCGAGGATGCCGTACGCGGCGGGGCGGTGCATATCGTGCTGTCGGACGAGGCCACAGGCAAGGATCGCGCCGGCATTCCCATGATTCTGGCCACTGGCGCGGTCCACACGCATCTGCTGCGCCAGCAGTTGAGAACATTCACCTCCCTCAACGTGCGCTCCGGCGAATGCCTGGACGTGCATCATGCTGCCGTGCTGGTCGGGGTGGGCGCCACCACGGTCAACGCCTATGTGGCCGAGGCCAGCATCGCCGATCGCCATCGCCGTGGCCTTTTCGCTCACCGCAGCCTGGAGGATTGCCTGAAGCGCTATCGCGAGGCCCTCGACCAGGGCCTGCTGAAGATCATGTCCAAGATGGGCATCTCGGTGATCAGCAGCTATCGCGGCGGCGGCTTCTTCGAGGCCCTCGGCCTCTCGCGCACCCTGGTCGCCGAGTATTTTCCCGACATGCCCTCGCGCATTTCCGGCATCGGCATGACGGGCATTCAGCGCCGGGTGCTGGAACTCCATCGCCGCGCCTGGCGCGAGGACCATGCGGCGCTGCCCATCGGCGGATTCTATCGCTATCGAATGGGCGGCGAGGCCCACGCCTGGGAGGCCGGCCTCATCCACATGCTGCAATCCGCCGTCACCACGGAGGCCTATCAGACCTTTAAGAAATACAGCGAGGCGATGGAGAAGCGCCCGCCAATCGCGATCCGCGATCTGCTGGCCTTCGAGCCGGCCAAGCCCGCGATCTCCATCGACGAAGTTGAATCCATCACCGAGATCCGCAAGCGCTTCAACACGCCCGGCATGTCCCTGGGGGCGCTGTCGCCCGAGGCCCATGGCACCCTCAACATCGCCATGAACCGCATCGGCGCCAAATCGGATTCCGGCGAGGGCGGCGAGGACCCGGCACGGTTCCGCCCGCGGCCCAACGGCGATAACGCCAATTCCGCCATCAAGCAGGTGGCCTCCGGGCGCTTCGGCGTCACCGCCGATTACCTGACCAATTGCCGCGAGCTGGAGATTAAGATCGCCCAAGGGGCCAAGCCCGGCGAGGGCGGCCAGCTTCCCGGATTCAAGGTTACGGCGGAGATCGCCCGATTGCGCCTGGCGACGGAGGGCGTCTCCCTCATCTCGCCACCGCCCCACCACGACATCTATTCCATCGAGGATCTGGCCCAGCTCATCTACGATCTGAAGCAGATCAATACGGAGGCCAAAGTTTGCGTCAAGCTGGTGGCGCGCTCGGGCATCGGCACCATCGCCGCCGGCGTGGCCAAGGCCCGGGCCGACGTGATTCTGATCTCGGGCCATGTGGGGGGCACCGGCGCCTCGCCCCACACCAGCATCAAATACGCCGGCATTCCCTGGGAGATGGGCCTCTCCGAGGTGCATCAGGTGCTGACCCTCAATCGCCTGCGCCATCGCGTGCGGCTGCGCACCGACGGCGGCATCAAGACCGGCCGCGACGTGGTGATGGCCGCCATGCTTGGGGCGGAGGAGTTCGGCATCGGCACGGCGGCGCTTGTCGCCATGGGTTGCATCATGGTGCGCCAATGCCATTCAAACACCTGCCCGGTGGGTGTGTGCACCCAAGACCCGCGCCTTCGCGCGCGCTTCGGCGGCTCGCCGGAGAAGGTGGTGAACCTGTTCAGCTTCATCGCCGAGGAGGTGCGCGAGATTCTGGCCCGCCTCGGCGCCCGCTCGCTGAACGAGGTGATCGGGCGCACGGACCTGCTGACCCAGGTGAACCGGGGCGCCGCCGATCTGGACGATCTCGATCTCAATCCGATCCTGGCCCAGGCCGACCCCGGCGAATACGCTCGCTATTGCACGCTCGAGGGCCGCAACGAGGTGCCTGAGACCCTGGATGCCCAGATGATCGGCGACGCCAAGCAGCTGTTCGACGACGGCGAGAAGATGCAGCTGCAATACAACATCCGCAACACCCAGCGCGCCATCGGCACCAAGTTCAGTTCCAAAATCACCCGGCGCTTCGGCATGGCCGGATTGAAGCCGGGCCATGTGACCGTGCGGCTGCGCGGCTCGGCCGGGCAATCGCTGGGCGCCTTTGCCGTGCAGGGGCTGAAGCTCGAGGTCTTTGGCGACGCCAACGACTATGTCGGCAAGGGCCTCTCGGGCGCCAGCATCGTGGTACGGCCCCTACCCTCCAGCCCGCTGGCAACCCAGGCCAATGTCATCATCGGCAATACGGTTCTCTATGGCGCCACGGCGGGCAAGCTCTTTGCCGCCGGCCAGGCTGGCGAGCGCTTCGCCGTGCGCAATTCCGGCGCGAATGTCGTGGTCGAGGGCTGCGGGTGCAACGGCTGCGAATACATGACCGGCGGCACCGCCGTGATCCTGGGGCCCGTGGGCGACAACTTCGCCGCCGGCATGACCGGCGGCATGGCCTTCGTCTATGACGAGGCCGGCGAGTTCCCGCGCTACGTCAATCCCGACTCGGTGGTCTGGCAGCGCCTCGATTCAGCCTATTGGGAGAGCGAGGTGAAGAGCCTGATCGCCGAGCATGTGGCCGAAACGCAATCACGCTTCGCGCAGCGTCTCATTAACGATTGGGCACTCGAACGCGACCGCTTCTGGCAGGTGGCGCCGAAGGAGATGCTCTCTCGATTGCCACAGCCTCTCAGCGACCGGAAAGAGGAACGCCTAGAGCGAGCTTAGCCTCCCTCCCCTCCGCCACGGAATTGGGGTCACTTCCAATGCCCATTGACGCCGATCACCCCTGAATCGCGTTTCTTCACCGACAGGAATCCCTGATTCTGCTCACTGTGACTGCTCTAGCGGCGCTCTACCGACATAGAAACAATTGAAACACTATTCTGGCTCGGGGGGAAATCGACCGGAAACCTGGCATTGACATCTTCCTCATCGATCGCGGACCTGACTTCCAGCGATACGAGGTCCGCCCAGCATGAGGGAGAGGAAGATGATCGTCGCAGGCAACCTCTGGAATACAAGCACAACCTTGCCGGACGACCCACCAAACATCGTCGTCGTGCGGGCGACGCGCCAGGCCAAGGCGCTTGCGCGCTCTGTCTACGTCTACCGCTTGGGATCGAAATGGCTCGTGACGAGCGACTCGAGCGAGCCGCCGTTGGACGTAGCCGTCTGGCTGGTCGCCGCGAACCAGAACGAACGCAACCATGAGACCTGAGCGGCCGTTTCGCGAATCCAGCCGGATTCCGTTACCCTGGAGACATTGCGTCAGGTGCAGGCCGTTCGCGTCTCCGGCAGCGGAATTGAACGTGTTCGACGATGCTCGCAGCTGACGGGTCGAGGTCAATCCCTGCGTCCGACGACGAGGGGGCTGCAATGTTGTCCGGTCTGCGCGTCGCGCACCGTCTGCTGTTGATCTATCTGCTCAGTTTTGCATCGGTCGCCTATCTCGCTTACACGCTGGTGGTCGAAAAGAACATCACCATCGAGTTTGCGCGCAAGGAGCTCCGCGGGCTTGGCTATGTCGATGTAGTCCGTCAGGCCCTGCTGTCGATCATCAGGGACGGGGGGACGGCGGCGGGCCTACGGCCCGGCGACGGCAGCGGCGGCAGCGCGACCTTGCAAACGCAGTTGGCAGCCCTGGCTCGAGCGGAGCGAGAGTATGGCCGTGACCTCAATACCGCCACGCTCGCCGATGCTCTCGTGACGGAGATGCGGCAGCTGGTCGCGCAAGGAACCGGCGATCCGGCCGCGCGCCGCGACCTCGTCGCGCGGGCAATCAACTCCGCGCGGCTGCTGATTTCTCGGATTGGCGACGAATCCAATCTCATTCTCGATCCCGATCTCGACAGCTATTACACCATGTCCGTGGTGATGTTGCGGCTTCCGGAAGCCGTTACAGGCGCGACCGACCTGTGCAAGGAGGCTGTCGCAGTGAACCTGGCCAAGTCTGCCGACGACGAGTCGCAGATGAAGTTTCTGCTGAAGGAGGGCGCCTTCCGGGCGACCATCCGCGGGCTCATGTCGGATGTCGCCTCCGCATTTCGGGGCAATCCCGATGGGCAACTGCGCCGCAATCTTGAGCCGGCCTTTTATCGTACGGAAGGCGCCATCGGCGATTTTTCGCGCAAGTTGCGCAACATGGTAGCGGAGCGACACACAGCCGACGCCAACTCGCTTGCCATGGACGCCATGCTGCGCCAGGTGCTCGGCGCCATGGATGAATTCTGGCGTACGGCCGATACGGAGCTGGGTCGCCTCCTACGGCAGCGAATCGATGGTCTGTATCGTCGCATGGAAGTCGACCTGGGCACGGCCGCGCTGGTCTGGCTCGCTTCGCTCGGCTTCATCCTCGTCGTCGCCCGACAAATCACCGTTCCCATCCGCGAGTTGTCTGGCGTCGCCGAGAGGATCCGGTATGGCAAGGACTACAGCCTCAGGGCGCGCTATCACGCCGGCGGCGAGGTCAGACAGCTGATCGAGGGATTCAACACGATGCTGGATCGCCTCCAGGGCGAATCCGCACGCGAACAGGAGCGCGTCGCACGCGACCGCGCGGCCGCCGCACAGCAGCAACTCATCGAAGCGATGCCGATCGTCATCTCGGTGACAAGCCAGACGGATCAGCGGGTCCTATTTGCAAATTCTGCCTCGCCACACCCTTTCCCCCTTCCTGATGGAATTGCCGGCGATCCCCGGAATATCCTGACGCTGCTCTATCCCGAAGACCACAATGCATTCATCCACCAGCTTTTTCTCTACGGCAAAGTCGACGGGTTCGAGGCCCGATGCCGAACCGCGCATGGCGAACCCTTCTGGATCCTGATCGGCTCGCGGGCGGTCAATTACCGGGGAGAGCCGGCCCGCCTCACCGTCAGCACGCCGATCAACGATCGAAAACACGCGGAAGCCGGTCTCGCGCGGCGCACCGCGGTGCTCGACGCCCTCACCTATGCGGCGACGCGCATCATTGGGGCGACCGATTGGTATCCGGCCATGCCGGAGCTCCTCAGCCGCTTGGGCACCGCATCCGACGTCAGCCGCGTTTACATGTTCGAGATACACCCAGCGCCCAGCGGCGAGGGACTCGCTCAAAGTTGCCGCTTCAGTTGGACCGCTGAAGGCTTTCCGCCGATGTCGGGCGAGCCCCGCTATCAGAACGACCCGGTCACCACCGCAGAGGGCAAGCAGTTCGACGACTGGTTCCAGCGTCGCTCACACGGCGAGGTCATTCAGGTAACCCTCTCTCAAACCGAAGGTGAAGCACGACGATGGTTCCAGGAAACCAGCACGTATTCGATGCTCTCCGTTCCCATCCTGGTTGAGGGAAGTCTATGGGGATCTCTAGGGTTCGATGACTGTCGTTCCGAGCGAATCTGGGACGAGATGGAAATCGATTTTCTGAAAACGGCGGGCGCGCTGGTTGCCAGCGCCGTCGAACGCGCCCGGGCGGACGACCAGCTCCGGCAACGGGACCGGCGCCTCGTCGAGGCGCAGCGAATCGGTCACGTCGGGAGCTGGGAGCTCGACCTCGAGACGAAAGAGGTGGTTTGGTCCGACGAAGGCTGGCGCATCTTCGGGTTTGAACCGAGCCGCCGGCCTTGGTCCTATAAAGAAAACCTCGAGCGGATACACCCCGATGATCGGGCGCGCGTCATTGAAGTTGATACCGCCATGCGGGAGCATGGCCGCCCGGTGGAATTCGAATATCGCATCCTGCGACCGGACGGCGCGATCCGCAACGTGTACGAGCGGGCGGAGGCGACGCGCGATTCGGCCGGTCGCCCCATCCGTCTCGTCGGAACCGTTCACGACATCACCGAACTGAAGGCCACCGAAGCCCGCTGCGGGAGAGCGAGGAGCGCTACAAACTGGCTGCGCAGGGGGCCGAAGTCGGCTTGTTCGACTGGGACGTCCTCACCGGCGCCGCCTATTTGTCGCCGCGCGTTCACGAGATCCTGGGGATCGGTACCGAGCCGCTCTGTACCTCGATAACCGGGCTGTTCGACCGATTCCTCCCCGAGGATCGCGCGGCGCTGCAACAGCACCTCGACAGTCGGTTTGCGATGCAACAGCGTCGGGTCGACTACGAAGTCCGCCTGCTTGATGCCCTAAACGGGCCCGCGCTGGATGACGGTTAGCGGCCTCATTGTCTATTCCGACGGTCGCCCCGTACGCGTGGTGGGCTCCCTGATGGATATCACGGAGCGCAAGCAGTCCCAGGAGGCGCTGGTTCGCCAACGCGAGGCTCTTTACCAGAGCGAGAAGATGGCCATGTTCGGCACGCTTCTTGCCGGCGTGGCCCACGAACTCAACAATCCGCTGTCCGTTGTCATCGGGCAGATCGCGCTGCTCCAGGAGACGACGAAAGACCCGATCGTCGCCAAGCGGGCAGAGCGCATTCGCAACGCGACCGACCGATGCGCGCGAATCGTCCGCACCTTCCTCGCCATGGCACGGCAGCGCCAGCCGGAGCCCAAGCCGGTCAAGCTCGGCATCATTGTCGAAGCGGCGCTCGATCTACTTGCGTTCCAGCTTCGGTCGGCGGATGTCCGGCTCGAATTGAGGCTTGCCACGGATGTGCCGATGGTTACGGTCGACGCCGACCAGATGCATCAGGTCGTGACCAACCTCATCGTCAACGCTCGGCAGGCTCTTACCGCCAACCCCCGGCAGCGGATCCTGCGGATCAGCACCTGGTATGACAGCGCGAACCTGCGCGCCTGCCTCTCGGTTTCCGACAACGGCCCGGGCGTTCCCGCGGATATCCGCGCCCGCATCTTCGATCCCTTCTTCACCACGAAGCCCTTGGGAGAAGGCACCGGCATCGGGCTTGCGCTGTGTTCGAGCATCGTTCGTTCCTACGGCGGAGAAGTTTCCATATCGGACACGCCGGATGGCGGCGCGACCTTTACGATCGAGCTTCCTTTGTCGAGCCCATTGGGCACCCCCGAACGCGATCCTGGAGAGAATGAAGCCAGGTCCGGCCTGCGAATTCTGGTGGTCGAGGACGAACATGAGATCGCCGAAACGCTCAGCGAGATCCTTCGTCAGCGGGGCTTCGAAACGGAGGTCGTGTTCAACGGCCAGGAGGCCATCGATCGAATCGCCGTGCGCGAGTACGATCTCGTGCTCAGCGACCTTCGGATGCCCGTGCTCGACGGCCCGGGCTTGTACCGCGCGCTCCTCCAGCGACATGCCGAGGTGATCAGCCGGCTGGCCTTCATCACGGGCGACAGCCTCTCAACCGAGGCCCAGTCCTTTCTTCGCGATACCAAGATACCCTGCCTCGAAAAGCCGTTCTTGCCGGAGGACGTCTTGAGATTGGTCGCACAAGTGACACAGGTCAGGGGTTAGCTATGCTGGGTGATAAGCGACGCCCGTGACATATCGGCTATACTTTGTCGGGGCCGATCGGATGCCTCAACGGAGCGCGCCAATACTGCTAGACTAAGCTCTTAGCGAGGCGTCATAGCGTAGCGGCGACAGGTGCCCTGGTGTCCGCCAGAGATTGAAAACGGGCGTGGCAGCCGATGGCTCCTGACCGACGCAAGCATCGCCGTTAACGCCGTACTGCAAGCGAAAGGGCAGGAATGAGCGAGAGGGGCGCGATTCTGGTGGTGGACGATGATCGGGACGTCCGCGAGACCATTCGTGACTATTTCGAACATTGCGGCTTCGAAGTCTATGTCGCGGGCGATGGCGAAGGCATGCGCAAGGTCCTCGCCGGACGTCGCATCGATCTCGTTCTGATGGACTTGAATCTGCCCGGCACGGACGGCCTTGCGCTCACGCGCGAGCTCCGGTCCAAGCATGATCTCGCCATCATAATGTTGACGGCGGCGGGCCAGATTGTCGACCGGATTGTTGGGCTGGAGGTGGGAGCCGACGACTATGTGGCGAAGCCTTTCGAACCGCGGGAATTGCTTGCGCGCGTGAAGAGCGTGCTGCGTCGCCAGAGAAAGGGATCGCCAGCCGCCGGTCCTCCGGCAGAGCACCGTCCCGAGGTGGTCAAGTTGGGTGCCCGCACGCTCGACCTGGCAGCGCATCATCTTTACGACGCCAACGGCGAGGAAGTTCCCCTGACGAGCATGGAATTCGATCTACTCAACGCCTTCGCTACACACCCTGACCGCGTTTTGAGCAGAGACCAGTTGCTGGAACTCGCACACAACCGCGAGGGTGAAGTCTTCGACCGAAGCATCGATATTCGGATGGCGCGCATCCGGCGAAAGATCGAAATGGATCCGGAAAAGCCGCAGATTCTGAAGACCGTTCGAGGTGCCGGGTACATCTATGTGAGCGGTTGCAAGAATTAGCCGCGCAGGCCAGTGCCGATCGCTCAAGTTTGAGGATCGGTCACCGGCCTGCGCTGGCTGTCCCGGCTAGGACGCCTTGAGCCTGCGACTGTCGTTCGCCGGCGTCGCGATGCGGGGCGCGGCATTCGCGCCGGACGAGACGGGCCCCCGAGACGGCCGGTAGCCGAGATTGGTCTTCTGATAGACTCTGGCCATGTCATGCTCCGCTGGTGGGCGCCCTATCATGGCCATGCCGACTTCACTCAAAGACCGAGCCATCTCGTCGGCGACCCAAGGAACCTGGGACCGGCTGAGCCCGATATCTTTCAGCATCCGATCGTCCAGCTCCATGAGATCATAGATCGTCGCCCGACGCTGTCTGCCGCGCTTCAGGGCCCGCCAAAAGGCGGTCGCGACCCCGACCAGGACGGCCCTTAACGAGTGCCGCGCTGGCCATCGCAACGCTGCGCGGCTATGCGCGTAGCTCCGGATTTCCTTGCGAGCAAGCCCAATGTCGCAGAGCGTGTTGTCGTCGAGCTGCGCGAGATCGCCGACGATCCAGTTATAGAGCATCTGATATCGCAGCGGCCGAATTGCCGCATAGGCCAAGTTCTTAATGGCGCCGGCCAGCCCATGTTCGGCGCGCGTGGCGCTGATGGGCTCCGTAGGGTCATTCGCCGAACTGCTGAGAGTCGGTGTCATAATGGGCTCCTTTTCTCTCTATCCATGCCGAATCCGTGATTCGGCGCCGATCGAGCGAGAAGGTAAGCGGGCATGATTTCTGGGCGATGTCGCGCAAGCCGGCGAATTGTTTCAATTGTATCGGTGGGACCGGTCGCCGCCTCTACGGGCACGGCAAATCTCAGGGGAATCCGAGCTTCCCGGTGCAAGCCGACATGGTGCTGCCATTTGGCGCTGGATTGTGGCCACGATCGAGGAACTGAAGCGGGCCTAGTGCTTCAGCCGGCCACATCCCATTGCGGGTTCCAGGCGACCTCCCAGAGGTGGCCGTCGGGATCGTGAAAATAGCCCGAATACCCGCCCCAGAAGCGGTCGCGCCCCGCATCGGTGACGACGCCGCCGGCTTCTCGGGCCTCCTTCATGACGGCGTCTACGTCTGCTTTCTATTTGACGATATGCCCGATGGAAACCGCGCCCAGCCTGGTGGGAGTTGCATCAGATCGTCGTTCTTGCTGAAAAATGCCACGGCGCCGTCCTCGAGTTCCTGACCGATGATGCCCTTCGTCGGCAAACCCAGCCCGTCCCGATAGAAGGCGAGCGACTTGTCGAGATCGGGTCTGTTCTGATGCTCACCGATCCATGAACGCCGCGCCGCGGAAGGCTATCAGCAAAAAGTAGTATGCCGCCATGTTGCGATACCAAATTCGGCGCTGGGTCAATAGGCTCTTAAGGCCTGCCTTCTGGCGTGCCGATCAGTACGCACCGCGGGCCATCGTCTTGCCTGACCATTATGAACGCCACCCTCCCGAAGATCCGCCGACGATCGCGATGGTTACGCCGGTTCTGAACCAAGCCGCATTCATTCGCGCCGCGATCGATAGCGTATTGACGCAAGGCTATCCGAGGCTCGCCTATGTCGTGCAGGATGGAGGTTCGACGGACGGTACCGTCGATATCCTACGAAGCTATGGTCGGTTGCTTGATTGGGTCAGCCTGCCCGATTCCGGCCAGGCGGACGCAATCAATCGCGGATTCGCTCGCATCGCCGGCGACATCATGGCCTGGCTCAACGGTGACGATATGTTGGTCCCCGGGTCTCTCGCCTATGTGGCGCGCTTCTTTCAAGCCAATCCCGACATAGATCTTGCCTATGGACATAGGGTCTATATCGACATCAATGGCAAGGAAACCGGGCGCTGCATCCTGCCGGGCCACGACTCCAGCACAATCAGATACTTCGATTTCATACCGCAAGAGACATTGTTCTGGCGTCGGCGCGCGTGGCAGGCCTTAGCCCCCATTGACGCCTCATTCGACAGCGCGATTGACTGGGATTTCATCCTGCGCGCCCATAGCGCGGGCTTCTCGTTTCGACGTCTGCCTCGCTTCCTTGGCTGTTTCCGTGTCCATCCGGCGCAGAAAACCGTTGCCCGCCAAGCGGTCAGCCTCGCCGAGATGGACTTGCTGCGCCAACGTTCCTTCGGACGCGACGTCACGACCGACGAGATCCATCGCGGAATAGAGAGGTACCTCTTGCGCCACGTATTCCTCGACCGGCTCTATCGCCTAGGCATCAAAAATTACTGAAATGGCAGGGTCCCTTCCACAACGAAAAAGAGGTGTTTGGCGTTCTGGGACTGCCAAGGGACGTTTCACCATCAGCAATAATCCGTATGGAGCCGGAGAGCACTTCGTAATGTAGTATGCCGGAAGGTCGAGTCTGTGGGGTCTGGAGGGGGCAGGGTCGGCGGCTGACAGAAGCGAAGGACAGCCCCGGTGCCGGACGCCAAGTCAAGGACGCCAGCCACCAATCTACTCTTGCGGGCGCGCCGGCTTAGAGCGCTTGGTTTCTTTGTACCCGAGCCGGTGCGCGGTGCACTCCGTTCGATCTTGTGGCGACAGGCCCACTTCGATATCGCTCCACCCACGGATCTGAAGCCCGGCGTGGCGCTGGTCGGCTATCCTCGGGCCGAAGTGGGCCTAGGAGAGGCGCTGCGTCTGCTTGCCGCCGCCGCAGAGCACGCTCAGATTCCCTTTGCCGCCTTCGATATCGGTCAACTCATCCAGGCTCGGCAAAACGATCGCCGGATGCTCGAGCATATTTCCAGCAGGCTGGATCGCGAGGTGAACCTGTTCGTCGTGAGTTTGCTCTACGCGGCGCATTCCGTCCGCCTTCTTGGGCCACAGGCCTTGGCCGGCCGCCGAAACATTTTGTACCCGCTTTGGGAATTGCCGGAATGGCCGGAGGCTTGGGCCCCCCAACTGGCAAGTTTTGATCAGATCTGGGCGCCTTCACGGTTCATCGCCGATGCGCTTAGTTCCAGGTTTCATGGGCCCGTGGTCACATTGCCGCCGCCGATGGTTTTGCCGCCGATACCGACGTGCCGGCGGGCTGACTTTGGCTTGCCATCGGATCGCTTCCTTTTCTACTTCTTCTTCGACTATTCCTCCTTCGCTGCCAGGAAGAATCCTCAGGCCGTGGTCGTCGCATTCCGCCGCTGCGCCGCATTGATGAAGCCGGACAGCATTGGCTTGGTGGTGAAGAGCATGGGCGAAGGCTATAGCCAAGCGGATCGGCGCCATTTGGCCCAACTGATCGGCGGGGCGGATAACATTTTTCCGATCGACAGCGTGCTCGACCGCGCCGAGATGATGGGCCTGCAGTCCGTCTGCGATTGCTTCGTGTCGTTGCATCGCTCCGAAGGTTTCGGGCTCGGCATTGCCGAGGCGATGGCGCTTGGGAAACCCGTGGTCGCCACAAACTTTGGCGGGGCTGCTGACTTGCTGGCGCCAGACCACGCCTGCCCTATCGGCCACCGGCTAGTTCCCGTGGCGCCTGGCGAATATCCCGGCGGGAAAGGCCAGTTCTGGGCCGATCCCGACATCGACGAAGCCGTGGCCGCCATGCGCCGGATCGCGGAAGAACCCGAGTATCGCCGAAATCTGGCGTCACGGGCCCTTGCCTTCATCGAGGAGTACCTTGGTCCATCGCAAATAGGCGCCAGAATGCGACAACATCTTGCCGGACTGGCAGGTGAACCGGCGCCTAGCAAAGGAACTGAACGATGATGTCTGACCGATATGGCGCGTTGCCCCACAGTCCGGGCGGCGACGGGCTAAGGAAGGAGTAACTTAGTACCACCAGCGCTCGGCTTCCTCGGCCGAATATTCGACCGTCGGCCGGCTCCGACAACGCCCCC
>WNFT01004337.1_pt1 | contig 16049 bp, 22 predicted proteins | sample 5400191 | NCBI WGS metagenome assembly WNFT01 (sample SAMN13153359, study PRJNA577476) | soil metagenome | isolation source: 80 cm saprolite under Madrone tree | place: USA:California | collected 2016-06-14 | reverse complement strand
ACCCGACTTACCGGGACTTGACCCGGAAGACGGCGACAGGTGTAGAGTTTTCAGCTGGGACCTACATGATGCCCAGTCTTCCACGGACGTCTATGCGGGCTGTTCTTTGGGTTACGTTTGCCGGATATGGTTTCAATGTTTTAGCCCCACAGACCGCCCACTCTCAGAATACAAATTCTCCGCAGAACGAATGCGCTACTAGTGAAATCCTAAAGCCAACTACAAAGACGCTTCCTGGAACCTATACCGAAGAGGCAGAGAAGAACAACATCGAAGGAACGGTAGTTCTGTGTCTGACAGTCGATGCGAGTGGAAAAGTGACAGATGTTCGCCCGCTTAGCGGTCCTTCGCAGCTCTTACAGCCATCGGTGGATGCGGCAAAAAAGTGGCAGTTTGAACCTCCTCGGAAGGCCCCCGCCTCTACCAAAACCGAAATGACATACAGCATGACCAAAGCGTGTCCTGAGGGCAAAGGGAGTGACGTGGGCGAAATAGTTGTAACCATCGTGCCTACAGAACATGAAAAGGGCGGCGATTTGAAGATTATTGGCAAGGTATCTCAGGCATTACCTCCTTACCCAGAGGCTGCGAGAGCCGAACGGCGTCGCGGACAGCTTTACCTCTCCATCCTTGTAAACCCAGATGGAAGCGTCACGGATGTCCGAATCACGAAATCGCTGGACGAACTTCTCGACAAGCTGGCAGTGGAAACTGTTCGCACGTGGAGATTCAAAGTTTCCTCTGGAGGCAAGCCAACCAATGTTTCCGTCACCTTGAGTTTTCGGATACCCTGCCTCGACCATTGATTATTAAAGACTGGCTGGCAAGCGCCTGATTAACGCTGCTAATCGGAAAGGTGGGTCCCGGTACCGACAGGCCCCAGTCACACGAACAGACGATTTCATACTCTCGTGAATTTCTTTCAGGATATCTTCAGGCTGCTCCTGACGTAACGCTCTATCCGCCGCAGAGTGTGAATGATGAGGTTCCGAGAAGGATCGGCGGATGGTTCACGCGGGAGAGTATATCGGACATGTGCAATCGGGCCTCAAGAAGCGTACGATGCACACGCCGGAGGTCCAAACCGGGAATTCCGGTTCTACGAAGGAGGCGTCATGAACGCTACATCTCTGGGCACAATCGTGAAAAAGTCAGTGGGTTGGTCCATTTGGCTCAGCGTCCTGATGATCCTGGCTGGTTTCCTTGCTATCGCCGTACCTCAGGCGGCTGGAATCGCCGTGAATTTATTGGTCGCCTGGCTCCTCGTTTTCAGTGGGGGAGCCCACCTGGCGTTTGCCTGGCACACGCGCACGGCGGGCGGAATTCTCTGGGAACTGCTGGTGGGCATTCTCTATGTTTTCGTCGGATGCTACCTACTGTTTCGTCCAGTAGCTGGCTTGGCGTCACTCACTCTCGCACTCGCGATCTACCTTTTTGCCGAAGGAGTCTTGGAACTTATCTTGTCGTTCCGGCTCCGCCCCATGCCTAGCTCGGGCTGGCTGCTATTCGACGGAATCATCACCCTGATCATGATTTGGAGGACCTGGCCATCGAGCACCGAATGGGTCATCGGCACGCTTGTGGGGATCAGCATGCTTTTCAGCGGAATCTCTCGCCTGATGCTTTCTCTAGCCGCGCGCCGACTGGTCGACAAGTTGGCTTAGAAGGCGCTCGCCCGGTGATACGGTCAAGGTCGTAGGCTCGCGTGGCACGGCAAGAATCCGTGCGATCCTGACCAGCGTGCACGGGGCTTTGCTTGAGAAACAGATCGATGGCTTCCGGCGCTGGAATTTGGATGAGCTACGATTGGTGAAGCGAGGGCAGAAGAAAGCCCTGCTATCCATCTGAGAGGTATTTTGTGACCTCAGCCTCCGCCCTTGACTGAGCCGTCCGCCTTAACCACGACATGGTGACTTGTCTGCTGGCTGTAAATAACGTAGTCGCCCGGTTCTGAAGCCATCAAAATCTTGATGCGCAATCTCGCAACGTCGAGCGTTTCCACAGTGCCTTTCCGCACCAACTGGCCGTCACTGTCCACAAGAAAAATGTCGAAGGGCGGAATCATTCTTTCATCCGGGGTGGCAGTTATCGTAGCAATAGATTAGCAGTCATCTTGCGTCTGCAAAGCGCATCAACACCATGAGTTAATTCCTCGACCATTTCGCTGACGACTCGATGTCTACGCGTCAATTTGTGACTCATCAGCCCGAAACTTTCTTTTGAGTTGGGGACTCTAAAATATTTCTGCCGGTCAGACAGGAGAACTAATACAATCGTGCGCCGAAAACGCATCCTTTCACGTTTTTCGGGTTTCGAGAGATTTCAGCCCGCCGCCTGCTGCTACTTGGCGGCAGCACCCAGATTGCTGCCAACGCCGGTGGCAAAATCCCAGCCGGTTTGTGCTCTGAGGTGGCCTGCCCTGCCGGAAGTGATGTCGCGAAAGTTGGCGCTGGAACAATTCGAAGAGGGGCCGCTCCCACAGATGCTGTAAATGGTGCCCAGCTCGGCCGGACTGGTTTGGCCGAAGGAGCCAGCCAGATTGACGATGCCAGACAGGGAGGGGCTTGAAACGCTCGTGCCGCCGAAGATCAACCAGCCGACGAGCCCGCCGCAGGCAGTGCTGTCATATACCCACACGCCGGTGTTGGGGTTTGCGTCAAAGGAGAAATCCGGGGTGCCCCGCTGAGACCCCACTAGATTCTGAACCGGGTTCTGGTAGGAGGGACGCAGCTCGTAATTGCTCGGGCCGCCGCCTCCGCTGCTCCAGGCGCTCTCACCGAGGAAATTCCCCGAGCCGTCGCGGTTGACGGTCGTACCTCCGGCAGAGACCACATACGGCGAGACGCTCGGATAGAGAGTGTGGCCGCCCGAATCACCGCTGGCCGCAAAATAAACCACGCCGGTTTGTTGGAAGTGGGCGTCGAATAGATTTTCTCCCAGGAACTCACTCCCTCCCCAGCTCATCGAGACCTCGCCGGAGCCGCCGTTTGCCGTGACGATGCCGCTGGCCACATCCACCGCATTAAGCAGATCGGTAAAGCTGTTCGAGGCTGCCTCGACCAAGATGATTTTGGCGTTGGGGGCCATGGCGTGCGCCCATTCAATATCTAAAGCTGCCTCCTGCGCCCAGCCGCAGTTCGAGGAAGGCTGTGTGCCGGTCGCATAGACCTTCTGGAACTGGTCGGGGCAGCTGCCGGTGCTGGCTAAGCCGCCCGAAGTGCAGGGCAGGCCGAATTGCTGGGAGAACACATAGAAGTCATTATCGGCGGTGGGATAATCGAAGGCGTCCACAATCGCGATGATCTTCGAACCGCCGCTCGCGTTCGGCAGCCCGTTATTACCGTCGCTGACCTTCCCGCTGACAGGGCAGCCAGTACTCAGGCTGGCACCGGAAGTCTGATAAACGCAGGCCAGGGAGCCTGGTGTTTCCCCGACGGGAACAGTGGAAGAGTGAGCCGAACCCGGCTTTTGGGGACGGACTAAGATCAAGTGGTTGGTGTGCGCCCTCATGCCGACGTCGGATGGATGCTCGACGCTACTCGGGGGAAGAACCATCACGTCGGTCGAGGAACTGGGGCTCTGGCCAAAGCCTGTTGCTGGCCAAAGGATAGCGCTAGCAATCCAGAGGAACGCAAAACGGCTCTTCATCGCTGCCTCTCTTTCTTTTGCTGAACCAATTGCGGGGGCGCAATCAGTTTCACAAATTTTACCGGATAATATTGCAGCAAGAACCTAGCAATTGCTTGAAATCGCGCCATGTCTCGCTGGCGTTACCTGTACAGCCGAACAGGCAGGCTACTTGGCGAGCGGGTTCCGGTCTCCCGGACTCGTCCAGGGCTACCACTTCGCCGTCGATAACAGTCTCCGCAGGGAGATCGTTGAGCGCGTCTGCGATCTGCGGGAATCGCTTGTTGAAGTTCTTGTGGTTCCGCGAGTACAGGATCGTTTCCCGGCTGGTTCTGACTCCGATGGCGCGGTACCCGTCCAACTTAACTTCTTATGTGGCGTCCGGCGTTATGTGGCGCTGGCGATGCGGTTTTGGCTAGGGGTGCATACGAGGGGGCCCCGACGCCACATAATTCAGCGGTTTCGTCAAATGAATATCGAGGCATTTCCTTGCCCTTTTAGGTACATCGAGGGCAACGAAAAAATCAGAAATGCAGTGACCCACCACGGAATAGTGCAGGCCAACAGCCCGCGGAAGCCCGCACGCCAAGCTGACACGAGTGCTGCGACGAAACAAATAGACAAGCAGGTCAACCCCACTCTGAAAGGGCAAGTCAGAGTCCAGAATCCTGCCTTCGCTCCTTCTGGCGTCAGGAAATACCCATACGTGAGACTGGAACGTGGAACGAGCATTGTGAAAGCCCGTCTTTGCCATAACCAGACCAAAAGAATAACCATTACGGCGGCCAAAAAGGGAAGAAGCGTTTTTGTGCGGCGGAAGACGGCCCGGTTGAGCCAAGCAGCAGAAAGACCAAGTGCGACGCACCATCCCACCAAGACGAAGGGCATGGTGTCCCACCCATGTTGCTCACCAATGACCATCGTGACCCGCGTAGCGAACAATCCCAGAACAAATGGGACGATGGTCGCAAGAGCGATTTCTATGGTGGTGGCTGGTTTCTCTGGAATAGGCATTCTCTCGGAAATTTTAGACCACCAAACATTCACCGTCTCAGATTATGTGCTGCTTTCTGCACAATTGCACGTAGCTGGCTCGACTATCAAAGTCAGCGCCACATAACGTTCACGGCCACATAAGAAGTTTTATGTGGTCGGCCACATAAAACTTCGTAAGTCCAATCGGACCCTTCGGGCAGCTTACTAACCAGAGCGCATTCCATCGGCTCGATGAAATCGGCTTTTCGTGTTGGAAGACCGTCCAGCCGAGTTGTTTCCCTTCGCTTCACCTCCTTCCGTCAGTTATGGCGAAAGACATGTCAGAGTGGCTCGCCCAACCAAGGAAACGCATACCAACCTAACCAGGCAAATAGCATCCAGTGCAGGAAGACACTCGTTCCGAATGAAGTGTTTCCATTTCGAGTTCGAGCAAACGCAAGGCCGAGAAAACCGAACCATGCGATGTTAATCGAGCAGACCACAGCTGTATGTGGAGCGCCCCAGTACTGCAATCCTTCCTTCCAACTCAGAACGAAGTCAATGACACTTGAGGCTGTCAAGATGGCCAACAACACATAGGACCTTTTCGGGACTCTGCCTTCACCGCGAAACAGTTGAAGATTCCACAACAAGAAGAACAGCATCGGCAGCATCACGGCGGTGTTCCCCCAGTGCCACTCATCGAGCATAAGCGCAGGTATTACCGTCAGGGCCGGTAGTGGGCTGAACACCGTCGGAGCGCTTCGGAGAAATAGCCCCAGTCCAATCGCCGCAGGAAAGAGCAAACCCAAGCCAGCCGCAGATGTGATGAGGATGTAGTTGGACACGACCACTCCGCCGGGCAGTTTGACTCTAGAACAATCCAAACTCTATCCAGTCCTGAACCTCATCCGCTACAGAAAACGCATCCGCTGGAGCTGCGGCAAAACGCCCGTCCAACTCATACGCATTCTGCTCCAGTGGAATCCCTTCATAAGAGGCTCCCATCAGGAACCCTTTAACATACTTGGCCGCAAACTCTGCCAGCCCTAATTTCTCGTATTGAACCAGGTGAACGAGTTCGTGGAAAAGAGTCTGAGTGCTGATGGGGCCGTGAGAGACAATCGTATCCACAAATGTAATTGCCCCCATAACGCTGAAATCTGGCAGAGAACCTGGTGGGAATCCCATTCCAACGAGGTCATCGTAGAACGGCGGATTACCCACTTGTTGGCCAGTTAGGACTGCAACCCGTGCTGATTCCAAAACAGACTGCGGGAAAAAGGAAGCCATGAGTGCCTTCTGGTTGTTGTCGAGAGGAGTCGCCTCGGGCCGATAGGTCTGCCGCTGTTGCGCGATGTACTCTGCAACCTGCATGACAATCCCTTCAATCTGAGCGGCATTGAGATTCGGTAAAGGCATTAATTCCGACCGACTATTTTTCCGATTAGCTTGACTACTTCTTTATTGTCGGCGGTTTCTTCTTGCCAAGTCCAAGGGTCCCACGGCGACTCTGGCAGTTGAAACTGCTCAATTCCCGCCCAAATCTTCTTCCCTACTTCTGTATTGTCCTTCTCAAGTTCACTGCGTAGCAGCCCATATCCCACGTCCGCCGCATCGATCCAATAATCTGCATCATCTCTTGTAATCACGCGACGTGGCTGATTCCATCCCGGAAAATGATGAATGCGGTCCACGTGGAGCGCACGCTGGCGGATATCCAAAGCTCTTTGTGGAGCCTCTTGTTCATTGCGTTTTCTGATAGCTGCAAGACGCTCGGCCAAATCTATTGCAGCCTCGCTACCTGGAGCCGGAGGTTCACCGAAGAGCGCAATCGAAGCCGTCACCGGAATTTGAGCCTCAAAGAGTTTCGGCAAATGGTGTTTCAGTTCTCTATCCATTGAGCCGAGTGTTACGGTTCTACCCGCAAAAGCTTGCTTCGCATTTTTGCGGTAGATTTCTGCGCGGCCAAGCTGTTCCAGACAAAATGTGGCGAGAACAAAGCTGCTCGGGTATCGCTTGTTCTGAATGAGCAGCACCGCGTCTTGGAGGAGATGCCATGCCTGCTCCATTGCGTAGGCGGTCCCTGTCGCCAGCGCATCCGCGCTCAAAGGTGTTTTGTTTTGGGCAGAAGTCTTGGAAGCCATTTGTGCAATTCACCCCAACTCAGACTGACTGTATATCTATCACTTCTTTGTCTTCGGGAAGTGGGCGCGATTTGAAGTACGGCGCTATCCACTTCTCAGGCTCCGGGAGCGCTTCGAGAGAATCGAGCGTTATGCGAACCTCGGAAACGACGGTTTTGTCGCCCTCCGATGCCTGCACTATGAAACTTTTCTTGGCCAACAGTTGCGTACCCTCTACGGAGCCGTCCAAACCAGTCACCTGTACTTTTCTTCCCACGGCAAGCAGCCTCCTCGATAAAGCGTAGCAAGGAGACGAATCAAGTCAATTCTGATTTCACATTTGCAAAGAAAATGGAGGTAGCGGTGGGACTCGAACCCACTAAGACTGGTTTTGCAGACCAGTGCCTCGACCGCTTCCGCTATAATCCATAGAGTGCACAGCTTCACCAACAGTGGCCCCATTGGCGTTGAAGAACTTCGCGCTCGCCTTCGGAAGATGTCAGATAGCGCACTACTGGAGTTCGGTCAGGCTGCAAAATCCTTGTGCCGGGGGAACACCAATCCGAGCTTCCCGGTGCAACTTAAAGAGACGCAGGCGGAGTGGCGGCGGAGACATCCGAACGGAGCAACGTTTACGCAGTCAGAATTTGAAAAACAGGCTTCCGATGCAATGCTCAATCACGTGCTCCGTCGAACCATTGGAGTAATCAACGAAGTACGCGTTGTTGGCAGACACCCTGATGGCCGAAGAGCCGACGAGGAGGTACCCGGCACGGGTTGCCCGATACTCTGGGACGAAAACCATCTGATCTTGACCGCGAAGCATGTGATTGACACCGCCTCAGTGGAAGACATTCGTATCGCAGCATTTTCTCCTACCGCAATCGTGTTCAAAGAGCCAGAAAAGCTCACGCTAGATGACATGGAAGCCGGAAAACCACTTCCCGCGAATAGCCGAATCGTGTGTTGTGAATGGGAAGACCTAGCCGCCATCGTCATCCCTTCAACTGCTTTCCCGAAATGCGACTTTGTAGATATTCAACAAGAATGGATTGACCCAGGTGAAGGTGAAGTGGTGAATTGCTGTGGCTTTCCAACCGACCATAACGTCACAGCAGATAGGAAAAAGGTTGGCGAAAAAGAAGAGATAGGAATTGCAGTGTACCCCACCGTGTTTAACGGCAAAGTGCTGCCTCAGCCGTCAGAACACGATTTGAAATTTTACATCACGGATTTCGACCCGAACCGCCACTATCTGATTCCATATGCGTGTTCCAGTAGCAAGCACCCACGAGGTGTCAGCGGTGCCGCAACTTGGTGGGAGACTGACCAGGAAATGCTCGTATGGAGGCCGGAATTCAAATTTGCGGGTACGTGTGTTTGCGCGTACAGCAAGGGGACCATTATCCAGGTGATTAAAGCATCCGTTGTTCGGAGATTCCTCAAAGAAATATTCTGAGTGAATGTCCCGCGTAGGCTGGCCAAATGAGGGTCACACACTCATGCCTTGTGGATCTTGGATTCGTTTCATGAAGCGGGCGGTTACGCCTCTAAGATCCTCGTCGAGGATCGACATTGCTCGGTCGGCGATGGCCGCTGGCACACCATAGTGTGCCTGGGCAATTCCGCCTGTAATGCAGGCCAACGTATCGCTGTCTCCTCCAAGCGATATCGCGTTTCGGATCGCATCTTCGAAATCCGTTGATTCGAGGAAGCACACGATCGCCTGAGGAACTGTTTCTTGGCATGACTCGTTGAATCGGTATGTAGGTCTAATCTCATCAACACTCCGGGATAAATCATAGTGGAAGGTTGCCGCCGTGTATTGCTTGATGTCGGCCTTTGTACTTCCTGTCCTCGCAAGAAAGATTGCGGCTGCAGTTGCTTGCGCGCCCTTGATCCCCTCTGTGTGATTGTGCGTCATGGCTGTGTATTCAGTCGCCCGAACCAGTACTTCGTCTAGCGTCTTGAATGCAAATCCAACCGAACTGATTCGCATAGCGGCGCCATTGCCCCAGCTATTGTAGGGCCCGCGTTTGTGATCTTGCGCCCACCGGTGAAAAAAGCCTCCGTATCCTGCGCCTGGATAACGCCGATAGTAGGCCCTCATCAGCGAAGCATAGTCGGTGTCGGTCAAGATCGATTCGGCTAGGGCAACGGTGAGGACTGTATCGTCGGTGAAGCAGCAATCCGGACTGAACAGATCGAACAGCTTAGTCTTGATGTTCTGCCACTCGTAAACGGATCCGATAATGTCGCCCGCTATAGCACCTATCATTTGATCTTCCTTTGAGACGGTCTCGCAACAGTAAGGCGCTTTAGAGTAACTTGCGCATTATGCTCGAACAGATCTCGTATCGCCATCTCCGTGAAGGAGTTCTGAGGGAAGCGGGTGAACCGGTGAACCGGCCGCCTTGAGAAATTAAACCGTCATTTCGCTATCTAGCAGAAAATTCAACTAAAGCCCTGTAGCGCTCCCCGCTAAAACTTAACAACTCCACTAAGTGTTCAGCAGTTCTCGACGGCGTTGCACGACAAAGCGAAGGGATCGCCCAACTTTCGCTTCTATGCCCTGTACGACAAGGTGTACCGAGAAGACGTCATGGCCTTCGCCTATGAATGTTGCAAAGCGAATCGCGGAGCAGCAGGAGTAGACGGCCAAGCGTTCGAGGACATCGAAGAGTATGGGGTGAGGAAGTGGTTGGACGAACTGACGCAAGAGCTGAAAAGTAGAACGTATCAACCGCAAGCCGTACGGCGGGTGTGGATACCCAAGCCGGACGGAAAGCAGAGACCGTTAGGAGTGCCCGCGATCAAAGATCGCGTAGCACAGACGGCGGCAGTCTTGGTGCTCGAACCGATCTTCGACGCCGATCTGCAGCCGGAGCAATATGCCTATCGGCCAGACCGCAGCGCGTTGGACGCTGTGAAGCATGTCCATCAGCTGCTCAACACCGGCCATGGACAAATTGTAGACGCGGATTTAAGCGGCTACTTTGATTCGATTCCACATTCCGAGCTTCTAAAGTCGGTGGCTCGACGGATCGTCGACGGAGCGATGCTGCATTTGATCAAGATGTGGCTGGAAGCTCCGGTCGAAGAGACCGACGAGAAAGGGAATAAGCATCGAAGCACGCGCAATCGGGATGAAGGAAAGGGAACTCCGCAAGGGGCTCCGATCAGCCCGTTGCTCAGCAACTTGTACATGCGACGATTCGTGCTGGGATGGAAGAAGCTCGGACACGAGAAGCGTCATGCTGCACACATCGTTAACTACGCTGATGACCTGGTGATCTGCTGCCGTGGCCGAGCGGAACAGGCGCTGGCTAGGATGCGAGACATCATGACGAAGCTGAAGCTGACGGTGAATGAAACGAAGACGCGGGTCTGCAAACTGCCGGAAGAGAAATTCGACTTTCTGGGGTACACGTTTGGTCGGTGCTATTCGCCGAAAACAGGGCGCGCGTACCTGGGTACGGTTCCCTCGAAGAGGCGGGTGATCCGCATCTGCGAGGCGATTAGCGAAATGACCGGGCGGGATCAAACCCAGCTGAATCAAGAGATGGTGGTAGCGAAGCTCAACCGTACGATGATTGGATGAGCCAACTATTTCTGGCTAGGACCAGTCAGCACGGCCTATCAAGCGGTGGATCAACACGCCCGCAATAGGCTGCTTCAGTGGTTGTGTGCCAAGCACAAGCTGGTATGGCCGGCGGCCAAACGGTTTCCGGAGACATCCCTGCATGAAGTGCCGGGCCTCGTCTGTCTTAGCAAGAGGACGAGCAATTTCCCGTGGGCGACCTCGTGACACTTTCTCCGAGAGCCGGATGCCTGAAATAGGCCCGTCCGGTTCGATGAGCGGGATGTGGAAACGGAAGCATGGTGAGGCTAGTGAGGCACCGGCGGACGAAAGGGCCGGCAACAGATAGGCCGCACCTACACCACCGCGCCACATCTCGACTCCACACAACTGCCCCACCCGCAATTCCACACGTCGGGTTATCCGACGTATCAGGAGTGACTGGGCACAAGGGCTTAAGGCCGAGGCTCATTTCATATCAACGTTCGAGGGGCCAAGATTTCCTTTGGGTAAGCGGCTCAATCAATACTGAGCTGGCGCGGTCTGGCGACGGTCGACGACCTTAAATCCTTCTGGCAAATCGAATAGCTTCGGGTCCGGCTCCGACAGGATCAGATTCGTAGCAGTAAATGTTTGCGAGCCAATTCGCGGATCGGAACGTTTGGAAAGCAGATTGAATCCCAATTTTGGCGAATACCAGTATTCCCGCTCGATCGTCATTTTTCGGTCATTCCCAAATAATCCCGCATTGTAGATGACCGTATCCCGGGTACCGGCCGTTTCGACCCCGGCAATCAATTGCGTTCCTAGGTCTTCGTGTATGGCCTCGCCCATATCATTGGGCAAGGGGCCAGTAGGCGGCCCTTGGAACTTGAAAACCGCATTCGCCGACGGCATATAGGGGACGAGCACGCACTGCTTTTTGCGATCCAGCATGAAACAGTTGTATAGCGTCTGGCTGCTAGGGTCAGAAATTTGAATCGTGGTCATCTGCGATTTGTCTTTCCCATTCTTCGGCACCAGATACCAGCGCTCCATGTAAATGCGCCCTTCCGTGTCGCGCGCAATCCGCCGTTGGTTGACAGTAGTTATCGAACTCCCGTCGGGAAGGCCTCTGACCCACTCGGTTTCCAGCAAAAGAGTAAAAGGCGCATTCAGTTTCGGCGGGACGACAATACTCTCAAGGACTCCGCCGTGCGCGCCCCCATCCTCCACATAGTATTGCTGGACTGGTTTTTGCGGCCCTACCGTTTGAGCGTCAGGAACGATGGCGGGCTCACTTTGTGCGTTTGTTCTCTGACATGTGAAAAGGGCGACTAGGGTTAAAAGCGAGGCAAGGTTACGCATGATTACCTCCCGCGCGGACCTCCTACTATGACACGAAGAAGCTTGAATAAGAAAGACACGGTATCAGCCACGTGCCTGATTAACCATAATCGGAAAAGTGGGTGCCGGTACCGACAGGCCCTAGTCACACGAACAGACGTATCAAAGCAAATCCTTTGGTACTGTCACCGCATCAAGCAGAATGCGCTCAAAAATCGCCACTTGTGCGGTCAAGTTTGACGACCATTTGATACAGGGCACTCGGCGGGAACCTTCCTCAAACACCCCGGAACAGTTCGGAAAGGGAGGTTTTAAGGGCCCTAGCGAACTTCTCGATGTTAACCAGCCCGAGGTTGCGCTCGCCCCGTTCAATCCCTCCCACGTAAGTCCGGTCGAGCACATAGAGATCGGCAAACTCCTCTTGCGACACCCCCAAGGCAACGGTGCCGCCAGAAATTGAAAAACTAACCTCAGGACTTTTCCACAGCTCGTTCGGGGCAAGCATACAATCGGTGGCAGACGGGTGTATGCTCCAACGGTCTAGTCACACACCCTCCGCCGAGCCCGCCATGGGCGACGGTTCCTGTGCCGCAAGACCTACATTCCGCGAACCGAGTATGACGCCACGGTTTTCGGCAATCTAACTGGCAGTCGGCGTGTAGTCGGAAGAAACCAAGTTAAGGAGAACACAAATGTCCCCACAACCAGCAACCGCAATGCAGCCAGCCAAGGTGCCTGTAACAGTCAGACAGTCCGCCACCGGCGATGTCTTCGACCGGATTCAGCAAACCTATGACGAGATCGCTCGCAGAGCATTCGAGATCTTTGACAATAATGGCAAGTCGCTCGGTCACGATTTGGAGGATTGGTTCCGTGCCGAGTCCGAACTGCTGCATCCTGTACACCTGGAAATGGCAGAGTCAGATGACAACCTAACAGTTCGAGCAGAGGTACCGGGTTTCAGCACCAAGGAGCTGGAGATTAATGTTGAACCACGCAGGCTGACGATCACCGGCAAACACGAAGCCCAGGAAGAGAGCAAGAAAGGCAAGACGATCTACTCCGAGCGGTGCGTGAAGGAGATCCTACGGGTCGTTGATCTGCCGGCGGAGGTTGACAGCTCGAAGGTGAGCGCAATCTTGAAAGATGGCATTTTGAAGGTCGAACTGCCCAAGGCAGCCCATGCCAAGGCAGTTCGCATCGAGCCTAGGACAGCATAAGTAGTTAGAAAAACAGCGGGGCGGGAACGCACTGTCGATTCGCCCGCCCCGTTGCTGCACTCCCCCGCTCTTCGGAAACGGCTTGCATTTGACCTCTCGCAGCGGCACGATCTTGTGCAGGAGTGATGTTCCAATCGGGCCAACTCGTGCGTGTGAACCTTGCTGGCCTGCAGGCCGAGGGTGTGATGTTCCAGGCCGCGGTCACCGACGCTGTTGGTCACATTGTGAAACAGACCTCGGAACAGCCACCCATATACCTCGTAAAGCTTTTATTCTCCTTCCGCGGTGTTACCGATGTCGAAGTTCCCGCTGACCGCATCCACGCGAACAAGTGACCCCCGCGCTTGGTTACAGCATGACGGGAATTCCGAGGCTACTGCGGGGGGAAAGCCCAAGCGAAAAGCAGGTGGGTCGGCCAGTAGATGATTCCCACTAGCGCGGCAAAGATTAGTGCCAGATGGAGTGGCGCCGGCCCGAACGCACGATGGAAGATCGGGTCGGCAAACGCGTAGTTCAGATTCTGAGTTGGACCCAAGAAGCGCGACGCCACCAGGAGAGCCGCCGCAATCAAAGACTGGAGACGCAAAGCGCGGTGGTCATAACCTGCGCGGCGCAGTGCCGCGAGTAGCAGCAGCGGGAGGACAACGTGGAACAGTGAGAGTAGGCGCACCCAAAGAGGAAACCGCGCGTCCCACATATATTCCGTGCCACCGGTCAGGTGCCTGCCGACAAACCACCGCCAGCCCGCATCGAGACACCACAGAAGATCGCCCACCAGCGAAGAGACAGCCTGGCTCGAAAGCAACAGCGCATTGTTGTACGCGAAGCCGAGGCACGCTAAGAAAACCCCGACATCGCAAAGATGGAGGAAATTGGCCCAGCCCCAATAAACCCAGCGAACCCAGTAGGGAAACACGGACAGATGGAGAGGCTCATTCACTCTTTACGCTCGGTCCGTTTGTTCCGGGCATAAGATCGCAACGCGCGAGGGTACTCCGGAAAGCTCAATGACGCAATCTGCAAGGCCGGGCGAATTATGCGGCAGGTCGATGCGCGCTGGCCGGGCAATCGAGTGCAAGAGAAATCGATCAGTCAGAGTCTTTCTGGTCACGCCTCCGGTTTCTGCTCCTGTTCTCAAGAGGCATGGAAGCATCCCTTTCAGTAAACCTAAGTCAACCGTTTCGACTGGTTGGACCAGGGCTTCGGCCGGTTTCTTTCACAAATCACGCCGCTCGGAAAGGACCACGCGATCGCGGAGAGCGAGGGCATCCGTATCATGACCATGAATGACGCCAAGGGATTGACCGTTCGCGCGACGATCATGGCGGGTCTCGAGGAGGGCATCATCCCGAGACCGGATGGTGACCTGCAGGAAGAGCGCCGGCTGCTTTACGTTGCGATGACACGCGCCAAGGAATACTTGTTCGGAACATGAGCGCTCCAACGTCGCGGTCCCACTGCACGCGTTGGCGTAGCGCGAGTGGCCCAGCGCCGCAATCTCACCAACTTTCTTCGCGCTGGCCCGGTCGCGTCGCAGGACGGCACGACTAATCTGCGTGACCGTCGAAGAGCATCCCGCGCTGGCTGACGCCCGAGTCCAGGAATCTTCCTCGCCAGCCGTTCTTTACGCAGCAGCCAGCCAACTCGCAAACAGCTCTCGGTAGGATGCAAGCACAGTGAGTGTTCCGGCTCGATAAGGGGGCGACTGCTTACGGCAGTCGCCCCCTTTCCATTTTACGGCAGAAATTCTGTCGCTATTTGCTTACGATGTTGCGCTGGCAGCGGCGGCCTGCTCCAGAACTTTCGCCGCTTTACCGGCGTCTGCAACCCCGAGAAGTAGCATCGTCGCATTCGTACTGGGATCAACTCCGCAGTATCCGTAATCGATGTTGATTCCTGCTTCGCCGAGACGTGTCGCAGCACGCGCCAGCTCCCCAGGACGATTAGTGAGTGTCACTTTCGCAACCTCGGTCTCGGTGTAGTCTGTCTTTTGGCGGTCGAGAATCGATTTAGCCACGGCCGGATTGTCCAGCACAAGGCGGACGGCGCTCTTGCCCTTCTCAAGAGGGCAAGATTGAAACGCCAGAATGTTGACGCTTTGTTCGGCGAGGGCCTGGCAGAGCTTGCCAAGGGTTCCAGGTCGGTCTTCCAGACGGATTGTGAACTCCTTATTGGTGGGCATGGTAGGAACCTCCTTGCAGTGTACCTCGGGGATGGGCTGGAAAGGTCCGTGCGAGATCCAACGATGTCTCGAATCCTACTCCCACGACGTGCCTGCATCAAGGGCGAAACGAAATTGCTTTACTGTTTGTCGTACACAACGACGTTGTTTACGTCACGCCCCTGCGGGTCCTTGCCCTTGAATGTCGAAGTGCGCATTTTCCCCGCCACGTCAACGAAGACAAGTTCCCGAAGTGCCCGGCTATGGCTCGCTACTTGGTGCGGGACATTTCGCGGTTGAAATATCTATGGTCTTCGACGTGGATAGTCGCTTTCTTCAACTCGAACCGGGTACCTTTGCAATTTCTGTAGGGCGGAAACTTGCGGCCTTTGATGCAGGTAACTTCATGCTTTCTCGCGTGCCCTGGGTGATGCGTCACAGTGTAAATACCTGAATGAGGAACTTTCTCACCAGGCGTGTAGAGCATTGTGCGGGCACCTCTGACCAGTTCAGTATGGCAGTGTTTCGAGGCTAGTGCCGGGGTTTGCGATGCTAGCTAAACTCTCAATCGGCGCTTATATTGAATCGCAACAGCGAGGTCGTCCTCCCATTCCATCTGGATTACATCGCGCCAGTCGCTATCCGTTCGCAGCCAGCATTGAACTGACTGACGTGCGGTCAGAAAGGCTTCTCACTGCACGCACCACGAACCTGAGCCTGTTTGGATGCTACGTGCACACCACCGACCCGTTCCCGGAGGGGACGAAGGTCTCGCTGAGGCTTACCCACGGCGGCACCAGCCTCGCGGCCTTAGGCAAGGTGGTCCATTCCAAGCCGGACTCCGGGATGGGGGTCGCCTTCACCACAATTGAGCCACCTAGCCAAGCAATTCTGGAGAAGTGGTTGGCGAGCCTGCGGATTGAGTAGTCCGAGCTTGCCTTTCCACAAAATCTGCCCGCTGTCGGGTCAGGCGATTGACGGTTCATCTCTCTGTGACGTAACGTTTATTCGTGCAGGTCGGACAACGGTTGCGG
>WNFT01008078.1_pt1 | contig 16057 bp, 12 predicted proteins | sample 5400191 | NCBI WGS metagenome assembly WNFT01 (sample SAMN13153359, study PRJNA577476) | soil metagenome | isolation source: 80 cm saprolite under Madrone tree | place: USA:California | collected 2016-06-14 | reverse complement strand
TGAAGAACCGCAACGCGTTCGCCGCTCTGCCTGGCGCGCGAAGAAAGCGTCAGCGCGTAGTCGCCGATCAGAAACGTCCTTTTGTCGGTTTCGTTCTGCGCCACCCAGGACAGCATCGTTTCCGTAGGCGCGACATCCTTCTTGACGCTTTCGGCTTCTGTCTTGGTGACGATCAAAACAGCAAGCGGCACCAAGACAAGCACGATGACCGCACCAATGAACGCCGCGCGGTAGGAAGAGCGGATTTCGGCGTCTTCCGCATCCGGGGAGGCGTCAAAGACGCCGAAATATTCCGTGGGTGTTTCCATGCCCCAGCACCCTTCAGAACCGAAATAAGGAGCTTAAAATGTGACGATTCCAGGGCGAAACTTGGCCTTTCGTCCGCCTTTCCGCCGCCCTCGCAAGGCTGGTTCTTTGGCTTTAGAATGACGCCCGCGACCTTGAATTCCACCGCTAGGGGGTTCCATGGCCATTGTTTCGCGCGTCCGTTCTTTTTCCGGCGCCCTGATTGGCGCCCTGTTGTCCAGCACCTTCCTCGTCTCCGCCGACGCCGCCACCCGGGCGACCGAGTCACGGGTCACCGGCATCACGGTCAGCGGCACCCAGCCGGTCGGCACTTACAATGGCGTCGCCTATACCCGGACCTATGGACTGGTTAAGGGCGTCGTCGACGTTGATGAAGACGTCGTAGGCCTTGCGGCGCTGCCCAAGAACGCGGACGGCAAATACGAGTACGCCACGGAATTCGAGATCATTGCGCCTGCGTCCGGCCAACCGGCCAACGAAGTCATCTTCATCGATTCGGAAAATCGCGGCGGCGCGGTGATGTTCAATCTCGTCAACGAGGCCGGGGCCAACGGGCCGCCATCCCGGGCGCGCTATTCGGAAGGGCTCGGCAACGGTTTTTTCCAAAGGCATGCGACGTCTTACGCGCGCGTGCAGTGGCAGACCAAAATTTCCAAGGATTTCCCGGAATCGGCGCAAGGCGTCGGGCTCGTCATCATGCGGGACTTCGCCCGTATGCTTGCCGGCTATACCGCTGCCTCCGCTGAGGGCTATCGTCCGCCCGCTTACGGAAAACTGATTCTGGGCGGAAAATCGCAGAGCTCATGGATGGTGAATGACTTCATCGCCGAAGGCTTCAATGTCGAACCGATCACCGGCGAGCCGATATTCCAGGGTACGATCTCGGTCGATGGTCTCGGCCATTGGATGGCGCTGAACAACCTTGCGGCCAAGCACGACATTCCGCAACATCCTTATATCGCGCCCAATGAGAAGCCGCTGCAGCGCGCCGAATTGCTGAGCAGGCCGGATACCGATCCGGTATTTGTCGACGTCGCCGCTTACACCGACTTTTATCGCCTGCGCGCGAGTCTCTCCGACGTCGCAACTACGACGCCGAAATACCGCCGCTACGATATTCCGGGGCCGCATGGCTCGCAGAAGCCGCCTGTGCGAAAGGAAGCTTTCGACGACTGCAACAACGGGCAGCCGACACCGCTCAATCCGATCAGCATGTCGCCTTATGTGCGCGCGCAGATCATCGGCATCGAAAAGGCGATCGGCGTGAAGGCCGCCGAATCGGGACCGGCACTGCCGCCGAGTACGGTGTTCAAGCTCGGCCCGGCGCCGAAATCGAACGCGAACTTCAACCCGCTTGACGGCGCGAACTTGCAGGTCCCGCTCGTCGACAAGAATGCATGGCCGGTCGGCGGCGTGCGTTTCCCCGACGCGGAATATCCGCTGGGAAAACCGCTGCCGGTTTCGCTGTCGCCTGTGATCACGACGTCAATCGACGACACCTGCGGCAATCGCGGTCAGTTCCAGCCCTACACCGCGGCGGAGCTCGCCGCGAAATACGGCTCCAAGGAGAAGTACCTCGAGCTGTATCGCGGTGGAATCCAAAAGCTGGTCGGACAGGGTTTCCTGCTGGCCGAGGACGAGCAGATGATGCTCGATTACGCCGGTTATCTCTGGGATCACGCCGAGAATTATCTGGCGCCGCCGCGTTCGGCTTCGACTCAGTAGCACTTGGCTGTTTGAATACCCTCATCCTTCGTGAACGGATGAGACTTTGACTGCGCTCGCGAAATCAGGGGGGCACGATGAACCATATACAACCGATGGCAGCGACTGCGATTAGCGCGCTCGTGGCCTTGTCCTGCAGCGCGCTGGCGAGCCCGTTCTTCGACCCGCGATCCGACCGTATCGATGCCGTCGATAGGAGCGCCGCATCGGAGCCGCGCGATCCCGCTTGTCGCGAGGCGAAGCTGGTCTCGGCCGGCGGCATGTTTCCTCGCAATCCGCATACGCTTGCCGTGCGGTGGGTCGGCTTCTCGAATTACGAACTCGTCTATGGCGGTCACATCATTCTTCTGGATGCGTACTACGATCGCGGCAGCTTCTTTCCGCCGCTCGGAGTCAAGGCCGGGGACGTCAAAAAGGCTGACGTCATCCTTATCGGCCACGGGCACGTCGATCACATGTCGGATGCCGCATCCATCGGCGCGCAGACGGGAGCACCGGTCGTCGGCGCGCCGGTCACCACCGAAAAGCTGATGACCCAGGCGATTCTGCCGCGGCAAATCAAAACGGTGACGGGGAAGGGGGGCGAGCTGCTCAAGTTCGACGGATTCACGGTCGAGCCGATCCTTGGACGCCACGGCGAGCCGGACAGGCGCGTCGGCGAGGTGATCGGAAAGGCGGTCGATTCGCTCTTGCCTGCGCTCACTCCCGAACAGAAGGCCGAAGACGCCGCGATCCGGGCGCGCGGCACTGGCGGCCCGCGCGTGATCACCGAGGGCACCGTTGCCTATCTGATCACGCTGGACGACGGATTTCGCATCATGTATCGCGACAGCGCCGGCGTGGTGACGGATTTCGAGAAAGCCGCGATGGCGAGAATAGGCCGCGTCGATCTCGCGATTACCGCGCTGCGAGCGGACTTTCTGCCTACGCTGACGACAAAGCAGGCGATGGAGTACATGCGGATCTACAAGCCCGACGTCATCATGCCTGCACACCACGATGCGGGGAACACAGCGGGAAAAGATGGTCTATGGCGCTCGACCGAGCCGGTGTTCCAGGCCATGAAGGACGAGAATCCAAATCTCGTCACCGTGTCGCGTGGCTACCGCGAGCCGACGTGCTTCAACACCGAGTTCAACATTTCGCGTCCGCGCTAAGGTCCGAGGAACGCGAGCCAGGCAAAGCTGCGGTACAGCATGACGTTAGAGGACAAAATCTGACGCCGTCAGGCCATGATTGATACCCGTCAAGACCAGCACGAAGTCGGCCGTCGAATTTCCATCCACGTCCGCCTGGACGATGGTGTTCCCGCCGCTTTCGTACCAAGTGACGCTGTGGGCAACGACGCCTGAACTTGAACCTGCAAAGCCAAAAACTTGGTTTCCCTTGGCTCTGTGTGAGGTGTCCGCATCAATTGCCGACAGGTCGAGATGATCGACTCCATGAACGAAGTCAGACATGACGTCGGGAGCGCTTGGGCTGCTGTCCGTTGTCGCGGCGTAAGCGAACGTGTCGGCGTCCGCGCCGCCTGTAAGGACGTCTGCACCCTTGCCGCCCGTCAGCCTGTCGCTACCGTCGAAACCAAAAATCGTGTCATTTCCGGATGTGCCGGTGAGCGTATTGCCGCTGTTGTTTCCCAGGATTAGTGGAATCGTGTTCGATGCGTTGTTTGCTTCGCTGGCCTCGGTGATGACCGTCCCTGAATCGGCCAGAACACCAAGATAGTACGTTCCCGGTGTGAGATTGTCTGGCAGAGTCAACGGAACGCCGCTCTCCGTATCGGTCGCGCCTCCCTCCAGCGACGCTGTGGCAGCGCTGCCGATGTAAGTATCGGATGTCGTGATCGTGCTGTCGGTGGAGAGATAGAAGCCCGCTGTCGAAGGCGTCGCCGTATCGGTGCCAACGTTATGCACCTGATAGTCGATCGTCGTGGCGCCGCTGACGTGCAAAACCAAGTTGCTGGCCGTGAGATCAGCCAGGAGAGGCGGCGACGAGCCGGATACCGCGTCCCAGCCGATCGCATCCATCGCTGTGAGGTCGCCGCTCGAGATAGGCTCTACGACGCCCGGAGTGCCGTAGGCGTTGTAGGCGTCAATCGTTGCGCCGGCCCAATCGCCGGCGTCTCCGCCGCGGATCGTGTTGAAGGTGTTGATCGAGGTTGCGCCGCCATCGACTGAAAAGTAGCCGGGTGTCGAGCCGGAGAAGTCGTGGACGCCCGATGCCGAGTAATGGAACAGATCGAACAAATCATAACTGTTTGAATAGGAGCCGATCGTGCCGCCGACGAGCAGAATTCGGCCCATGACTTCCGAAAACTCGTGCGCGACGACGCCGTAGAAATCGTACTGACCCGCACCAACGCCGTCGCTGTTGTTGTAGTCGAAGATTCCCGCTGAGCTGCTGAATCCAACATAGCCATCGGTGCTCGTGCTGGCGCCGATGAGCCCGAGGGCCTTACCCTCCGCCGTCGACACCCAGTAATGACCGCCGGTGGGATCAGAGGCCAAGGACGCGACCGCCGAAGTGTCGACGGCTGTCTTTGCATCTGCCGTCAAATAGCTTTTGATCGTCGAATAGCTGAACGAGCTGAGGTAGGTCAGGCTCGCGCCAAGCGCACCGCCCAAACTGGATCCGCCAACTTCGCCATAACCGACGGAGATATTGATTGTAATCGGGTCGCTGAAATTGGCTTGGAAATATTGCACGACTTGGGCGACGGCTTCCTTGAAGCCCGTCGGCGCGCTGCTGACGCTCGCATCGTAAGAGACATTGATGATCAGGCCCGAGGAGCCGCCCGTCACCGGCGAGCTGCCGCCGCTCGGACTCGAACCATGGGGCGCTCCGGCATTCAGGCTTCCCAATTTTACGGTCCCGACTTCGGCGCCGCCGTAAAGCACGACAGTGCTATGGTTGAACGGGCCATATTGGGCGGTGATGTCGTCGTCGGAATCGCCAAGCTCGAATATGCGGGAAAACTTACTCATGGCCACGCCCCCTTGAAGCCAATACGGTGAACGCCAAATCTTAGGCTGACAAGAATAGATGAGTGATTAACGCGTCTAACCGGTCTGACGAGCTGGTTTGCGCGATTGGGCTAAGCGTAGCGGAACTCGCCCCTGGTGCTCAATGGTGGATGCGCGGTCGCGATGAAAATATCGAAAAGGCCGCGGCGATTTCTTCGACAAAAAGAATGTCGATCTTTATTTTAACCATACTGGAGTTAACGCAATAAACTGTCATGACGGCACCTAGCGAAGCACTCGATCTGTTTAAGTTTCACAACAGCTATGCGCGGCTGCCGGACCGCTTCTTCGCGCGCCTTGCCCCAACTCCTGTTGCAGCGCCGCATTTGGTTCGTCTGAACGAGAAGCTCGCCCTCCAACTAGGGCTCGATCCCGCGAGGCTTGCCACACCAGAAGGTGTGGCGTTTCTCGCCGGCAACCTTGTGCCCGAAAAAGGCGAGCCTTTGGCCATGGCCTATGCGGGCCATCAGTTCGGGACTTTCGTGCCTCAGCTCGGCGACGGGCGCGCCATTCTGCTCGGCGAAATTGTCGATCGCGATGGCGTGCGCCGCGATATCCAGCTCAAAGGCTCGGGCCCAACGCCTTTTTCCCGACGGGGCGACGGACGCGCTGCCCTCGGGCCGGTCTTACGCGAGTACATCGTCAGTGAAGCCATGGCGGCCCTCGGGATTCCGACCACCCGATCGCTCGCTGCCGTGACAAGCGGCGAGACGGTTTGGCGCGAGACGCCATTGCCGGGCGCGGTTCTGACCCGCGTCGCATCAAGCCACATCCGTGTCGGCACCTTCCAGTATTTCGCCTCCCGCGGAGATGTCGATGGCGTCCGCCGCCTCGCCGATTACGTTATCGAGCGGCACTATCCCGAGGCTGCCGAGGCCGAGAACCGGTACCGAGCTCTTCTCGACGTGGTGATCTCGCGCCAAGCGGAGCTCGTCGCCAAGTGGCTGCTTGTCGGCTTCATCCACGGCGTCATGAACACCGACAACATGTCGATCGCCGGTGAGACCATCGACTACGGCCCCTGCGCGTTCATGGATACTTATCATCCGACGACCGTCTTCAGCTCCATAGACGGTGGGGGCCGCTACGCCTACGGCAATCAGCCGAGTATCGCCCAATGGAACCTCGCGCGTCTGGCGGAGACGTTTTTGCCTCTGCTCGCGGAGGACAAGGACGCAGCCGTCAAGGAGGCACAGGAGTCCATCGACGCGTTCGCCGCGCGCTTCGAGACGGCTTACGCCGCGGGTTTGAGGCGCAAGCTCGGCCTGCTCGAATCGCACACCGAAGATCTGCCTCTGGCGCACGACCTGTTGGAGCGAATGGCCGCCAATGCCGCCGACTTCACTCTGACCTTCCGCTTTCTGTGCGACGCGTCCGTCGGACCCGAGGCCGATGCTTCCGTGCGCAGCCTATTTGCCGATCCCAGCGCATACGACGATTGGGCGGCGCGATGGCGGCGCCGGCTTGCCGAGGAAGGCGGAGAGGCGAGCGAGCGCCGCAAAATGATGCGTGCCGTCAATCCAGCTTTCATTCCGCGCAATCATCTCGTGGAAGAGGCAATCTCGGCGGCGGTGAACAATGAAGATTTTTCGCCGTTCGAGACGTTACTGACCGTGCTCGCCACGCCTTATGAGGATCAACCGGCCTTCGCCCCCCGCTACGCCGACCCGCCGCGGCCCGACCAGATTGTGCATCAAACGTTTTGCGGCACTTGAGGCGATGCTAAGATGACCCCATGAACGCTCCCAACTTTCTGCCCTCTGGCGCCGTTCCAACCCGCTACTGGACGCGGATGCCGGACGGTCGTGTCCGCTGCGACGTTTGTCCCCGCGAATGCAAGCTGCAGGAAGGTCAGCGCGGACTCTGTTTCGTGCGCGCCAACGAAGGAGGGGAGATCGTACTCACCACGTGGGGTCGCTCGTCGGGCTTCTGTGTCGATCCCATCGAGAAAAAACCGCTGAACCATTTCCTGCCGGGAACGCCGGTGCTCTCTTTCGGCACGGCCGGCTGCAACCTCTCGTGTCAATTTTGCCAGAACCACGACATCTCCAAGAGCCGCGAGGTCGATACGCTCGCCGACCGGGCGCGGCCGGAAACCATCGCGGCCGCCGCGCTCCGGTTGGGTTGCCGCTCGGTGGCTTTCACCTACAACGATCCGGTGATTTTCTTCGAATATGCGATCGACGTCGCCGAAGCCTGCCACGCCGTGGGCATAAAGACGGTCGCGGTCACCGCCGGCTACATGAGTTCGGCGCCGCGTGCGGAATTCTACCGTCATATGGACGCCGCGAACGTCGATCTGAAGGCGTTCACCGAGGAGTTCTATTTCAAGATCACCAAGTCGCATCTTCAACCGGTGCTGGAGACGCTGGAATATTTGAAGCACGAGACGAAGGTCTGGTTCGAGATCACCACCCTGTTGATCCCCGGCGAGAATGATTCACCCCAGGAAGTGGAACGGCTTTCGCGCTGGGTGGTCGAGCGCTTGGGACCCGACGTGCCGCTGCACTTCACGGCCTTTCATCCCGATTACCGAATGCTGGAGAAGCCCAACACGCCGCCTGCGACGCTCGCGATGGCGCGCCGCGTCGCGCAGGCGCAAGGCGTACGGTATGCGTATGTCGGGAACGTGCACGATGTCGGACGGCAATCCACCTTCTGCCACCAATGCGGCACATGCCTGATCGAACGGGATTGGTACGCGCTTGGCCGGTGGAGCCTCGACGGCGAGGGACACTGCCGCTCCTGCGGTACGCGCTGTGCCGGCGTCTTCGACGGGCCGCCCGGAAACTGGGGACAGAAACGGCTCCCCGTCAGGCTCGCGGATTTCGACGACGCGCGGGCGGCCGCTCCCGCCGGCCGATAACATCCCTTCAGGCGTTTGCCTCTTGCACACCGAAGCTTTCGGTGCCGAAACGATAGGCCTCGAACGCCTCCGACCAATGGTCGGGCGGCATGCCTGCCTTGCGTTTCAGCTGACGGACGAATTCCGTCGGCTCGTGAATCTGGTCCCAGACGCTCGGCAGAAGCAGGCCTTGCCGGCCGCCATCGCGAATGATCAAGCCGTCGATATCGGGGCGCAAGGCGCGAACCAGATCCGCTTCGTTTTGACAGGGGATTCGTCTCGGCGTCGACAGGATCGAGATGTGGACTTCGAGCCGTTCCAGTTCTTCCGCGCTCAGCGGCGGAAAACGCGGATCGCCGAACCCCGACTTCCACGCATTGTCCGCCACATCGAACAAAAGCGAACGATGCGGAATAAGCGAGCCGCGGCAGCCGCGCAGCTGATTGGCAATCGTGAGTGTGACGAACGTCGCGCGCTGCGCCAGCAACGGCCGCGGAAGCGTGCCCTTGATATTCAGGCGCGGCGCTTGTCCATTGCGGAGGGCGGCCTGCTTCACCACCTCGCGGGCGAGATCGATCAGGGTGCGGCGCGTTCCCGAATCGAGTTGCGCCGTGTGCGCGTATTCGAAGGCGAACGAGCCGTAGCCGACGACGCGGTCTCGAGCTCCGCGCGTGTCGCCTGAATTGCGCACGTCGAGCGCCGTGACGCGCAAATCGCGGCGCTGCGCCTGGTCGAGAAGACCGTGGATCGCGTGATACCCGCAGGCACGGTCGCCGACGCAGATGGCGGGCTGCAGGCGCTCGATTCCGGAAGCCGTCTCCTCGTCCTTGGTCTTGCAGGTTTCGTAATCGTGGAAATGACTGAGATCGGAGGACACGATGATCGCCGTCTCCGGCCCGCCCCAAAGCATTTCGAGCATGCTCGACACATGATCGCTCGGCGATTCGCCGACGAGCACCGGCAGAATCTCGACATCTCCCAGTGCGCGGTGAATGAAGGGCAAATGCACTTCCAGGCTGTGTTCGCCCAGGAAAGGGGCCGGCGTCACCGCGACGCCCTGCCGCCGGGCGAGCGCATCGCGGGCCGCGCGGTCGACGGGCAGCGGCCCGAAGGGCGTATTCCAGGCATCGGCCGGCGAAAGCGCCATCCCGCGCACGGGCATGCGGTGATTGGGCCCCAACAGGATCACGCGCTTGATCTCGTTCTTTCGTCGAGCGAGCAAATGATAGGCGGCGCCCGCGATGTCGCCGGAATAGATGTGGCCTGCATGCGGTGCGATCACCGCTTTGGGCGAAAGGGCGGGCGGCGCCGCCTTCGCAAGGCTTGAATCCACGCCTGCTGCCAGTTCAGCCGGATTGGCCGGATAGAACATCCCGGCGACGCCGGCGGCTTGTGGCGATGCGCTCATGGCCCCGCAGTATTGACTGGGGGTTCCTTCGCGGCCCGCGACCAGGCGTAAATCGACACCGCCTTGAGCTCTTCCGGCTTCAGCGTCTTCTCGAACGACGGCATCGTGCCGGCCCGGCCCTTGGTGATGGATTCGACGATCGACGCACGGTCCGAGCCCCAGAGATACAATTTTGGCCTGGTCAGGTCCGTCGAGCCGAGCGCGGGATTGCCGGTCGCCTCATCGGTGTGGCAGTCGGCGCAATTTCCCTTGGCGTTGTCGAGAAAGAGGACTCCGCCGCGAGCAGCCTTGGCGGCGTCCGCCTGTTGACCGCCGATCTTGAGAACGTATTCCGCCAAGTCGTCGATTTCTTCGGCGGTCACGGTTTTTATTTTTCCATAGTCTCCCAGATCGTGTGCATTGCGATATTGCGGATCGAAAGCCAGCATATCGGCTTCGTTGCCGCGCGCGTTCTCGTGACCTGAGCGGATTCCGTAACGGACGGTCCATTCGGCATCGGAGGGCAATTTGGTCAATCCGCCGGTTTGCAAATCGTCACCGGAAAACCGCCAGTCCGCGTCGGTCAGATCGGGTGTGTGTTGGGCAGGAAGGCCTTTGAGATCTTCGCCGTGACACGAGGCGCAGTTTTTCGCGAACAAGTCCTTGCCGAGTCGCATCGCGGTCGAGTTCAGGCGGGTGGATTTGACAATATCGTTGACTGCGACCGGCACCAACTCCTCCGGCCGTGCAAGGAATTCTCCGTATTCTTCCGGCGCTGCGGGCGGATCGCCGGGTCCGCGCGGCTCCTGCGGTGGGCCCTTCGGACGGGAAGCCGAAGCCGTGTCCCCGGCTTGATTGCAGGCGGCGATCGCCAATGCGGCGAAGGCGCTCAGCAGGAACGAGCCCGCCCGGCTGTGCGCGCTTTTGCGTTTAAATGGATAGTCCATAGGGCTTTGCCCTCCCCGTGCCTGGAACTCGATATCAGCAATTCATCATAGCGGTTTCGTCGACAGAGCGGATACTAGCGAGAATGTTTTTCAGCCTCCAAAGCCCAGCCCGTACATTACCGCGCTGTACATGTTGGCTTTCTGCGGATCAGCCCTGCCGCCACGAATATATACGCGCCGGGCGGGCCTTCCCCTTGTGGGTGCGGTGGCAGGGGACGGAGGGCGCTAGTTTCGCACGTCCTGGAGGAACCAGTCGGTGGGGATCTCGCGACCCAGTCCGGCGCGCTTTGCCGCCTCATAGACCTTGCCGGCGACGGCGAAGAATTGAGCGCCTTGCAGGTTGCCGCGCTCCGAATAGGTGATCTGGTCGTGCGAGGTGCGGCCTTTGACCTTGCCCTGCACCAGATCGGCAAGGGTGATGCGCTTGTCGGCGAGCAAGACGCCGTGTGACCGCCTGCCGCCGCGGCCGTCGCCATGCTTCGGCTGCCGCGGCCGTGCTTCCCAGCCGAGAAACTCGTCGTCGAAGCTGAGGTCCCGGTTGCTTGTCGGTGCAGGCGTGTCGCCGAAGCGTAAGTAAACATCGACGCGCTTCAAGGTCTCCCCGTCCGGCACGCCGGACCCGCCGCTATTGATGACGTGCGCGCCTTTCTCGATTCGCGTGCCGTCGAGCACGGGCACCGCGGAATCGGTGCAGGCCGCGACGATGTGGGCGCCATTGTAAACATCTTCCGGATGCTCGCAGACTTTCACTTCGATGCCGTAGGTCTCCGCCGCTTCGCGGCCGAAGCGCTCGCGATTCTCCCTGGTCGGGCTGAAGATCTGGAGCTTCTTGATCTGGCGCACGCGCGTTAAGGCTTCGAGATTGCTGTGCGCCATGCCGCCCGAGCCAAGCATGCCGACGACCTCCGCATCCGCGTTCGCCATGTATTTGACGCCGATGCCCCCGTCGCCCCCGACGCGCATATGCTGGAGCACGCCGTCATTGATGAACGCGAGCGGCTCGCCGGTCTCGATCGAAGTGAGGAGCACGAGGCCGCAATAAATCCCCGGCCGCATGCAATATTTCTCCTGGGTGCGCACGCCATTATAGTTTCGCTCGTAGATCACGTCGGACTTCATCCGAATCGCGAAATAGCCGGCGGTGGAGCCTCCTTCCATGGTGCCCCATTGGTAGTTCTTCGCGGGGTCCTCGGTCGGAATGCGGATATCGATGCGCGGCCGGCACACCGCTTCTTTCGCCGCGACGTCGAGATAGGTCGCTTCGAGCACCGCGATGGTGTCGTCCATCGTCAGCAGCTTGCTGACGTCATCATTGTTGATGATCAGCGTCACGCTACACGCCCTTAGGCAGTTCGCCTTTGTAGTTCTTGTCGAAGAATTCCGGCAGCATGCGCGAGGCGACGCCATTCTTCGCGATCATATCCTCCCAATCCGCGCGCACCTTTGGATCTTCCATCCAATAGGGGATCGAAGTCCCGCCTTCGGGAATGTCCATGGCGGTGTAATCGATGTGCTTTTCGCCGGGCGGGCCGGGTTCGCGGCCCGGATTATTCGGACCGAACCATGCCAGCAGGCGGAGCGGCTCCTTCGATACGCCGAAATGCTGATGGTACCAGCGCGCGCCGCCGGGTGCGGCCGAAATCATGCCCACAGGCTCGTAGTCTATGCGCTGTACCGCGTCGGCTTTGCCGTCTTTCCAGGGCGCAGTTCCGAGACGTTCGGGCCAGGTGTGGGTGTAGCCCTTGCCTTTGATGCAGATCAGCACCGCGGCCGACGTGTGCGCATGGGCTTTCGAATAACGGCCGTTCTCGTGCTGTCCGATCCAGAAATAGAAGGTGTTGCCGGTCATGAAGGGCTCGACGCGCCTGAACCCTGGCGAACGGCGGTTGTCGAGCGGCAGATCGCAATTCACCGCATCGGGCACGAGATTGGTGCGCCGCATGGCAAGACCGCGCACGGGATCGGGCTCGATGTCGTCATTGTATTTGTAATAATCGTCAGCGCCGGAGAAGCGGTCGCGGAATTGCATCGGACAATTGAACACCGCGTCCACCGATTGCAGCGTGTTGAGCACGACGGGCGCCGTCGTGCCGGCAAGGAGAAGCGCCGGCGCCGAGCTCGCATTGACGATGCGGTGCCAGGCGTTCATCGGAATGGCGAAGAGCGAGCCCTGCTGCCACTCGAAGCTGTGGCGTTTCTTGTCGCCCTCGAGCCAGACCTCGGTCGAACCGCGGCCCTCGACCACGTAGAAGATTTTCTCGAACAGATGTTTTTCCGCATTCAGCGCGCCGCGTCCCGGCACTTCGGCCAGATAACAACCCCACTTCGATTCCGTGCCGTGAAGCTGGATATAGGTGCCGAGGCCGCCGAGACGCTTCCACGGTGTGCGCGGCAGGTTTTGGACCTTGGCGATGCCGATGTCGCGAAAGCAGGGGATGCCCTCGGATTCCATGAATTGATCGTAGGGCGTCTTGACCCGCCCCCACTTGCCGTAGCCGGCCCGTTTGCCGCCGATCGGCTCATGCCAGTGAACTTTCGTCGCTACGTCGTGCATCGTGTTCGCATCCGTTCGGATAGGTCTGTGGCAGCACAATAGCGATCCCGATTGGCCGGTCAACGCGAGGCGCGTCCCCGCCTAAAGCTCGCTTGACGCAAGGCTTTTTAGCGCTACCTTCGCGCCGATGCCCGCCCTTCGCCTTGCCAGTTTTCGCCACAAAAAGCGCGACCGTTACGGGGTCGTGACAGAAGGCGGAATCGTCGATTTAACGAAACGGATCGGGAGCAAACGTCCCGCGCTCATCGATCTCATCCGCGCGGGGACGTTGGTTGAGGCGCGCGAGGCCGCGACATCGCCTGTGGACTATCGGATTTCCGATGTCGAAATCATGCCGCCGGTGCTCGGTCCGGAAAAGATCATCTGTGTCGGGATCAACTACCCGGAGCGCACGGCCGAATACAAGGACAACCGCGAGAAGCCGAAATATCCAAATTTGTTCGTCCGCTTTCCCGATTCCCTGGTCGGCCACGAGCAGGCTCTGGTGCGCCCCAAAGTGTCGGAGAAATTCGATTACGAAGGCGAGATCGTGCTCGTGATCGGGCGCGAGGGGCGTAACGTACCCCGCGCGAACGCTCTTTCCATGATCTTCGGCTTGACGCTCGGCAATGAAGGTTCGGTGCGCGATTGGCTGCGCCATGGCACGCTCAACGTCACGCAGGGAAAGAATTTCGACCGTTCCGGCAGTATGGGTCCCTGGATCGTGCCCGCCGAAGACGTCGATCCGGGCAAGCCGCTGCGCCTGATGACGCGCGTGAACGGCGAGCTCAGACAGGACGACAACACCGAACGCCTGACCTGGGATTTCTCCTGGCTGATCGAATACATCACCAAATTCGCGACCTTAAAACCCGGCGACGTGATCTTCACCGGCACGCCTGTGGGCGCCGGCGGTCATCAGACGCCGCCGAACTGGCTCAAGCCCGGCGACATCGTCGAGGTCGAAGTTCCCGAGATCGGAATTTTACGCAATACCGTTATAGACGAGACATAAGCTCGCGCCACGCACGCGAAGCAGAGTGGGGGAGTGTACATGGCGAAATTGAAGCTGAGTTTTGCGTGCGCGCTCTATGACCGCATGCAGCCGCTCTACACCGGCGAAGTCCAGCCCGACGGCATCGAGCTGAACTTCATCGCCATCGAGGAGCCGCGGCCGATTTTCGACCGCATGTCGGGTGGCCGGGAATTCGACGTCGCCGAATATTCGAGTTCCGAATTCGTCCAGCGCTTCGCCAACAAGCAATGCCCCTTCGTCGCGATTCCGGTTTTTCCCTCACGCGCCTTCCGCCACGGCTTCATTGCCGTTCACAAGAAGGCCGGGATACAGAAGCCGAAAGACCTCGAGGGCAAGCGCGTCGGCGTGCCGCTTTACACCATGACGGCGGCGATCTTCATTCGCGGACTGCTGCAGCACGAATACGGCGTGAACTTCGAGAAAATCCACTGGGTGCAGGGCGCCATCAACCATCCCGGATCGCACGGCAAAGCGACCGTGCTGCCGCTCTTGAAGCCAATGCCGGTCGAGGTCGATCCCAGCGGAAAATCCTTGAGCGACCTCATCGAAGCGCGCGTGGTCGACGCGACACTCGGCACGTCATTGCCCGAAGCGATCCGAACCAATCCGGATATCGCGCGCCTGTTTCCCAACTATGTCGAGCTCGAGAAGGAATACTACAAGCGCACCGGCATCTATCCGATCATGCATCTGGTGGCGATCAAGAAGGAGATTTACGAGCGCTATCCCTTCGTGGCGACCAGCCTCTACAACGCTTTCGTCGAGTCCAAGAAGATCGCGCTGAAGCACATGTTCAATCTGCGCGCGCTGCGCTACATGACGCCGTTCCTGATGCGCGACATCGACGAAATCCATGAAATATTCAACGGCGATCCCTGGCCCTATGGAGTCGAGAAGAATCGCAAGACGCTGGAAGCACTGGTGACCTATCTCGTCGACCAGCATCTGATCGCCGTTCCGGTGAACGTGGACGATCTCTTCGTCCCCACCTACGGCTGACTTTTTCGCATCCGGAGATGAACTCATGTCGAATGTGGATACCCTTCTCAACGATCTCGTGATCGCCAACCGTATCCTCGCCAATGAGGACGTGGTCGATGCCTACGGCCATGTCAGCGTGCGCCATCCCGACAAGCCGGATCGCTTCTTCCTTGCCCGCTCGCTGGCGCCGGAGTTCATCACCCGCGACGACATCATCGAATTCACTTTTGACGGAAAGCCGGTGGGCGATGAGAAGCGTGCGCCCTATCTCGAACGCTTCATCCATGGCGGTATTTTCGAAGCGCGGCCCGACGTGATGGCGGTGGTGCATGCGCATGCCGAGGACATTCTTCCCTTCGGCCTGACCGATGCCACGCCCTTAAAGCCGGTCATTCATTCGGGCAGCTTCATCGGTGCGAACGTGCCCGTCTGGGACATCGCCGACAAGTTCGGCGACACGAACCTCTTGGTCGCCAATGTCGCGCAGGGCCAGGATCTGGCGAAGTGCCTGGGCGCCAACAATGTCGCGCTGATGCGCGGCCATGGCTTCGCCGCCGCTGCGCGCTCGCTTATCGAAGTCGTGCGCATGTCGGTCTATCTGCCGCGCAATGCACGCGCTCTGTGGCGGGCGAAGCAACTGGGCGGCCAGATCAAATATCTCTCGCAAGGCGAAATCGACGCGCGCGCCCGCGGCTACAGCCCATACTCGGTCGAGACCTGGCGCGCCTGGGAGTATTGGGCGAACAAAGCGGGCGTCGGCCATCTGGTGACGCGCCCCGAGAAGCCCTAAATGAGAAAGCGTCGGAGAACAGCATGAAGCTCGCGAGCTATGTCTCGGGCGATAAGCCCGCCTTCGGAATCGTCACCGATATGGGCGTCATCACGCTCTCCGACCGTCTCAGCCGGCGCAACGTGACGCTGAAGGACGCGCTGTCCGAGGACGACACGCTCGACGAAGTGTTGAAGTTGGCCGAGGGCGCGGAGCCCGATTTGAGTCTCGAGCGCCTCACATTTCTTCCCGTCATCACCAATCCGAACAAGATTCTCTGCGTCGGAATCAATTATCGCAGCCACGCCGCCGAGCATGGCCACGCGGTGGCCGAGAAGCCCAACATCTTCACCAAATTCACCGATACGCTGTGCTCGCATGACGGTGTCATGCTGTGTCCGAAAGCCTCGCAGCAGCTCGACTTCGAAGGCGAGCTCGCGGTCATTATCGGCAAAGGCGGCCGCGCGATTCCCGCGGCGGAGGCGCTGTCCCACGTCGCCGGCTA
>WNFT01002402.1_pt1 | contig 16059 bp, 20 predicted proteins | sample 5400191 | NCBI WGS metagenome assembly WNFT01 (sample SAMN13153359, study PRJNA577476) | soil metagenome | isolation source: 80 cm saprolite under Madrone tree | place: USA:California | collected 2016-06-14 | reverse complement strand
TGAAGGCACCGGCAAGACGCTCCCACCACGGCCCCTCATACTTGCTTTTTCGAACGGCCGATTTTAGAGATCTAATCTCTCGCTCCAACGCGTCCACACGTTTTTCCAAGTTGGCGACCATAGCGTTAATCTACCATGAACCTATTCCAACCGATAATTCGGCGCTTCTTTTGTAATCACCACGTCGTGCACGTGCGACTCGCGCAGGCCGGCGGCCGTCACGCGCAGGAACCGAGTCTTCTCCTGAAACTCTTTGATGGTGCGACAGCCGGTGTAGCCCATGCCTGAACGCAAGCCGCCGACAAGTTGCGTCACCATTTCGGCGAGCGTGCCGCGGTAAGGCACACGGCCTTCGATGCCTTCGGGGACCAGTTTCGACTCGACTTCAGTTCGTTCCTGCGCATAGCGATCGCGCGAACCTTCGCGCATGGCGCTGATTGAACCCATGCCGCGATACATTTTGAAGCTGCGGCCCTGGTAAAGAATCACTTCGCCGGGGGCTTCTTCGGTGCCGGCGAAAAGCGATCCAATCATTACCACGTCAGCACCTGCCGCGATTGCCTTCGCCATATCGCCGGAGAACTTCACACCGCCGTCGGAAATGATCGAGACGCCGGTGCCGCGCGCGGCTTCGACACAGGATCGAATTGCCGAGATTTGCGGCACGCCGGCGCCGGTGACGACGCGGGTAGTGCAAATCGAGCCCGGGCCAATGCCGACTTTGATTGCATCGACGCCGGCATCGATAAGCGCCCGCGCCGCTTCACCGGTTCCGATATTACCGGCAATCAATTGAGAGTCCGGATAGCGGCGCTTGATCTCGCGCACAGCTTCGATCACGCGCGAAGAATGACCATGCGCGGTGTCCACAACCAGGCAATCAACGCGCGACTTCACTAACGCGTCCGCGCGCTCTTTGAAATCGCCGGTCGCGCCGATCGCAGCGGCCACGCGCAGACGGCCCAACTCATCCTTCGCCGCGGTGGGATACCTAATGGCCTTTTGAATGTCTTTGACCGTAATCAGACCTTTCAAGCGTTTATCGTCGTCGACCACCAGAAGCTTTTCGATGCGATGCTTCTGCAGCACCTGTTTGGCCTGCTCGAGCGTCGTACCGACAGGTACAGAGACCAAAGGCTGTTTCGTCATGACTTCGGAAACCGGCAGATCGAATCGCGTTTCAAAGCGCAGATCGCGATTAGTGATGATGCCGACCAGGTGCCCGTCTTCGTCGACTACTGGGACGCCGCTGATGTGATAGCGTTCCATCACATTGAGCGCTTCACGTACCGGGCGGTCCTGCCTGATCGTTACCGGATCGACGATCATGCCGGATTCAGAGCGTTTCACTTTGTCGACCTCTTCAGCCTGCCTTTCGATACTCAGGTTCTTATGAACCACGCCGATGCCGCCTTGTTGCGCGATGGCGATCGCCAACGAAGCCTCAGTCACGGTGTCCATCGCGGCGGAGCAAACCGGTATTTGCAAGCGAATGCCCCGAGTGAATTGTGTTGACGTATCGGTCTCAGTAGGCAGCACATCCGAATGCGCCGGCACCAGAAGCACGTCGTCGAATGTAAGCCCTTCGGAAATCTTCTCAGTTATCATGGCTTTCTAGAATTTACTCCTTGGATAATTAATCACGTAACAACTTCGTGTCAGTACCGCTCGCGGTTCTTACACAAGACTCTAACTCAAAAAGAAAAACGCCCGCAGTTTACCGCGGGCATCTGCAGAAATCTCGATTTGAAAACGAAACCTTTCATCATGCCGCGCAGGTTCGCGCACACTGCGGAGTCGCGCAGTGTTCCCGATCGCGGCAATTCTAGACAATCGATTCGTGCTCACCCTCCCTTGCGCGTTTGGTTTTCACGGACTGCCGAACTGTTGGCATCGAGGAGTGGATCGAACTTCCGCTTCGAGACTTGACCGGCGCATTTCGCCGACCCGTCCCGGTCGCCGATTTGCGGGCCATGCTGCGCTGGTAAAAATGCAATCCTGCCCACACACCGAGGGACAGAATCGCGAGAATCACCGCCGCGAGTAAGAGAGTCAAAAGTGGCGAACGATTGTGAGGGCCTCCATCGGTGTAGACCACTGAACGAAAAGTCTTGGTTGAAGATTCATCGGTCGATTCGCCCTGGTCGCGCAGGGTCCGCGTGTACTCTTCGATTGCTTCGTGCTCGTCGTACCCTATGAATTTGGCGTAAGCGCGTATAAAACTCCGATTGAAAATGCCGCCCGGCAAGCGTCGATAATCGTCCGCCTCGATTCCCTCGAGATAGCGCATTGAGATCCGCGTCTGTTCCGAGATGTCGCGCAGAGCAATTCCTCGCGCCTCGCGTTCGAGTCGCAATTTTTCTCCTATGCCTGCCGCCATTATTAGTTGTGCCAGCCTGAGACGATGCTGATAACGAGAGGAAACAAGCCGCTGCGCTTAAGCCATTAAACCGATGCTCGTCCCACAGGATGTGGCAAAGTTATTCTTTGACCGCACTATAACGCCCGCTCATAAACCTTGTCAAACTTTATTGATTCTCACGTTTCGTCTCTCTTGATTCTTGACGCGCAGGGTGATAGCGTTGAGAACGAATCGAGCTGGTTTTAATTTCTACAATCTTGAAAAGTGAGGACTGACGGAGATGCCCCTTGAAGCACTCGGAATGGTCGAGACCAAAGGCTTTGTCGGCGCGGTCGAAGCGGCCGACGCGATGGTCAAAGCAGCCAACGTGCAACTGTTGGGAAAGGAATACATCGGCGCGGGATACGTGACCGTGTTCGTGCGCGGAGACGTCGGCGCGGTAAAAGCGGCGACCGACGCCGGCGCGGCGGCTGCACGTCGGGTTGGTGAACTAATCAGCGTGCACGTCATTCCGCGACCGCACGCCGAAGTTGAACGCGTGCTGCCCGTCGATGGCCGCACCGGTTTCAGCCCCGACGAACAATCGCAATTAGCGGGCGGAGCCCGAGGACAGTTGGGTCAGGGCGAAGCCGCACGCTCGCTGAGTGCGCGTGAAAGCTCGAGAGAAAGAGCGAAGTAAAGTCATTGCCGATTTGCGATTGCCGATTGCCGATTGAGTCTGAATTTCAAATTGGCAATTGGAAATCGGCAATTGGCAATGGAGGTTAGTCATGTCGGCCGACAAAGATCTAATTTCGGTGCAACAGGCCCGCGACCTCGTCGAGGCGGCGCATCGCGCACAGGCCGAGGTGGCGCGCTTCGATCAAGCCAAAATTGATCGCATCTGCGAGGCAATGGCTAAGGCGGCGCTGCGCGAATCGCCACGCGTGTCCGCACTCGCCGTCGAAGAAACGGGTTATGGCATTGCTGAAGACAAGCAAGAAAAGAATCGGTTTGCGGCCGAAGACGTTTGGAATTATTTCAAGAACCTGCGCACCGTCGGAGTGGTCTCGGAAACCAAAGATGTAGTTGAAATCGCAAGTCCGCGGGGGGTCGTCGCGAGCATCATTCCGTCAACCAATCCTACTTCCACCGCAATTTTCAAAATTCTGATCGCGATCAAGTCACGAAATGCAGTCGTCCTTTCACCGCATCCGTCGGCGTCGCGGTGCATCAATGAGACTGCCATGAACATGCGTAACGCCGGGGTGAAAGAAGGTCTGCCGGCGGACGCGATTGGTTGTATGACTACGGCGACCATCGAAGGCACGGAAGCATTAATGAAGCACAAGCTGACTGCGGTAATCCTCGCGACGGGCGGCATCGGTCTCGTGCGCGCTGCATATTCGTCGGGCAAGCCGGCGTTTGGTGTCGGTCCGGGTAATGTTCCGGTCTTAATAGAACGTACCGCCGACGTGCCGAAAGCAGTGCAAGACATCCTGACCGGCAAGTGCTTTGACAACGGGACCATTTGCGCTTCAGAGCAGGCGATCGTCGTTGACGCGCCGATCAAAATGGCCGTGCGCGAGCAGTTCAAACTACAGGGCGGACATTTTCTAAGCGCGTCGGAAGCGGATCAGCTCGCGAAAATAGTTGCGACTTCGCAGCGGACGCTCAATCCGATGATCGTCGGCAAATCAGTGGAAGCGATCGCAAAAATGGCAGGAATTAGCGCGCCGCCGGGAACCCGCTGCTTGATTGCGGACGTGGGCGGCGTTGGCCGCGACTTTCCGCTTTCGATCGAAAAGCTCTCGCCGATTCTGGCTTTCTATGTTGAGGACGGAATCGAACGCGGCGCCGCGCGCTGCAATGAAGTCCTGCATTACGGCGGCATGGGCCACACGGCCGGCATTCACACTACGTCCCGCGAAGCGGCAATTCGTTACGGTGGTGAGATGCCCGCATCGCGCGTGACTGTGAACACGCCGACGACGCACGGCGCGATCGGATTCTCGACGGCCCTGCCGCCATCGATGACGTTGGGATGCGGTTCGTGGGGCGGCAACGTCACTTCTGACAATGTTTCGCCTTTACATCTAATGGACATCAAGCGCGTCGCGTTTGAGACCCGCGCCGTTGCCAGCAAGAGACCGGCGGTTGCGACTCAACCGGTAGCAATGTCGCCGCGACCGGCCGCTAGTAGACCTACGGCTGTAAGTTCGACCTCAGGCGTTGCCGCTACACCAAAAGTGAGCCGCGAAGAGATTGCGGCGATTGTCGATCGCTTTCTCGCGAATCGACAACCCGAGCCTGCGCCACCGCTCTCCGCGCCGCCACCAAGAACTGAGAGTTCAGTCCGAAGCGAAAACGGCGGTTCTGCCGGGGCCGATTCGAAGTCCTCAACCGACGGACGCAAGCCCGCAGATTTCGTCAGCGAAGACGACGTTCGCCGCGCGATTCAAAAGGGTGAGAAGATTTACATCGGCGCTAAAACGATCATCACTCCGTCGGCGCGTGATATCGGCGAGCCGGCAGAAATTTTTACGAAGATCTGAATCGGCTGTACGACTAAGATGGGACGCCTAATTGCTTCAGTGACGGTTGAGAATCTTCTTGACCCCTCTAAAAATCTTAGATGCGATGCTTTGGTCGATACGGGCGCATCGCACATGGTTCTACCGCGGGCTTGGCGCGAGCGGTTGGGAGAGTTGCAGACTTTTCGTACGGTTGATGTGGAGACTGCCACACAAGCAATAGTGATGGGTGAAATTTGCGGGCCGGTGAAGATTCAGGTAGAGGGTTTCGAGCCGATCGGAACCGAGGTGATGTTCCTGGATATGGAACCTCGAGACGGCCCTTACGAGCCACTAGTTGGGTATATTCCCCTCGAGCAATCTCAGATTGCGGTTGATGTCGTTGGCCAGCGGCTCATTCCCGTCAAGCACCTGGACGCCAAGAATGTCGTAACATCGAAATCTGCTGACAGCTAACGCTTTCTTATGTTCCTCGGCAAAGTCATCGGTACTGTTTGGTCCACCAAAAAGACGCCCGACCTCGAAGGCGTGCGTTTTCTGGTGGTCCATCCCTACGATCTGGACAAGCAGCCCACGAAAAACATCGTCGTCGTTGCCGATCGCCTGGGCGCCGGCGCCGGCGAAGTAGTGATGTGCGCTTACGGTAAAGCGGCCCGCTCAGCGATTGGCAATCAGGAGATGTCGATCGAAGCGGCCGTCGTGGGCATCGTCGACCGAGTCGATCTTGCTGAGACAGAGTCGGAAGAGTTGCGCGAGGCTGCGCGGGCGCTGCTTGGCCGCGACAATGGGCGACCGTAGAGGATTGCGAAATTCGGATTGCGGATTTCGAATTTGAAAAACTTAGGACTCTGAAATCCGCAACCAATTCAATGGCTAATGAACAGTTGATCTATCGCCTCACGCGCGCAGTCTACGAGCGCCTGGGCGCGTCAACAGACGAGAGCGTCGTCGAACAACTGGTCACCGACATTTATCGCACGATTGAACCTGAATTGGCTGTCGACGGCGCCGCGCGAACATCTCGGTCGAGTTCCGCAGGTGATTCGTTCAGTCAGGCCGACACGCGCGCCGGCTCCGCGGATCGTTTGGTCATCTCGGTTTTTGGCGTCGACCATCCGGGCATCGTCGCCGGCGTGTCGCAGATTTTGGCCGACGCGGGTTGCAGCATAGCCGACATCAATCAAACAGTGGTGCAGGGAAAATTCGCGATGGTAATCATCGCCAACGCGTCGCGCTCGCAGGCCTCAGCAACCGAATTGAAAGAACGTTTTCGCGCCGAAGGGGAGAAACTTGGCGTGCGCATTTATGCCCAGCGCGAAGACTTGTTTCATGCGATGCATCGGATTTAGAGATTTCGGATTTCGGATTTCGGATTTGAAAACACGCCAGCTTTGTTGATAATCAATGCGCAATTTCTGATTGGCAGTTCGCAATCCGAAATTCGCAATCCGAAATTCTTATCGTGCAGCCTGAAATCTCACGTCGATGTTTAGCCTGCGGCGCGTCTTTTCGCGAAGGCGCTCTGTTCTGTCCCGAGTGCGGGCAGCCGCTTACGAAAGCTGCGGATGGAACGTCCGGTCCTAAGCCCAGGGAGGATGCGCCGACATCACCGGTAACGTCCGTTCCGAGCGAACCTGCCAGCCACGTGATCGCCTCGGCGCCACCGTCCCCGGTCGTCCCGGCTCCTGAGATCCAGACCGTGAGTGAAGTACCTACGGCGCCGCAGCCTCCTGAAGATTCCGCACCAGAACGCATCAAACAAAGGCCGCCGGATTCACGGACGGGCAAACACGAAACGGCTCGTGACAAATTGCATCGCGCTTCGACAGCCACGCGAGAAGCATTGGCCGACAATGTCAAGCGGGTGGAAAAAATTCGGCAGGTCTCGACCGTAATGTTCGAGGAAGCTTCTTACGATCCCAGTCTGCGCTTTGTGCTGGTAGCATTGGGCCTGTTCATCGTGTTCATCATCCTACTGGTGCTTAGCAAAGTGATGGGATAGAGCTGGTTTCAAGTTTCAAGTTTAAGGTTTCAGGTTCGCTCGCAAAACTTGAAACCTGGAACCTGAAACTTGAAACTGTTTTTATGGAATACACTAAGTCCGAAATTCTCGAAACCGTGCGCATGACCGAGATGGAGCATCTCGACATTCGCACGATCACGCTGGGTTTGAGTTTGCGCGATTGCGCGACTGAGTCGATTAGCAGCACCGCGGAGCGCGCGCGCGAAAAGATCGAACGCACGGCTGCAAGCCTGGTGAAGACGGTGGATGACATAGGGAACGAGATTGGCATTCGTATCGCGAACAAGCGCATCGCGGTCACGCCGGTTTCGATTTTGACCGAAGGAGCGAGCGGTAATCCCGTCGATCTTGGTCGGGCAATTGACGACGCGGCCAGAATTGTCAGCGTAGACTTTGTCGGTGGATATTCAGCGCTGGTGCACAAAGGATTCACGCGCAACGAAAGCGAGTTTCTCGATTCGATACCGGAAGCGCTCGCCTCGACTGAACGGCTCTGCGGATCAGTGAACGCCGCGACGACCCGCGCCGGAATCAACATGGATGCAGTGGCGCGCGTGGGCGGTCTGATCAAGGAAGCCGCCGAACGCACGCGCGATCGTTCTGGCATCGCCTGCGCCAAGTTTGTTTGTTTCGCCAACGCCGTCGAAGACAATCCATTCATGGCCGGCGCGTTTCACGGCGTCGGCGAGCCTGAAGCCGTGTTGAATGTCGGCGTATCCGGCCCCGGCGTGGTCAATCACGCGGTACAGCACGTCGATCCCGATCTTCCGCTCCACGACCTTGCGGAGGTCATCAAGAAACTCTCTTTCAAACTCGCGCGGGCCGGCGAGTTGGTTGGCCGCGAAGCTTCGCGCCGTCTGGGAATTCCGTTCGGCATAATCGATCTTTCGCTGGCGCCGACCCCTGTGCCCGGTGATTCGGTGGCGAACATTCTTGAAGCCATGGGATTTGAGCGCGCGGGCGCGCATGGTACCACAGCGGCGTTGGCGTTACTTACGGATGCGGTGAAGAAGGGCGGCGCGATGGCGAGCAACTCGGTCGGCGGCATGAGCGGCGCGTTCATTCCGGTTTCCGAAGACGCCGGCATGATCGAAGCGGTGCGTGCGGGTGCTCTGTCGATCGACAAACTGGAAGCATGGACCAGCGTCTGCTCGGTGGGCATCGACATGGTGGCCGTGCCCGGCTCAACTTCCGCGGAAACAATCGCGGCCATCATCGCCGACGAAATGGCGGTCGGCGTGATGAATAACAAGACGACTGCGGTGCGCATCATTCCGGTTCCCGGTCGCGAGGTTGGCGACATGGTTGAATTCGGTGGCCTGCTGGGCTCGGCGCCAATCATGGCGGTCAGTCGCTTTTCTTCCGATCAATTCATTCGGCGCGGCGGCCGGATTCCTGCGCCGGTGCAAAGCTTGCGAAACTAGTCTCTTAACTCGCGAGGAATTCAGATGAATCGCACTGACTTCCACAAACTGACGGAAATTAGAATCAAGGAAGCTAAAGTGCTTCTCGATCGAAAGTGCTATGAGGGAGCTTTTTACTTGGCTGGCTACGCAGTTGAGTGCGCCCTGAAAGCGTGTATCGCCAAGAGAACGCAAGCGCATGACTTTCCGCCGAAGCCGCAAGTAGTACGAGATTTCTATCAACATGACATCGAGTCTTTGGCTAATCTAGCGGGTCTTCGGTTCCAGCTAAAGCGCCACCAGCAATCAGTGGTACAATTCAAATTGAATTGGGACCAAGTAATTGGGTGGTCAGAAGAAAAACGATACGAGACGCATATTGATTCCAAGAGCGCCAGCGCCTTATATCGCGCAATTACTGATCCTCGGAACGGGGTTCTTGTATGGTTGAAGAAATATTGGTAAGAGAGAGAGAGAGTCTTTCAACGGAGCATGTTGCTTGCGGGGAAGAATTGCTGCGCCGCATTGAACGTGCGGGACTCAACGTGGCGGCAGCGTATTGGGTTCGAGACCGTACGGCAGAGGTCCCCAGATGGACGCTTGATATTGTAATGCCTGAAGTAGACAAGGAGGGACCATTGAGCGTTTACAAGAGAATTAATGAAGTAATCTCGAGGCCACCTCGCGTCTCGTGTGCGCTCGGTGTCAGCATTATTGAAGTACTAGGTCTGGACTATTCGTTCTTCAAACAACTCAAATCTGCGATTAGATCTAAGACTAGCCTGTCCGATGTTCCGGTGTCACAATTAGTGGTAGGAAACACCATGGTAGATCTCTATATCTATCAGTTTCCGGCCACGAACAGTCACAACAAATAGCTCAACCGCAAAGCGATGGAACGAGAAGCACTTGGATTAATCGAATGCCGCGGCCTGGTGGCGATGATTGAGGCTGCCGATGCAGCGGTAAAAGGCGCCAACGTGAAACTGGTTGGCTGGGAAAAGATCGACGCGGGTCTAGTGACCGCCATTGTGCGCGGTGAGGTCGGCGCGGTCAAAAGCGCGGTTGAGGCCGGCGCGGCCGCTGGTCGCCGGGTCGGTGAAGTCGTCGCCACTCACGTAATCCCACGTCCTCACATGGACGTCGACGGCGCGATTCCGGTTCTTCACACGGGCGAAACCACGCGCAAAAAGATCAGCGGCTCGGTGCGGGCTAAAAGCTAGGATCGCGATTACGATAATCCCTTCAATGGCTGGCCAAAGGTGAATTCGATCAGGTGGCCGTCCGGGTCGCGCACCATGGCAAAATATCCCACCACGCCGCCAACATCAGTAGGAGGGTCGATGAGAATGTTTCGTTGTCGCGCTTGCTCGGCGATGCGATCGACTTCTTCCCGCGAGGCGCATTGAAAACCGAAATGATCGAGACGCGCCGTCACTTCATCCTGAACCATCACTAACACGAAGGTCGGATCTTCACCAATCGGAGTCGGCGGGCCGAGCCAGACGTTGTGACGACCTTCAAGACGGCGGTCACGAACGATCGTAAGGCCACAGAACGAGGTGTAAAACTCAACCGAGCGATCGAGATCGCTCACGTTGATTGTGATGTGCGTCCAGCGAATCGGCATTGGTCAGGCGTCACATTTATCCGGGAAGTTTTGGAATTATCATACACTGCTCGTGTCTCGTCCAATTGGCGGCCGAAGGCACTTGCCATTGGTGTAACTAAATGTGAGAGTCGCCACCAATCGTGTCAGAACCGCGAGCGGTAGCGACCGGATCAAAAAGTAACTTACGAAATAAGTGTTTATGCTGAGTTGCGCGTAGGATCCGGTCGCTACCGCTCGCGGTTCTGACACGACGCTGATGGATGCCCCCGGTAGCGCATCTCTCATTTTTAGTTGCACCGCTTGCCATTTTGTTGGAACTCGAACAGCTCGCTGCTAAAATCCTCCCGATTGAAGACTCGCGAAAGGTGTGAAAATATCCGCGCCAACCCAAAGAGTTGGGAAGAAACACATGACCAGGTACGTCGCATTTCTCCGCGCGATCAATGTCGCCGGGCAGAAGCTAATCAAGATGCAAGAGCTGGCACGGATTTTCGCGGCCGCGGGATGCAAGAACATACGGACTTACATTCAGAGCGGCAATGTGATCTTCGATTCCAAGTCAACCAATTCAGCCGCGTTGTCTAAGAAAATCGAGCGCACTCTTCAGCAGGTGTTGGGTTACGAGGTTACCGTAATGCTGCGAACACTCTCCGAAGTCGAAGCCTTGGTTCGACGCAATCCGTTCAAGAAAATCAAAACTGATGAAGAGGTAATGCTGTGCGTGGTGTTCTTTTCCGATCAGCCAAAACGCACGCCAATATTGCCGTTGATATCAATTAAAGAAAACCTCGAGTTATTCGAAATCAAAGATGGCGCTGCCTTCGTAGTCTCTGGCCGCAAGCAAAATGGCCCGTCCGGTTTTCCCAACGCGTTCGTCGAAAAAGAACTGGGCGTGGTCGGAACGACGCGAAACTGGAACACAGTTAACAAAATTGTGCATTTGGCTGAGGCACCCGACAAAGAGCGGAAATAGATTCGACCTTGAATGCCTCGCCGACTCGCGGTAATCTTTGCGCTCAATGAAGTCCGATTCACGGTCGTTACAGGTTGAAACTAAAAACTCTTAACCGCAGAGGTCGCAGAGGAAATCGCAGAGGAACGCAAAGGTTTTCCTCAGCGTCCTCCGCGAATACCTCCGCGTCCTTTGCGTTAAACTGATCGTCATACAGGAGGATCACCATGATTTCGAAAAAACCTTTCAGTGTCTTGCTTGTTATTGTCTTGCTTGCTGTGGCTCTTTCAGGACAAACGGCCAGACGCCCTCTGAAGTTCGATGACCTCGCTCGCTTTCGCGACGTGCGCGATCCGCAGCTTTCTCCCGACGGACAATGGGTGGCATACGTCGTTTCAACCACCGACACGAAAGAGGACAAGAGCAACACGCACATCTGGATGGCCGGCTACGACGGTAAGAACGATCGCCAGATTACTTTCAGCAACGACAGCGAGAGTTCGCCGCGCTGGAGTCCCGACGGAAAATATCTTTCGTTCAGTTCGTCGCGGCCGGGAAAAGCGAAAGGCAGTCAGGTGTGGCTGTTGGATCGCAGCGGCGGCGAGGCTTATCAACTCACCGAATTGAAAGGCCGTTTACAGGGCTATGAATGGTCGCCGGATTCAAAACGGCTGGCGCTGCTGATCGGCGATCCTGATCCCGACGCGCCCGATCCGACTGCCACTCCAACGCCAGGCGTGCCGCCGAAACCGCCGAAGCCGATCGTCATCGATCGTTATCGATACAAACAGGATGTGCAGGGATATCTATTGTCGGGCCGCCATAGCTATATCTATCTCTACGATATTGCGACCAAGAAGCTCGATCGTTTGACGAAGAGCAAGTGGGACGAGTCCTCGCCTTCATGGTCGCCTGACAGCACGCGCCTCGCGTTCATGAGCAATCACGCCGACGATCCCGATCGCGATCCGGCAGCGCAGTTATACGTCGCGGACGCAAAGGCGGGCGTGACTGAGAAGCAATTAACCTCGATTGACAATCGCGCCAGTCGTGCGCGTCCGGAGTGGTCGCCGGATGGAAAGTGGCTCGTCTTCACTGAGGGTGATGAGAAAAAGTTTGGCGCCTACAACATGGAGCACTTAATGTTCGTGCCGGCTGACGCGAGCGCTGCGCCCACACGAGTGAAGGCTGTTGAGGATCTCGATCGCGGCGTTTCAGGTCTGAGATTCGGTAGCGAACCCGGTTCACTGATGGCGTTAGTTAGCGACGATCGTTCAGTCTATCCTATAAACATCACGCGCAACGTAGTCAAGCGCCTGCTCGATCCGCCGGTGGTAGTTTCGAGCTTGTCGATCGCCGGCAGTCACACCGTTCTGCTTTCCGGCGACGATAAGAAATCGACGGAAATCTATGCGATGGAAGGCAAGACTTTGCGTCAGCTCACTCACCAGAACGATGCGTTGATGAGCGAACTTCAGATCGCGCAGACCGAGGACGTCAGTTTCAAAAGCAAAGACGGAACGGAAGTGCACGGCCTGCTCACTTATCCGGTTGGTTACAAAAAAGGCAAAAGAGTTCCGTTGTTATTGCGCATTCACGGTGGCCCAAACGGACAGGACCAGCATTCGTTTACTTTTGAGCGCCAGTTTTTCGCCGCCAACGGCTATGCAGTCCTGGCCGTGAACTATCGCGGCAGTTCCGGTCGCGGCCAAAAATATTCGCGCTCGATTTTCGCCGATTGGGGCCACTACGAAGTCGAGGACTTGGAAGCCGGCGTCGACCACGTGATTCAAATGGGCGTCGCTGACGCGGACCGACTAGGCGTCGGCGGATGGAGCTACGGCGGTATTCTCACCGACTACATGATCGCCACCGATCCGCGTTTCAAAGGCGCCACCAGCGGCGCCGGCACAGCCTTCACGGTCGCTTTCTACGGCACCGATCAATACATCATTCAATACGATTACGAGATCGGTCCACCGTGGAACCCGAAAGCCTGGGAGACCTACGTCAAGATCTCGTATCCATTCCTGCACGCCGATCGCATCAAGACGCCGACGCTGTTTCTCGGCGGCGAGCGCGACTTCAACGTGCCCGTGCAAGGCGGCCAACAAATGTATCAAGCTCTGCGCAGTCTCGGCGTCGATACGCAACTGGTAATCTATCCCAACGAATTTCACGGCATCACGCGGCCAAGCTACGTGCGCGATCGTTATGAGAGATATCTGGCGTGGTACGACAAGTACGTGAAGAAGACCGCACCACCGGCGAAGAATGTGGCCGAGACCGGGACGCCGTAAGGCAGGGTGGTGCATTAGCCCGACCGCGAGGGAGCTCGCAAATGATCAATAAATGAGCCGGCACTCACAAGGAACGAGGTGCTGGCAGTTGATGGTAGTGGTTCTGGCCGGATGCGAAGAAAGTTGTCTCAACGATAAAAGAGTTGGCAACGATCGCAGGCAAGCGTCAGTTCTAACCTGAGCAATTCCCAAGTGTCCAAAGCGGGGGCAAGCCACCCTTCCTGACCTGTGAGTTTGTTTAGAGGTCTGGTTCCGACTAAAGGCGTTTATGAATCAACCGCATAAAGTCGCGCATGAATCAACTGTATAGAGTGGCGTATGAATCAACCGTAAGGGAGGGCTCATCTTATCGCGCATTTATGCAGGCAGCTCGGACGCGCTCCGTTGATTAGAGTTAATCTGGATATCTAAGCTCAACGTTGATAACCTCAAGGTCAGGAAGGTGGGCTTGCCCCCGCTGCTTCTTAAGAAAACATTTCCGCATGGCTCGCAAATGGTCAAATCTTAATCTCCCGGGCGCTCTGCATTTTGTTACTGGGAATTGCTTGGAGCGCACTCCGGTGTTTACTGAGACAGCTTGCTGTAATGCTTTCCTTGAGGAACTCAAGAGTCTGAATCAGAAATGGCCAAGCAAGCTCATCGCTTACGTGTTAATGCCGGACCATTTTCACTTGATAAGTAATCCACGCGATGGTCGAATCAAGGAGTTCGTAGGTGCGCTCAAGAGTCTTTCTGCGAAAAATATTGTCAGAGTTTGTAAACAGTTTCGATTTGATTCCAACGCAGATGGTCATCAAGTTTGGCAAGAAAGTTTTAAGGCGCTCCCTTTGTGGAGCGGCTGGATGATCTGGCAGAAGATCAACTACATTCATGCCAATTCGGTGAAAGCCGGAATCGCGAAGTCTGCCAAGGACTATCGTTGGTCGAGCTTCAGATCGTTCTACTCGCAAGGAGAGGAGTCGCTTGCAGTGGATCATGACTGGTGGTGGTCAGATGATGCCGAGAAACTGGCTTTGGCAGTGAAGCAGATGGGATGGCATAGACAATGAGGTTTTGGGATCCAAACAAAGCGGGGGCAAGCCACCCTTCCTGACCTGTGAGATTATCTAGATCCGCTGTTTCTGGCTGAATGAGGATTTCCTATTCCGATGACAAAACCTGCCACCTACGCGTCGGCCGGCGTTGATATCGACGCTGCCAATCTCGCCACCGAGAAGATCAAGGAACTGGCGCGCGCGACTTTCAATGCGCGGACGCTTTCTGAGATCGGGAGCTTCGGCGGCATGTTCGATGGCGCGTTTCCGGAGATGCGACAGCCGGTGCTGGTCGCATCGGCTGATGGCGTCGGCACAAAACTGAAGATTGCCTTCGCGACTGGCATTCACAACACGATTGGCCGCGACCTCGTGAACCATTGCGTCAATGACATTTTGGTGCAAGGCGCGCGCCCGCTTTTCTTTCTTGATTACATCGCGACCGGCAAGCTGGCGCCGGAAAACATTACGAGTATCGTTGAGGGCATCGCGTACGGTTGTCGCGAGAATGGCTGCGCGCTGCTGGGTGGCGAGACGGCCGAGATGCCGGGGTTTTATGCAGACGGCGAATACGATGTTGCCGGATTTATCGTAGGTGTTGTCGATCGTGAAAAGATTATCGATGGTCACACTATCGCGCCGGGCGATATCGTGCTCGGACTGCCATCAGTCGGCTTACACACGAACGGATATTCTCTGGCGCGGAAACTTTTCTTCGAAGTTGCCGGCTACCAATCCGAAACGCATCTCGATGAGTTGGACGAAACAATCGGCGCAGCGCTTTTGAAACCGCACGTAAGTTATCTGCGCGCCCTCGAGGGGTTGCTCGACGCCGGAATGATTAAAGGACTCGCGCACATCACCGGCGGAGGCTTGCGCGAAAACATCCCGCGCATTTTGCCGGCAGGAACGGGCGTGGAAATCAAACGCGGCTCGTGGCCCGTGATGCCAATCTTTGAATCGATGCGGCGCATCGGAAACATCGAAGAGGGCGAGATGTTTCGCACCTTCAACATGGGTATCGGGATGGTAATTATTTGCAGCCGGTCGAATGCACAAGCAATCAAAGGTGAAGTTGAATCGCGCGGCACGACCTGCTATGAGATCGGCATCGTGAATATGGGCGACAGAGATGTTAAGATTTCAATAGAACCTAGGCAGGCATGACTAGAGGCGGAGGCAGGATCATGAGTTCAACGGTTGCAGAGATGAGTCGGGATGAGCTAAGAGAAATTATTGAATCATCCATCGAGCGAAAACTTAACGAGTTTTTTAGCGATCCCGACGCTGGGCTTGAGATTAACGAATCTTTGCGCAAACAGCTCTTGCGTCAGGAGGAGGATTTTGAGCAGGGCCAGCGAGGTAAGGCGTTCACAGACGTCATCGCTCATTTAGATCTAAACCATGTATGACCTGCGAATTCTGGACGCCGCAGAAGATGATCTCACCCGGCTTGATCGAACAGTTGCCCAACGGATCATTAGTCGTATTCAATGGCTTGCCGAGCACTTTGATGAAATAAAACCCGAACTCCTGACGGGAACCTTATCAGGATTCTTCAAATTGCGCGCGGGAGACTACCGCATAATCTACAAGTCCGAAGAGATGAGAATCTGATCGTCATTCACCGGATCGGTCATCGGCGCGAAGTGTATAAGTTGTGAACCAATAGCGACCGAGTCTAGTCAACAGGAGTGATGGCAATGGAGCAATGGTTGGAAGATTTCAAGCAAACCATCGACTCGGCACTGCCGCGGCTGTTGCAAATTAGCGAAGCACAGAGTGAAGCGCCGCGAGCCGAAGATCGATGGTCATCGAAACAGATCATCGGCCATTTAATCGATTCAGCCGCGAACAATC
>WNFT01002904.1_pt1 | contig 16067 bp, 13 predicted proteins | sample 5400191 | NCBI WGS metagenome assembly WNFT01 (sample SAMN13153359, study PRJNA577476) | soil metagenome | isolation source: 80 cm saprolite under Madrone tree | place: USA:California | collected 2016-06-14 | reverse complement strand
AGCTTCCCGTGACGTGAAAGCCGACCCTGAACGAAAGCTGAAGAGCCGGATGTCTGGAAATCTACTTGTCCGGTTCTGTGAGGGACGAGGCAGCAACTGAATCGTTATGGTTCGGCAGCACCTCGTCTACTCGACCCCAAGCACGAAGCGCGCAGGTCTGCTATGGCGTTGGAATCTGTGAGGCAGATCACAAATCTGCCAAAAAACTCTCCGCGTATGACAAACCGATGACAATCGAAACGCCGATTTTTCTAGAATAGCCGCGTGATCGACCAATTGGTCATTCTGAATCTTCGACGCGAGGCGCGGGACAACATGCCTGCGGTGCTCAACAGCCTCGAATGGCAAACCTGTCTGCGCCGCATTCTGTTTCTAAACTCAAACGACAACCGCGCGGTGATCGAAGCCACTGAAATTGGCAAAGTGGTTCCGCCGACGGTGGAAGTTTTTCGCGGACAAGAAGCGTACAGATTCCTGCTCGAGGTGATCTGCGGTTTGAATTCGCCCATCGTCGGAGAAACGGCAGTGATGGGCCAATTCAAAGAATTCTCGCTGCAGGCAAGATTTGCTAAAACTCCCTGGGGTGCATTCCTTCAGCGGCTCATGTCGAACCTGCTGATCGACGCCAAGCGCGTGCGTCACGGACACCTCCAAGGCATCGGCAGTCAATCCTACGGCAGTCTGGTGCGTCAGCAGGTAAAGGGAATGCCGACGGTCGCGGTGTTGGGCGCCGGCAAGCTGGCGCGTGAAATCCTTCCCTGGCTAATCGGCAAAACCAAAGTGCGATTGTTCTATCGCAACTGGCAACACGCCAAAGATCTTCTTGACGAGTATCCTGAGATTCAACTCGATCAATATTCAGAAGCTGACGCCGTATGGATGCAAGCGGAAGCGGGCCTGGTGATCGCGGCGCCGCTGAAAGCGGACCGGGTTGAGAACTGGGCGCGTTTGCAGGGGACAAGTTTTTCCAAGTGTCTCGATCTTCGTGGTGAGGCTGCGAGCAATCCGGTGGCAATGATGGCTCCGGTGATCAAGTTGCACGAACTCTTCGATGCGCTGCGCACCGAACGCGAGCGTTTGGAGGGACACGTCGAGGCCGCCCGCGCCGAAATCAAACAGTTGGTGCAGCGTCAATCCCAGCAAGCGCAGTTCCGGCCGTTTGGATGGGAAGACCTTTATTTATGCGCCTGACGATAGGGTCGCGTCGCAGCGAGTTGGCGCGGATTCAGGCATTACAAGTTGGCAAAGCGCTGCAAGCTGCACACCCGCAGCTCGAGATCGATTATTCTTTCCGCGAATCCCTGGGAGACAAGAACCAAAACGATCCGCTCTGGCAGATGCCGGAGAAGGGAGTCTTCACGCGGGATTTTCGCGAGGGTCTGCTGCGCGGCGAGTTCGACCTGGTCGTGCACTCATGGAAGGATCTGGCGATCGAAAACGATCCCGAAACCGAGATTGCCGCCACGCTGCCACGGGCGGACGCGCGCGATCTTCTGCTCGTCCGTAAAGATCGATGGGCCGAAGTCGAGCGTACCGGCGTCATGTCGATTCTCACGTCGTCACCGAGACGCGCCTACAATCTGGATTCGTTCTTGCGCGAGGCGTTGCCGCCGAAGCTGCGCGAGTTGAACTTCGTCAATGTGCGCGGCAACGTGCCCACGCGCGTGCGGAAACTTTTTCAGTCTGACGTTGATGGATTAATCGTCGCCAAAGCCGCGCTTGATCGCCTGCTCGAAGCGAAACAGGAAGAATTTGCGGCGACTCAAAGCGAGTTGCGCGAAGCTTTATCACGATGCCGCTTCATCGTCCTGCCTTTGCGCGCGAATCCATCGGCGCCTGCACAGGGAGCGCTGGCAATTGAGATTCATCAACGGCGTGAAGATTTGCGTGATTTGTTGGCGGCTATCAATTGCGCCGAAACGTTGGCTGTGGTAGCTCGCGAGCGCGAGGTTCTCGCGAGTTACGGCGGTGGCTGTCATCAGAAGATTGGCGTCAGCGTTTTGCGTAGGCCGTTTGGCGAAATTACTTTCCTGCGTGGCGTTACCGATGATGGCCAAGTGCTCGATGGCTGCTCGCTCAATACCGCAAAGGCCCGCCCGCCAAAAATTCCGAGAGCACAATTGTGGCCGCTAAGATCGTCGGAGGCTGATTGGTTTGATCATGAGCCGATTTCACTAGAGGTTTCATCCCTCTCCTTTTGGGAGAGGGCAAGGGTGAGGGCGTCAGTGTCGCCGCCGCGCGTAACTCCCGCTCCCCAGCCCTCTCGCAAAGGGAGAGGGAGTTCTGATCGACCGGCCGCACTGTGGATTGCGAAAGCGGATGCCTTGCCGAATGATTGGTCTGTCGAATCGGCACAGATCGTCTGGGCCAGCGGAATTGAAACGTGGAAGCGTCTGGCTCGTCGCGGCATTTGGGTAAATGGCTGCGCGGAAAGCCTGGGTGAACAGGAAGAGCCGAACATTGAGACGCTCAACGATTCGGAGTTAAGTTGGCTCAAGCTCACGCACGAGCAGGGATATGCTGACGGCTCGATGCCGATTCTGGCGACATATCGGCTGACAACCAAGGACGATAGCGTTGACTTGCGGGGCAAGAAGTATTTCTTCTGGAAGAGTGGATCGAGTTTCGAACATGCTTTGTCGCTGAATCCGTGGCTTAAAGAAATGACTCACTTTTGTGGACCAGGTAATACGCAACGCATCGTAGAGAGAAACGGGGTTACGCCTTACGTGTTTTTGGATCATGGTCAATGGCTCAACGAGATGTCGGAACAGTGAATGCACGTCTCAGAACCGCGAGCGGTAGCGACCGGATCATTACGCCCTGAGACAAAAAGGTGAACAGATTTATTTTCATGTTTATGCAAGGTGACTGACATGTTCCGCTGGCTACCGCTCGCGGTTCTGAGACGCGGCAAAAGGAGATGTCTCAATCATGAAGCGTCTAATGCGCCTGAGGGCTTCGCAGCATCTGCGCGATCTGTGCGCGGAGACTGAATTCAACCGCGCGCAATTGATTCAACCGTTCTTCGTCGTCGAGGGACTACAAAGCGAGGAAGCGATTGCCGGACTGCGCGGCAACGTCCGTCATAATATCCCATCGGCATTGAGACAGATTGAAAAAGATCTAAGCAACGGAGTTACGCAGTTTCTGCTTTTTCCGGTGCCGGCAGAAAAGAGAGAGCGCGGCTTTGATCATCAATCGACTCACAAAACCATTTCTGAGATTCGCCGCCAGTTCGGCAGCAGCCTGTGCCTTTGGGTCGATACATGTCTTTGCTCTTACACTACGCACGGGCATTGCGCCGTGCTTGACGAGAGAGGCATTAAACTCGAAGAAACCTTGGACGAGTTGGCGAAATCGGCCGTCGCTTTTGTGGAGGCGGGCGCTGACGGCATCAGTCCCAGTGACATGATGGATGGACGCGTAGCTCGCATTCGCACGGCGCTCGATGAGAAAGGTTTCAATCTGGCGCCGGTGATGAGTTACAGCACTAAGTTCGCCAGCAACTTTTACGGGCCTTTTCGCAACGCTGCCGATTCGGCGCCGCAATTTGGCGATCGGCGTCATTATCAGCTTGACGTGCGAAATAGTAATGACGCGATTGCCGCGAGCCGGCGTTGCGCGGAAGAAGGCGCAGACCTGTTGATGGTCAAACCCTGCATGACTTCGCTAGACTTGATTCGACCGATTCACGAGCAAACCGGCCGTCAGGTTGGCGCGTATCAGGTGAGCGGGGAGTATGGCGGAATGGCTTTATTGGCCGAGCAAGGTTTGATTAAGTTCGAAGAAGCGTTACTGGAGACGTGGCAGGTATTCAAACGCGCGGGCGCGCAGTTCGTCATTTCGTATGGCGCGAGGTATGCAAAACAACTTGGTATTGGAAGATGAAAACGAATGGTTAAAGGAATTGAAGATGTTTCCCCAACAAGCAGCACTTGATACCGACGATCTCTCAGGCAAGTACTTCGAGCGCGCTGTCCGCGTATCACCCGGCGGGGTGCACAGTCCAGTGCGCGCATTCAAGAGTGTCGGCGGCACGCCGATCTTCTTTCACAGCGCGCAAGGCGCCAAGTTAACTTCAGTCGACGGGCGTGAGTACATCGATTTCTGTCAAAGTTTTGGTCCTTTGATGTTAGGTCATCGCGATCCGGATGTCAGCGGAGCGGTGGAAGAAGCAATCGAGACGGCCTGGAGCTTTGGCGCGTGCGAGCCGTATTCGCTTGAGTTGGCCGAATGGATTACTTCACGATTGCCTTGGGTTGAGATGTTGCGATTCGTCTCTTCCGGCACGGAAGCTGTGATGAGCGCGCTTCGGGTGGCGCGCGCCGCCACAAATCGAAATCGAATTCTGAAATTTGAAGGTTGTTACCACGGCCACTCAGATTCGCTGTTAGTGAAAGCGGGCAGTGGATTGGCGGGCGTGGCAGCCAGCTCGAGCGCCGGAGTCTCATCACAAGTCGCGAGTGAGACTCTCGTCGCACCGCTGGATGACGAAGAGGCCGTTCGGAAAATCTTCAACGAATCTGGAATGGAGATCGCCGCCGTTATTCTCGAGCCGCTGCCGGCTAACTATGGTTTGTTGATTCAGCGCCGAGAGTTCATTGAAGAAACGGTTAGGATCGCCCGCGAGCACGGCGCTTTGGTGATCTTCGATGAAGTGATTTCAGGATTTCGGGTGGCGGTCGGCGGCATGGCGGAAGTGCTTGGCATGCGTCCCGATCTGGTGACGTATGGCAAAGTGATTGGCGGCGGCTTTCCGGTGGCTTGTTACGGCGGTCGAAGGGACTTGATGGAACTGGTCGCGCCCGCCGGTCCGGTTTATCAAGCCGGCACGTTGAGCGCGAATCCCGTGGGCATGCGTGCAGGCCTGGCGACGCTGCAAAAAATCGAAACAGAAAATGTCTACGAGAAACTCGAATGGAAGACCGCGCGATTTTGCGATGACTTAAATGGAGATCTAAAACAGCGCGACTTGCCGTTCCAATTAACGCGCTCGGGTTCGATCTTTTGGTTGCACGCGCGGACCGAAGAACCTATTCGGCGCATAGACCAAATTCCTGCGCATCATGCGGCCGGCTTCGCGAAGATTTTTCATCGTGCGCTGGCAGGAGGTGTTTATCTGGCGCCTAGCGGCTACGAGGTGAATTTCATGTCGTTCGCTCATTCATCCGAGTTGCTCGAACACGCGCATGACGCGATTCTGAGAGCAGTTGCAGACTCTGTGTAGCTCCGTGGTTCTCGGTGGTGAGTTGCGCAGAGAGGCATCCACCACACGGAGAAGAGTTTCTTATGGCACGAAAGCGCAATTGGATTGTCATCGTCCTCGTAGGGCTGTGGGTTGTGTTTACAGTTACCCTGGCCGGTTGGTGGCTGGTGTTTGGCCTGCGCCAGCTCGACCTGATCAATCAGTCGAATCTCGAAGGTGCGGTTCAACTTCATCGTCACTATCAAATGCTGCTTTGGGAAGGTGGCATTCTGATTGTTTCGCTCATCGGTGGAGGGATGGCATTGTTCTACTACGCGAGACGTGAACAGAAGCGTCACGCGCAAGTCGAAGAGTTCTTTGCCGCGTTCACGCACGACGCGAAGACGGCTTTGACCAGTTTGCGATTGCAGGCGGAGAGTTTGCAAGAAGATTATGCCGAGTCCGGACAGAATCCGCTACTCAATCGCTTATTAAGGGACACGGTGCGCCTGCAACTACAGTTGGAGAACTCGCTGTTCCTGGTGAATCTGCCGCACGGAAAATTTTTTCTCGAACCAATTGGACTGAGCGATCGGATTGAGGCGCTACGTCTTCATTGGCCTGACTTGGCGATTACGCAAAGCGGCGACGGGATTTTGATGGCCGACGCGCGCGCTCTGGAAAGTGTGCTCACAAATCTGGTGCAGAACGCTGTGACGCACGGCCACGCGACGCAGGTCGATTTCAATCTGCGAAAGAGCGACGGCCAATTGAGAGTCACGGTTACCGATAATGGCCGCGGTTTCCACGGAGATGTGGGCCAATTGGGCAAGCTCTTCGTGCGACACGCGCGCGGCAGCGGCAGTGGTGTCGGCCTGTACATCGTGCGGCAGTTGATTAAGCGAATGAATGGAACGATCCGTTTTCAGAGTAGCGAGTCTAAAGGGTTTCTTGCTCAGATCGAGCTGCCCGCTGCCGAAGGGTCACCTTCAGAATTACCGCCCAAAAAAATAAGCTATGAAGCGACTGTTGCTGGTCGAAGATGATCGTTCGCTCGGAGCCACCCTCTGCGAGCGTCTGCAACGCGAGAAGTACGAGGTTTATTGGGCCGAGACAAAGCAGCGCGCGCTGAAAAAGCTCGGCGAAGGTTTGTGGGATCTGGTGATTCTCGACATCGGACTGCCCGATGGTTCAGGTTTTGAGCTGGCTCGGCACATTAAAGAGAAAACATCGCTGCCGATTATGTTCATGACCGCGCTGAACACTGCGGAACATCGGCTGGAAGGATTCGAGATTGGCGCTGAAGATTTCATTCCCAAGCCGTTTCATTTGCGCGAGTTGCTGTTGCGTGTCAAGCAAGTGCTCGACACTCATCCGGTCCAGCGGGAGATCAGTTGCAATGGCCGCGTCATCGAATTGAGCAATCGGGTGATCGTACAGCCGGATGGAGGTCGCGAGTATCCCGCGGCGCGCGACTTTGAATTGCTGGAGTTGTTGGTAACCAGCAGTCCGCGCGTCGTTAGCCGTAATGAAATTCTGGACGCGCTGTGGGGCGAGGACAAGTTTCTGAATCAACGAACGGTGGATAATATGATCGTGCGGTTACGACAGTTGCTGGGGGATACGAAGAGCACTTGCATTCGATCGGTGCGGGGCGTTGGGTATCAATGGTGTGGTGATGGTGAATAGTACTTCTCTGTGAAACTCTGTGGATCCTCTGTGACTCTGTGGTGAAATTCCTTTCGCGCGACCTTCACCACAGAGACACAGAGATCGCACGAGAACCACGGAGGATTAGAACCAAAATGAGTTCAATTGCGATCCAGGAACAAGTAGGCAACGCGCGTTTTCAAAATGCGCTGGCTCGACGTCCACAATCCACGCCGCCAATCTGGTTGATGCGCCAGGCTGGCCGCTATCACAAACACTACCAGGCGCTGCGCGAGAAATATTCTTTCATGGATTTGTGCAAACGACCTGAGCTGGCCGCGGAAGTCGCTTTGGGCCCGGTGCTGGACTTTGATTTTGACGCCGCGATTTTGTTCAGCGATTTGCTGTTTCCGCTCGAGGCTTTGGGCATGGGATTGGAATATACGGATCGAGGGCCCCAGCTCGAATGGCGACTAACTGAGCAAACGATTTCGCAGCTACGTTCAGTCGAAGAAGCCTGGCCAAATTTACTGTTTCAGGGAGACGCAGTTCGCGCAACCCGCGAGCGTCTGCCTTCGAGTCGCAGCCTGATTGGTTTTGTCGGCGGTCCGTGGACACTTTTTGCTTATGCAGTAGAAGGCTCGCACCAGGGATCGCTGATCGAATCGAAGAAACTTATCGCCTTGTTTCCGCGGTTCTGCGAAGCGATGGTCCCGCTTCTCGCTCGAAGCATCGAGCTGCAACTCAATAGCGGCGCGGAATTAGTGATGATCTTTGACACTGCGGCGGGTGAGTTGTCGCCCAATGTTTTCAAAGCTGAGATCGTGCCACAGCTTCGAGTGCTGGCGGAAAATGTTTCGTTTGAGAGCCTGTCGAAAGAGCCGCGTAGCGCTGAAATGTCTATAGAAAGCTTCTATAATCTTCGGATCCCTACGGGATATTCGCCAGTCGCTAGCCTTGGCTATTACTCGAAAGGCACGCAGCCCGCGCATCTGCGCCACGCACCGTTCACTGATGGCGGCTTCGCTGGAATTGGTGTAGATCATCGCTGGGATTTGCGTGCAGCGTTCGACCTTTTTCCCCACGGCTTTGTGCAAGGCAATTTCGATCAGGCTTTGCTGTTATGCGAACGAGACGAACTGAAGCGCCAGATTCTTCGCTATCTGGAACCGTTAGTCAAACATTCCCGCGACGGTTGGGTTTGCGGTTTAGGGCACGGCGTTTTGCCCGGCACGCCGGAAGACAACGTGAGAATTTTTGTTGAGACAGTTAGAGAGGTAATGCAGTGACTGATTTATTTGCCAAGTACGACGTCCCGGCGCCGCGCTATACCAGCTATCCGACGGTTCCGTTCTGGACCGATTCGCCGACAACGGAGCAATGGCTGGACGAACTCAATAAAGCATTCGACGACGAAGCGACCACCTGGTCGCTCTATTTTCATCTTCCGTTCTGCGAATCGCTTTGCACCTTCTGCGCCTGCAACACCGTCATCACGCGCGACCATCGACGCGAAGAAGGTTACGTCGATCTGCTTTCAACTGAATGCAATCTTTATCTCGATCGCGTTCCGGGATTGCGAGAGCGTTCTCTGCTGGGTGTGCATCTTGGCGGCGGCACGCCAACATTTTTCTCCGCTGAAAATCTTGACCGCATCCTGAAGCCGATGCTCGACAACACGAGCATTGACTCCGAGCGATTTGAAGCTTCGGTTGAAGTTCATCCAGGCCACACGACCCGCGAACAGTTGAGCACGCTCCATCAGCGTGGCTTCACGCGGATATCAATTGGGGTTCAGGATTTCGATCCCGAAGTACAAAGGCTCGTCAATCGCCATCAGCCGTACGAAGTCACCAAGTCTATAACCGATATCGCGCGAGCTCTCGGTTACACGTCCGTCAATTACGATTTGATTTACGGTTTGCCGCGTCAGATTCCGGAAGGTTTCGCGAAAACAGTGGAGAAGACAATTAAGTTGCGGCCTGATCGGATCGCGCTATACAGCTTTGCGCGGGTGCCTTGGATCAAGCCCGCGCAACGGAGCTACAAAGACGAGGATGTGCCGGTAGCTGGTGAGAAGCGCGCGCTTTACGAACTGGCGCGCGAGCTGCTGGAAAATGCGGGTTATATGGAAATCGGAATGGATCACTTTGCGCTGCCCCGGGATGGCATTGCTAACGCTCAGCGGCAGGGAACTCTGCATCGCAACTTTCAGGGCTACACCGAGACACGGACGAGTGTGCTACTGGGTCTCGGAGTCAGCGCGATTTCCGAAACGCCAACTTGCTTTCATCAAAACGAAAAGGCCTTTCCGCTGTATGAGCGTCGAGTGCGCGAGGGAGAAATTCCCACTCTTCGCGGGCATCTGCTTACGGAGGAAGACCGGCGCCTGCGCGAACAAATCCTGACGTTTATGACTCGCTTCGAAGTCGAGTTGCGGCCAGAGCAAACTGAGGATGCGCGTGCGTTCCTTGATTCGATGTTCGATGATGGCTTGGTCGAAGTACGCGATGAAAGGCTGATCCTGACCGAACGCGGACGGCCATTTCTGCGAAATGCTTGCATGTTCTTCGACCAGCGTCTGCGCAGTCAAGAGCAGCTACTACGGGTTTTCTCGCAAGCACTTTAGACCCATCGCAGGTCAAGACTTGATCAAGTTGAGTTAAGTCCAAGTGAGTTGACTCTTCAGAATGCCGAACCGCAACGCGGTTGAGCCCTTCAGCCCAGGGTTGGCCGCTTCGGCTACCCTGGGTAAAGGAGTTGGTTGATTGCCAACCGCAAGGCGGTTGCGCCCGCATTCATTGGTTGAGGAAAGGACGCAACCGGTTTGCGGCTGAATGACTTCCTCATTTGTTATCCCAGGGTAGCCGAAGCGCCAACCCCTGGGCTGAAGGGCTCAACCGCGTTGCGGTTAAGAATCGAATGCTGCCGATGAGTTGGGACCCTTAGGCTGATCCGAGACCCGAATAAAGGTCTACCATGCAAACTATCAACGTCGTCGGCGCTGGATTCTCGGGCCTGGCGACGGCTTACTTCCTGACGAAACATGGTTTCAAAGTTCGAATGTTTGAAAAGACAGATCGCGCCGGCGGCCTCATTCGCACGATGCGAACGTCTCACGGCTTGGTCGAAACCGCAGCGAATGGTCTTCTCAATTCCGCGCGACTCGAGGCTACGTGCGCGGACCTTGGCGTGCCTCTGTCGCCAACGCGTCGCGATGGCCGGAAGCGCTTCATCTTCCGCGGACGACCGAGACAGTTGTCGCTGACGGCCTCTGATATGACGATGCTGGCTTTTCGGCTGGCGACCCACGCGATAAGTTTTCATCCTCGGCAATTCGAAACAATTACTGCGTGGGGGAAGAGAGTAATAGGTAGCGGCGCGACTAATTATCTGCTGTCGCCCGCGCTGGGCGGAATTTATGCGGGCGATCCGAAACGGCTTAGCGCAAGTTTGATATTTGGCCGCGCGGCTTTGCCCGATCATTTGAAGACAAACCGACCTGCGCGAGGTAAGGTTCGCGGGACGGTTGCGCCACCGAACGGGATGCAACAGCTTATCGACGGTCTTTGCGTCTATCTCGAGAATGCCGGCGTCGAATTCATTTTCAATTATGAAGCGCGCCTCGAACCAAACGAAGCTGCCATAGTTTGTCTGTCGGCTCGAAGTGCGGCGGAATTTCTCGCGGGCGTAACGCCGGAACTTAGCCAAGCCTTGCGCGGAGTCGAAATGCTTTCGCTCGCTACGGTGACATGCTTTTACCCGGCCGAAGCCGCGAGGCTGAAGGGCTTTGGTTGTTTGTTTCCACGCGATCAGGGTTTTCGGTCGCGGGGTGTGCTCTTCAACGATTGCATATTCGACGGGCGCGGTCCGGCCCACTCTGAGACATGGATTTTCGGCGGTGCGCTAGATCCCGATGTCGTGAACTTGGGCGATGATGAGTTGGCGCAACTGATCGCATCCGAACGAGAAAAGTTTTACGGAAAGCATGATGAAGTTTTGGATCTTCGGATTACTCGCTGGCCCAACGCTCTGCCTCACTACTCGATCGGGCTTGAACGCATCCTGACGGTGTTGCCGGCGCCGCCATCGAACATTGCACTGGTAGGAAATTATCTTGGGCAGATTGGTCTGGCGAAGATTCTTGAGCGCACCGCGTATGTTGCGAAGGAATTCGCCCTGAAGCTTGGAAATTCCCCGTAGCGGCGATCTGAGTTTGGACCGATTGTTCAGAGACTGTCTCAGACACATAGACACCACCGGCTTTAGCCGCGTGGAAGTTCAACTTGAACCTAATTGGATCGCGGAAAGGCAGTCACAGATACCATCAGCTTCAGCCGCATGGAGTTTTCAATTTCAGCCTGCAACTCTGTTTTCGGGCAAAGTAGGCTAAAGCTGAAACTCCACGCGGCTGAAGCCGGTGGCATACAAAAAGATTTCGTGACTGGTTAGATTGAAGTTGATAACCATGCGTCTGAAGCCGATGGTATCCACGAGCTTTAACACAGCCTCTTCAAGTGATGAATCGAATAGGCGTACTTCTCATCAATCTCGGCACACCGGACGCTCCGACTTCGGAAGCCGTCGGTCGCTATCTACGCGAGTTTTTGATGGATGGTTACGTAATCGATTTGCCAAAGCCGCTGCGCTGGTTTTCAGTGAACGTCATGATCGTGCCTCGTCGCAAAGAACATTCGGCGAGAGCTTATCAAAAAATTCAGTTACCCGAAGGTTCACCGCTCCTCGTACATACGCGGGAGTTGGCGGAACGGGTCGCTGCGCGGCTCGAGAGTGACGATAACCAATACGCTGTCGAGTACGCGATGCGTTATGGGAATCCGCCAATCGCTGCATCGCTCGCGACACTATGTTCTCAAAACGTCGCGCGGATTATCGTGCTGCCGCTCTATCCGCAATACGCTGAATCGAGTTTTGAAACAGCGGTAGTCGAAACAAGACGAAGCGCTGCGGAGCTTGGTTGCGCTGAGCGCATCAGGTTTCTTTCGCCGTTTTTCGATCGTCCAGAGTTCATCGATTCATTTGCGTCTAAAGTTATCGAACATCTTGAGAAGCATCCCGCTGAACACGTCGTGTTTAGCTTTCACAGCCTACCGGAGCGACATCTTACAAAACTGAATCCGAAGCACTGTCTACGCGCGGTTGATTGCTGCGAACAACTCAATGAAAGGAATCGGCACTGTTATCGTGCTCAGTGCTTCTTCACCGCAAAGTCCATGGCGCGGCGATCGAATTTGAACGATGACGCGTACACAGTTTCATTTCAATCGCGCCTGGGTCGCGCTCAGTGGATTGGACCCAACACCGAAGATGTGTTGAGGGATTTGGCCCGGCGCGGGATAAAAAGGGTCGCGGTCTCATGCCCTTCGTTCGTCGCCGACTGTCTGGAAACCCTTGAAGAGATCGGCATTCGCGGCCGTGAAACCTTCATCCGAGCCGGTGGCGAAGAACTAGACTTGATTCCGTCGCTTAATTCGGATCCCACCTGGATCGAAACTGTCGCTAAATGGATTCGCGATCTTGGCGATTAGTCCGCGACTAGCGAGTTGGAACCCTTGACTACTCGGAGGGATTCAGAGCCGTCACGCCGGATTAATTCGCCGTCGCCACGCTAAGAGAATCATATAAACGCCGTACGCCATTAAACCGAACGCAGTCGCGATCAGTAACCATGTACCGTGCGGTTCTTGTTGGACCGCCCGCAGGGCTCCGCTTATGCCCCGCACCTTGGTAGGATCAAAAGTAATCCCGCTCCAAATAAGAAAGAAGCCGATTATCGCGAAGACAACTGCCCGCGCCGTAATTCCGATTTGACCGATGCGCATCGCCAAATCATCGATCACTTCTTTTCTTCCTTCAGGTCTGAGAATTTCAAAGCCTTCGAGATACAGCCTGCGAATCTCGTAGACACAAAATCCGAGAAAACCAAAACCTACGATGATCGCAAGCCACCGAGTAATTGGCGCGAATGCGAAAACACGCGCGGTCCATTCTTGCTCGGGCCGGTCGCCCTGTCTAACTGAAGAGGTTCTGTTGAGGAGTTGCACCGCGGACCAACCAACAGCCCAATATACGAGACCTACGCCAGCATAAAAAATTCGGATGACTACTCCGAAAATTGTCGCGCCCTTATTCTCCGTATCCATAATCGCCTGGATCAGACACCACAAACCATAGCCAAATAGACCAATCGTTAGCGCCGCCAGCAGAACTTCGCCGAACGGTTCTCGAAATATCTGCAGTAGAACGGCGCTGAAGTCTGCCGGCTCGCTACGTTTTCCCAGGGCGAACAGTCCCGACATGGCGCCAATCATTAGGTACACAATGCCTTTCGCTGCGTACCCCATTCTCGCGAGAGGCTCAATCCAAGACCGAGCCTTTTTCATCCACGCTCTGCTTTTGTGTCTTGCTGTTGCAATCGCCGACATTTGCGTCATGCGCCCGTGCTTTGAAAGTTCGCCGCCTGCTAGTTCCAACGGTGCTCGAATCGCGTGCGGCACTCCCGCAACTTGTCGATTAGTTTGTCGTGTTTCTTCATGCGCTACAAACGCTATGGCATGCAGAATGCCTCTTCAATAAAAACGAGATTTGCGGGGCTTCAGCGAAATAAGACCTGCCTCCGCGCGAGGGAATCTGTAGGGATGGCAAACGAACTGCGCACCGAAGTCGAACAGGTCAAAGAGCAGGAAGATGTTAAGCAAGCGCTCAAACAGACGAGCACTGTCAAGACGACAGAACAACCCAAAGCGAAGACCAAGGACAAATTATTGCTCGGCACGCATGCGATTGTGGTGCTGGGCCTGGTAGTCTTCTATTTCTTTCTTCAATTCGGAGTCTTCGGCTTCGCGTACAGATTTCCATACGCATTCATTTCTTACCTGGTTAAATTTGATAAGAGCGCAATGGCGATTGTGCTTTTGCTCGCGCTGGCCAAAGTCGTGGACGTGTACTTAATCGGCCGGATCGACAGTGTCGTTTCGCGCTACACGTTGCGCCGCGTGGCTAAACTGGTGCTGGCCCTTTTGCTCGTGTTGGCCGTCATTTCGATTCTCTTCCAGAATTGGTACACCGCGATCGTCTCGGTAGGATTGTTATCGCTGATTATGGGATTGGCAGTGCAAACTCCGGTCACGAGTTTTCTTGGTTGGATTTATATTCTGGTGCGAGCGCCCTACCGGGTCGGCGATCGCATTAAGATTAGCGACGCCACCGGAGATGTAATTGATGTGAGTTATCTCGATACTACGCTGTGGGAATTTGGCGGCGGAGACATTCTTTCTACCGATCACCCGACCGGCCGCATCATTAAATTTCCGAATTCGAAAGTTCTCAGTACGACAGTCTACAACTATAGTTGGCCCGTCTTCCCTTATATCTGGAACGAGATTAAATTCAACGTCGCTTACGAGAGTGACTTGGAATTTATTGCCGAGACCATGCAGCGGATCGCCGCTGAAGAAGTCGGCGAACGGATGATGAAACAGATCAGCGTCTATCGCGAGATTCTCGCGCAGACACCCGTCGATCAACTTGAAGTGCGCGAGCACCCCTCAGTGCTGTTTCGGGTTAACGCAAATACGTGGCTGGATGCCATCGTTCGCTATCTGGTACACCCGCGGGAAGCCGGCCGCGTCAAGACACGTCTTATCAAGAAGCTGCTCGCGGAGCTAAAAGCCGCCCCAGATCGCGTAATGTTTCCCAAGGGCAATGCGAGGTAAAGGCTGGGTACGTGATGCAGTGTGAATCCGCGCATCTAGCGCGTGATTCACGGGCGGGACGCTCGTGCCACTTAAAGACCGGGATGGAGTGCTTACCCACTGCCTTGCTTCTTTAAGCAGATCGTCAGGCTTTACCCCAGGTCAACACGAGTGCAATTGCCGCCGCACTCACCATCGCGATCTTTGCACAGGTAAACTGGACTGCGATCATCATGGGCACGCAAGCGATGGCCGTCCAGAGAGTGGCGTAGCCTAACGAGGCGCCGGCGATGGCATAGGTTCCTATTCCGGAAGGATCGTCATCGGACGCGCCCGCGATAAAGCCCGGTCCTATGATCTTCAGGAAACGCTTTATCGGATTCTTTGCGTGGTCCTTTTCAGCGTTAGTTGCCATACATGAACTCTACTCCCACACTTTCCGCGGATCTCACGGTTTTTAATGAGGTCCTCGATCGCCACTGCTGTGTGAATTACCGTCTGGCCTTACGAACCAACTCTAGTGAACGAATGCGATCGCGCAGCCCTTACTTGCGATCCTCTACTGAACAAAACCTCGTACGTTAACAGAACAGTCTTGTCCTCAACTGTTTCGCATACATGCCGTCTGTTTAGAAACAAGGTCGCGATTTGAAGTCAGCAAACTTCGCGCCGGACGGGCTACTTGGCACAGAACTCGCGAAACATCATCGCCGGAACTGTGCGGGTGAAGAGCAACCAATGACGAAACTCAAAGACAAAATTAAGAACGCGCTCGATGAAAGCCGCATGTTAATTTTGGGTGCGCAGATTCTTTTGGGATTTCAATACCGGGCGGTGCTCGAGAAACAGTTTGAGTTTCTGCCTCTGTCTTCTCAGTATTTGCAGTTAGTCGCGCTGATAATCCTGTTGATTGCTATTGCCTTAATCATGGCGCCTGGCGCCTATCATCGAATCGTCTATAAAGGTGAGGACTGTCAAGATCTTCATGAATTCACTACCACGGTCATGGATGTCGCTTAGCTTCCTTTCATTGCTGCTTTGGGCATCGATCTCTATGTGATGCTGGGACGATTCCTGGGCAGAGGTTGGGCCGTGTTTCTGGCTGGTTCAGTCGCTCTTCTAGCACTGTTGCTCTGGTACGGTATTGAATTAATTGGCAGACGCCGGCACTGGGACAAAGACGTACGGAATAAATCCGAGAAAGGAAGTGAAAATGAAATGCCGAAGACCGCACTGAGAGACAAAGTCGAACATGTGCTTACCGAGGCGAGAGTGGTCTTGCCCGGCGCCCAGGCACTGCTCGGGTTCCAATTCATCACCATGCTGATGGAAGGGTTTGACAAGCTGCCGGAGCCTTCAAAGTATGTTCACGCGATCAGTTTGATAGTCATGGCAGTAACCGTGGTGCTTTTGATGGCTCCCGCTGCTTACCATCGCATGGTCGAACATGGTGAGAACACAGAACACTTTCATGGCGTTGCCAGCGTGCTCGTCGTGCTCGCGATGATTCCGCT
>WNFT01003828.1_pt1 | contig 16068 bp, 24 predicted proteins | sample 5400191 | NCBI WGS metagenome assembly WNFT01 (sample SAMN13153359, study PRJNA577476) | soil metagenome | isolation source: 80 cm saprolite under Madrone tree | place: USA:California | collected 2016-06-14 | reverse complement strand
CTGATGGATGAGCCGTTCGGGGCCCTCGATGCCATGACACGCGAGTCCATGAACGAGGAGCTGCAGCGAATTTGGAGCGAAAGCCGCAAAACCATTCTGTTGGTGACTCACAGCATTCCGGAAGCGGTCTATCTGGCCGACCGGGTAGTGGTGATGACCCCGCGGCCGGGCCGGATCGTCGATATCATCCCAGTCGATCTACCGCGGCCGCGCTTACTTGAGATGCAGACCACAGCGGAATTTGGCCGGTTCGTTGCCGGCATTCGCCGCCACTTCACTTCCGCAGGGACTCTGAACACATGAGCGCCGATTCGAAACCACTTAATCGCCTAGTGGGCAACCTGCTGCTCTCGCTGACGACATTCGTCATCTTTGTCACCGGCTGGGAGGTGGCGGTGCGCGGCCTCGGCATATCGAAGATCGTGCTGCCGCCACCGTCGGCTGTTGCAGTCGCATTCTGGGAGAGTTTGCAGGAAGGCGAACTGCACTGGCACCTTGCAGTCACGCTATACGAGGTTCTCGCCGGTTTCCTGGTCGGATCCACCGGCGGCCTGATCCTCGGCTTTGTGATTGCGCTGTCCCCGCCGATGGAGCGGATTTTCTATCCTTACGTGGTGGCCTTCCAAACCGTTCCGAAAGTAGCGATCGCGCCGATCATCGTGATCTGGTTCGGCTATGGCGTTACGTCTAAGGTAGTCATCACCGCGACCATCGCGTTCTTTCCGCTGCTGGCCAACACGATCATGGGCCTCCGCGCCGCTCCTCAGGACCAGGTGGAGATGATGGTCTCCTACACGGCATCGCGCTGGCAAGTGTTTCGCATGGTTCGCCTGCTGCAGGCTTTGCCCTACATTTTCGTTGGACTCGACGTCGCCATCGTGCTCTCAGTCATCGGGGCGATCGTCGGCGAATTCGTCGGCGCCAAGGCAGGTCTCGGATATCTCATCCTGCAGAAGAACTTCAACTTCGACATGGCCGGCACCTTCGCCATTCTGATCATCCTTTCGTTGATCGGCGTGGGGCTGCATGGTTTGATCGGTATCGCGCAGCGTCGAATCGTGTTCTGGATGGACATGGCGGGTGAACGCATCGTAGGCGCGTGAAAGAAAGAGCGCGCGAACGGAAACGGAGAGCAGGATGCAACAAACCATACGCGCGGCGCGAACGGATGAAGTTCCCGTCATCAACCTCGGACCGTTGAATTCCGGCGGCGATCTCAGGCCGTTGGGAAAGCAGTTCCGCCAGGCTTGCGAGACCATCGGTTTTTTCTATGTCGCCGACCACGGGATCCCCGCGTCCATCTTCGAGGGGGTTTTCGCGGCGACGAAGCGCTATTTCGATTTGCCGGAAGCGCAACGTCTCACGCACCGAATGGATGAACGTTTCCGCCGTGGCTTTATGCCCCAGGGGATCAACCAGCACCCCGGCTATGCGCCCGATCTCAAGGAGAGCTACGAGATCGGAATCGATCTGCCGCTCACCGATCCTGACGTGATCGCAGGACTGCCACTCCACGGCCCCAATCGCTGGCCGGCAGAGTGCCCATGGCTGCGGCAGGCCGCCGAATCCTATTTCGCGGAGACTATCGGACTCGGCAAACGATTGCTGCGCGTGTTTGCCGTCAGCCTCGAATTGCCTCCGGACTATTTTCTGCAGTTCTGCACGAAGCCAATGGTGCAGATGCGGCTATTCCATTATCCGCCGCAGCCGCCCGTGACCGACGACAAGGCGTTCGGCGTCGCGCCACACTCCGACTACGGCATGATCACGCTGTTGTCGCAGGATCCGATCGGCGGCCTCGAGTTACAGAAGCGTGACGGCGAGTGGATCAGCGCGCCCTTCATCCCGGGAACGCTCGTAATCAATATCGGCGATCTGTTTCAACGTTGGACCAACGATATCTATCGCTCAAATCTGCACCGCGTGATCAACCGGACTGGGAAGGAACGCTATTCGATCCCGACGTTCTTTAATCTCGACTATTACACCGAGGTGTCGTGCCTACCGACTTGTCAATCGTCCGACAATCCGCCAAGATATCAACCAATCAAATCCGGCGACTACCTGTTGAGCCGCTTCCGGGACGTGCAGAAATATCGCGGCGCCGCCGCCTAGCCGATATCGCTCGGAGTGGGAAGGCCTTCGCTCCCGCTTGCATCACATCTTGATGTTGCAAGCGCTCGCCTGCTTCTCAACGGCCTCGTGGTCAAAATTATTGGCACGTTCAAAGAAATTAGGGATTCCGATGACGAGGTCGGTAGAGGGGACCTTCTTATCGATCTGTTTGGTACGAAGCAAGAAGTCCTGTAGCGGATCAAATTGTGCGGGCGTGGTCTTCCCCCATTCCTTGCCGCCGCTGAGATTAAGCGCAAGCTTCATCGCGTCCAAAGTCGCATTGAGGTAGTGGATGTCGTGTTTGATTAGCGTAGCTTCGTCAGCACCGGTCGGTTTGCTCGCCCGACGATACGACCATTGCACCTTGCGCGCACAATCGGGATTCGTCAGGGCGAATAGTGATCCTTTTGCGGCCCCACGCACGACCGCTTCGATGGCCTTGGGATCTCGGTCGATCGTGCTCTTCAGCGCGACCAACGAGAAATCAGGCATTTGACGCCAATTCGGATCGTAAAACCGGCGGAATTTGCCACCGAAGTTCTCGAACGAGGCAATGGCCGAGCCCCAATACATGAGACCTTGTACTTTGTCAGTTTGCAGGGCCTGATACGCGAGCGGCCCGATGCCGACCGGCAATATCTGAATGTCCTTTTCGGGGTCAACGCCATTCGCCTCCATGAACGACTTCAGCAAAGCGACGCCGCCCGTGCCCAGACTAGATGTGCCGATGGCTTTTCCCTTGAAGTCCTTAACTGACGCAATTGGGCTATCCTCGGGGACGACCAGCGACCATTCGATGATCGTGTTCATCATCACGTCCTGGAGCTGGATGGCATTCTTAGCTGCGGCCTGAACGAGTGGCCCCGAGTTGACCTGGGCCAGATCGGCTTGTCCCGCGACCAATAGCTGAATTGATTGCAGAGAGCTTTGACCGATGAACACTTCGACGTCGTATCCCTCCTGACTCCAGTACTTCAGCGCGGCGGGCATTTCGAGCCAGGGATAAGAAATGTTCAGGAGCTGACCACCGTGGGCTATCCTGATCTTTGGCTTCTCTTGGGCAGACACTGGTCCTGCGAGAAGTGTCGCAACGATGCCAAGGGCCGTAGTCGCTAAGCCCCAGAAGCATCCAAATACGCGATGTGTCATGAGCTGCTTTCCCTCGGCGATCCCACACGGCTATTCGGGAATATTTGCAAGCACATTTACTCTGCGCAAGTCGCAATCTCCAGCATCCAGCCTAAATTTTAGCAGAGGGAGTTACCCCGGCTGGATTGGACGGAACACGTTCCCTAAGGCTTGTTTCGCACCTCACGCCCTTGTATTCATAACAAGAAAATTTTTCTCCGGAGCGTCTCATGAAGTTCAGCCGCCGCGCAGATTTTAGCGAGATTCCCATCATCGACATTGAGCCGCTTGGCCGCGAGGGCGCCCACGAGGCGAAAGTCGTCGCCGCTATCAAAGACGCGAGTGTGCACGTCGGATTTTTCTACATTTGCAATCAGGATATTCCGCATCGCGAAGTGCAAAATATCTTCCAGGCGTGCGAGCGCTTTTTCTCGCTTTCTCAGGCGGAGCGCGACAGAATTTATTTGGTCAATTCGCCGAATTACCGGGGCTATCTTCCGATCGGCGCCCTGGGCAAGAATTTGGATCGCCCCCGCGACCTGCTTGAGTCCTTCAATATCGGCATGGAGCTTGGTCCGGACGATGTCGACGTCAGGGAGGGCAAGCCATTGCATGGTCCGAATCAATGGCCGGCCCATTTGCCGGCCTTCCGTGATGCAATACTCCACTATTACGGCCTAATGGAAACGTTGATGCGCCGTTTGCTGCAGGGATTTGCATTGGCGGCGGAGCTTCCGCGCAACGGCTTCGACCACTTGTTTTGCAAGCCTTTGACTCAAATGCGGCTGTTGCATTACCCAGCGCAAGAGGTCGTGACGGACAATATGATCGGCGCGCGCGCGCACCGCGATTTTGGATTTTTTACAATTCTGCTGCAGGACTCAGTGGGCGGCCTGGAGGTCTCCAACCAATCAAACCAATGGGTGGTGGCGCCGCCGATTGAGGACATGTTCGTTGTTAATGTCGCAGAGATGCTCAAGCGAGTAACAAATGGACGTTTTTCGTCTGCACTACATCGGGTAATCAACCGTTATGGACGTGAGCGTTACTCGGTGCCCTTCTTCGTCAATCCAAGCTATGACGTGACACTGGAGCCGTTACCTCACTTCATCGATGACGATCATCCAGCGCCGTTCGGGCCCTATCATGTCGGCGAGAATATGCACAATTTCTACAGAAATCTCTGGCCTAGCGCAGGCAAGACGGCCGCATAAGCGCAGTCATCGCCGATCGGACCTAACGTGATCTCGGGGGACGAGACCCATCGCTGACATGACTGACGGCAATCAGTCAAATACTGGATCCGGCGGCAGCCCTAGGAGTTTTGCTGAGTATCTCACTCGCCTGCCCAAGGTTGACTTGCATTGTCACCTGGTCGGGACCCTTCGACCGGCTACACTTGGCGACCTAGCCCGCAAATACGGGATAGCATTGCCCCGCAGTGAGGAACAACTCTACGACTTTGAAGATTTCTATTCGTTCATAGAGATTTTACGACTATCAGCAACCGTGATGCGGGCTCAGGACGATTTTGCAAGGGTCGCCTATGAAGCGCTCGAAGATGGTCACCGCGCGGGAAATCTCAAGCATGCGGAACTTATGTTCAATCCACAGTACTTTTACGATGGCGGAATGAGTTATCGCGCCATGGTGGACGGTCTGCAGGAGGGCATTCACGCTGCCCAAAAAGACTTTGGCACCACGGCGTTGTTGATTCCGTCGATCGATCGGCAGATCGACCCCTCGCACGCGTTGGAGATTTTGCAGGACGTTCTCGATTACCGTCCCGATGTGATCGTCGGAATTGGCTTGGATGGACCGGAGCGCGCAGGTCCGCCGGGCCAATTTCATGAGCTCTATCGCCGCGCCGGTGAAGCCGGTTTGATGCGAACCGCGCACGTATGCGAGGACAACCAGACCTTAGCAGAGGCGCCGCCACAGAACTTCGTCATCTGTTGTGATGTTCTTGGGTGTGATCGACTTGATCACGGGTACAACATTTTGGCCGACGACCGGATGATCAATCGTGCGCGCGACGAGGGCCTGTATTTTAATACTTGTACGATCACGAGTGTGAGACAAAACCTTATGCGACGGCACGCGAGTATCGCTCGGATGATCGAATTGGGACTCAAGGTCACTCTCAACACCGACGACCCGCAGATGTTCAAGACCGACATTGGTCACTCCTACAGGACCCTTTTCGAGGCGCGCGGCTGGGGTAAGGAGCAAGCAATCCAGTTTTCTTTGAATGGCGTCGAGGCAAGTTGGCTCGGTGGTCCCGAGCGAGCCTCACTGAGGCGAGAATTCGAAGAGGAGATCAGATTGTTGAATCAGGCGTTCGAAACGGTCGCGCCGCTGCATCATAGCTAGAACGACCTTCCGTGCAGAGTTGAACTGATCCTGATTTTCACAATCGACGAGACAGAACTTGGAATTTGCTCATGCAAACCAGAGATGTCGAGTACAAACACGGACCCGATCTTCTCGAAGGCTTTCTCGCCTTCGATGATAACAAGGCCGGCAGGCGTCCAGGCATTTTGTTGTTTCCCGAGTGGTATGGCGTAGCGCATCACGCCAAGGCGCGCGCAAAAATGCTGGCGGAACTAGGTTACGTGGCGTTCGCAGCCGACATGTACGGAAAGGGTGTGCGTCCCACAGAGTTCGACGATTGCGCTCGCGAAGCTGCAAAGTATCAACGCGATCGTCAGCTAATGCAAGGGCGCGGTCGCGCTGGGTTGGATGTATTGCGCAGTCATCCTGAAGTGGAGCAGAGCAAACTTGCCGGGATTGGCTATTGCGTCGGCGGTACGCTTGTTCTGGAACTTGCACGCGATGGTGCAGACCTGTCGGGTGTGGTTACGTTTCATGCCAACCTCAACACTCCGCGGCCAGAAGATGCCAAGAACATCAAGGGTAAGGTCTTGGTCCTACATGGCGCGGACGATCCGATCGTGCCGGAAGTCGAAGTGCTCGCCTTTGAGAAAGAGATGCGCGATGCAAAAGTGGATTGGCAGTTGATCAGCTATGGAAATACGGTGCATAGCTTTACGAATTGGGGCCTCGAGTCTGATCATTCGAAGCCAGCTGCCTACAACATGAAGTCCGACGCACGGTCTTGGGTCGCAATGCGTGCTTTTTTTGATGAGATTTTCACCTAGACCGTCCGATGTAACAGTTAAAGGCAGGCTGCACGCACCCATCAATACCGAATTTTCTCCGGACTGGCAGCCCACTCCATGAACGCGACTTGAGCGTCGTCCGTTATCAGTCGGCGATGCGGAATCCTTCTCAGCTCCGGCGCCTGCGCAACTTCGCCGTAGATGAATCCATCGTCGAAGCCGATCTGCGCCGCCTCGACCCGCGTGTTGGCGTAATAGACGCGCCGCAGTCGCGCCCAATAGATCGCGCCGAGGCACATCGGGCAGGGCTCGCAGCTCGTGTAGATGTCGCAGTCCGGCAGGTTGAAAGTACCAAGCAACGTGCAGGCGCGACGAATGGCCACGATCTCGGCATGCGCAGTCGGGTCATTGCTCGACGTGACCTCATTCCAACCCTCGGAGATAATCGTGTTGTTGCGGACAATGACCGCACCGAATGGTCCACCGCTATTCGCGCGCATTTTTTCAAGCGCTAGCGCGACCGCGCGTTGCATAAATGTATATTCGGTCATAAGCCTTCGTCCATTTAGCTAGTGAACACGCGATATTACTTCGTAGGGAAGGTTCTCCCGCGAGAGCAAACGTAGCCATGTCCAAATCATCGTCAACATGGGTTGCCCGGTAGCTTTAGGAATCATTAATTGCTTGGCGGGCTTGTTTTCGCCGATTCGAACCCGACGGCGCAGATATTGCGCAAACCGGATTCGCATATTGACAGGTTATGGAACGGATGACAGAAGGCACCGTCTGCGCCGTCGCGCCAAATGGCCATTTTACCAGATTTCGCTTTACTCCTGGGGCTACGACAGCGGCGCGCCGTGCACGTCCCGTACCAGCATACGACACCGTCATCAATAAGGCCCGCTACAGCGGATTCGCTGGGACCAACCTCGATACAACGTTACGAGCGTATCGTATCAACAATCTCCTCATGGTGGGGGTCAATACTAACGTTTGCGTAGAGTCGACGCTTCGGGATGCCTACCACAGAGAATACTTTGCCATCATGGTCGCCGATGCCACTTTCCAATCCGGCCCCGCCGCGATGATGGACGCAACGATTTTCAACGTTGAGAAATTCTTCGGTTGGGTGTCCACGGTTGATGAGATCTGCCGAGCGTTGCCGCCTCGCCAGACCTACCTTCGATAGCGTCCGCAAAATTCGAACCGCGCTATTGCGCGCTGCGCTGCCGGTCCGTTCTTATCTGCTTGCCATTAGCGCGTCGCACTTGCAGCCTAAGCCGGACGATCTTCACGATGTTGACCGGAAGCAGAACAGCGTGAAGAAAAAACACAGGATAAAGGTGTCCTGCGATGCCATAGAGGATGAACAGGACGTTGCTTGCGATCGCAAGCCCACGCAGCGGCACGATCGTATCCATGCAAAAAGTTGCGAGCACGGTCAGCGCTGCCAGGTATCCGACAAAATCGATCCAGGTCATCCGGCGACCTTGTGGCTCCAGTGGGGGGCGACGAATCGGGGCTCGGCCGGCAGCCTCTGGCCCCAGACCAGTAATTTCCGCGAGCTAACGTTGCCGTTGATTTTTGTCGGCTGCGGCTGACGTGACTGCGGTTGCCGCCGGACCTTTTGATCCGTTGGCGAAGTAGTGACTCAGGCTTGCAAGTCCCAAGACAATGAGTGCCAAGGCGCCATACACGATCACCACGCCCCGCGTCCAATTTCTCACCACGCGGCGGTCTTCCGCCGTTAACAGGCCTCGGAACGACTTGCGCATCACGGGAGTCTCCATCGGTTCGAAAACGATGATCTCCCCTTGACCGATCTTCCGAAGATGCGGCGCTTTAGAGCACTTTCACGCGCGCCATCTCTTTAAGCGCACACCGAACAAGGCAGTTCGATGTTGGTGCAAGACACGCGCCAACTCCGCCTGCGCTTCCCCACCACGCTTTTCTCTTCTCTCTTGTCACAACTCACTCTGCCCAAGATGAGGCTGGAGCTGATGGGTCACTCGAGGTTCGTCGGCCAGGTGAGTGAGGCGCAGGTCCGTCGCAACCACGTGACCATTTGCAAATACTCTGTATCCTTTACGACCTCGGGACGATGATCGGCGGCGCCGGTAAGCTCAGGAAATACCGAAATTTCGCCCTGCGAATCGCTGGAGCACAAACAGCCGATGATTGGTGCTGGCTTGCAGACGGCGACGTAACGGCCTGGATAGAGGTTGGTGGCATGGGGCGCATCCGCCTGTGATTGCCCCAGGGCCTCTCCAACGACCAGCAGCGGCAAAACGAGCGCAAGCGACACCGCCCAGGGCAACACGCTCATCAATATCTCACGTTCCCGCAGCAGATCGTAATCATGGACGCTACGCATTACCTCTGATTGGGGAGAGGCCATCGATGTGGCTCTTCATGATCTCTGCATCGGAGAAATAAATTTCAGCGGATACGAGAACGAGCGTCGCGGCGAAGGTGATCAAGAGCGCGGTGGCGATTTTCAGAATCAGTTCGATGTTGGTTGACACCGACCTCGCCCGCATCGTCATAGCTGTTCCCCCATCAGGGTGGAGCTAGGCACGAGGCCTGCCGATCCAGCGAATTCAAAACGCGTCCCATGCTTCCTTCGGAAGGCTTTTGCCGTGCCTTACCATGATCTCGAACGGCGAGATAAGGTTCGCTGCTGCTACCGCCTCGCTGGTCGCGATCGCCGCTTTCGGTTTAAGCGCACCGAACTTCCAGCCGGCGCTCAAGAGGTGCTCCATTGCCCCCTCGATGCGATTGAGGTTGGTCCGCGCTTATGAGCCCATGGTGCGATTCGCGAGTTCATCGCGAATGTGCGGCGGGAGTTGGTACCAGTAGCGCCGAAGGTAGCGAGCGACTTCGTCCTCGGCTTTTCGCCTTCGCGCTTCGATCATCGCATCGAGGAAGCGACGCCACCTCGAGCGGCTGCCCCGGGCGCCGGCGCGTGTCTGCGCGAATGGAAAAGAAGCGGTCATTGCCATGGCGATCTCCTGTGATTCGGCAACTTCCACTGGGCGCATGATGAACCTGCGGCAGCAATAATGCCTGTGACCTGCTTCACAGCTTGCAAAAATTTTTTTGCCAGTCGGCTCGGAGAGTTTGAAGCGCGCCAGCTGCGGATGCCTCAATTTCTGGCGGCGTTGCTTAAGACAGCGGCACGATGCCGGAGCGCCATAAATGAAAACTAGGACCCGCTCATAATCTGGGCGGCGGTGATGCCCCAACGCCATAGATGAAAACTATGATGATGAAAACTATATGGAGATGAAAACTATATGAGCGGGGGATTGGATGAGGGCGCGCATCTTTTGTTTGACTGCGCCGCGGGTGCAAGCGAATGATGATCGAGACTCAGTCGAGCATCGATGAGTTCGCTCACACCGCGCGGAGAGACGACGCCGTGGGTCCGAACCGAAGGACGTTCAAGGAAGCCTGCGACCTTCTCGTGAATTGCACCCTGTTCGCGGGCTTGAGTCCCGACGAGCAGGCTGCGGTCGTTGCTCTCGCGCGTATCCGGACGTTGGACGCCGGCGAAACCGTCTTCGCCATCGGCTCTCCCGGCGACCAGATGATGGCTCTGCTCAGCGGAACCATCCGCATCAGCGTGTCCTCCTCGAGAGGCAAAGAGTTGCTGCTCGCAGTGATTCAGCCCGGCGAGGTATTCGGCGAGCTTGCGGTTTTGGATGGGAAAGAGCGATCTGCAAATGCTGTTGCGGAGACCGCATGCACCGTGGCGATTCTGGACCGACGTGACATTCTCTCGTTCTTTGAACGAAACCCGTCCGCTTGGCCTGGCCTCGTCAAGGTCTTGTGTCAGCGATTGCGGCACACCGATCAAGTGTTCGCCGAAGTTGCGTTGCTCGAGCTTCCGGTGAGGTTGGCGAAGACGATGCTGCGGGTTTTGAACTGGGAGGCCGATTCTGCGCTTGCAGAGCCGGCAAAAATTCGGTTCAGCCAACGGGAACTGGCAAACATGTTGGGCGGGTCACGCGAGAGCGTGAATAAGTGCCTTCGCAATTGGCAGCGCACCGGGCTCGTTCGGATTTCGGAAGGTTCGATCGTCATCACCGACCGCCGCGCGCTGGAAAATATCGCAGACGCAGCCTGACGCGAGTTTCTATCTGGCGACGATGCAGCTTGGGTGAGTCACAATGCCTCGGATCGACGCGATTCGCTGGGCTGCTCCGGCCGCCGTACTTGCCACCTTCTGTATGAGCAGGATGGTGTCGCTGCGCGTGCTCGCGATCGTCAGCAATGTGCTATTCTGCGCGTTTGGCGCCATCGCCCATATCTATCCGGTGCTGATTCTGCATACGATCCTGCTACCGGTGAACGCACTGCGTTTGGTGCAGATTCGGCGACTGGTTCACGGGATACAGGCTGCGGAAAGCGCCGAACTGTCTATCGAGACCCTGTTCCCGTTAGCAGAGCGCGGCGCGAATTAGAATCAACAATTAACATCAAATTGCGCGCATTCGCATATTGAGGGGTTATGGAAACGGGGCAGGGTCACTCGAGACCGCGAATTTTTCGCTCTTGAGATCAGTTAATACCATGTGCGCGCGAGAATGCGTGATGGCGATCGGCAAGCGCAAAAACAAGGTGGCAGGAATGGACACTTAGACGCTTACTGAAAATCCCTGTTCTTTAAAAAATTTTCCCTGATACCCGTTTGAAAATTCCCTGTTCCATTGCGTAGGCAAGCCGGTGAATGAGGTAGTGCCCGAACTCGTGCCCGAGGGTGAAATTGATGCGCCCTTCCGACGCGATCGCGTTGTTATAGAAAATCTCCCAACCTTTGCTGCCCCCCGGCGCGCGGTAGATGATCGCAAATATCGCATTGGATGATGGTGTGCCTTCTCAAAACTTCATCCATCGGAGGAATCTTGGTGATTTCCGACCCAGAGGCGCCAGGAATCATTAAGTTTTCCTAGGCGAATGAGGTCTTGAGAAGGGACACAGGGTATCGTACCTGCCCTTTGGGCGCGGATATCGCTGCGGCGGCCCGTATTCCTTTCCCTGCCCATCGGCACTCTGTCGTGGCTGCGCACAGGCGGGTCGCGACGGAGAGGGACAACGATACGGACTTCCGGCCATGACCACTGCAAAGCCACGCCGCCCACTGCTTGCGCCAGGTGAAACCCGAGCCTATCCGGTGCTGCCGCTGCGCGACATCGTCGTATTTCCGCACGTGATCGCGCCCCTCTTCGTCGGACGCAAGAAGTCGATCCTCGCGCTAGAGGAGGTGATGCGGTCCGACACCTTCATCCTGCTCGCCACCCAGAAGAACGCGTCCGACGAAGACCCGGCAACGGAGGCGATCTACGAGGTTGGCACGCTTGCGAGCGTACTGCAGCTGCTCAAGCTCCCCGACGGCACCGTCAAGGTACTGGTCGAGGGCGCTCAGCGCGCGAAAGTGGTCAAGTACGGGGTATTGAACGATAAAAAACTGAGCGCAAAGCGTAGGCGTCGTCAGCGCTACAATTCCAAGGTCAGCAGGCGCTTGGTGAACATGGGGCAATCTCCCTATGTGAGATGGCGCGCTGGCAAATTAGGACACTCGCAATTTCAAATTAGGACAGATGGCTAAAGGGCCGAATTTAGGGGGATTGGTGATATTGTAGACGTACTGGAAGCTTGGGAGCAATCTCAAACCGAGATAGCGCGTCATGACACCCAAGAAACTCGCTGAATTTTGGTTCGCGCAATTCACGCTAACCGGGATCAAGCCCGTGTGGTGGAAACAGATTTACATTTACATCGTGTTCAAAATCAGCCCTCCCCACCATCCCTAATCCGACTGTTTGGCGGCCCCCGCGTCGTGCCGTCGATCTCCCGCAAGAGCTGCCTCAGTGAGATGGGGCCGCCATCCCTTCCCGTATGTTCCAATCGGTCCTTGAACAAGCCGAGAGTGCGGCCGAGCTTTTCGAGCGCCGCAGCCTTGTCGTGCATCTTGATCCGCTGTGTGTGCCGAAAACTTCGTCCGTTTGATTTTCCGGACTGCACCATCGCTATGTGCGGATATGATTTTCGAGAAGGACACCGGTGGGATCGTTCCCGGATTCTTCCTCTTCGTGCGTTCGTTACTTTCAGCTTCTTTTGCCAAACGGAGTGCTCGAAGGCGCGCGGTCTTGATGCCGATGGCAAGCTTTTCAGCCTCGTATTCCTGCATCGCCAGCGCCGCATCTCGCGCGCGTTCCTCTTTTGCAGCCATAGTGGCCCGCTGCTGGGCATTCTTCAAAGTTGTTGCCATCGGTATCTCCTCAGTCCCCGCGGTCCATTGCGGGTTCGTCACTTGGCAAAAAAGAACCCCGCGGCTGGCGGGCCAGACACGGGGCTCCGAACCACCAAGCTTTGCCAGTACATCCGTGGTCAAAGCGCTATGGCCGTCCTGCCGCTTACGCGGCGCGCAGATTCTCAGCAGCCGACTTACCAGTCCGGCGGTCTGGAACGATGTCGAAGGTGACCTTCTGCCCCTCGTTGAGGGTGCTCATGCCTGACCGCGCTGATATGAACGAAGACATCCTTGTTGCCGCTCTCGGGCTGAATGAAGCCGAAGCCTTTTTGGCCGTTAAACCACTTCACAGTTCCCTTATTCATGGGAGCTCTTCCTTTTGGTACGTGTGTGTTCAAGCCGCGCCATAACCGCAGCCGGTTAGTTCGAGATTTTGGGGAGAAGGTCGTCAGTCAGGCGCGCTATTCGCGGCGAGGCCAAGTCGTTCGGCCGAAACTCGATGAACGATAAATGGTTATCGCACCCCTGATCCGCAAGGGGTAAGTTCTCCGTTTTCGTTGTGCCAACCTCACCTTCTTTCCCATGCATAGGCGATTCGGTCACGCAATCAATACGGATGAGGTTTTCGGTACACACAGGACTAGTTCTCTTTCTGTTTTTGGATTTGTGCCATCTTTGTCAGCTTGTGTGAAAACCGGCGCGCGTCGATTTGAAAGTTCAAAACAACATTGAACAGGAATTGCATCTATAAGAGTGTCCTTAAAGGAGACCAGAAAGGCCATCCTAAGCGCTTTAGCTTCACCCGGCCCTACCGTCAGATTGACAGCACGATACTCTTCAAAACGCTTCGGTCTATAATTACTCAATTGATCGCGACCGTCTCTCACATCTTCGTATTTTGGTACGTCAGTGACGTACAACGCGTGATCAGGGACCATATCGATTAACTGTGCATCCTTCGCTAAAACGATCATAGGCAATTCTTTCACGTCTTCCTGAATGCCCAAAAGAGTAAACGCTCGACCGCCACTGTTGATTATGCGGAGCGTCCAATACCAGGCAATTTGTCCACTTCGAAATTGGCGTGTGTCATACGCTTCCAGAATCGGCTCAATTTTGAGGTTCGGACGAGAGCGACGATATGTTCGTACCGCAACGAAGCTGCTTATCGTCGCAGCGATCAATGCACAAAGTGCAATCACTGCGGGGACAGTAATTGTGCGGTCGAATGTCAACCAGCTCAGATCCAGCCAATCCATGGGAATCCTCCGAGCGCGGTGGGGACCACGGAAAGTTTCGGTTAGGATACACCACTAGCCCACGCCGGAAAAAGGCTGGGTCGCTTCGTTCATAGAGACGAGCTATAGTCCAGCGGACGCTCTGGGCACGAACGTAGTCGGTGTGGGATATGACGACTTCAACGAAGCCAGAAATAACTAAATACATGAAGGAATTTCGCGGACACCTGCGCCAAGTGGATGAGGTGGCGCAGGTTGTTTTGAAAGGCCATTTGATCATTGAGAGCGTGCTGGAAAATATCATCACGCTTGGTCTTTACTATCCGCAATATCTTCAAGATGCTCGACTTAGCTTTTATCAGAAAGTCCATATTGCGAAGGCACTGTGCCTTCGGAAGAATACAGTAGCAACTTGGAAACTTATCCTCGCAGTCAATGAACTCCGAAATGCGATTGCGCACAGTCTCTCGGGCGAAAAGCGGACAACCAAGATGGAGCAGCTACGGCGGCTCTGTAGCGTGGATGGCATTCTCGATTTCGATAGCACACCGGATCGCCAAGTAGCCGAGTTCGCGTGTGGCGTAAGCACAGCGTTCCTCGCAGGGGGTGAAGCCGATATGAAGAATCTGCGGGCGTTTGTGGACGCATACGATCCTCCACAAAAGCCAAGCGAGTCGGAACCACTACTTGAGCTTTTCAAACAGACGCACACGGCTCCGACAGGAACGCCGTAAGAAGCGAAAAGGGAAACTCGACGCGCCGGCGTCGATCTCGTCTTCGAGCCCGAACATCCGGCCGGACCACGGAGGCCGCGAATCAAAAGTCACAGCCAAGACTCGCACCTATACCGATTATTCGAAGGGCGCAGGCGTGGATCGCGAAAACCTCGCGGACGCATTGCCGCGCCTGGCGGATACCGCGGAGCGACATGGATTCGAACTCTCGATCGCATCCCTCAAAACAACTGATGAGGAAAGTAGTATTAGCTTATCAGTCATCTTTCAGATGGTGAAATTGCTGTGTCTTGTTGTTTGAGCTGCGCTGCTGTCGTATATTGCTGATCGCCTAAATCTTGTTGTTGGTCATGTCCGGCAAACGAGCGAAAATACTTTCCACCGCCGATGTTGGCGACCTTGTTGTCTTCGCCAGCTGCACGCGACACCCCCTGCGGAACACGGTCATGGTCCTGCTCTCCGCCAAGGCAGGGCTCCGCGCCGGAGAGATCGCAAACCTGACCTGGGACATGGTGGTCGATGCCAGCGGTCAGGTCAGCGGCCTGATGGAGCTCGCCGACACCGCGGCTAAGAAATGCAGCGGCCGGTCAATTCCGATTCACCCGGACCTCGCTGTCGCTCTGGCAGCATGGCGCCAGGTCGCGCCGCCATCCGATTATGTGATCGCATCAGAACGCGGCGGCCGGATGCGGCCGCTCAGCATCGTCGTGTGGTTTAACCGGGCATTCAAGAACATTGGCCTGAAAGGCTGCTCATCGCATTCAGGCCGCCGGACGTTCGTCACACGCGCCGCTCGCATTGTTCACAAGGCGGGCGGCTCGCTGCGGGACGTGCAACTGCTGGCAGGCCATCGATCTATTCAGACGACACAGCAGTACATCGACGGCGACACCGATGCCCAGCGCAAGCTCGTTGCGATGATTTAGAGGCATGGTCTCGACGACTACGCTTCGCCATCCCCAGAGCAGCCAGCAAAGACGCACCAAAATTCAAAACAGGCAAGGCTTCGCGATCAACTACGCGGTCCGGCTGATCCATGCCGTTTGCGGCCTCGCAGGCTCGCCAACCCTAATTGATGAGATCCAGGCAGAGCTCAGGCCTGACAAGGTGAGAGCGGCAATCCGCAATCGCGACACCGGTCCTGTGTTCGATTGGCTGATGGCCGCGGTCAGCTATCAAGGCATCTCGGACCAGGTCGCTTACGACTACATGGAAAAGCATGGCCGGGCGAGGTCGCGGCAGATCAAGCACGGCCTTGGTCGTGGTGTCAGTTGCCCCAAGCTGACGAGCTACTGGCATTTCCATGATTGCCGGTACGACAAGGCCAGCCGCACCTGTGCTGAGCCCGATCACATCAGCCGCTGTCCTTTGCCAAAGCACGATCTGCGGAATGGCCGCCTCAACCAGACCGCCTACTCTCTCTTCCTGTTTATTCGCGATGTGGCCGATGGCGATTTGGTCAGCTGGATCGACCG
>WNFT01008268.1_pt1 | contig 16073 bp, 13 predicted proteins | sample 5400191 | NCBI WGS metagenome assembly WNFT01 (sample SAMN13153359, study PRJNA577476) | soil metagenome | isolation source: 80 cm saprolite under Madrone tree | place: USA:California | collected 2016-06-14 | reverse complement strand
ATACAATCAATATTTGATGGAGACAAAATCCAAGTCCAGGGCCCCAAGTTCCATGGACTCTTGTTCAAACCGTATGATGATGATGGCCGTTTGGCTTGGAACTCCGTGTTGGCAGGCATCGCACTGCATTTGCTCCTGACCCGAGCCGTGCCACAAGTTTTCGAACACTATCCTCAACTCGAATCTGCGATTGGCCTTGATCTGGGAGATGCGATCGTCGCCAATATCGGAATCCGTGGCGACCGTGAATTGATCAGCGTGGGGAGCCCGGCGAATCACGCTGCGAAGATACTGGGCGGGTCGGATACGCTGACTGTCGCAAAGAAGCTTTACGATTGCCTATCGAGAGACCAGGGAGCACTTTTCTCCCAAGTGAGCGACGTTTATCGCGTAAGACCAGATTCGTTGCCGGAGGCAGAGGACTTGATCCGGGAGGAGGGGTTCGTTTGGTCCGTTGAGCAGTCCGCAAATCATATGGCCGACACGCTCGATCAGCATACTTTGGAAGATATCCTAATCGAGGAAGCGCGGGAAAGGATCGACCCGCTTACATTGGGACCGCGTCGGGCAAAAATCTGCGACGGCGCATCCATCTTTGTCGATGTCGACGGATATACGAAGCTGATAGATTCACTGGTTGCGACCGGGGACTCGCAGAAGATCACGCAGGCGGTGAAATGGCTCCACCTGTTCCGTTACGAACTGCGGCAAGTCACGGAATGCGATTTCGACGGAATCACTATTCAACATCAAGGAGATCGCTTACAGGCGCTGTTTCACATGCCGGGCGGATATGATACCCGCGTCACTCGAAAGGCGATAGATGCGTGCGTCAGCTACAACTCCTCGATCGAAGAGATTCTGAACAGCCAACACAATATCTTGGGACCAATGCACGTCGCAGTCGGCTGCGCTTTCGGGAAGACGCTGGTGAGTCGAACGGGAGTGCGTGGCGACCTTGATTTGACCTGCCTAGGAGGGGCGACGCAATCCGCAGAAACGATGCAGACCCAAGTGAAAGGCAACGAGATGGCAATCACCGCGGACATGTACGAAACGATTTCCGATGAGGCGATCAAGTGTATGTTTTCGTTCGATAGCGCGCGGGGCAGCTATGTTGGAAGCAACGTAACGTGGACTTCGATGGAAGACGGGGAACGGGGCAGGAAATACGAACTGTCTGCGAAAGCCGCGTACACAACCGCTGGCACAATCGCGGTTGGCAACGGTATTCCTTCGGGCGCGCGGGTGCTGAAGGCAACGCGACCGTGGTCCACATGAGGCGCATCCCACCTTGGTACAAACTGAGGCCCCAGAGGCTCACCCTAGAGAGAGAAATTCTGCGAGGTCTGCCCTATTTTGAATTGCGGAGCGATAGCTTTGATGAGAACGGTCATTTCCGACCGACCGGGACGGTTGTCTACTGCGGCGAGTACTCCGGGAGAATTGAGAGGTTCGATGTCGCATTGGAATACCTCGACCGATTTCCTCATGCCTTCCAACTTGTCTACGACGAACAGAAGAGATTTCTCATTTGCGAAGGTGGCCATTTGTTTTCCGATCATCAGTTGTGCCTGACTCTGCTCGAGAGAAACGAATTTTCTCTTGGAAGCGAGACGCTGACGGAGGAAGTGTTGGGCGCCACTTTGCTCTGGTTCGACAAGAGATTGATCTTCGAGCGGCGTGGAAGGAAAAAATGGCCGGGGCCGCAAGAAGTTCACGGCTTTAGAGCAAAAGTGAATTTTGCGTTGGAGCAGTCCGGTCTGCTCGGCAATGAAAAGGCAGTGGAGTGGGCGAATCGGCTCTACAACCAGGTGTGCGAAACTCATCGGTATATTGCGATCGATCCGTACTCTCCATGTCCGTGCGGAAGCGGTAAGAAGCACAGATTCTGCCACGGTGAAACAATCGCACGGTTGACACCAATCCTTCAACGGATCGCGCAAATTTCGTCGGGCTATTCACCTCAAGACCGGAATTGATAGTAATGCCAGTTCAAAGTCGAACGGATGATTCGCCTATGAAAATAGAAAGATTGGCTGGTGTGCTTCAGGGAGTGCAGGACCAAATTCGGTTCTGCGACACCAAGGCACAGGTGATCCTGGGACTAAATGGGATTCTTGCGGGGTTTCTGGCTACACGCGCGTCGGAACTGGCTTCCACGATTGCCGGTGAGTCACGGCACGTGATTGCGGTCGGGCTTTTTCTGTCGGTAGCTCTCTATCTCGTCTTTCTTGTGTCGTCCTTTGCGTTCGGAGTGAGAGTCGTTCTCCCGCGGTTAGATGTATCACAACCCGATTCGTGCGTCTTTTTCAGTCACATTGCGGCCCAACATAAGAACAACTATGAAAAGATCGCGAAGGAACTCCCTGGCTTATCGGATGAAGACCTCGCCGCAGACATGGCAAAGCAGATTCTCGCCAACTCTCACGTATGCGTTAGAAAGCATCAATCGCTTCGGAACTCTTGGGTCTTGACGACTTTGTCAGCGGCGTGTTGGGTTTCGACATGGTTGTTCCTGTTCGCATCTGCGTTTCATATTTCGCCCGGGCGTGTTTCGCCTTGATGTGAGCGAGATCAGGTCGCGATCAAGCGGTGTTACTGTGCCGCGGAGCGTTTTTCAACTACAGTTTGCATGAAGAGCGTACCGCAGACCTGTAGTCTGCGCCGCTCATCTTGAGCTGTTTACGATTGCGCAATTGGGCTGTACAAGGGCTTCGACAAGAAAACCGGCAATGGCTAGAATCCGTGTACGTGATGAAACCTGTAGCCATCGACCTCTTTTCAGGATGTGGTGGTCTCACTCTCGGCCTGAAGCGCGCCGGGTTTCGGGTCATCGGTGCGGTCGAGATCGACCCGCTCGCAATCGAAACATACAGAGCGAACCACAAACGGATCGTGACGTGGCCGCAGGACATTTGTACTTTACCGGTCGTACAAGTCATGCGGCGACTAAAGCTTCGCCCTGGCCAGCTGGACCTGCTCGCTGGCTGCCCCCCTTGCCAGGGCTTCTCCACGATGACGACACTCAACGGTCGGTTAGAGCGAGATGATCCGCGTAACGATCTCGTTTTTGAGTTTGTTCGTTTCGTTCGAGGGCTGCGTCCCAAGGCTGTGATGATGGAGAACGTCCCAGGCCTCGCCAAAGACAAACGAATCCGGCAAGTTGTTGCTGCAATGAGAGCTATGGGCTACCACTGCACTCGCGATGTACTCGATGCAGCCAATTACGGCGTGCCCCAGCGCCGCAGGAGATTCATTCTTGTCGCCGGCCGTGGCGGCGAAATTCCATTCGGTCAGCCAGCCCGTCGGAAGCGGTCAGTGCGAGAAGCGCTGGGAAAACTTGGAAAGCGCGCCAGACTCGATCCGCTTCATAACTTTCCGGAGCGACGCACCGAACGCGTCAAGCGAATCATCCGCCTTGTCCCGAGGAACGGCGGTAGCCGGTTGGATTTGGGTCCCAGAAGCCAACTCGAGTGCCACCGTAAGTGCGATGGCTTTAAGGATGTTTACGGGCGCATGGCTTGGGACGACGTTGCACCGACCATAACGGGCGGATGCTTCAATCCTTCGAAGGGACGATTCCTACACCCGGTTCGCCACCGCACAATAACTTTGCGCGAAGCGGCCCTCCTTCAAACATTCCCTCCAAGCTATTTCTTCTCACTTCGGCGTGGGAAATCTCACGCCGCCCAAATGATTGGGAATGCGTTGCCGCCTGAATTTATTAGCTGCATGTATCCCTTCGCCGAACAGCTGATTGCCTATCAGGCCCATGACCGCGGGAAGCGGATCGGCGGACTGGTCCTGGAAGTGAAGGGAGACTTCTGCCACAAAGTGCGGGACATATTGCAGCGCTACAGAAGGGAAGGCGATTACGTCGAAGTCAGCCTCGATTCTGAGTACCGCTACAACCCCCTGCACAATGACCTCGACGCGCATGCCTTGGCTTACAACATCGCATCCTTATTGAACAACCTCTTCGGCAAAGGCAAGGAACCCTTCTGGCAACAGGCTTACACGAACCTTGTGAAGTTCATCATCCTGCTCCACAAGGTGGCCTTCGACTACGTGACCCTCTTCGATGTCTACCACTGTGCGATTTCTCCCGAGCTTTTACAGCAGCGAATCGAGCAGGCGGAAGAGCTGCTTTTTGACAAGCATTTTGTCTTCATTCCCAAGGCCACTTACGAAGAGCATATCCAGGTGCTCATCGATTTCGATTTCCTTCCGGATGAAGCCAAAGATACGGACCAGTACCGGGCCCCAGCCACACTCGCGTTAGAACAGCATCTGAAGAAGCACGCGATTGAGTTCCGGGAGAAGACCGTCCCGGCACCTGAGAAATCTGAGCCGGACAATCGTGCTCAATTGGAAGCCGTCAAGCGTTGGTTCTATGACGACTGGCTGCGGATTGAGCCGAAGCTCAGGACTTCGATTGTCGAGGGAATTTCCGTGTTCCTCTCACTCTTCGACGACAACCCAAAAGTGAAGCGGGTTTTCTGCCCGCCGAAGGAGTGCTACGACAAGGAGGCCAACGCGGATGGCAAATACGGCAAGCCTCTGCCTTCGTTCTCCTGGCTGATTGAAACCGGCAGAGTCTGCGCGCTCAATTTCCCCATCGGTATGAACCCCGGCTTGGCGAAGGCCATCGGGGCAATGATGAAGCTCGACTTCGAGCGAGCGGTGTTGAACCGTGTGCCCCAGATCGAGGCCCATCCGTGGTGATATTTCCGCCAGGTATTCTTCATCTGTGACGAGTACCAGCATTTCGCAACTGTGGGGGAGAGCGAGCCGACTGGGGATGAAAAGTTCTTCGGCCTATCACGTCAGGCGAAGTGCATCCCGATCATCGCCACGCAGAGCATCAGCTCGCTGAAATCTTCATTGCCGGGTGAGACCTGGCGCACGCTTTTGCAGACCTTCCGCACGAAGATTTTTCTGGCCCTTTCGGATGACTTTTCCGCAAAGATTGCCAGCGAGCTTTGCGGTAGGGAAGACCAGCTCAAGATTGGCTATAACCTTTCCGAAACTGGCCACGACACCCACGTCAGTTTCCTGACGGGCAAAGCTCAATCCAACAGGGCCAATCTCACAACATCGAAGACCTACTACCAGCAGAGCGATTATCGGTTTGATATGAAGACATTCACGGAGCTGCGCAACGCGCAGTCGGTGACGGTTGCCTACGACGGGTTCAATCCGATGCCGCCGATGTTTTGCTACCTGAAGCCCTATTTCAACGACCCAAACAAGTCTTATTTCCGACAGGCAGCAGACGGGGAGTTGTGAACACGGAGAGGAATGGCGAGTGCCCGGAACGGATAGAAGCCAGCGTTTTTGCACAGGCCGGCGGATTTGATGCGTCACCCTATGCACCATGACTCTGCTAAACTTTCGCCCCATAGGGCGATTGAGTCATCGAGAGAAAGAGACTCGATGGCGAGACGCAGGTATCAGAAGGGACAGTTGTGGCTTGACGAGAAGACCTGGTATGGCCGATGGCGTGAAGACGTTATCGTCGGCGGGGTTCGGAAGCGTATCCGACGCCAAGAGGCGATTGGGTCGTTTCAGGACTATCCAACGAAACGGCTTGCTCAGCGTGCCTTGGATGACCAGGTCGCGCACGTCAACAAAGTCAGCTATAGGCCAAGGCCAACGGCCAAGTTCCGAGACTTTGCTCAGAACTGGAAAGAAAAAGTGTTGAGTCAATTCGGGGATTCCACGGCAATCAACTATCGGACTCACATTCGGAAGCACCTTGTTCCGTTTTTTGGTGAGTACCCGATGAAGGATCTCAATCCCGAGACGGTTCAGCAGTTCGTTTCTAGTTCTGCGGTGGGCGCGAAAACTACCCGGAATATTTGCATCACACTCCAGAGCATGTGGACCACGGCAAAAGCGTGGAGCTATGTCGCTCACAACCTCATGGAAGGCGTCGTACTCCCGGACGTAAAGCGAGTGCAGCGATTCTTCCTCTCTCAGCGGGAAATCCAACTCATTCTTGCCAAGGCTCGAGAGCCACACCGCACATGGTATGGACTTGCGGCGGAAACCGGCTTGCGGGCCGGCGAGGTGTGCGGGCTGACGGTGGATGACATAGACCTAGAACGCGGAATGCTTCAAGTGCGGCAGAGCGCATGGCGGGGAAAACTAGGCGATCCGAAAACAGAGGAGTCAATCCGGGTTGTCGAGCTTTCGCCTCAGGCTGGCAGGCACCTGAGGACGTTCTTGGAGTCTTGGCATCCGAATCAACGTCGGCTGCTCTTCGCCACTCGCAACGGAACGCCGTGGGATCAGAACACGTTGCTCAAACGAAAGTTCAGACCTTTGCTTCGGGCGCTCGGTATCCAGGTGCGACGCGGCAATGGCTTCCACGCGTTCCGTCATGCGAACGCAACTCTGATGAGCAGTTTCGGAGCATCGCAGAAATTGCGTCAGCAGAGGCTCGGTCACGCCGATGGTTCGCCAGTCACGGAGACGATCTACACGCACGTGATCAGCGAGGACGGAAAGCGAATTGCGGCGCAACTTGGCAACGCAGTTTGGGGAATTTTGGACGCTAGTTGGACGGAAAAGCGAAACGGCCCAGAGGGAGCATCCTCTAAGCCGTTTCGAATCAACTAGAAATGGTTGCGGGGGTCAGATTTGAACTGACGACCTTCGGGTTATGAGTCGGATTCGGGCACCCGCGCTAGGGTGCGACAGACCGCGATAGCACAGCGAAATCAGCATCTTAGGTGAACCTGTCAGTGTCCCGTAGTCGCGTAGCGCGGTGCATCGCGGTGACAAATTTGGTGACACTTTTCAGAGTTTGCTAAGGCGTCGGTCATTTATGTGCAACTGACCTAGGGCACGACTTGCAAGGGCTTCGGCCTCGGTACCGCTACTCGCAACGACGGGAATGACGCAGTGAGGCGCCGTACCACTTCGTCTCCGAGGATCGTGTGCGGCCCGAGAAGCAGCACTGAGTCGGTGACACGGTTGGTGCTCCCGAGGTTTACATCACCTCCGTCGTACATCAGCATAGATTTCGCAAATTCACTCCCGATATAGTAGTGACCGTCGAGTTCATGCTGCATTCCTGTCCATGAACACCTGACAAAAACAGCGGGACCTTTCGCAAACACGACGCTGGAGTAACTAAAGTGTGAGTCCACGACTAAGCTGAATCTGAAAAGGGGGCGCGGAGGTTCAGGGAAAGTCGGCTGATTGATACTAACAGGTTGCGATTTTTTGAAAATTGCAATCTGGTTTGGGCTGGCGACCTCCGGGTGTCAAAATGGCCGCCAATTCACCTGGGCATTCGTGTCTTTCGCCCGACCCACCCAGCGTGTAACCTGTGTCCACAGTGGAGACACCTTCCCGAGAAGGAACAGGAAAAATCAGACCTTTGAGTGTTCTCTTCCGCATAATAAAACTTCTGAGCCTTCGCAAACTAACCATCCTGATTTAATTCTCAAGGCCAGCCCTATGGTTAATACGCTCCAACTCTTTCTCCCTCCGAATTGCCGCGCGTCGCAACTCAATCCATCGCATTACTGCTACCTCAGCCGGAAACGAAAAAATATAAAAGAAGAAATTGACGTTAACGTATGCGAGAAAACCGTACACTAAAAGATGCCCGACGAGCCAAAGAGGCAAAAGGACTCGCAGTCCCCGGTCTCGAAACCAAGCTCGAAATCTCCAAACAACCAAAAGGCAAAATGCTCCATTAAGGGCTGCGTATAGCAGCAATTTCTTGGAAATGTGTAAACTGTCGCTAAGCAGGAAATACCCCACACCCAAAAAGGCTACAACAAGCGCCGTTCCCCACAGCAACAGCGTGTCACTTAGTGATCTCTTCTTTGCCGCAACTTCACTCATTCGCTGTTTCACCGGTTAAATAGGATCGCCCTTAGAGCGTCACCTTCAGAAATACACGTGCCAGACCTGTCGGGCCAAGCATCCTTGTTGCCTGCGTTGCTATGGGCAATTTTTTGGGCGCGGCAGTGGTCTGGTTAACCCGTGTCTGGCAAACTCAGCTTCGTGAGCTTGGATCTCCGCGCACAATTTCTTACTCATCGAGGAAATAACCTTTCTGTAATCGTAGATATTAGTCTCGCGCAGTTGATTCGAAGTTTTGTTCCACATCCTCAGCAATCCATTTACTATCCTCCCGCCGTCGTATAGGACCTCCTTGATTTGCGGCATAGTTACGCTCTTAGCTCTCTGCAACTTCTCGCGTTCAAAGGCAAGTTCCGGGGATATGTGAGCGAGGAACTTGTTTCTACGTCTGTTCAGCACTTCTATCGTAGGTTCCAGTTTCTGCTTTATGTGGGCATTGGCCTCTTTGATGTACGCCAGGACATCTTCCTCCGCTCCGAATTTGAACTTGCTGCTTCTCATCCGCGCCATATCCAGAAACTTGGTCATAGTGATCGCGTTGACGTGAGAATCGAACAGTTTGTTGGCATACATCTGGGCAGAGTACAGGTGTCCGTAGAAGGTGTAAGTGAAGAAGACCGGAGCATAGTTGCCGATGAACAGGTCCATATCCGCTAACCCTTCGGCAATGCCTAGATGCACCCCGCCATGGAAGGATTCGTCCGTTAGGGCATCCGCCGCTTTCACGAAATCAGCGGTCGCCAATCGGTATCTCTTCATCGAAGCATTCCCCCACGGGGCATTTACCCTGCTCAGAAGCTATGAGCCTACGCCAATGCTGGGGTTAGGTGGAATCCGTTGAGCGCAAATTTAGCCTCTCTCGCGCTACCCCTAACTCAGCAAATGGAAGGGTCAGATCCTAGTTGCCTCACGAGGTCGAAGCCTTACTCTATGGGCGCAATAAAGCGCTTATTTGCCTCTAGTCCCCACTGAACCTGCCACGCTCTGCCATCTTCCTGGTCGAGCAAAACAAACGTGAAGATGTTCAACGTGGGATGGAGCGTAAAACGACCTGCCTTCCCACCTACCGCCAACACCTTTAGGGAGAGGGGCGTGATAAATCTGTGCTCTTCATCACCACATTGAACTTGCCAGATTTGGCCCGTCCGCGTGTCCAACTTAAGAAGTACGTGTATGTTCTGCGTCCTAAATATGCGGTACGGAGTTCAAGGTCGCACCGCTAATTAGAATGTGGCCCTGAAACCAAATTAGGACAGTACCGGAAACCGAGGCGGCTTTTGCAGTGACAAATTCAGTGACATAGCCTCTCAGCAACAAAAAAGGGCTTCTGGTGGAGATCCAGAAGCCCTTGCTATTTAGCAGCTTAAATGGTTGCGGGGGTCAGATTTGAACTGACGACCTTCGGGTTATGAGCCCGACGAGCTACCAGGCTGCTCCACCCCGCACACCCACTATATCGGACGCGCACGCTTCCGTCAAACCGAGGCAAGTCATTGGCATGTTTTTGTGACTCAGAGAGGGCAGCTACCACTCGTTGTAAGGCGTTTGATCGAAAGGGGAAACCCGGCCCGAATTGGAATGAACGTCAACCATGCCTGTACTGGTTTGTTGTGTCATCGGATCCGCCGGTACTGAACGCAGGTAACCGGCCTGCACAAGGTCATCGATGGATTGTGGCGCCGCCTGCTTGTCGAGCGTGTAATTGTCGATCGATGTTCGAATCGTCTGTAGATTGTTTTTCAGTACCGCTTCGTTTGCCTTCTGCACTGATTTGTCATAACGCCCCACCGCGATGCCAATCAGGATGAGGATGATCGTAATGACGATCATCAGCTCAATGAGCGTAAAACCCACTCTCGGAAGTCCGCCTTGGCCTTTCCGTAGCGATGACTTACTAGTCTGAATTTGCGACCTCATTTTCAATTCAATTTCCCATTCAAACTACCAATCTGAATACTTTGTTCCATCCAGCGCAGTCCCCGTCGACTTCGAATATACGTCGAACACGTTCTTGCCCCCCCAGCTCGTGGAATCCGGGTCGTCCTGAACCGCGCGCAGGCCCCAGTCGGCGCGCCCGGTCATCGGGTCTATAGGAATCTTCCGCAGAAAACGAATTTTTCGGTCGTTGCTTGCACCAAGCTGCACTCCCTTCACCAATGTCTCCAGGTCTGGTGGATAGCCTTCGCTGCCAATCTCCACGCGGATCTGGTTCCGGTCGGCCGCGTCTTTGTACCGGTCGATCGCATCTTTCATCTCTCGCAGATCGCGGCGAAGTTCCGCCTCTTTCTGTCGAACAATGGTGTATTTCGCGATGGGCAGCGCTGCGGAAGACAGAACCATCAGAATCGCGCAGGCGATGATCAGCTCCAGCAGCGTCATCCCGGTCTCGGACGAATGCGTCCTCCGCTGGATTCCTCTATCTATTCGCCAGTGATATAAGATGCTTCGCAATATCGCAGGCCCCATTCGATTACGGCTGGACTTGAACCGTCGCCTCGCTAGTGATCAGTGGTATCGAATTCTGCCGCGAGTCTTTCGCGTTCACCTGCACGATCGACAGATTCGACGAGCCCGCCGCCAGCCCCTTGATAACGATTCCGATCAGCGTTCCGCTCCCGCTCACTCCCTGAGTATTCGGTCCGCGCGTCGCGGAAATAATCGACTGTCCCTTATCCTTGAAAGGCTGATGAACGATGGCAATTTCCTGTGTTCCCCCGGAGAGGAATCCGCCGTGCCGCACTTCTTCGACACTGATTACCGCAGGGTTGTATTGCAACAGAAGTGGAATGGAGAAGAGGTCTGTCACGTTCTCGACCACCACGCCGATTGTTGCCGTCTGCCCCGCCTTCAACGACAAGCTCTGGGGCTCAAAGCGTATTTTTGCCGCGGCAGCTGCGGGTGCGGCTGTCCCCTGTGCCGTCCCGCTTGGCGCGGGTGCTGCAGCTCCCGGTCCTGCGTTTTGATTCGTCTGAGGCTCGGAGGGCTTTGGCTGTGCTGGTTGCTGCGCAGGTGCATGGAGCTCGCTCTCGCGCTTTACCTGTACGTTTGCCTCGGAGCCCGAATACAATGGCCGCAGATTTGCTTTCGTCCATTCCGGAATTCGCACGATCCGCGGCGTCAGGACAATCAGCACTTCATCTTCTTGGTGATCCGTCTTGTCGTGCGAGAAGAGGTATCTCAGCAAGGGGAGCTTCGCAAAGCCCGGCCACCCTTCCAGAGTCTTGCTGTCGGTCCGCTGGATCAGGCCCGCAAGAATGCTGACCTCGCCTTCCTTCAACCGGATGTCATGCTCGATGACGCGCTGGCTGATCACCGGCTGCGTAATCCCGCCGATGCTCACGTCATTCGTATGCGCAGACACTTCCACTTTCAATTTCAAGCTGACGTCGCGATTTGGATGTACACGAGGCGTAAGGTCAATATTCACGCCGACATCCAGGTAGGTGAACTGTGTATTTACCAGCGGGCTTATTCCGCCCGCGGTTCCGGCGGCGAGCCCGAGGCCGGACGAAAAACTGCCGGTCGCGACCGGTATGCGATCGCCAATCTTCAGTTTTGCAGTTTGACCGTCAACTGAACGCACTTCCGGGTTCTGGAGAATCTTTGTGCCTGTGTCGCTCAGGAGGAAGTTTGCCGTCGCAGTCGGCAGTGTGAAGACAACATTATTTCCGTTCAAGTGGCGTAGCTGATTTAGAGTCGTGCCGCTGTTGGTCGAAGGAGTACTGCCTGACGTAGTTGTATTCGGGTTGATCGCCACACTGGCGCTTTGCCCGGGGAGTATCCCCAGGTCCCTCAGCCGGTCCGTGCGTGCCTCCAGTACTTCAACCTGCACCACGACCTCAGGCTTGGCTTTGTCGATATCGCGGATCATCTTTTCCGCCAGCAGCAGTTTGTCCGGCGTGTCGCGGACGATGATCGCGTTCTGCGAGTTGAGTTGCGTAATTCGTTTCAGATCCAGCAATTGCCGCAGCCCGGTTACGATTTCGGTCAGCTCCTGCGGTTGAACCGTATTTGAAACGTATAAGGTCTTGACCACCTGTTCTTCGTAGTCCCGGCGCTTTTGCGGCTGGTCGGGAACCACAAAAATGGTGTTTTCCGTGACCGGCTTGACGAAAGCCTTGCTCTCCAGTTGCGCGATTTCCAGCGCCTGCTCCAGCGTCACATTATTCAATTCCACGGTAATCCGCCGCGCAGGGAAGTCCGGGTCGTAAATCACCGTCAGTCCCGCAAGTTTTCCGATCGTGTCGAATACCTTCTTCGCGTCCTCGGACATCTTCAAGTTGATAGGAGCCCGCGAGAGAGGCTTGATTTCCGGCGGAAGGGCCGCCAACGGCTGGTCGTTTGGATCGGACGGCGGTTCCGCCGCCGCGTCGGCTGCTCGATTCTTCTCCGCGATCATTTCGACCGTCTTGCGAAGCTCCTGGTCGGCTACTGGGCTTGCAGGATCGATCGTCTGCGCCCTCTGGAATTCGCCTGCTGCCCCCTGCAAGTCGCCGCGATTCCGCATCTCAACGCCGCGTTTAACATGCATTTCGCTCGCTTCGAAGCGTACACGGTTTAGTTTAATCTTGAAGCTTGCGTTGAAGGGGTCAGCTTTGGCGGCTTTTTGGTAATAGGTATATGCCGCGTCGTAGTCCTGGAGCGCCTCCGCCTTTTTACCTTGGTCGTAATCGGGTTTGCCCTTCGGACAGCCGGATGCCACCAGTCCGAAACCAATGCACAGGAATAGGCTTCCCCAACGGTTCATACACTCTCCGAGGCCTCGACACGAAGCCAATGCCTGCAGTCTAACATTCGATTTAGAGGCCCGGCAAGGACGCTTAGGTTGGCCGGTCGTGCATCCAATAACCCTGCTTTTTGTCGAGAGTGACAAGTTTTGACGCAGCAGTTAAGATGGAGCGTTGTGGCCAAGCCTCCAAAAAAGACAGAGAAATCTGCTAAGTCCGGCGAGCAAATCGTCGCTCAGAATCGCGCGGCCTCCTATAACTACCATATTCTTGAGAAACATGAGGCCGGCCTCGTGCTTCACGGTACCGAGGTCAAGGCTCTGCGGGAAGGCAAGGCCAACATCCGCGATGCCTACGTGGATTTCAGGCCCGGAAGCGCGTGGCTCGTTAACGCGCACATTGCACAGTATTTACCGGGCGGCCCCTGGAACCACGAGCCTTTGGGTTCGCGCAAGCTCCTGCTTCACAAAAGAGAGATTGACAAGCTCTCCGGCCGTACCGAGTCCAAGGGTTTGACCGTCATTCCCCTCAAGATTTACTTTCGTAACGGCATTGCCAAGGTCGAAATCGCCCTGGCGCAGGGCAAGAAGTCCTGGGACCGCCGCCAGGACGAACGCACCAAGGAAGCTCGAAGGGAAGTCGAACAATCCATGTATCGCAATCGGAGGCGATAACGCACCATGCAGATCACGCTTGTAACCCAGCCGTTTGCTGCACTCGAAGCCGATGCCCTGGTCTCTTACGTATTTGAGGAATCGGACCCAGTTCAAGGTCGCGTCGCCGAAATCGATAAGGCCGCCGCGGGCCTGCTGCGTAAGCTCGCAAAAAGCGGGGAGTTGACCGGCAAAATGCTGGAGTTCACCATGGTCCACGCCCCCGCGGGCCTCAAGGCCGCGCGCTTGCTCCTGGTTGGAGCAGGGAAGCGCGAGCAATGGAATAACGCCACGCTTCGCAAGATCGCTGGCTCCGCTCTTCGCTACCTTAAGGCTCGTTCCGTCAAAAATTTCGCTCTCTTCGTTCGGGAAGGCCACGCCACTGAAGAAACCGCCCAAGCCATCGCTGAGGGCGCCCTGGCAGCCAATTTTGAAACGGACAAATACAAAACCGATAAGAAAAACGACAAAAACATCGATTCAGTCCAGATTGCCGGCTACTCGGACTTGGAACGCGCCGCTGGCGACAAAGGTCTTTCAAAGGGTCGCATTATCGCTGACGCGCAAAACTTCGCGCGCGACCTCATCAACGAGCCCGCCAACAAGCTCACCCCGCGCATCATGGCTGAGAAGGCCGAAGCCATGGCCAGGGAAGCCGGCCTCGCCGTTGAAGTTCTCGACGAAAAGAGAATCGCCGATCTCAGAATGGGCGCGCTTCTCAGTGTCGCTCAGGGTAGTCCCGAGCCGCCCCGCGTCATGGTTGTCACGTATACTCCCGCCAACTTGAAACCCGGCGCGCCGGTGATTGGTCTCGTCGGCAAAGCCGTCACCTTCGACACCGGCGGCATCTCCATCAAGCCCGCCGACGGCATGGAAAAAATGAAGTACGACATGGCTGGAGGCGCGACCATGCTCGGCGTGATGCGCGCCCTCGCCGCGCTGAAGCCCAGCGTCAAAGTGATCTGCGTCGTGCCTTCCACGGAAAACATGCCCGGCGGCAAAGCCCAAAAGCCCGGCGATATCCAAACCGCCATGTCGGGCAAGACCATTGAAGTCCTCAACACCGACGCCGAAGGCCGCCTCATCCTCGCCGACGGCATCCATTACGCCAAGCAGCTTGGCGCCACGCATCTCGTCGACGCCGCCACGCTCACCGGCGCCATCGTCGTTGCCCTCGCCAATATCAACGTCGGTGTCTTTGGCTCCGATCAGGCCTTCACCGACAAGCTCCTCGCCAGCTCGAAAGCCGCCGGCGAAAAAATGTGGCAGATGCCCATCGACGACGACTATCGCGATTTCATCAAGGGAACGGTGGCCGACATCCAGAACATCAGCAGCGGCAAAGGCGGCGGCGCCATCACCGGCGCCATGTTCATCAAGGAATTCACCGGCGACACGCCCTGGATTCACCTGGACATCGCCGGCACCGCCTGGAACGACGACGCCAAGCCCTGGCTAGCCAAAGGCCCCACTGGCGTAGCTCTTCGCACTCTCGTCCACCTCATCATGTCCTATTAAGAGTAGAATCGCTTTCTTCTTTGAACCCGCGAGAAATAGGAGAGGCCATGCGCAAACTAGCAGTCGCCATACTCTTGGTTTGCTTGATCGCTATAACACTGCCGGCCTCTGTCGCAGCGCAAACCGCTCCAACCTTTGTGGGTGTGAGAACCTTCCTGAGCGCGCCTTACGAGCCGGACCTCGACAAGTTGCACGCTGATTTCGCCGTGCTTGGCGTGCCATTTGACGAAGGCACCTGGGGGCAGCCCGGAGAACGCTACGGCCCGCGCGACTTGCGCGAAAACTCCCAGGAATATGCCCACGATCTGACCGACGGCTTCTATTACATCGACGGCGACCGCGTCGTCCTCAAGGGCAAGCGCTGGGTCGATGTGGGCGATGTGATTGTCTATCCCACGGTTCCCGCGGAGACCGGCGAGAAAATCACCTTCGCCGTGAAGAAAATTCTCGCGAAGAAAACCTTTCCGATTATCTTGGGCGGAGATCACAGCATCACGTTCCCTGTGATCCGCGCCTTCGATGTCCCCCTGACGGTCGTGCACATTGATGCGCACTTGGATACTTGGAATGGCGCCAAGGGCAATCTCGATCACGCCTCCTGGGTTCTCCGCGTGGCCAAGCTGCCCTCGGTGAAGAGAATTGTGCAACTCGGCATGCGCGGCATCGCCAATGACCAGGAAGCAGCCGCCAATGCCAAAGCGCTCGGCACCAAAGTTGTTACCAGCGAAGAAATTCATCGCCGCGGCGTTTCTGCGGCCATCGACGCGATTCCCCGCAGCGAGAATATCTATGTCACGTTCGATGTCGATTCCATGGATCCCACGCTCGCGCCCGGCACGGGAACCTACGAGCCCGGGGGCCTCAACTTTGCGGAGATCGACGAACTGATGAAGCAAATCCCCACCAAGGGGAAGCTCGTCGGCCTCGACATTGTCGAGGTTAATCCCTATCGCGATCCCAGCGGCCGCACCGCCCAGACCGCCATTCGCCTGATGGTTGATTTACTCGCTGCCGCTTTCTGAAAATGCCGCTGTGGGTTCGCGCTGGGCATGCCGTGAGGGGAGTTCACATTTTTTCTGGTGCGCTGATTCCCAGCAGCGACAGTGCCCGCACCAGTTGCGCCTCCACCAATTCCGTCAGCCGCAGCAGAAACGCCCGCTTCTGTTCATCCGCTTCCGACAAAATGTGATACTTGTGGTAAAAATTGTTAAACGCCTGCGCCAATTGAAACGCGTATTTCGCCACGAACGCCGGCTCCTGCGTAGCGATCGCCGCATCCACCGCGTAA
>WNFT01002400.1_pt1 | contig 16073 bp, 6 predicted proteins | sample 5400191 | NCBI WGS metagenome assembly WNFT01 (sample SAMN13153359, study PRJNA577476) | soil metagenome | isolation source: 80 cm saprolite under Madrone tree | place: USA:California | collected 2016-06-14 | reverse complement strand
CTACTGCCGTAGCCGCTCTTACCGATCGTTTTGAAATTGCCGGCGGCGCGTTTCATTCGCGCCTAATCATAGGTACCGGGAAGTATCGCACTTATGAAGAAATGAAAGCCGCGCACCAAGCGTCAGGCGCGGAGATGGTTACTGTCGCCGTGCGGCGCGTGCCTATGGATCGCAGCAGCGAGTCTTTTCTGGATCATCTCGATCCTTCTTTACGAATTCTGCCGAACACGGCCGGCTGCTACACGGCCGAAGAAGCCATTCGCACGGCGCGGCTCGCGCGTGAAGCCTTGAATACCGAATGGATTAAGCTGGAAGTAATCGGCGATCAAGCGACGCTCTTTCCCGACAACGAACAGACTCTGGAAGCCGCGCGCACGCTGGTGAAAGAAGGCTTCGTCGTGCTCCCTTACTTCACCGATGACTTAATTGTCGCGAAGAAACTTCTCGATGCCGGCTGTTCCGCAGTCATGCCTCTGGCCGCGCCCATCGGTTCAGGGCTCGGCGTGCAAAACCCCACGAACCTGCGCATCATGCGCGAACAACTACCTAAGGCCACGATTATCGTCGACGCCGGAGTTGGCACTGCCAGCGATGCCACCATCGCGATGGAACTCGGCGCTGACGCAGTGTTGATGAATACCGCAATCGCCGAAGCGCAAGATTCGGCGAAGATGGCAACGGCGATGAAGCTGGCGATTGAGGCGGGACGTTTGGCTTATCTATCAGGGCGGATGACTAAGCGACTTTACGCCAGCGCTTCGAGTCCGGTGGCCGGAGTTGTTCGCTGAAGAGGAACTACTTCGGCGTCAACGAGTAAGAGCATTGCTCGAGCGATTCGAGTCATCTGAGCAGCATGAGTATTCCGCAATCCATTGGAAACCACAAACCTAACACGACCGCCCTGCGATATCGACCCTGCCTAAAGTTCCATAACGCCAAAAGAAACACTATTGATATGATCATGAGGCAAAGGAAGGTTGTTGCCCACTTGGTCTGAATTGTTACGACCAACAGCAGAAGAAGAGCTGAACTCACAAAAAATGACAGAAATGCGATCAAGGCTGTTTTCTTCGTTCCGATGCGCATGGGCAGCGTTTCAATGCCGGAAACAGCATCGCCGTTCATATCTCTTATATCCATAAGCCACTCACGCCCGATTAGAAAAATCAGGCTGGCGGTGGGAATGAGTAAGTACACGGGAGGGTATTTGAGAAATAAGATCACGTAGAGAATCGGAAGCGTCGAAACCAGCGAAGTTACAACGTTCTTAGAGAGCGTGAAGTGCTTGACGAGATAGTTGTAAAAACAGACACCAAGAATAGAAAAGTAGTAGAGAGCTAGTTGTAGCTTATTTCCGTTGCTCAAACTTGCTGTTGCGAACGCACCGACCATCAGAATAACTGCAGTAGCGATCACCGCATGTCTACTCAGCTTGCCGCTTGGGATCGCGCGATAAGGTTTGTTAACGACGTCCTTTTCAACGTCGTAGTAATCATTTAAAGCAAACCCCCCAGCCGCTGCAAGAAAGAAGGGAAGAGCCGAGAGAAATGCTTTGGTAAACGATAGTCCCTCATGAAGTGATGGGAGGATTATGACGAGAGCTATTACCGTTGACGTAGCAATCCGAATAACTAGTAAAAAGCCTGCGATGGTTCGCATCGCTCGTTTGATCTTCCACATCCTACGTCTCCGATTAATCTCGTTTGCCAATTCGACTATGAGGCAGAACAGGATACACAGAACATATACATAGAACGCAAGATCGGCTCGATAATGCTTGGCTAACTGAACCTCAGGGGACTTCGAAAGCGAAACTGTAACGAATAACGGTATTACGCACAAGAGTGACAATAGCCGCGTAAAGTTAATCCTGTTACGAAAGAATCGGAGGAGGAATGTGCGCACTGGACTCCAGTTCTGCTTGCTGATATCGATAACGAGACCCGGAATTGTGGATCCTGTTAGAAGCGCGAATACGAAGAGAGTATCCCAACCGACAAAGCCTGTTAGAAACCGCACGGGCTCGGGATTGTTCTTAGGGGTCGCGAGCACGAGAATCCCTAAAAACGCCAATCCAAACCCTGACTTAACAACCCACCACCACCACCGTTTCAAATATTTAGTGCGTCCCAAGAAAAACCACCAGAGAAAGGCTACCAAGGCGTGGATAGCGAAAACAATTAGAAAGATATTTCCGTAATCGCTGAATACAAAATATAGAGGGAACACCAAAACCGTAATGGTGAGAGCCGCAAGAGTAGCAAGCGCATACTCGGATGATTTTCGCAGATGAAGGGCGTTAGGTGAACGTTTGTTGTCGCCGACAATTTGTTTATCAAGTACAATGTTGTCCGCGCTCGCTGACTCACCAATTTCTGAAACCAACCCCAGCCTCCGGGCTTTCAATTTGGCTTCGATGCTTGCAACGTAAGTGGTGATTTTCCATGCCTCAAAAACCGCAAGATAGGCAGAAGCAGCGATACAAAAAAACATAACCGCGAGGTATCTAGTAAACGGATTCAGTGATGCGAAGCGACCGAATAGGTTTAGGACAAGAACGACGGTGATAATAAGGATGGATGTCAACATTACCCAAAGGAATAAATTTCGCCCTAGTCCAAATAGCGAGATCACGATGAAAACGACTATTACGCCGATGGGAAGGAGTGGAACGTAAGAGTTAGCCAGAACGGCAAACGATAAGCCACAGTACAGCCCAATTCCGATTGATAGCACTACTGGCCATACGAGCTGATGTCTGATCAGCGGAAGCGTTCCGCTATTTTGATATCGAAGCAGAAAGATTCCATAAGAGACCAGTAGCGAGACATAGAATCCCAAAGACAAGAGCAATTGACGCGGAGCCGCGACACTTCTTGAGGCGAAAAGGAGTGCTATAACGATCCAAGCGATTAGGAGAATCAGAAAGAAGAGCACGGCGTTCTTCTCCAGGATATGTTGAATCTCCAGGCGGTGCTCCTCTTCTGCCCTGTCTAGATCGAAACGGTTTGCATAACATATGAAGAAAAACCAAGCAGCCGCGACCGGAATAGATAGAAGCCAAAGATCTGACTTTGTCACCTGCTCTGCTTGCATCAGGTAGCCCGCGAAAATCGCGGCTGCAGAGGTGGAGGCGTATTTTAATCCTCGGTAGATGTAGATCAAGGCGGTACCACGGACGATTCCTGCAGCAACAGTGGCCACGTATTTGAGTCCGCGATAGACATAATTCAGCCCGCGAAAAAGGTTTTGTAGTCTGCTATAAACATAAGTCCGTAAGCTCATAATTGGGCGCACCAATGGCGACTTTTGTTAATGGGCTAAGTAGCCGCGTAAGCGTTGAGAAATCTGCATTTATCGGAATTTCGGCCAGCGCATTTTACAACTTTGGAAAGAAAAAACAAGGGTTTGACGAACGGCGGAAGACTCAGAACCGTGAGGCCGACTTAGACGAACAAATGCCCTGCTTCGAAATTCAGACTTAGAATTATTTGGGATCCGCTGGTCAAGTTAATGAGCGTTCGGCGCTTGAGTAGTACCTGACTCACCCCCTTCATGGCCATCACCCTTCCGACACTCTCCGCTTGTTTCCACATCTAGAATTTGAGTCCATCGTTTTCCTAACTTGAGCGTTCGCAAAGAAAACAGGACAGCGCAATTAACCACGAAGAATGCACCAAATGAAAACCAGTTTCGTGAACTCTTCAAGTGGTCCAGTCCCGCCTGGGTACTCCACTGATAATGCCAATATAAGAGAATGATTGTGTATGAAACAACAAACGGAAGGGACTTGACCAGAAGAGAGTATGCCAATCTAATAGGATCGTAACCGCGCCAGATCACGAAGTTAATTCTGCGATATCGCTCCCACTGATTGAAGTCCTTCGACAGATCGCGAATTCTTCGACCTATCACTTCGTATTGATACAACGCGATCTGTTGGATCTGGTAACCTTTGAACGCCATCGAAAAGGCGTACAACGCATTTAAGACGGCGATGCTCAGAATCAAATAAGCATTGTCTGACCTCGCATATAGGTCTGCTAAGCTGCCGCCATTTTGCCCGCTGTTATTGATTACCCAGCCAATCACCAGGAGTAGAGCGGTCACGTAGAGAGTGGTCCACCGGTTGTTTTCATTGTGCAGACTCAGTAGTTCTTGCCAACGTGCTTTGAAGTCTTCCACGAGTACATTGATCTCGATCTGCTCCCGCTCCAAGGCGATCTTCTCCGTTTCAATCTTCAACCTTTCAATTTCCCAAGGGAATGGTGCCTCAAGAAAAGGCTGTTCTTTTCGTTGGCCGCCCGGTGACCGACGCTTGTTTCGACCTTCCATTTGTTGGAACCTCGTCAGACGGACATGTAAACATTCTCTAATACCGGATCGCCGTACAATGATCAAGCACGACTTCCGATATCAAGTGAATCAGCCGCGCAGTGGTGACCTTATTTCTGAAAAGCTAGAGCTTGAGAAAAGATAACGACCCGCAGATAATTCCCATCTCCGCAGCTCGAAACATTTAGCGGTCAGGACGGCAATGTCCCATTGCCGAAGTGGTGTGCGGCGAAGATGGCGACGGCGATGAAGCTGGCGATTGAAGCAGGAAGACTAGCTTAGGTTTCGGGTCGAATGACGAAGCGGCTTTATGCCAGCGCTTCGAGCCCGTTGAGCGGTGTAGTGCGATAGTACGGACCAACCTATGGTCCGAACCGCTGGCGATATTCGCTTGAGACAATGAATGCCTTCACCATCTCGGCGGCTTGATAGTTGCCGCCGAATTGATTCAGCTTTCCAAGCCAAAAGTTATAGCCGATAAAATCTGAATCCGGCGTGTCGTTTGGATTGCGGCGCAGGTAACCGAAGTACTGCATCAGCACGAATGCACGATTGAATTCCTGCTGCGTGAGCATCGGGTCTTCGGCCACGTCGCGCAAGGCGCGAGCACGCGCTGCCGGGTCGGAGGGAGTGGTTGAGTTGAACTCACTAATTGCCTTCGGACGATTGGGTGCGGATGTTGGTATCAAGCCGGCGTTCGTGTAAAGCGCATCGACAAACTGCTGCACGGTCATCGACGAGGGGTAGGCTGAGGTGAATCGCGAGCGCTGGACGAAACTCGTCATGAAGTTCTGCTTGTTAGTCTCCAATGCCTGCTCCCAACCGGTCTGGCCGACGACGACTCCCTCGCCAATCGGCTGCGTATCCGGCAGAAATTCGTTGAATCTGATTGGCACTGGAGCGCCGGGAAGATTGCCGTATGCGGCTTTGTAGGTTCGGTAAACCAGATAGCCTGTTTGTTGGAATTCAATCGAGAGAAAGAACGCCGCAGACGTATCAAGTTGCTTGCTCACACGACAAATCGCGCCTTTGTCGCCTGACGGGCACGATGAGTCAATATTAGCAGTCCAGAAATCCCAACCAGACTGATCGGGCTCGCGATTGAGAAAATCATAGTACTGCTGTCTTACGAAATACGCTGAATTATCGATTGGGTTATTATTCTGGTAGACAAAGATTATTGTCGCGTCCTTTAGTCGGCCGATAAAGGTTGCATTTCCCGCATTGTTGAAGAGATCGACGTTGAAGGTATATCCGTAGGAATAAGAAAACTCAATCGTCTTTAAAGTTTCGCCTGGAACGAAACTCACTGTACCGCTGGGCAGGCCGGCCGTTATGGTTCCAGAGCGCACTTGATAATCGCATGATACGGCTTGGTCGAGGTTACCGTCGCGCGCTATGACGATTTGGACCGTCGGAGGATTCGGGTAAGTCGCCAGAAATACTCCGGTCCTGAACCCCAAGACGCTGGGTGGTGACGCAGTCGAAGGTGCATTAAGCGGTTGCCAGTCTACCTCACCATCAATTTGAAAGCTTTTGGGCGGGCGATTCGAGATCTCGTGTTCGTCGCTGCCATCTGCACTCATCACAAAGATCGCATACTTTGGTCCCGGTGAATGCCGCATAAAAACAATCTTGGTTCCATCCGGTGACCATCTTGGCGACCAGTGGTCTATCGGAGAATATGTTAGCTGCTTGAACTCAGATCCATCGGGACTGATGGTGAAGAGCTGAGTGCACGTTTGTGTGCCGCAAGACTGACCGCTGCGGGCGAACAATACCTTTGAGCCGTCGGGAGACCACGCAGCATCTCCCGTGATATTAGCGATCGCGGCTACTTCGCGCCGACTACTGCCATCGGAATTCATCACATAGATTCCCGCTGGTGCGCTATAGAAAAGAATCTGATTACCACCTGGTGACCATTCTGGAGCGACACTGGCGCCATTAAACGTCAGCCGCGTCAAAGCGCTGCCATCGGTCTTTACTGTAAAGATGTCCGAGTATGGCTCCTCAGAAGTGTCTGAGAAAATTACTTTAGCAAAGGCGAACGCGAGTCTTCCGCCGTCCGGCGACCACTCGACACGGCTGATCTCAGCATCCGTATGGCCGCTTAAGGCGGGAAGTTGATCGAGGATCAGCCGTTGCACGTTATTGCCTTGATAGTCCATCACGTAAATCGTATAAGCTTCGGTGGCGGGAGCATTGAGATCGAGATTCCGATTGCTCCTTAGGGCGATTTTAGTCCCGTCTGGAGACCATTTGCAGAAATCATCATCGACCGGCACATAACTTGGCAAGGTTGGACCTCGCTCGCTCTCAAATGTTAATTGTGTCTGGTTACTGCCGTCCGGATTCATAGTCCAAAGCTTCAACCCACCGTCGTTCTGACGGTCGCTGCTGAAAACGAGTTTGCCGTTGTATTTCCCTCGGGCTCCAGTTATCGCCGAGGTGGATTGCTCAATGGATTTGGTCAACTTGCCGTCGAAGACCTTCGCGTGTTGGGCGCGGAGGTTAGATGTTGACAATACTGCCAACCAGACAAACGAGAGCAGACATACGGTTCCCCTGCGCCTCAACTCTCTCTTTCGCATCTCCACCTCCTTGACTCTCCTCCGTCTGAACGAATCATTTTGGCTTGCGCCAAACCTTGAGTTGTACTCAGGACGGCAGTCAATGAACCGCCGCCCTGAGTTACCTTTTTTGACAAAGCGCCTTACGCCCTTGTCTCCTATGGCTGTCCTAACCTCTCGCGATATTCAGTGGACGTAATAAACGCCGCGATTAGGTGACGAACGCCTTCGGCGTTCGAGGGATCGCCATAGTTGTGCTGTGAGCTGGTCATGTCGCTCACCCAATACTGCACACCAGAGTCGCTACTGGTCACGGTTCTACGTAGATATCGCTTGTAGCACTCGATTATGAACCTTGTGTTGGCGGTGTCTGATGTCGTCGTATTTGTTGCAAGTCCGTAACTGGTCGTAAACCATGAGGCATACTGGTCCACCCAGAAAGCTAGAGAGACGTCGATTCGTTTTCCGTCCGTGCACGAATCATTGTCGTTAAACCCGGTGCTGCACGTACTAGTAATTTGACTCGTCCAGTAATCCAAGCCGCTTTCATTAGGCTCCGGTTGACTGTCCTCAAAATCACCGTAGTGTTGCCAGACGAAGAACCGCTGGTTATCGATTGGATTGAAATTGGTTGTGGTCGGAATTGATCCCATGTAAAGCAATCGATTAGGCGAGCCTGTGCCAATGCTGCTGAGCGCACTTAAGGTGGCATTGCTCTTGATGAACTGGGTCACCCTGTCGGGGCAGGTGGAGACTTTCGCGTACGTTGACCCGGACGCGTTCGGATCTGGTACGTGGCCGCTATATAGCGAAAAGCAGTCAGAACCTGAAGCTCCGGTGCGGCCTTGCAGGTACAAAGCCACGGCTCCAGCAACATGAGGCGATGCCATCGACGTGCCAGACTCAACTAGATGGTCCGTATTGCTTCCGTTCCAGGCAGACGGAATGTGTACGCCCGGCGCAAACACATCCAGAATACTGCCGTAATTGGAGAAACTGCCCGCGACGTCAGAGAGATTTGTAGCGCCTACCGTTAAGGCAGCAACAACATCCGCTGGAGTCATAGTACTCGCATCGACGGCGACATTGTCGTTCCGCGTGCCGTTACCGGCAACAACTGAATACGTCACCCCAGCAGCGATGGAGTTTTGGACTGCAGTGTCGATCACATTGCCGCACCCTGGATAATTTGGGCCGTCATCAGCAATCTTGCAGTACAAACTTATATTGACGACGGCGGGAGTGGAAACGTGATCGTTATGATAACCGGTTACCCAGTTCGCTGCCGCAACCACAGTTGACGCAGGATCGCTGGTTCTAATGGAACGAGTGTTGACGGATTTGGCCACGCCATACGTCGTGCCGCCGGCAATGGCAGCTACATGCGTGCCATGGCCGCTGCCGCCGGAAAGAGTATCGTTGACGCATTCACCAGCGCTGCCGGTAGTTGAACCGCTACAATCGATAGACGTCTCAGTGCGACCACTTAGATCACTGTGGCTGGTTAAGACGCCCCTGTCGATCACGTACAGATCAACGCCTGAACCGGTATTTGTGGAGCAGTACGCTGCTCCTGAATAAGTGGAAAGATACGAAGTGGCGTCCACCACCTCCAGCCGGAAGAATGCTTGGTTGATCAATTCGATCGAGTCCCCAAGGAGGTGTAGACTCGCATGTTCCTTCCTGGACTACTCCGTCCTCTTCGACCCATTTCACTTGAGGGTTCTGACTAAGAGCGATTGCTGCCGCCTCGTTTGGCAACTCAATTGAAAAGCCCTTGAGTGCACTTTCGTATACAAAGCCACGCCTTCCACCGTGGACTTGCGCCAGAGTGTTGGCGATCGCACCAATCTGCTGTCGTCGCAGATCAGTAGGGCCGTTACTGGAAACAACATCATCATTCAGCACGACAATGTATTTGTTTGGAACGGGACTCTGAACCTTGAGAAACTTGGTTGCCGGTACCAGTGATCGTTGCACAGGTCGCGGACGAGATGTTCGCGAAGGCGCGAACTGCGGTGGATATCCCGGGAATGGGTATGTTTGATTTTGGGCCAACATCGGAATCGAAAAAACTGCGAGCGCGAGACCACTCACAAACAGAAAAATCTTACTGACACTTTTCATGGTAATTCTTCCTTTCACTTGAATTACCGCCGCGATTTGCGCTAAAGTGCCAGTTGTCTAGGCATGGCAACTTCGACGCTAGCGCGGCGGAGTTTGTTTTTGTCAACAAAGCCCCGTAGTCACCGGGAAGTGATTAGTCACCGAAAGGAGACTAATCACCGAGGGGATTACGGGGCTTCAACTTGCGATAGAACTAGGCATGACAACAAACGCCACGGGTCATGCGCCATTTTGTTTGGTTCTGCGAGGCGTAAAGGTCTGGTTCGTCAGAGCGAAACGCTTGCTCGCTAACTAATTCTGCTCGGGGAGACTCACCTTCAACCAAGGCGCTTAGCGATCAAATCACTTCTTCAGTTGACTCCTGCTTTTATACTCCTAACCATCACGAAAAGCAAACAAGACTTTTACGATGTTCTTTCTTGGTAAACCCTGCTGTGGTTCTATCTCAACTAGAAGAGTTGCGCACGATTCCGCGTGGTCCAGGTTCACTCGCCAATCTGCCAGGCGCCCAAGCTTATCAAGAAAGCAAGAACGCCAAGCCAGGCAAATTGAAATTCTTTTATAGGCGGCGCAATTGAGCTGATCAGGCATGGATTCGTGGCAGAGGCAGTATTCCGCGGACTCGGCGCGCCGGCGGTGAAATCCAGAGCGTTCTGGTCTGCATCGGTGCAGCCATTGTTATTTCTTAGCACCGCATTCGTATTGCTCGGCGCAGGCGTTGGTCCGGAGCCTTCGAAGCAGTTTGCAGTCGATCCATATCCGACAAAATCCTGGATGCTCGCTCCGGCGGGACAGGACCCTGTAAGAGCCGTCGTCGTATTGACGAGGGCCACCTTGCTGGCCGTCGCTGACATTGCGATGGTCCCGGTCGCTTCAGGCGTTGGTAAGTTGGTGGTTCCTCCGGCGCCGGCCGCTTCCTGAACTAAATAATATTGACCGGGCGCGAGTGAGGTTGCCGTTAGATTCGTGACGGACCAACTGGTTCCGGAGGCCGTCGCAACCTGGACTGACCAACCAGTCAGGTTAACTGTCTGATTGCCGCTATTGAAAATCTCGATGAAATCATTTTTGTAAGTCGCTCCCGCATTGCCACCACCACCATAGACTTGGCTGATTACTACCTTGGATACTGGGGTCGGCGTGGGCGTCGGCGTAGGAGTCGGCGTAGGAGTCGGAGTCGGTGTCGGAGTTGGTGTCGGCGTCGGTGTCGGAGATGGTGTCGGAGTAGGAGTAGGAGTCGGAGTCGGAGTGGGCGTTGGTCCGGGCGTCGGGTTGCTGCTTAGGTTCTGCGGATCGCTCGGACTGATCACTTGAAAGTCGTTTGCATTATCGTTCGTGTCTTGAGTGCTGCCTAGCAGGCCGCCGGGTTTGCGCTCGTAGCTTCGGTTAGTGTTCGTGGTCAGCGCGGTCAGCACCGTGCCTTCTTTGAAAGCTGAGCCCGTGCTCATGCCAACTTGATCGACGATGGAATCGTCGGGCAGAGTGAGCGCGATGCCGCCATCGTCGGCAATGCCGCTGCTGTAAGTCTGGTCACCGGTGACGCTGCCGCCGTAGCCGCCGGAGTTTGTGGCCAGGAAGTGTCCCCGCGCGGACAGCGTCGTGCTGGCGGTAATTGTGAGGCGTGTGGTTACCGATCCAGCGTTACTCGATCCTCTTAACTTCCAACCGCTGATATTTATCGGGCTGTCGCTATTGTTGTAGATTTCGATGAACTCGTCGCTCGCGCCGGTTGGCCCGTGTGTGCGGAACTCGCTAATCACTACAGGCGGTGTTGGTGTCGGTGTAGGCGTGGGCGTGGGCCTAGGTGTTGGCGTTGGAGTTGTCGTAGGAGTCGGCGTTGGTGTCGGAGTCGGTGTTGGAGTCGGAGCACTACAATCGTTGAGCGCCCAACTGCTATTGCGTGGGTTCGGCGCGCCCGTCGCAAAGTCTGTTGAATTCTCGTTCGCGTCAACACATCCGCCATTGCCTCGCAAGTCTGAGGTCGTATTACTCGGCGCCGGCGCATGAGCTGATCCTTCAAAGCAATCCGCCGTTCCGTATCCAACAAAATCTATGACCGAAGCTGAGAATGGACAGCCGCTTGATGTCAACGCGGTAGTCTTGTTTACTAATGCGACCTTTGCTGCAGTGGCTGAGAGACTTGCAGTCCCGCTGGCATCAGGCGCAGGAAGATCAGCTCCCACGGCGCCGCCCGCTCCTTCCTGCACCAGGAAGTAATGTCCGGGCGCGATCGTGCACGCGCCGGCACACAAAGTGGTGACGGTCCAACTGGCGCCTACGGCCGAGGCCGTCTGCACCGACCAACCAGTGATGTCAGCAGTGATTGTGCCGCGGTTGAATAGTTCGACGAAGTCATTCTTGTATGGCGAGCCAGAATTTCCCCCTCCACCGAATACTTGACTGATCACAACCAAGGGTGTCGGTGTCGGCAGCGGGGTCGGCGTAGGCGTAGGCGTCGGCGTTGGACTGGAAATTGGCGTCGGGGTAGGCGTCGGAGTTGGCATTGGCGTTGGGGTAGATGTCGGCGTTGGGGTCGGTGTTGGCGCGCTGCAATCATTGAACGCTGAGCCACTATTGCGCGGATCTGGTGATGGCGATTTAAAGTCCGCGCCGTTGTCGTTCGTGTCGGTGCAGCCATTGTTATTCCTGAGCGCGGCCTTGGTGCTGCTCAGAACCGGGGTCGCGCCGTTGCCTTCGAAGCACATTGCGCTGCCGTAGCCGACGAAATCGCCTGAATTAGCTTTCCAGGTACCGCAATCAGTGCCGCTCAGCGCCGTCATGCTGGTAACAAGAGCAACTTTGCCATCGGTCGATGCCATGTTGATGGTGCCCGTTGCGTCGGGCGCGGGCAAACTGGATCCGTTCGCGCCGCCCGACTCCTGTATCAAGAAATACTGACCTGGCGCGAGTGAACAAGTTCCCGATGGACAGAGTGGAGTGGTCGACCAGCTTGTGGCGGAAGCCGACGCGTATTGCACCGACCAGGCGGTGATGTCAGTCGTCGTAGTGCCACGATTGAATAGTTCGATGAAATCGTTCTTATAAGGCGCGCCGGAGTTTCCTCCGCCACCAAAAATTTGGCTGATGACGACCAGAGGAATTGGTGTCGGCGTGGGCGTCGGAGTTGGTGTGGGTGTAGTTGTTGGCGTTGGCGTCGGTGTTGGCGTCGAACCGGGGGTTGGGCCGCTGTTCAAGTTCTGTGGATCGCTCGTGATGAGTCGGAAATCGTTATTATTGTCGTCACTGTCCTGAGTGCTCCCCCGAAAGCCACCTGGCTCGCGTTCATAACTGTGATTACTATCGCTGGTTAAGGGCGCGAGCGTAGTCCCTTCCTTAAATGCCGAGCCCGCGCTCATTCCCACTTGATCCACGAGCGAATCATCAGATGTCGTGATCGCGATGCCGCCATCATTGGTGAAGCCATTAGTGTAGGTTTGATCACCCGCTACGCTTCCGCTGTAACTCGTGCTATTAGCAGCCAGGAAGTGTCCGCGTGGCAGAAGAATCGTATTGTTGTTAATGGTTACGCGCGTCGCGATCGTGCCGGAGCTGTTCGAGCCTTTGATCTTCCAGCCGCTTATATCGATCGAACTGTCGGTGTTGTTATAAGTCTCGACGAATTCATCGTTGGCGCCGTTGGGTCCCCGGGTGCGGAATTCACTGATGACTACCGGCGGAAAGTCGTCGGTAAGAATCGTAGCGATGCCCGGGCCCTTCATGACAACCGCGCCAACGACATTTGTGACATTGACGAAGAATGTTTCCGTTGGTTCGACGTTCGTATCGCCATTAATTGTCAGATCGAATAGATAGAGCTGCTCCCCCGCAAGGATTGTTTGCTTGGTGAGATTACGGGCCAAGTAGTCGTTATCGGCAACCGTCGCCGTGCCGTCTTGCGTGGCAATATCAAACATAACCGGCGCGGGAGCGGGAGTTGACAAGATCACGGCGAAAGCCACGTCAGTCGCCCCTGCGTTACCCTCCTTTATCGAGATGTCGTTGATCGAGAGTGTGGGAAGGTCGTCGTTCTGGATCGTTCCCACGCCTTGGGCATCCGTCACAGTCGCCCCACTCACATTGGAGACGTTCACAAAAAATGTTTCATTGGGCTCGACCGCAGAATCTCCGTTAATTGTGACGGCGAACGTGTAGGTCTTTTGGCCGGCGGGAATAAACTGGTTCGTCAGAGTCTTTCCGACATAATCATTGTCGGCAGTAGTTGCGGTGTTGTCTTGGGTCGCGATATCGAAAGTAACATCAGTGCCCTGAGCCGGCGCGGACAAGGTGACAGTGAAAGTTGCCGTGGTTTTGCCGCTATCTCCCTCGGGCACGGTCATGTCATTAATGGTCAGCCTCGGAGGCGTGCCACCGACACAGTTGTTGGCCGGAGTACCTGAATTGCGCGGGAACGGCGCTGAGACGAAGGCGTCCGCCGCGTTGTTGTTAGTGTCCGTGCAACCGCCGGCTTTTCTGAACGCGGATGTGGCGTTCGAAAGCGCGTTTGTCGGGCCCGTTCCTTCGTAACAATGTCCGCTAGTGGTCGCGGTAGCTCCATAACCCACAAAGTCAGTGATGCTGGAGTTGTTGGAATTGAAAGGACTGGCGCCGTCGTCTCCCGGGCATGCGGTTGCCGAAAGCGCCGTGGTGCCGGCGACGAGCGCAACTTTGCCTGAGGCCGTCGTCAAACCAATGCTGCCCGTCGCATCAGGCGTAGGAAGATTTGTGGCGCCGCCGCTGCCTGCCGCCTCTTGAATCAAAAAGTACTTCCCGGGACCAATCGTTCCCGCAGTGAGGTTCGTTTTATCAGAACCGAAGTTGCCGGAAGCATTGGCGCTGGCGTATTGAACCGAATATGGCGTTATCGAAAAATCTACCGTCGTCGTGCCGCGGTTGAAAAGTTCGATGAAATCATTCTTCAAAGTAGCGCCGGAGTTTCCGCCACCACCATACACTTGACTGATGACCAGATTGGGAGTGTCGTCATTCAAAATTGTTCCCTCCGCCCGGCCATCGCCGATGGTTGCGCCGGAAGCGTTGGCGAGATTTACGAAGAAGGTTTCGTTCGGTTCGACCAGCGTGTCGCCGTTTACGTTCACGTCGAACAGATAAGTTTGTTGTCCTGCGGGAATTGTTTGGCCCGCTAGGCTCCGCGCAACATAGTCGTTATCAGCGACCGTCGCGGTGCCGTCTTGTGTTGCAATGTTGAAAGTAAGGCCGCCGGCTGGAGCAGGCAAGGACGAAGTGACAGTAAACGTGAATGTAGTAGTTCCACTATTGCCTTCGTTTGCTGAAACGTGGTTGATGCTCAAACGAGCAATGTCGTCATTTAGGATTGTCCCCACTCCCTGGCCATCAGCGACGGTTGCGCCAGAGACGTTCGCGACGTTTACAAAAAACGTTTCGTTCGGCTCGATCTTCGTGTCGCCATTGACGGTGACATCGAAATGATAAGTCTGTTGTCCCGCAGCGATCGTTTGCGCGGTCAGAGTGCGCGCCACGTAATCGTTGTCGGCAACCGTGGCGGTGTTGTCCTGAGTCGCAATGTCGAAGGTCACCGGGGCCGGCGCCGGCGCCGACAGACTGACTGTGAAAGTAAGAGTGGACGTTCCAGTATTGCCTTCAGTAGCTGACACATCATTAATTGAAAGTGATGGAAAATCATCGTTCTGAATTGTCCCGACGCCCTGGCCATCACTCACGTTCGCGTCGATGACGTGGGTGACGTTAACAAAGAATGCTTCGTCCGGTTCGACCGCCGTGTCGCCGTTTATGACTACACTAAAAGTGTAAGCCGTTTGTCCGGCAGGGATGATCTGATTGGTTAAGCTCTTAGCGACATAATCATTGTCGGCGACCGTCGCGGTGTTGTCTTGGGTAGCGATGTCGAAAGTTACATCGGTCCCCTGAGCGGGGACGGATAGACTGACGGTGAAGACAGCCGTCGTCGTCCCGCTGTTCCCTTCAGTAACTGTGACATCGTTAATGGTTAGATTTGAAGAAGTGCCGCTAGCGCAGTTGTTCGCTGGTGAGCTTAAGTTGCGCGGGTTCGGCGCCGAGACGAAAAAGTCAGACGCGTTGTTGTCGGTGTCGCTGCAACCCCCTGCTTTCCTGAAATCCGCGTTAGTATTGCCGGGTGCTGCCGTGGGACCAGATCCCTCGAAACAGTTTGGACTGCCGTAGCCAACAAAATCTGCGATATTCGAATCAGTGGGGCAGGTGACCAAAGCAAGCGCCGTTGTCCCGTTCACCAGTGCAATCTTGCCAGAGGTGGCAGCCATGGAAATGTTTCCGGTAGCGTCAGGCGTGGGAAGATCGGCACCGCTCGTCCCACCGGCCAGTTGGACGAGGAAATACTGATGCGGACCGATTCTACCCGAGGTTAGATCAAGCTTGTTCGCTGAGCCTGTTGAGCCAAAGTTACTCGTCGATGAAGCGTTTTGCAGAGAGTAATTCGTTACGGCGAAATCGATGGTCGTATTATCGCGATTGAAAATCTCGACGAAATCATTCTTGTAAGCCGCTCCGGAATTTCCGCCGCCACCATAAAGCTGGCTGATCACCAATTTTGCCGCGTCGTCGTTGAGAATCGCTCCCACACCCTGGCCACGTGAGACACAACCGCCGGAAACATTAGAGATGTTAACGAAGAACGACTCGTCCGGTTCGACCAAGGTGTCGCCGTTCACAGTCACGCTGAAGGTGTAGCTCTGTTGCCCGGCGGGAATGGCCTGGCCCGTGAGAGAGTGTGCGACATAATCACCGCCGGCGACTGTCGCAGTATTGTCATGAGTGGCAATATCGAAGGTAATTCCACCCGTCGGAGCCGGCAGAGTAGAATTGACAGTAAACGTGAATAGAACCGAGCCGCGATCGCCCTCTTTCGCCGTCACATCACTGACGCTGAGCGTAGGGATATCGTCGTTCAGGATAGTTCCGACTCCTTGTCCGCGGTTGACGCTCGCGCCATTGACGTTCGTCACGTTTACGAAGAAGTTTTCGTTGGTCTCGATCTTCAAGTCACCATTCACCGCGACATCG
>WNFT01002399.1_pt1 | contig 16074 bp, 11 predicted proteins | sample 5400191 | NCBI WGS metagenome assembly WNFT01 (sample SAMN13153359, study PRJNA577476) | soil metagenome | isolation source: 80 cm saprolite under Madrone tree | place: USA:California | collected 2016-06-14 | reverse complement strand
CCTTCCGTACCGACTTCACGTGCTACGCGCGTGACTTCCGAAGCAAACGCGCTCAGTTGGTCGACCATCGTGTTGACGGTTTTGGCCGTGCGCAAAAACGCTCCTTCGAGCGGACGGCCTTCGATCTCAGTCGCCATCGTTTTCGACAAATCGCCTCTCGCCACAGCGCCGATCACTCGCGCCATTTCGCTCGTCGGATAAACCAAATCCCCGATGAGATCGTTGACCGATCCGATTGCCTCAGCCCAAGAGTCCGATACGTCACCGAGCGACGCCCTCTGTGTGATCCGGCCTTCTTTTCCGACGACGCGCCCGATTCGCTCCAGTTCCCGGGTCATACGTTGATTGGTTGCGACTACATCGTTGAATGTATCCGCGATCTTCCCGGCCATGCCGGTCCATTCATCTGGCAGCCGCGCCGAGAAATCACCACGTTTGAATGCGGCTAATGCGGTGAGCAGCTGTTTGGCATCAAGTTCGGTGCTGTTGAGTCGCGAACCGTTTCCCGGTCGCGCCACTGGGATAGAAGTGCTTTTCTTCATAAAAGATTAGAAAGTTGGTCCATCTTCGCCGTCGCGAATTCGACGCGTAAGATCATGGTCCTCATACTCCAACGCCGTAGATTAATCGTGCAATTGATCGCACGAGGTTGTGTCGCGGACAAGAAACCGTCAAGCGAATGCTCAAGCACGTTTAACGTGGCGAGCCGCGGCTGAGGCAGCTATCAAAATCAGGCTATCGCGCTTTCTGCAAAGCATGTTTGATCCACGCTTCCCGCTCGAAGGATTGCAGTCGTCAAAAGGGCCGTCGGCCAACATTCGCGACCGCCAGGATCTCACGGCCATGTTGCTAACTAAGAATGCTGCTCATTGAATGGCTGGCGCTAAGGTTTGAAGGTCAAAGCGGCGGTAGCACGCGTCCGGCAACTTCGCCAAAGCCAACTCGATAGCCGTCTCCTTCGCACCAGCCGGTGATCGTGAGTCCATCGCCATCCTCAAGCCATTTTCGAGTTTCCCCATTCGGCAATTTTAGCGGATTCGCACCGCGCCAGGTTAACTCCAGCATGCAACCGCGCGATTCCTCGGTGGCTCCGCTGATTGTTCCACTGGCGAGCAAGTCGCCCGGCTGAAGATTGCATCCGCCCACAGAGTGATGCGCGAGTTGTTGCGAAATGCTCCAGTAAAGATTTTGGAAATTCGTGCGCGTGATGATGTGGGGCGAATTCAACTTTGCGATTTCCAATCTCGCTTCGAGATGGATGTCGTAGGTGAAGTCGTTCGTCAGGTGCAAATACGGCAACGGCTCGGGAGCCTGCGGCGGGAGCGGTTTACGGAACGGCTCAAGCGCCTCCAGCATCACCACCCAGGGCGAAATGGTGGTACAGAAATTTTTGGCAAGAAAGGGACCGAGTGGCTGATATTCCCAAGCCTGGATGTCGCGCGCGCTCCAATCGTTCATTAAAACAAAGCCGAAGATGTGATCGATCGCGCGTTCGATTGCCACCGGCTCGCCGAGCGAGCTGCCGGGTCCAATTAGGAACGCCATTTCGAGTTCATAATCGAGGCTCTTGGTGGGACCGAAAACTGGTGCAGAAGTATCGGGTGGCTTGATTTGACCGTGTGGCCGTCGCACGTCGGTACCGCTGATAACGATCGAGCTGGCACGCCCGTGGTACGCGACTGGAAGCCATTTCCAATTTGGCATGAGGGCATTTTCGGGACCGCGCAACATCGTGCCCACATTGTGCGCGTGATGATACGATGAATAGAAGTCGGTATAATCGCCGATCCGCGCCGGCAGTTGCATCGCCACATCTTTTTGCGCAAAAAAAACTCGGTCGCGCAGCGCGGAGTCATCGCGCAAAGTTGGCGTATCCGTCGCGAGCAAATGTTGTAGGACCGCGCGAGTCTCGCGCCACGCCGGACGTCCCAACGCGAGAAATGCGTTGAGCGAATCAGTCGAGAACAGATGTCGATCTTGCCCAAGATCGAAATGCCCGTTTTGTTCCAGCGCCGCAAGATCGACAACGTACTTGCCAATGGCGACTCCTACTCGCGCCGCACCTGTGCGCGGTTTAAAAATTCCAAAGGGCAGATTTTGAATCGGAAAATGCGACTCGCGCGGGACATCGATGAAAGATTTGAGCGGCATGTTCACGAATTGTAGGCCGTCTGGGTCAGACGCCAATGGATAACGGCATTTCGCAGAAACGCCCTACAACAAATTTATGGCGTGTAAATCTTCGCACGGTTCGTCGAAGCTGCAGCTCCCGAACGAAGTAATCAGTTTCCGGCGGGCGTGAATGCGGTCAGTTGCAATCTCCCATTCGCACCATGCGAAAATCGTTTCGTCGAAAGAAAACGAATCAGCATCTTCGTCTTCGAGCATCCGCGAGATTTGTCCTTCATCCCAATCGTGCTCGGCTGCGAGCACGCCTGCGCCGAGCACATTGAGAAATCCGTGCATCTTCGTTTTTACCTCCTCCCGGAATTGCCGGATCGGATGATGCAGGCCGGCGGTGAATTTGATCGGAACACGATTTCTTGCTGCAGCGATGAGAGCGCCGCCAATCTGTGCGGCAGACGGAAAGGCGTCCGCCGTCACGCCGCCGGTGCGTAATTTATATCCAAACATACGCGTATTTTTTTGGGAATTATGCTGCGCGAGGAGTGCAATCGCGTGCTCCGCGGTATCCGCCGGCGCTTCCCAAAACACATGCACCTTCATTTCTCCAAACATCGCGGCCGCCTCGGATAGTGTGGCGAGATCGACATCTCCGGGCACGAGCATCTCGAATTGATCGATCGAGACAACGCCGGGATGCTCCGCGGAAAATTTACGGATTGCCTCGATCGCTTCCTCGAACGCGGGACGAAACGCAGCGACGGTTTCGGCTTTTGATCCGAGCGCTGAAACGCGCAGCGGGTGTTTCCGGTCGAATTGGGCAACGGCGCCCGCCGCGGCCGCAAATTGCCCGGTCGGCAAGATAAAGTTCGAAAGCATCCACGCGTCCGACTCACGAATGTATTTCGCGTGATTTTGCAGCGCGGGTTCGAGCGCAAGATTGCAAGGCGGAAACATTCCGGCGTAATCAATGGAGTGCGCGAGGAGTGCGCGAAGCGGAGCGACAGCCATGAATTAAATTGAACGGCGTGATCTGGCCCTTCGTCAACCGTTGTTCTGAAAGGTGTGGAGAGATCGCGTCTTCCCTTGGATCGACATCTTCTAGGCGTTACGCGCAATCACACGCGTGCGCAGAACCCCGAGCTTCTCGATTTCCAGCTCGATAGTGTCGCCTGCTTTGAGCCAGCCGCCCGTGTTTTCGGCGCCGAGCTCCAGAATGCAACCGGTCCCCACTGTTCCGCTGCCGATCAAATCGCTGGGAAACAGATCCGCGTCGCGCGAAGCCTGTGCAATCATTTTCGGGAACGAATGCGACGAGCGCAAGGCCAGATCAAACCGCTGGATTCAAGAGCTGGTTCGAGTTCGAGGCTGCAAGGCAGGAACATTCGCCTATAATTAATTGAATAGGCAAGGAGCGCTCCAAGCGAGGCGGCAAACATATTCCAAGCTGGACATCGAAAGCCGACGTTTAGTTGATCATTTTGCGCAAATCAAACATAAGCAAATAAATACGGAGAACCTCAAGTGGTCTAATATTGAGGCCAAGACTAGCTAGACTTTTTTCATTAAACGCTATACAAACGGTTACTTCAATGCCTGGTACTGAGTCAGTTTCTCATGATGACCTGATCTTGTGCACATGCGGGACTCAGGAATATACGCCGCGCGACGCGATCGAAGCGGCCCTTTTCAGGGGCGAACTGGATTCAAAATGGAAGGAATTCCTGCGCGGCGTGGGAGCCGAAAGACGTGCAGACGAGCTCGACATGGAGCTCGATGACTCCGCCATTGCTGATGCGGCAGAAGCTTTTCGCTACGAACATGATCTCATCACTGCAGAGGAAACGGAAGCATGGCTGGCAACACGAGGACTTACCCTCGACGATTTCAGCGACTATTTTGCGCGTCGATACTGCGCCGACGCCTTGAATGAAAACATTGTTCCCGAGCAAATTGAATACATCTCGGCGACGCCCGAACTACGCCAGTTGTTCCTGGCAGAGTTGATTCTGTGCCGAGAATTGGACCGCATGACGACCGCGTTGATGTTCCGTTTGGCCGCCCGCTGCGCCGAGAAAGACTCCGATTCGGATGCGATTGCGGCCGAAGAACGAGAGTTTTTTGATCGAAATAAAATCGAACCCGCGCAGCTTCCGAATTGGCTGGACCGACTTAGGCGCGATTCGAAATGGTTCGATGAGATGGTGGCAATGGAGGCAGCATTTCGCCGACGTTCTGATACGCTGCTTGTCCCCCAGGCGCGCCAACGCGAATTGGTGACACTCCGATTAGCCCTGACGCGATTCGAAACTGAAGTGATCGAGCTGGAATCGCGCGATGCTGCCCAGGAAGCGCTCTTTTGTGTGCGTGAAGACGGCATGTCGTTGGAAGAAGTCGCAATCGAAGGCCGGTACCCGTACCGGCATGTCGATTTTCTTCTCGAAGATATTCCCAGCGATGCGCAGCAGAGATTCCTAAGCGTGTCGGCGGGCGACGTGCTAGAACCAGTCGCGCGCGGCGATGGATTCGAATTGCGCCGAATCATCCAAAAGATCGAACCGCAACCGGACGACCCAAGCATTAAATTGCGGGTCGATCAGCGGCTCATCGATCGGCACTTCGCCGATCTGGCCAGCAAATACACACAGCGACGGCTTAGTGTCGTTACTTCGACAGAATGAAAGTACAAGACGGCGAGATTCTGCGGCGTTCATCGGTGTTCCGGTTCGTTTCTGATGAACACTTCGGCGCGATTGAGCCGCTGTTGCAGGAAGAACATTATGATTTCGGCGACCTGATCGTAAAACAGGATGATCCCGCCGATTCATTTTACGTTTTGACAAGAGGGCGGGCCCGGGCGCTAAAAATCAAGCCGGACGGCGAAGAGATTCCGTTGGGAGTGCTGAAACCAGGCGACTCTTTTGGAGAAGCCGCTTTGTCTGAAGGTGGAACACGCAACGCAACCGTGCGTTGTAGCACGGCCGTGGATGTTCTGCGGATCGATCGCACCGATTTTCTCGAGCTCGTCCGCCGAGTGCCTGAGCTGAAGCATTATGTCGAGGCAACCGGCCGCAACCGGGCGCTGCAAAGCTTCCTTTACCAGTTCAGCAACTTCGGCCGGCTCCCGGCCCCTGTCCTGCGCAGCATGATCGACAAATTAAAGTCCGCCGAATTCGCGAAAGGCAGTCTTATTATTCGCGAAGGTGACGACGCCGGACCGCTCTACGTCATCGAGAAGGGGCGGGCGCGAGCCTTTACCGGAGTCAACGGCCGTGACCGGAATCTCGCGTTTTACCGCGAAGGCGATTTTTTTGGCGAACTGTCAATCTTGAACGGCTCGCCCCGCGCGGCGTCGGTGGAAGCATTCACAGATTGCCAGGTGCACGCACTCGACCCGAGATCGGTGCGGGACTTGCGCCGTCGCTTTCCCGAGTTCGATAAGCTTCTCAGCGAGCGGCTCGCATTATATCAGGCCAAAACAGAAGCGCGTATTCCGCTTGATTTCACAACGGAACTGCTTCCTGCGGAGACAAAGGTGCAGGACAAAGTAGAACTGGTCGGTGAACAGCCGAGCGCCGAAGTCGAAGAAAAAGAAGATCCGTTCGCAGACGAGCAGGGTTTGTTCCGCAAACGCGGGAAGCGCATCCGCAAAATCGACCACATCATGCAAATCGATGAAATGGATTGCGGCGCGGCGAGTCTGGGGATGGTGTGCCGGCATTTCGGCCGAAAAGTGAGCTTGGCACGTATTCGACAGCTCTGTCACACCGCAACTGATGGCACCAGCCTGAAGGCGCTTTCTCGGGCCGCAACCGAGCTTGGACTCGCAGCGCGCGCACTAAAAGTCTCGCTCCGCAACCTCTCCGTGATGCCGCTGCCGGCCATCGTGCACTGGGAGGGCAATCACTGGATCGTGCTCTACGATGTGGATGAGCAGTTTGCACGTGTAGGTGATCCCGCGCTCGGACTTCGAAAAATTCCACGTCGCGAATTTGAGACGAAATGGACTGGTTACGCGGCGCTGTTCGATTACACGACGGCATTCGAGCAAGCTCCGGAGAGCAGGCCAACGTTGGCGTGGATTCTGCCATTCCTCGCGCGCTTTAAAGTCATCTTGCTGCAAGTCTTGGGATTGGCTGTTGCCGTCGCCTTTCTTCAACTGCTCTTTCCCGTGTTCACGCAGATGGTCGTGGACAAGGTCATTGTCGAAAACGACATCGGTTTGCTGAAAACGATCCTGCTCGGGATGCTCGCCGCGCTTCTCTTCGTGCAACTCGCTACTCTCGCACAGGAATATTTGGTCGCCTTTGCAGCAGTGCGCCTTGACACGGCCGTTCTCGATTTCCTGAGCCGGAAACTTCTCTCTCTACCGATGACCTATTTCACGAGTCGTCGGACAGGCGACATTCAGCGCCGGCTTGACGGTGCGAGGCAAGTTCGACAATTCGCCGTGCAGCAAGGGATCGGCGCTTTGCTGGCGCTAGTCTTTCTCTTAGGCGCGGTGACTTTAATGGCCATGTACAGTCCGCTGCTCACTCTAGCGTTTCTGGCAACGACGCCTCTCTATGTCGGGCTGATGATTTTTTCGGTAAAAGTGCTCCGCCCGCTGTATCATGGAGTGGAAGAAAGCCAGGGCAAATACAGTTCGCATCAAATCGATGCGATCAAGGGAATCGAGGCGGTGAAGGCCGCGTCTGCCGAGAGCGCATTTCGTGACGCGATGCTGAATGAGTTTCTCTCGGTCTCACAAAAACTTTTCAAGTCGACCTTCATCGTGATGTCGTACGACAGTGTCCTGCAAAGCATAGGTCTCCTGTCCACCGCAATTTTTTTGTGGGTGGGCGCGACCCAGGTCATTCATGGTCACTTGAGCGTCGGTGGATTTGTCGCATTTAGTTCGCTAACCGCACTGGCCTATGCGGGGATTTTGCGCACCCTCGGTGTTTGGGACAGCATGCAACTCGCCTCTGTCCTTCTGAATCGGCTGAATGACATTTTCGAACAGGAACCAGAGCAAGGCCATGATCGCTCCCGCCTCGTCCCCGTGCACAGCCTGGAAGGTCGCGTCGAGCTGCGCGGAGTCAGCTTCAAATACGGCGGACCCGAAGCGCCCAATATTCTGAAAAATATTACGCTGGATCTCGCGCCGGCGCGCATGGTCGCGCTCGTAGGTCGCAGCGGCTGCGGCAAAACCACTCTCATCAAATTGATTGCCGGCCTTCTCGAACCAACGGAAGGAACGATCCTTTTCGACAATGTCGATCTAAAAACACTCAATTATCGCGACGTGCGTCGCCACATTGGAATGGTGCTTCAGGAAAATCACATGTTTAACGAAACGATCGCGCGCAATATTGCCTTTGGTGACCCAGAGCCGGATCTCGACCGGGTCCTTTCCGCCGCACAAACCGCTGCCGCGCACGAGTTCATCATGCGCCTGCCGCTCGGCTACGAAACAAAGATTGGCGAATCGGGACTATTGCTTTCTGGTGGGCAAAAGCAGCGCATCGCCATCGCGCGGGCGATCTACAACAATCCTCCGGTGCTTATTTTTGACGAAGCAACGAGCGCACTTGACACAGAATCGGAACGCGCGATCCAAGACAATCTTGGCCGATTATTGGCTGGCCGCACGACGATTGTGATCGCGCATCGGCTGAGCACGATTCGCGAAGCGCATGCCATCGTGGTGCTCGAACAAGGCAGTGTCGCCGAAGTTGGTACGCATGATGAGTTGATGGCGCAACGCGGCCTTTATTACTACCTCGCGAGTCAGCAACTGGGGATCTGAACTAATTCTCCAAATGAGCTCTAAATTAACTCAACGCGGCTCTATTGATGCGGAATCCGAAATGGCACCGCAGGAGCCGCCACCCTGGATCATTCGTTCGACAGCGTGGCTATTGATGGGAGCGTTTCTTTTTGCGCTGCTCATCGCGATTGTTATGCGACTACCGGAGAGCGTGCGCTGCCCATTTGTGCTGGTCCCCGCCACCGGCGCCGATCCAATCCAGGCGCCACACCAAGCCGTAATTAGCCATGTCGCGGTGAGCGAAGGTCAAACTGTGAAAAGGGGCGAGGAGCTCTTCGTGTTGCGCTCCGATGAGATTCGCGGTTGGGACACGCAATTTCGAACGCTGACCGAAGATTTACGCACTAAAGAAGAGAGCCTTACCGAAAGTGATACTGCATTCACTGCGCAGCTGAGCATCAAAAAAGCTGAAGTCGAGCAAGCGAAGAGCGAAGTAAAATTCCGTGAAAATCACGCGAAGACGACCCGCGATCTCGTTACACGCATGGAAAAGCTGGCCGAAAAAGGCGGCATTTCGGAAATTGACCTCGTCAGGCTTAAGCTCGAGCTGGCCGGATCGGAAAAAGATTTCAGCGTGGCCCAGAGAACCGTCCAGCAGGTGAATCTTGATCGTGAGCGAATGGAAACAGAGCGACAGCGCCAGCGCGGCGAGCAACAGGCGGAAATAGAAAAGTTGAAAATGCGAATCGGAGCTTTGAAAGCAGACCTGGAAAATACGCAGCAAAACTTACTGACGGTGCGTAGCCCCTACGATGGAGTCATCATTTCAATGGATCAACGGACCGTCGGCAGTGTCGTTCAGCAGGGCCAAGTGCTGTGCCAGCTCGCTCCCAAGGATGCGAAACCTCGGGCGCGGATGACGCTTAACGAAACTGGCCTTCCAAAGCTCGTCGTTTCTCAACGGGTGCGATATTTCTTCGAAGCGTTTCCATATCAGCGTTATGGCGCTGTCACCGGAAAACTCGACTGGATCAGCCAGTCAGCGGTCACCTCCGCCGATGGTTCGCATTTCATCGCGTCCGCCTCACTCGATCGAACCGCGATCGAACCGCGTCCGGGCCAAGTCTTGCCTTTGCGCGTTGGAATGAAAGGAGAAGCGCACATCATTGTCGGGGGACGCACGCTGATCGAATATGCGTTCGAACCAATTCGGCAGTTGCGTGAGAGCGTGAGCCAATAAATTCGCGGACAATGCAAGAGCCGCTCTCCAGGCTGAGGATCGAAGATCTGACGACGAGCAATGACGCCATGGCGCGTTGTTTGCAGTTAGCAGCGCTTGCCGCGAAGTCGGAAGTACCAGTGGTACTTCTCGGCGAGACCGGCACAGGAAAAACATTGCTCGCACACGCGATCCACAATTCGTCAGCGCGCGCCGGTCGAACGTTCATTGCATTTAACGCCTCGGCGATAAGCGACACGTTGCTCGAGAGCCAGTTATTCGGTCATGAACGCGGGGCTTTTACCGGCGCGCAACAAAGCGTCAAAGGAAAATTCGAATTAGCCGATGGCGGCACGCTTTTTTTGGACGAAATCTCCGAAATGAGTCCGCTTGCTCAGGTAAAAATCTTGCGCGTGCTGGAGTACGGCGAATTTGAACGCCTCGGTTCCGAACGAATGCTCACTTCTAACGCGCGAATTATCTGCGCATCAAACTGTTCGCTGCGCGAACGAGTGGGATTGGGGAAATTTCGAGAGGATCTTTATCAGCGATTAAACGGCCTCACCCTCCTCATCCCTCCGCTTAGGGAACGCCTGGAGGAGCTGCCGGTATTGATTGCCGCAGAATTGAAAGCGGCCGGCTTGAAGGAGGGGAAAAACATCACGGCGATCCATCCCGAAGCGATGCAGAAATTGCTTCATCATGGGTGGCGCGGAAATCTTCGCGAGTTAAGTCATACCGTGCGCGCCATGACTTTATTTTGCAATGGCTCGGTCATTCTGCCCGAGCATGTTGTTTTTCCTCCCGACCTGGAGGCAGGTCGAGATCGACACGCAAACGAAGAACTTGCCGTCATACCCTCAAGCAACAACAAGCAGCATGAGACCGGCACCGATTTTTCGCTGGCGAGTGCTGTGAAGAGGCATGTCCGGTTCGTTTACGAGCAAGCAAATCGAAATCAGCGACGTGCGGCGAAGCTGCTCGATATTTCTCGCGCGACGCTGGCGCGCCATCTCCGCAACGTTGCGCAAAAATAAAGCATGGTTGGCCTAAAAGTAAGCAGAAGCGGCCTTAGAAATGAACTTAAAAGACCCGCCCTTTGTAATCACAACAACCTATTTTGGAAAAAGACGCGTTCTGTAACTGCCTCTCGTTTAATAACAAATGCAGCGATCATTTTTAGCCAATCAAGGTTTCAGAAGACTTGGCATGGATGCTGATTACAAAAAGCCAAAGTGAGTGCACCGAAGAGCAAAAAAATTGCGCCCGCCGGAGAGTCGGGGAATCAAAGGCCCAAGCGCAGGAAAGAAAAATTGATCCGCCTGGATGACCTGATCCCAAAAGAGAATGTCATGGGCGGGCGTCAATTGCCGTTCGGTGTCACTGACTCAACAAACAACCCATAACAAGAAAGACGAATAAAAATGGCTACAACGAAAAAAACCAAAAAAGACATTAAAGTCCGCGACTTAAAGCCGCGGAAAGACGCCAAAGGTGGCGGCGGCCACCTCTTAGGCGGCAGCACGGGCGGCAGCACGGGCGGCAGCACGGGCGGCAGCACGGGCGGCAGCACAGGCGGCCACCTGTAAGCTGGCCGATCAGAAGCACAGAACGCGCCGTGGTTCAATCCCACGGTGCGTTTTTTTGTGTACACGCACGATGAAGAGCCGATGGACGGCTGTTTAATCGCAAGAGGCCAGTTGGGGAGCCATGCCAAAGGAGGCGCGCAATTCGCCGCCGGGCGGAATTACCTGGATGCCTTTCTTATCTTCAAACGGGCTCTGTTCATGATGATCGGTCAGTCCCCAACATGGTTCCATGCAAAGAAATGGTCCGCCATCAGACCACAACGTCAGGTACGGTACGCCGGTTAAATCGACAATCACCCAGCGCCCGCTCGGCGGATCGACATAGGAAAATTCGCGCACCGGAACATCGACAAGTTCCAGGATGTAAGATCCGGGCAATTCATTTCTGGGGAACGGCATTTCGCCGCCGGTAAAATTAAAGTCCCGCGTTTCGCCGGAAAGGTAATTGCCTGGCGAGAAATGCCGCCGGTAACAACCGGCCGGCATTTGCAAACGAAAGCTGTCGAATGAAATGGCGGCGAATCCCGGGTGCAATCCGAATCCGACGTGCGCGGTTAGTTCGGATTCATCATTTTGAAACTCGAACGCAACGCTCACTTTGTTCATGTCGATCTTATAAGTCAGGTCAAGGCTGACCTTGAGTGGATATTCTGTCGCAGAAAAATCCTGGGGCGTGATCCGATACGTGACAGACGCGCCCTCGCCCATCCGGGCTTCGACAAAACGCCATGTCTTTGATCGCAGAAAACCGTGCGTGCCTCCCTTGATTTCATGCCCGCGGTAGAAACTGCGTCCATCTTTAAGGCGATGGAGATAATAACCCATCACCGTCGCGTGGTTCGCCCAGCCTTGCGACGGCACTGAGAGATCGTTATCCCGATAAAGAAAGCCGATCCATTCACCGGCTTCGTTAATTCGCGCAAGGCTGATTAATTCCGCGCCCAGCCGCGATACGATGAGACGCAGCCCGTTTGTTTCGTCGGTCAGGACGTCGAGCAACCGATCTTCCCGCTTCTCTTCGCGATGCGAAAACATCTCATGGGAACAAGCCACGTGTCTTTTTCGCCCTCATGACACGCTCGACGCCGATGGCCATTGCCGCTGTACGATGGGCGATCTTATGCTCTTTCGCGCGTCGGATCACCTGGCTAAAGGAATGCTCGAGGATGCGGAAAAGTTTGTCGGTCACTTCCGTTTCGCTCCAGAGAAAACTCTGCAAGCCCTGCACCCACTCGAAGTAGGAAACAATCACTCCGCCGGCGTTGCAGAGAATGTCTGGAATGACAAAGATCTCATCCCAGCGCTTCTCAAGAATCAGATCCGCTTCCGGCGTGGTCGGACCATTTGCGGCTTCGGCGAGAATGCGGCAGCGCAATTTCCCCGCATTTTTGCCGTTGATGACGCGATCGACCGCCGCTGGCACGAGCACGTCGCACTTCATCGTCAGCAATTCGTTGGGATCGACATGATCGTCCTGGCAAAACGCGCGCAAGTTTCCTTTCTTGAGCACGTGTTGTTCGGCTGCCTTCACATCGATTCCTTTTGGATTGTAAAGCGCCGCGAAGGCATCGCTGATGCCGATAACTTTGAGACCGGTCTTGAGCGCGAGCGACAACGCGGCGACCGAACCGACGTTGCCGAAACCTTGCACGATCGCGGTGCATTTTTCCGGATCCATCTTCAACAAGTCCATCGCGCGCTCGACAAGATAAACGACGCCCCGGCCGGTGGCCTCGCGTCGACCTTCCGTCCCACCGATCGCCACCGGTTTGCCGGTGACGATTTCGTTCACGGCATAACCCATGTAAACGGAATAGGTGTCCATAAACCACGCCATGATTTGTTCGTTCGTGCCCATGTCCGGCCCCATAATGTCGGTGTGCGGCCCGACGAACGGGATCATTTCCTGCATGTAACGGCGAGAGACGTTTTCCAATTCCGTGCGCGAAAGTTTCTTCGGATCGACCGCGACGCCGCCTTTCGCACCGCCGTAAGGCAAATTCGACAGCGCGCATTTCCAGCTCATCCACATCGCGAGCGCGGCCGTCTCACCCAGTGACAACGACGGAGCAAAACGTGTCCCGCCTTTCGTGGGACCAAGAGTCAAATGATGCTGAACGCGATAACCCTGGAAAGTTTTCGTACTGCCATCGTCCATGTGCACCGGCAGCGTTACGGCCACGGCGCGCTTTGGATACATGAGCCGCTCGCGGTCGTTTTTGTCGATGCTCAGATAATCGGCGATGACCTCGAATTGATCGCAGGCCATTTTGAACACTTCGTCGTCGTAAACGTGCATTGGGCGAAAATCGGACGCTAGAGCATCCGGTCTGGAAATGCAGTTGCTATTTGCGCTTGGCCAGTCGAGGCGTCAAATCGAAACCACTCGCGCCTCTCAAACAGGAAATGACTTGAGTCCAGCCCGTGACGCGTTGAAAGATCGGCAATCCTATGCGCATTGAAACTTTGGCCGTGCACGCCGGGCACGCAATCGATCCCGCCACCGGCGCAGTTTCGGCTCCGATTCATCTCTCCACGACTTTCGAGCGTGACATGGAAGGCACCTACTCACGCGGGTTCATGTACACGCGTAACAACAATCCAAATCGTCAGGCGCTGGAGGAGGGAGTAAGCGCGCTTGAAGGCGGCGCGGCCGCTGCTGCATTTGGTAGTGGGACGGCGGCGGCGATGGCTTTGTTCCAGGCACTGGCCCCTGGCGATCACGTTCTCGCGCATGTGGATGCGTATTACGGAACGACGCGCCTTCTGCGCGATTTGTTTCTGCGCTGGAAACTGGAAACCGATTTCATCGACATGAGCGATATCGCCTCGGTGAAAAAAGCGCTGCGGCCAAATACGAAACTGGCGTGGATGGAAACGCCATCCAATCCGCTGTTGCGCATTGTCGATCTTGCCGCGGTCACGCAAATCATTCGTGACGTTGGTGCAATTTCGGTTTGCGATAACACTTGGGCGCCGATCATTCAGCGGCCGTTCAATCTGGGCTGCGATCTTATTCTGCATTCGACCACGAAATATTTTGGCGGACATTGCGATGTGCTTGGCGGGATCATTGTCGGCAGGATCGATAATGAATTTCTTCAGCGCATTCGCAGCGTTCAGTATTCCGGCGGCGCGGTCCCCTCGCCTTTTGATTGCTGGCTGATTCTGCGCGGCATGCGCACCTTGCCGTGGCGAATGCGCGGGCATTGCGAGAACGCGGCGAAGGTCGCCGATTTTCTCGCGCAACATCGACAAGTGGAGCGGGTGCATTACCCCGGCTTAGCCTCGCATCCCGCTCACGAGATTGCGCGAAAGCAAATGTCGATGTTCGGGGGGATGCTTTCGCTGGAAGTAAGAGGCGGTCGCGAGGCGGCGATGAACGTCGCGGCAAAAACGAAAATCTTTACGCGCGCGACGAGTTTAGGCGGCGTGGAAAGCTTGATCGAACATCGTGCTTCGATCGAAGGCCCCAGCACAACCTCACCGGAAGGCTTGCTCCGTCTATCGATTGGTCTCGAGAATGCCGACGATTTGATCGAAGATCTCGATCAAGTGCTAGGATAAATCTTGCGGCCGCAAACGGCGGCGAACTAACTCAACGATGTCCTGCACTTCCGCGACACGCAGCAAATAGGCCGCTCCGAAAAATGTTCCGGCGGCGCCGGCAATCGTAATCATGAGCGCGAGGAAATTCTTCCATCCCGTCAAATGTGCAGGGCCGGAAAAGAAAAACCGTGACGCCAACCAGCAGATCGCCGCGAGTCCGAGTCCCGCAAGCAAAAGTTTGGCAATGGTTTGAAACATCGCGCCGGTCTCCAGCCGGCCAGCATAATGCCGCATCATCGAGTAAAGAAAAAAGAAATTAGTGATGGCAACCATGCTGGTCGAGAAGGCGAGGCCGCGATGTCCCCAGTGAAGATAAAACGTAAAGAACCAGTTGAGAGAAAAGTTTATGGCGATCGAGGTCAAGGTCACGAACATCGGGACGTAACGTTTGTTGAGAGCGTAAAACGCGGGAGCGAGCACTTTGTCGGCGGAATATCCGGCCAACCCGATGGCGTAAAAGCGCAGCGCAGCCGCCGTTTGCATAGTCGCATACGGTGTGAAGCGGCCATGCTCGTAAATCAAATGAATGATCGGCTCCGCCAAAATGATGAGACCGATCGCCGCAGGAATTGTGAGCAACAGGACAAGCCGAATGGAATGTGCGAGCGCAGAACGAAACTCGCTCGTGTTACCAAGGGCAGCGCTGCGCGAAACCAAAGGCAAAGTAACCGTCGCTACCGCTACACCGAAAATTCCAAGCGGCAATTGCATCAAGCGAAACGCGATGTTGAGCCAGCTCACCGGCCCGTCGCCGAGTCGCGCAGCAAAGCCGCTGTTAACGAGCACGTTTACCTGCACGACGCTGGCAGCAATCACCGCTGGCGCCATTAATCCAAGGATTGTGCGCACACCTTCGTCGCGCCATCGAAAATCGGGCCGGTATTTGTAGCCGACGCGCCGTAGCGAGGGAAATTGCGCGGTCAATTGCCACAAACCGCCGATGAGCGTACCGATCGATAACCCGATGAGCGAACGTGCGCCAAAATGTGGATCAAGCCACCAGCCAAGCGCCAGGCCGCCGATAATCGATCCAAGATTGAAATAACTCGATGCCATCGCGGGCGGCCCGAACACTTGTTTCGCGTTCAGCGTTCCCATCACGAGCGCCGCGAGCGACACGAGCAGGATAAACGGCCACATAATCCGTGTGAGCAGAATCGTCAGCTCAGTTTTTTCTGGCGACCAGCTCCACCAGGTCATCACTTCGATCAGTTGCGGTGCAAAGACGATGCCCAACAACGTAACCGCGCTCATGAAAACGGCGGTGAGTGTTGCGACTTTATTTGCAAGTCGCCACGCGGATTCATCGCCTTCCGTGGCGATCTTTTTTGAAAACGTGGTTATAAAGGCCGCGGAAAGCGCACCTTCGGCAAAAAGGTCCCGCAACATGTTCGGCACCCGAAATGCCATTAAAAATGCATCGAGATTCTTTCCCGCACCGAACAAACCTGCGAACACGACTTCGCGAATCAGCCCGAGCACGCGACTGCACAAAATTGCGAGCCCGACGATACCGGTCGCGCGGGTGCTTATATGTCGATCTTGCGCCGCAGCCATCGGCGAACAAAGAACAACGTCTCAGAATTTACGAAAGTGAAAACTTCCCGGATTAACGGCCGGTTGGGCAATCGATGAAGCGCCACGGCAGTGAAAATTTCTTCGACAGACGTGTGGCAAGCGCTTTTACGCCGAAGGTTTCGGTGGCGTAGTGACCTCCGAGAATCAAATTGATGCCGAGTTCTTCGGCAGCGACGGCGGCCCAATGCGGTGCTTCGCCGGTG
>WNFT01003402.1_pt1 | contig 16077 bp, 33 predicted proteins | sample 5400191 | NCBI WGS metagenome assembly WNFT01 (sample SAMN13153359, study PRJNA577476) | soil metagenome | isolation source: 80 cm saprolite under Madrone tree | place: USA:California | collected 2016-06-14 | reverse complement strand
TGCAAGTACAGGCGCTATCACGGTAACTGCAACAGGTAACTCACTTCCGATTGTATGTTTTGCCTCAAGATTTACCGGCGTTAATACTGGAAGTAACGGCGCAAATGCTATAGATGTTTCAGGCACAGACTTCATCAAGAATGCGCACATGCTTAAAGCAATTATTACTGTGGCTGACAATACACAGGTAGTTGCTATTGGAACGCATCGTAACAAAGTATTTACTGTTCCTACAGGTGAGACAGGAATAATAATCAACGAGTCTCAAGGTAGCTCTGGCGACCAAACTGAGTCTTCTTGGTGGCAACAGACCGCGATTACAACTCCACCTGGTAGCGTTACAATGGGCGCGAGTAATGACTTGAGCGGATCGGTAGAGTGGATTATTGCTGCTCTAGCGATTAAAGGTCCAAATATCAAGTCCCTTATAGGTACGTTGACAAGTACTGGCGGCAACAGTAGCAAGACAGTAGGTAAACCGACACTTGGTAGTGTAGTGTTATTTGGAAGCTCAGTTGCGCCTCTTATACTTAAAGTAGCCGCTGGGACGATGAACTTCGTAGGAGCGTTTACTAAGCAGATTCCAACGCATCTTAGTGCCGCGTTAACGTTCCTAGGCGACTTAGCTGTTAGAAGTAAAGGCTTCGTTAACCTTGGCGCATCCCTTTTCATGTCAGGAACAATGCCTGCAAAGCCAATCTTCAAGAAAGTAGCTGGCCTGTGGCAAGCACAAGGTAATCCATTCAAAGCCATTACCAAAGTCTCGGCATTTACCGGAACGCTTACAATGTCCGGGTTAAAGCGCGCATTCATTCCTAACTTCGACACCTTCGTTCAATTCGTTAATAGAATCGCCAAACAAATCCTCAAGAGGGAGAAACTATAATGGCAGCTATAGTCATTAAGTCTCGGGATAATACTCCCTCATTAGATGCACAGTTGTTCTTTGCCAATGGGAATCCGATTGATTTGACTGGTACAACGGTAACCCTTCAAGCGCAAAGGATTCGTGACGGTGGAGAGTTCTTTAAGTTTCCGTACGAGATTGTCAGTCCCTAATACGGAATACTTTGCTATCAACGTTATCAGAAGCTTGGACGATCCAGAATGAACCTCGCTCAACTCGTGCGTAAGGCTAGACTTGGTGTGGATGCGATTCTACCCGGTGGAACTGTGTCTAGCCAATGGGCCGATGAAGAAGGCGTTGATATCGTCAATGCAGCATACGAAGAGGTATTGCGCAGATTCCGGTTAGCTCGTCAGAAGTGGGGCATGGTTACGTTGAGGCAAGATGACGCAGCGTTTACTCGTGATGGAGAAACCTATACTCCGTCAACGAGTCTTAAGCTGGTTTCTTCCACCAATCACACTACCTTTATGACACTTCCGCCCGACTTTGCGGAAATGGTCAGAATCCTTTGCCTTGATAATCGAACGGTCAGGTTTCTACCCGCAGAGTACGAATCCTACCACTGGATAGATTATGAGCAGCGTGCATTCGACCTTAGCGGTAATAGTCTCCTACTCTCTACCCCTGATGGTTTGGTATTCCATTATGATATCGTTGGGGCTCGTACGCTTGCTATTACCCCTCCTACGACCGGGACGTTCAATCTACAGATTGATTACATTCCTCTCAAGAGGCCGTTATATTACTCAACGGCTGGTACTGTTGTTCAAGCAGGAACAGCGTTAACCGGAACAACTACTAAGTGGGTTACGGACAATATCTTTACGGAAGATACGTCTAATGCTGCGGAGTTAGTCGCTGTCAGCGGAACTTCTAGCTTACAGAACATTGGTATTCGCTTGGATAAAGACTATCCGCGTATTGCCAGTATCCAGTCCGATACCGCTGCTACGATGGTTCAGTCAGCTTCAGTTGCTTCTACGAATGCACTTGTGGTAATGGCTCCAATCCTTCCTAGAGATATCCATAAGTGGATCGCAGATTATGCTGCGACGCTTATGTTGAAGAAGATCAATCCGGAACTAGCTGAGAAGTTTGGTGCTGAAGTCCTTATGCGCATGGACGTGACTATTAGACCTACAGCCGGTAGACGGCAGGGTCAAGAGTCTAAGGTTACTGAAGACGCAGAAGAGTTTGGCATAACGAGTGCGTGGTAATGGAAGAACTACAGACCTACATCTATATCGTTATTGTGGCATTGGCATGGGGTATTCTATTTGCCGTTGCTCGCAACTTCTTTAAGAAATAATGGCTCACTTTCTTCAAGCGCCTGAAGAACCCTTCATTGCATTCGACCGTGGAATTGACCGGGAAGATGCTCGGTCAGATATCCAAAAGGGCGGATATGATGATGCTCAGAATGTACTGCTGCGCTGTAATCCGCAAGGTGGCGTACATATCTGCGCGATGCATGGCGACCAGAAACTTGATTCGTTGATTACGTGGCAAACAGGTAGTGCTATATTCGTTGCACCGTATACCTTCAGTACGTACTCTGGTGGAACGCTATCATTTAGTACGCATCTAGTGATTGCACGCGATTCAGGCGCAGTGTGGCGGTATGATTCCGGGGCACCAGGTACAGAGACTTTAATCCGTCGTGGGTTCACTAGTTCTCAGAAGTATTGGACTCATATGACGTATGGGCAGTATCTAGTTACGCTGAATGGGCGAGATGCTCCGATGAAGTACGCCCAACACTTTGCAGGTCAAGGTGAAGCCCGTCCGTTTATGTTCCCAATTGGAAGTAAGCCTATCAGTCCAATTGGTGCAACGATTACTGACGAGAACTGGACGTTCGGGGGAGCGTCTGCGTTTGAGAATGACTCTACAGTTGCTACTAATACTAGCACGTCTGGAAGCAGAGTTCATACACAATCTCTTCGAGAAAAGGCTAATACCAATTCCTTTAATAGTTGGACTACTGCCAAGAACTTCTTAACTGGCCCGTATCCGTTTGGCGGAACTGACTTCACGACGACAGACTTCATTGTGTTCCAGGTATTCAAGTCTGCCGGTACAGCCAACGTGCGCGTTAGACTTGGTGACGATGCGGGCACTAACTACTTTGAGTTTACTCAGTCAGTTGGACCGTCAGCTAGTTGGCAGAAGTTCAGCCTTCTTCGTTCAGCAGCTACCACAACTGGTACACCTGTATATAGTAGTATTAAGCGCATGACGATCTTCAATGATGATGCGACGAATGATATCTGGTTTGACGATTTGTACTTCCTGTACGGCAATGCTCCACCGGCCTTACAGGTAGCTACTTCACATAAGACGCGGATTGTGGGCGGGGGCGCTCCAACTGCCGGGTCTAATACGCCAACACTAGATAACTTGTATTGGTCACGGGCGTTATTCCCAGACGAGTTCCCAGCAGCGAATGCAACTGTTGTGACTGGTGGAACTGCTGCGTTGGCGTCAGCAAATCAGATTACAGCAGTCCGCGAGTTTGGTACGTCAGTGGTAGTTGGTACGCCGTCGAGTATCCAAGCATTCACGTTCAACAGTGCTGGCGATGCAATCCTCCAAGTTGTTACTAACGAGACTGGAATTGATAGCCACAAGTCAATGGTTGAGACGCCAAACGGTGCGTTGTTGTATTCTTGGCAACGCGGGATCTATGTACTTCGTTCAACTTGGCGGTCATATGGCAGTGCTAAGATTGCACATGTCTTTGCCAACTTGACACTGACTGAACCGTGGTGGACAACTGGTGTATTTGACGAGAAGACGCAGACGATTAGATTCTGGTTCCGGGAAGATCCTTCGCCTACACAGACTACTAATGGTGTAGTGCTTGACTACGTGCGCGCGCAAGAACTTGGTGAAGGTGTCTGGACTTCCAAGATGACGCAGACTGCGGATATGGCTATTCCGGCAATCGTGAGCGGTAACCGGGAAGTCCTATACGTCAGATTCAATGACCAGAATATCTTTAGACTCGGTACATTGGACCAGAGTTCTTTAACTTGTTATGTGCAGCTTCCGTGGATGGCACGGGAAGGTAAAGATAGGCTAGCTAAGTGGCTAGGCGTAATCGTTCCATATGCTGCTACTGCTGGAATTGATGTCCAGATCCGCTTTGCCAGTCATCCAGATCAATTTGACAGTGCGACGTTTGCCAGCATTCAGACACTGATCGCTACGCCTGGAATGGCCGAGCAAGCAAGAGTAATGTTCGGTAATCCTTCACGTTGGGCACAGATTCGGTTCCAAACTACTACTGCACACGGGATGGAAATATTCCCGCCAGTAGAGATTATTGCTGTACCGACGAAGCGGGTTCCATGATTCGTCAGTTTGATCCGGCTAAAGATACTAAGGAACAACTGCTGGATCTATGGAATCTGTGTTATGGAACGCAGTTATTTACGCTGGCACACTTTGATAGACTAAATCTTGATAACATTATTGTTATAGAGGAAAACAATGGAATGGTCGGGTTTGCCTTTCTATTGGACGGCGGGATGCCTTACGCAGTCCTTGACCAACTCTATCTTCTCCCGCGTTACAATCGCTTTACTACTCTTCGTGACGTTATGGTGTATGTGGAAGCTTTATGTGCTCAGCGCGGAATCAAATGGCTCTATGCGTTGATGAATGGAACTGGTGGAGAAGCTGAGCAATCAGTTGATCTACTGAAACGGAGGGCTAAGTGGACAGCGCAGTATCTAGGGGAGAAACCACTTCTGTGCAAGTCAATAGCGTAGTGTTCGGAACCTTTGAACCGATCATTGAAGCGACTTTAGCTAAACTAATTGATGAGAATATCAATGGTAGATCCGTTTCCAAAGCATCCAGTAAACGAACGTAAGGCTGAGTTATTCCATTGGTTCGCAGCGGGAGTTTGCGCATTACATTTGGTAGTTGGATTACTCGGCGGGTGGTATCACGTTACGGGCGCATTGCGTCATAGAAAGGCTAAATAATGGCAGTCAGCGGTAGAGATACGCAAGAGCCGGATTTGGCTAATCCTGCGCCTGGAACACGCAAGAAGGTTAAGAAGTACAGCAAGCTGAATAGTCCACAAGTCGATATGATTCGGGATGAGAAGAAGCTACGTGATCGTGGTGGAATGGGAATTGGCATTGGCCCACACATTACCGCATATAGATCAGGCATTACGTCGCACGGAGGAATGTCTTGAAACTTAAGATTGGTGGAATGGGTATCGGCGCGACTGATCCTGAACAGTTGAGGATGATTCAACAAGGGCAAGATCCTAATTCGGGTATTCCAGCGACAGGAGCGGCTGCTGGTACACCGGCTCCTACGCCACACCCTGATCCTCAAACGAGAGAAGCTATTTCTCGGTATGTCACGGAGCATAGAGGTATGGACCCTTCATGGAAGCCTGCTGGTAGCGATGTAGAGTTGTTCCATAACTCGGGATATACGGACGTTAATATAGGCCACTTCCAACAATGATTGTTCGTCGCTTCAATCCTGCAAAGGATTCAGTGAGTAAGCTTGCTCAGCTTAATGAGCATCCTGTTGAATGGCAAGAATGGATGGCTACACAGTATCCTGCGCCAGAGAATGTTATTGTTGCGGAGGAACATGGTGAGTTGGTTGGGTGCATTCATATTTTCGATAGCGGTTATCCTTGGGCTGTTATTGATGGCTGGTATCTCAAGCCTGCTTACCGAACTATGAGGAACGCACGGTTACTAGGACAATTCGCTGAGAGTGTGTTACGTAGACGCGGAGTTAAGTTGATCGGGTTAACGGCCAGTAAACAGATGGCTAAGGTGCTTGGGCGGTATAACTATAACGATACGAAGAAGGAATACCGATTTCTTCTAAAGGTGCTCTAATGCCGGGATTTGGAACAGCAATGGGCGGGCAACCGCCACAGACTCAATTGACTGACGTACGTACAGGATTTCAACGTGCGCAGGGTGATAAGCAACAACAGATGGGAGATATGCTCGCTAAGAGATATCAAGCATCGTTGACTGACCCGAATTTTGCCCTTGGTGATCCGGGACTCCAAGCTATCCAGATGAACGAAATGATTGATAAGACTGCATCTGGACTTGGTGAGCGTGGGATTGCTGGTGGTGCAGCCAAAGCACAATTGGCGAAGACTATCGCTGATTGGAAGATTGGTCAGATGGAAATGCAGCGGCAAGAGCGTGATAAGCTGCGTATGGGCGCGCAACAGGCTTATGGACAGACTAGTCCACAGATGGGTTCGCAGCAATTGCCGGGTTCACCTGGATTACTTCAGCAAGTTGGTAACCCGATGATTGCCAAGATGGCCGATAAGGCTATGGACCCTTCAACGTATGAAGGTCAGCAGTGGCCGTGGCAGAAGCAGCCTTCAGCGAATTCAACGGGTACTAGTCCGGCCGGTGCGGATATTACACGTTCCCAGCCGCAAGGTGGGATGGAAGTAGGTATCTAATGCCTGTCGATCAGTGGGGAAACGTAATCTTCACCGACGAACTTACTAAGTCGGGTCTACAGCAGAATGTGGACGAACGGGAACGTAAGCGCCAAGGTGCATTGGCCCAATATCTTCAAGATCAAGGCATGGCACCAGGGCAAGGTACAGATATGCCCAAAGACGTTGGGCCAGAATTTGCCGGGTTTCTTAAGTCTGGGGGGCTGAAGGAATACGCTCAACAGGAACGTGAAAAGCGTTCTGGTATGGCATTAGCAGACGTGTATCAAGGGATGTCAAAAGATCCTAAGATGAAGCAATACGAAGGTGTGCTAGGTCACGTTGCTAGCGGATTGCGTTCTGGCGGATTGACTACGCAAGAGGCTCAGACGACGCTTAAGCCGATTCTTGAGCGGGCTATGTTGCCGCAAGAAGTTGACTCTGGTCCGGAAGGTATATTGCCTGAGACGCTTCATTCAATGGCCCCACAGAAGCGTACAAAGATGTATGATGAAAAGACTGGTTTGTCTAAGACTCGTACATTAGCGGTTGGTAAGGATGAGATGCTGGCCGGGCATATTAACTTCTTGAACTTCGCTAAGGGTCAAGGCATTCCAGACAATGATCCTAGAGTACTGTGGTCTAAGGACTTCATCAATCGTGCTACGCCGCCGATTACTGCTGGACCGGATACAAAGATTCTTCCTGGTATGGCGCGTGGTGGAGTGGGCGGAACGGCGCAAGCTGGGAACGAAATTCAGCCAATCATCTCCCGTCCGCCAACTGAATCGTCTGCTGAAGTTGAGAAAGCAAGTCAGTATAACACTTATATCAATCAGGCTGAATCTCTTGCTACAGACCTTAAGGCGTTCCATGAGAACTTAACGCCAAGAGACAAAGCCATGTTGCAGTCAAGATTGTTCTTGATGCAGCACGATCCAACTGGATTAGCGAAGACGCTGTATCCGCTTCCGGAACAAGCGGCTAGCCTAGATAACCGTATGCAACAGTTGGTTACAGACTATGAACAGACTAAGGGTGGAGTTAGAGCGGTCGCCCAACAGCAGGCTCAGCAGAGACTGTCTGCCGTCCACGGAGGGTCAATCTCTAACCCTAACGCTTGGATCAGCGTGAGTCAGCTTGCACAGTTCATGCGGGATAACCGGAAAGAGGAAGCTAGAATTGCTCCTCAAGTTGGTCGTCGTCCAATGCCGCAGCCTACGCCCGCAGTTAATCCAGTTGAGAAGATTGGGCAAGGTACTGCCCCAACGCCTGAACCAAAGGCTAATGTTGGTACGCCGGGTAGTGCGGGTGTGAGTGGTCAACCGATGTCATTCAAAGAATGGCAAGCTCGTAAAGGTATGAAGTAATGGCTGATTATCTTCCTAATCCACAGGAATACCATCAGTACTTGATGGAGACTGATAAGGACTATGCCAAAGCGGCACCAGATGAGCAGAAGGCTTACTTGACAGAAGTCCATAATCAGGGCATGGGTCAGCATCCTTGGGTAGCTGCTAATCGTGCCATACAAGCCGGTCAGCGCCCTCAAGAGGGCCAAGAGTTTCCGGGAATGGGGTATGTTCCTACTAAGACTGAAGCGGCTAAAGATGCTGCTATCAACCTCGCGCCTATCCCTGTTGGCGGCGCTGTAGGGCGTCTATTAGGGCCTACAAGCCGACTTGCACCTATGGTTGGGCGTACAGTGGGTGGCGGGGTACAAGGGGCTCTAAATGAACCTGAAGACCGTACAGGCGGATTCGTTAAAGGTGCTGGATTGACTGGATTGCTGGAAACTGGTATGTCTGTCAAACCAAGCGCATTACCAGGTATGGCAACACTTAAGAAGTTGTTTGGTGGGCCAGGTCAAGTAGCTGAAAAGACTCCATATGCTAAGGTGTTTCCAGAAACCGGGTACAGTACTTATGATACGTCTACTGGTAAGAGTACTGAACATCCTGCTCCGAAGACAGTTGTTCACACTCCCCGTGGTCCAATGGAAGCACCTGAGATTACTGGCGGAAAGCTGGCAGACTTGATCGTTCCGCTACAAGCTGCTAAGCATCCGGTTATGGGTGGTCAGTTTCGTACCATTGCTGACTGGATAGCTAATTACCGGGAACAACGGGATAAGAATGGCTCAAGGTGATTTCGGCGTAGTCCCAAATGTATGGCGGCCTCAATTTGTGCCGCCAATTAATTCTGGGGAAGATACCCAAACTGGTTTGCCAGGCAATGCTGCTGCAAATATTGGCGCTACTACAACTACTACAACGGAGACATTTGGTAGCGCGGACATAGGTTGGCAGAAGGTATTTGACTTCCAAGCGCCGATTACCGTAAGTAGTACATCATATGTATCCATAAGACCTTTTAACATGGATATGCAAACGTCGGATCATCTTATCGTTGTTACTTGGCAAGATCCTGCTACAAATTTTAGTTCTCTGTCGATACAGTTCCAAGATGTTCCAGGAGCAAACTTTAATGTCGGCAGTCCTTGGGGCTTGCAAGGGACCGCTGCGGTTGCAAATGGTAACGGATTAATGGTGTGGCGCGTAACTTCAATGCTTAATATGATAAATAATAGTCCTTCACTTTCAGTCCCTACAAACGTAAATACTGCGCATCATTCTTTTCTTGCATATAAATACGTAAATAATATTACAGCAGCGAGTTTGGCAGACAACGGTCCTTATGCTTTAATACTTATCAACAACAATACTTCTCTCGGAAACAACATGCCAATTCCGCATTCGTTGTTAATCAGTCCTATCATAACCTTTGATGTTCAGGCAAAGATAGCTGTTGGCGGAACTACATCGACTATTACGCAAATCACGTATTATAAGTTGGGCGTTAAATCTTTAAGCGCGCAACCAACAACATAATGGAACTATCACTTAAGCGCGTCCATAAAGATAAGGTGTGTACTCAAGGTGTTCTATACACTGACAGTAAGTTCTTCTGTTATACGTTAGAACTCCCTGAGCCAATTCCAGTCGGTAGATATAAAGTAGCACTTACGTTTTCTCATAGAGCGGAACAGGGTACACTTTGGAGTCCAAACAATAGTCATATGCTTCCAGAGTTACTTAACGTACCCGGACACACCGCTATTCGTATTCACGCGGGCAATACCGCTGCTAATACGGCTGGATGTATCCTGGTTGGATTTGCTTCTATCAACGACGCAATACTTCAGTCCCGTGATGCATTGGCGCAACTGATGTCAAAGCTAACGGGATCAGATTGGATCGAGATAACACATGATACCGATTCTTGATATCTTCACAGGGGTAGTTACAGGCGTTAAAGGTATTTTGGACAAGTTCATACCAGATGCAAACCTTAAGGTCCAAGCACAAGCTGAACTTGACCAGATGATCCACCAGTCAGATATGACGCAACTACTACTTGATATGAAGGAAGCCGACAGTGAAAGCTTCTTCGTCAAAGGCTGGCGTCCAGCAGTCGGATGGATGGGCGTGGCAGGATTAGGGTTCCAAACGGTCATTGCACCGGTTCTAGGAATGTTTGGATTAAGGGTTCCGGCAATTGATACTGGCACACTAACTAGTCTACTCGTTGCAATGCTTGGTATGGGCGGGTTACGTTCGTTCGATAAATACGCCAATAAGAAGTAATCTTACTTTGGGTGCAGAAGTACGTTGCACCTTATTTCGGGTATAGTGCGGGGGCGCTATATTTGCCAACCAGGGCATGATACTGGTAAGGGAGTAGTTCCATGCGGAAGTTAATTGCTGCACTTCTACTAGCACTTTTTATACCTTCTACATCTTATGCTATGTCCGCTCAACAGGTTACTTCATTGGTTAGATGGGCAGGATGTAAGGCTACAGTAGTTACGGATGAAAATGAGTCAGCCCTTAGTTCCTACTATCGTTATGGCGATCAAATCATGTACATTGGACTAGCCAAGGAAGAGGGCTTAACGGATAACATGGAAGCTATGGTTATATTCCACGAAACCGGACATTGCTTACAGGATCAACTAGGCTATATACGTAGTTTGTGGGAAGAGAAGGGTACAGTTGCGGTGGAACTAGACGCTGATAGATGGTCTGCTCAGTTGGCTTGTGCGTATCATCTGGACGGAAGACAATTGCTTCATGACGTATTCGTGTGGGCAATGAATGCGTACGGCTACCACGGAGACTACAATCATGGAAGTATCTGGGAACGTATTAGTCAAGGTGAGAAGGCTGATTACTGCAACGTTACTCCACAACAGGCAAGTTAATGTATCAAGATTACATTCCAGCAAGCAATTCTTGGCAAGTCATATCCGCATTGAGTGCCGTTGCGGGAGTCGTGGTTGCAGCTATTGGATGGACGTTAAAAGTTGTTAGTTCTATCCGAGACAATCATCTGAAGCATATTGACGAGAAATTAGATATTATCGTACGCGGTGTTGAGAAGGTTGATGATAAGCTTGACCGTCACCTTGAATGGCATATTGGCGAGAAGAAATGAACTCCCCCAGGATGACGCCACGGGGGAGTACGGGACCATCGGCCCCGTTATCTAAGTCTGCAAAGCCTTTAATGGACCACCACCGTGTTGCGCTAGCTTTCCTAATACCCTAGCTGGCTTTAACCGCTTATCAATTGCCTTAATAATGTCGCTTGGCGTATTGAAACTTTGATCGCGCAGCACAACCTCTAAATCCGTTTTACTACAAAAAGGTAGTGCTCCTATATCCTCAAGATAAGGAACATATAGATTCCAAAGCATGTCTATAATCTTATCTACTTCCGCCCGCTTAAAGTATTTCATCTAAGTCGTCTAATCTTCTTAACATTGCTGATCGGGATAACCAATACATCTCCAACATCAATATCACTAAGATTCATCGTACCAGCAATCTTAACCAGCTTACCCTTCTCCAATAGATATCCTACCGTTCTACATTCTGCTGGTTTGAAGTCACTCAACTTCCTACCTGTACCCCAACCAGGGTATCCAGCAATATCAATCCAAAGTACTTCCACGATTATAGGTTTCATGCGCCATTAAACCATTTCGTGCATACTTGCTTAATCTGTGTCCCACCGTTCACTATCACTACCTGCTCCTCATATCTAGTACAGAGTGGTCCAACAGTGCTATAGCAACCACTAAGCAAGCTAGCAATCAGGATTAGCTTAAACATACACTCCGGTCTTTAGCTCTGGCGACTCTTTCGCTACCGTATCGTCAACCATCTTCGTGATCTCTTTGACCAGCTTATTCTCTGCAATCTGATTATCCGCCATTCTCTTTAACTGTTGCTCCCGCGTAACTAGTGTCACTCTGTCACGCTTCAAATTTACCCACGGAATTCCACTATTGAACTCCGCAACAATCCTTCCCTTACCATCCTTTGCTTGAATGCCAAACTCGCCCACTAGAATAGTATTCGTGCTCACTACGATATTCAAGTCTGGAAGCAGTAGAACATAATTATCTTCTGGTTGGTCAGTTAGATCAACTGTAAGAACTGCTGTTCGTTCCATTGAAGTTTTCACTGCTGATGACCTCCACTAGTCGTAGTCTGCGGTACAGTCCAAGTCGGCCAGGTATTAGGACCAGTATTCGGCACCAGACTAGGCTGTACATAAATAGGCTTTTGCGCCTGTAACTGTAAATAATCTTGCATCTGCTTCTCCCACAAGTCATCTGAAGCTAACGCATCTATTGCAGCATTATACGCCTCAAGAAGTGGCGTATCTCTTGCCAGCAATACTTCTGGAATAGCCATAAGCATTTCCTTCATCAAGTCTTTTAATGCCTTACGACAAGGGTTCATAGCTTTGCCGTTAATCCCGTAGATTGTGCCTGCTTGTGCGTACGGGTCAAGAGTGACAGGGATTCCATTAAATGCCATATATTACCCACTACTTTCCTTGCGGATTCTTGAATCATCAAGTTGAACCGTTCGTCCGTACCAAACGCTCTAAAGTCTGTTCTTAGCGCAATGACTGGTATTCCTCTTGAACAGGCGTACCCGCACTCCCATGCAGTCCCAGAATCAACGTCTGCTCCATCGCAAATAGCAACAACGCAATCAGCGTTGCGAAGCCCAGCAAGGTCAAGGCTATAGATGCGAGACGCTTCGTTAAGCTTACCTGATTCATATTGTGATACCTCTCTTTGGGGGAGAAATACGTCATATCCGGCATCCTCTAATAGACCACATAGATAAGTGTTATACTTCCGTTCAGCTTCAGTGAATAGTGGTGCGGCCAAATACAGTCTCATTCTGGTAACTTTCCCATCTGTCTTACATAATAGATACTCTCTTGCCCACGATACGCACAAAGCCGACAGTATTTGTAATCCATCCTAGTAGGACTATTTGATCTCATTGACATATCTTGAAGTAGCCCTAGCTTACACCGTGGGCAAAGTTCAACGAACTCAGGGGTCGCTACAGTCTCTCTTGAAGCCACACTTGAGGCAGATAAACTTACAATGGACTTCAATCATTTCCTCCCCACACCGTTCACACGTTTCGATTCCTGATAGAAAGTCCTGGTCGCTGCTGCTAGTGCCACCAGTTCCCCGATTGGGCATTTCAGACACCGATTATTCTCCCATGCACGGCTTAATGCTTGCTCAATATCCATAAGACTGCGGAGAATAGGGTCATTAATCTCCGCATTGCCTTTAACCAGCCGGGTAAAGTCATCCCGTGTTTCCGGAAGCCACTCACCCACGAAGGTACACGTTAGTGCTACCTTTACTCTTGACAGGATCGCGCTTCTTACCGGGAACACCGCTATCTTTACGAGTCTGGTAAGGTGATTGTACATTGATCGGTATATAGTTACACTCACATACGTACATCATCCGTGCATGGCCTTTGACCGGCACATGAAGTACGTCAACGATCTTGTGCCCCTTTGGACACAATCTGTCAGCATGTTTCTGCTTCTCACCAACACGTTGATTCTTGGAAACCTTGCCCTTAAGCTGTAGCGGCGTAGCCTGCTTAATCTCAGCAGGAGCCTTCTTGGTATCCTTTGCGCCCTTCTCGCCCATTTATAACTCCTTCTCACAGGTAGCACATACAGTAATCGTGCCATACATGCCTACATCATCAAAGATCACAAACTTGTTTCTAGGTCTGTGTACACCGCGCAGTTTACAGATTAATGCAAGTAAAGAGCGTTTGGCATATCCAAACGTTTCCATAAACCCTCCACCTTGATACGATGAATAAGCGAACGGTGTCTAATCTCCATGACTTCAATCGCATGCTTCAATCGATTGTTTTCATACCACTGTGTTGCAGCGTCAGTAAAGTTCATGCAGTACAAGAGTCCGACGTAAGCTGCTTCTGCCAGCAAGAGATTAAGCAAGATCCGCCGTATCATTGTTATTCCCTCGATTCTTAAGAAGCTCGTGCAAATAGCCCATCGCGTTAAACATCAATCCACACAATGCTTCCTCAATACCTTCTCTAGACGTATATCCTCTATGCGCCAGCCACAGGTCAAGGAAGTGCCGCCAAGCGGACTTCATATAGGCATCCTTAGGAATACCCTTCTGCCAATTATCCGAGTCCCTAATGCCAATTGCAGTCTGGCGATTCTTGGACATGTACTCACAGTATCGCCGGATGACTAGCGGGCTCAGGAACCCCTCTGGATCATCCTTGGTGAAGTCTGCATCCCTAGTAGCCCCTGTGTCAAACTGTCTCACTTCACTGCCTCCAAGAACGTCTTGATATCTGGAATCCGCATAACCTTCCTTCCAATCACGCTCGGATCAAACCTGTTATACTCTCTGTCCAATAAGTATACTTGCGTCCTAGGTGACTCGTAGGCGACATAAACACAATTGCCGGCCTTATCATCAATCAGGTGAGTTGCCTTCAATCCCGAGGCAATCTGGCCCTTTAGGGAGGATATTAGGACTGTAGGACGAAGTATCCCGCGTTCTTTAAGCCATAGCTCAGTCTGATTCTTTACATTGACACCTGGACGACTGGTAACAAAGTATACAGCGCTACCAAGACATTCAAGATCGTTGATTTCTTCAAATGTGTTCTTATCCTGCAAAGGCTCAAGTTCCGTCCAGAACCAACTATCTTGTTTAATCTTTTCCCATATAGCACTCTGTTGCATCTTGGGAATCTCTGGCATATCCCACTCACGTTGCGACAAGGTAGACCACGCGTGATTGAGAAACCCCATCTTCATCCCGAGTTTGGTATACCCAAGGATGAAGTCTGCAAGGACACCATCAATGTCAAAGAGGATGATGTTATTTGCCATATAAGACTGTCCTTACTCCCTGAAGATTGTAAACGTATTTATGGTCTGTCCAATGCTGTCTATTGTGGTCGGAACAATCACACTTATGAATCCCACTTTCATTTCGGGCGCATATGCTGCACCGCCGTCTTTATCAACCCAATGTGGCGCATTGGTCCACGAGCTATCACCAGGCTTGTGGTCTTGTGTACATCGCTTATACCCCATTAGAACAAGCAACGTCTCTTCTTCTTTAGTCAACATATTGAACTTTAGGCTTTACTGGTTGAGGATTCAACTTTGGCACGGGATTCAACATCCCGTGTAACAAGCTTGTTCTTTCTACCGCGTCGGCTAACTTTTCCAGTGCCATCGCTATTCTTTCGATTGCTAGACTTTCTCTGCTTGCCATCTTTCTTAACTCCTTTTGGTTTATCTTTACGGGCAGCTTTCAGTGCAATGTCAAGGTATGGCCACATTGAATCGTTCCAGTTCCAAGCTTTCGTACTCATAATTAAGTCTACTCCAAGTGGCTCCCATGCGTTCACTGTATGCCCTTGTTCACGAAGAGCGATCACACTAGGATGCTGGTCCCATTCCAAATCAACATGAATTGTAAGTGGATTATTTGTTGCCATAAAGAATGTCCTTCCAATTACGCATACATCCCATAGTTGAATCCCAATAATCATACTTACACGCGCTACAACGGCACATAGAGCTGACTGTGTATCCTCCAAGAAACAACAGCGCCAATTCCTCTTTACTTGGCTGGGCCACTCTTCAATCTCCGTAATCTATCACCGGCCTCAACCATTTCCTTAGTTATAGTACTCGCAGGTTGAATCAAGTTCTCAGACTCTAAGCCTTTGCTTACCATATCTGCTCCAACACCGATAAGGAACACCAGAAAGTCTCGTAAACCAACTGGTATATCACTTGGATGCTTGAATCTAGCCTTCCCATGAAGCTTCTCCAATTCAGCCATGTTGTCTTCACGGATCATTATAGCGTTGATTTCACGCCACTTCACTTCTTATGCTCCCTTGGTGTGCAATACGCATATATTGCACCGTTCCGCATTAGGTCATCAGTCTTAGACATACATGCTTCATACGAGTAAGGTCCGGTATAACTAATTTGACTAGTATTGTTGAGAAGGTAAACCAGATACCAAACAACCAGTGTGGTCATAGCTCCTCCCGCTGACAGTAAACATACACCGGATTTTGGCGTTGAATTTCCTGAGCCCGCACTTTACAATCCTCAAAGGTATATGGCCCATCTGCCATAACCTGACACCCAATAGCGTACATGAGATACCAGAGTGAGTAAAGGATGATGTGTTTCATTTACCTGTTCCGTGATTGGCTAAAGTAGTTAACGGCAAACAGAGAGAGCATAGTATATCTGGATAACCGTGGTCCTTAATCCAGGTATACGAATAA
>WNFT01002397.1_pt1 | contig 16080 bp, 17 predicted proteins | sample 5400191 | NCBI WGS metagenome assembly WNFT01 (sample SAMN13153359, study PRJNA577476) | soil metagenome | isolation source: 80 cm saprolite under Madrone tree | place: USA:California | collected 2016-06-14 | reverse complement strand
CATCCTGGGCTGCGCCATCCTGGGCGTGGAAGGTGGCGAGATTATGACCATCATACAGGTGGCGATGATGGGGAAGCTGCCCTACACAGCCTTAAAAGAAGGCACGTTCACACATCCAACCCTGGCTGAAGGGCTCAATAATCTGTTTATGACGCTCGATTCTTAGGAGCAAACAGACGTACTGTTGAGCAGATCGAACTCCAGAGAGGAGTGCGAGCCCGTCACGAGGCGCGAAGATCCCACTTTGTGCCACGTGTATTGGCAGTCCTCCCGTGAACGAAGTGATAGGCAGAGACCAAGAAGATCGACTAGGACTTGGCACCTATCTCGTGGACGCGTATGCCCCGCCGGCAAGGAAGAAATTACCCACGTTCTCCTGCGTGTTCCTCGCCCTCATCCTGCCCCGGACTGACCATAACAGAGGTGGATCCATCGCGGCGTAAGAGCGTCAGTGCTATAAGCGGGAAGATGAGGACAGACAGCAATCCAGCTGCTATGAGGGCTGCGCTTGTCGCCTTCGTAATCAAGCCAAGTTCCAAGCCGATTTGGGATGCTGCAACGATGAATGTAAGCGACGTTGCCTGCAGGAGTCCCGCGACGACCGAACGACGACTGCCGACAAGTGGGCGGTAGAGGAGGGCGGGTAAGCCCCGGACGAGGAGCAGCGCCGCCAGGAAGATCGGTACGCGCAGAATAGTCGAAAGGCTTGAGATGAGCGCAGCCAGGTCGAACTGTATACCGCTCGTGACGAAGAAGACTGGGATGAAGACACCAAAGCCGATAGCCTCAAGCTTCTGACGAAGCTCCGGATGTGTCATCATCCGGTCTCTATCGACTAAGCGCAGAATCACGCCTGCCACAAATGCACCAAGAATGGTTTCGAGTCCGAGTACTGCCGCCAGGGCAGCGAAGGCGACCAACAGCATGAAGGCACCACGCACGCGAATCTGCGCGGTCGTGTCCTGGAGGCGCAGCAGTACTGCGGCTATGCGCGTCGATCGCTCCAGGTGGAGCACGACGAAGGCAAAGCCAGCAGCCAGCAGGGTGAAACCCCCAAGCAGCACCAGTTTTGTGGCAGTGCCAGTGGCTTCACGGGAGAAGAACAGCGAAAGCAGGATGATCGAGCCAAATTCAGCGAACATGGCACCGGCGATGGCGAGTTGGCCAAAGTCCGTGGAGCTTTCGCCTGCGTCTTCGAGCAGAGGCACAACCACCCCAAGGGCGGTCGCAACGAGGATAATCGCAATGAGCAGCGGTGACATCACCTGCCCGGCGGCATAGAGCCCATAGCTGACTAACAACGCAAGTCCTGATGAAGCCAGGAAAGCGAAGCCAACGTACGTCAACAGGCGACCTCTCAACCGCTGAAGATCGACTTCTAAGCCTGAGAGAAAGAGGAGGAAGGCCAGTCCAAGCACCGAGAGGATGGAAATCGGCAGATCGACCTTGACCCAACCGAGGGCGGATGGGCCGATAAGGATACCTGCCATGATTTCGAGTACAACCGCGGAGAGGCGGCGTGCTGGCGAGAGGGCAAGCAGGAGTGGGGCCAGGAAGGCGACCACAGCGACGATGAGCAATCCGACGAATGAGATGTCTGGCATGGTACCCTCGCATCTATGTGCTAATTATTAGGAACGAATGGATGATTATTGCAGTGAGTAATCGTCTCCACCGTGGCCTCTTCGTTACGTTTTTGACGACAAAAGTTTCTCCATTCTGCAAACAAGTTGCTCTCGCGCTTCGCTTCCTCTCTTCTTTCCGCTTGAAGTGTAACGAACGGGCGGAAAATCTGACAATGTGGCATGAGAAGATAAATCCAGTACAGAAGATACCACACAGGGAGATGAACGTCGATGACTTCAACAACACAGTTGCAACACTATCATCGCAAGTGAGCCCGAACCAGCAACGTGCAGCTTGGTGGTTCCTGGATCATTTTTTCCGAATACGGCTGTAGCGACAACTCAAGCCATTTGAGTTTACCTTGCAGGAGCATTGGTTGATCGCTGGGATCGCGGGCATGTGATGATCTTTTGCGATACTGGACAAGCGATAATATGCACGAGATAACACAGCGATACAACGGACACAAGTGATACAAGTGATACAAGTGATACAAATGATACAAATGATACAAGTGATACAAGTGTTACAAGTGCGACAAGTGCGACAAGTGCGACAAACCTCATTAGAAATACACTAGCGTCAGGTTGAATAGCTTTCCTGGGATCTGTGAATGCACCTGGAAAGAAGTCCCCCGCGCCTCTCCATCCAGGTACAATATAACTACTTATTCACACCATAGCGGCGTTCCAACTCCTGAATCTCGGGCAGACCAATCAGGTTAGTAAATTGTGCAAAGGTCACCATTTGCTCCCTGAAAGGAGCAGGAGTCTCTCCCCGTTTGAGGATTTCTAGTAGGTCCAACATAGCATATGTGGCCGCGGTGCCAAAGCCTGTCATGTAGACTGCTCGAAATCCCGCTTGGGCGATCAAACGTGCGCTCAGCGCATCGTATGCTCCAGGAGCAACAAGCAGGTCTGGGCTGTCTAGCAATTCGCGTAAGCGTGTTGTGGTACGCATAGCAAAGTCCTTTATTTGCAGGAAAATAGGTTGCACCGATCAGTCTTGATGTAAGTGTATGCCATAGAGATCGGCTTCTGGTTGATTGGAAAGTGCCTACCTAACCTGGTACCTTTACCAGCAAGCGCTCGTCAGCAACATGAACGGACATTGGCGTCTGGCCTCGTACCTCACCATCCAGGGTCACATCCCGTGGATCAGCGCTCGTTGTAATCATGACTCCTCGTGCTTGTAAATGGTGTATGCCAGGGATGCGTGACAAATCTGCAGGATGATGTAGAAAAGGCTGCTCTTCTTTGTTTGAAGTGGGGATTGCTTCAGAATCCTTTGGTTCGAAGAAACGAGCTAAGGTTCTCCCTAATTTTCCAAGCTCGATCTCCTCTATCACAACGATGTCGAGCAAGCGATCACTGAGATTTGCTTCTGGGATGGCAAGTTCCCATCGCCCACCAAAAATGGGAGAGTTTATTACTGCTATCTGGAGCACACGACAATGTGATAGTGGTTGTTCATCCGTTGTGGCAGGTGTGAGTGCCGGTTGACCATCGGTGGATGCTTTAGCCTGCGGCATGGCCAGCCCTTCAAATTCGAGTTGAACATCCAGGGCTCCCTGGTATTTCAACGTCTCCAACGCAGCGACAGGATAAGCCATTCGCCCGTAGCGCTGCCGAGTCGCCACATTGGTCGCTATACGCGCAAACTGGACGTTCAGTCCAACGGTCAAAGCGTGTGCAAAGTATCCGTGCTTTTCGAGGCCGACGTGAGCAAGCACAGGGCCCGTCTGGTGTTTACCGGCAAGATGGGGCGCTTGCTCCGCAGGCCGGGCTACACCAACATCTACTTCTTGCTCTTTTCCCCGGGCAATAGTCTGAGCCGCCGACTCGATATCCTGGGGAATCTGCAAGGAGCGGGCAATATCATTGGAGGTCCCAAGCGGCAATATTCCGAGGGGAAGGCCGGATGCGGCAATGTGTGTAATCACGCCGCCCACCAATCCATCGCCGCCTGCTGCGACAGCTACATCGATGCCGCTCTCCTTCCAGGTTGTTCCCTGTGGAGGGAGATTATCCAGGGTGGCGATAGCGATAGTGTTAACAACCTCGATACCATTCTGTTGTAGATGGGCTATGGCCTCAGAAAGTTGTGCCGACCTGCCTGAATGCGGACTATTTATGATAATTGCTCTTTGTGGTGTATGCATGGTTCCTCCCCACAGTCTATACTTGCCTTAGATGTTTTCATTGAATTGAAGATAGTATAACCCAGATGGGAGCGCTGCCGCAAATGATAAAAAGTAATCTAACTAATTCTTGTGCTATACTACCTTTCAGTAAAAATCATTCCACTGGTCGCGATGAACGCCAATGAGGGGGCTGAGGCTATGCAAAGTATTGTGCGAGATTACTGGTCGGTCTGGAAACAATTTGTGCTACATGGTATAACGCAGGAGGAAATGCTCCCCCCGGCACTTATGCTGTCGTGGCGGCGTTGTGCAGCGCTAGGTCTTGACCCCTATGGTGAAATTGGCCCGGAAAATAATGCTCATTCCATATCTGCCACGGCCTCCCATAGGCTGCTCTCACTGGTACGTCCGGCGATGGAGGACCTGTACCAGTTCGCAGAAGGATCTGAATGTGCTGTGGTGTTTGCCGATGCTGAGGCGTGTATAGTTGATAAGGTAGGCGATCGAGAGATACAAGAGGAGCTTGAACACCTCGGCTTAAGCATTGGCGCATCATGGAGCGAAGAGCGACAAGGCTCGAATGCCCTGGCTTTGGCTTTACAAGAATCGTTTCCCATTCAGCTTGAAGGCGCAATGCACTACCGGGCTGCGCTACACCCATTGTATACCTCGGCTGCACCAGTACATGACTTGATGGGACAGGCCGTAGGGGTACTTGGCGTGATTGGTCGTCACGAACGTTCCCATCCTCATACCTTAAGTATGATCAATGCTGCTGCCCAGGCCGTAAGCAACCAGTTGCAGATGCAGGTATGGTTGAGCAATGCCAACGACCGCCTGTCTGAACTAAAAACAATTCTGCAGAGCCTACCCGAAGGCATTCTCTTACTGCGACATGATGGAGTAGTTTCGCAGATGAATGCTCCTGCCGGGACAATGCTCGGCCTGAATCCCTCTAAAGTTACCGGTAGGCGTTTACAAGATGTGCTGCCACTGCCAGCACTGCTGGCACAGGCAGTGGCACGCCAGCAGTTGCTCTCCGATGAAGAGATGGTCTTTGACACATTACATGGCCGAGTCACCTGTCTGTGTTCACTGAAACCAATTACAAGTTACCGGCCAGAAACAGGTTTGGAGGATATTGTCAGCTCAACTGGCCTTGTGATCTCAGAACCCGTTGATGCCGATGGTTTTGTGATGATCCTGCGCAGCATTGAGCGCGTGCAGAAATTGGTCCACCGTATAACCGGTGCGCGCGCTCGACTGACATTTGCCAATGTAGTCGGTGAGAGTCCTTCCTTGAAAGAAGCCTTGCGCCTGGCAAGACTGGCAGCTAATAGCAACTCCACTGTACTGCTGCACGGCGAGACGGGTACAGGCAAAGAGATTTTTGCACAGAGCATCCACAATAGTAGTGCACGTGCCGATGGGCCGTTTGTAGCGATCAACTGTGCAGCAATCCCACGTGAACTGATTAATACAGAGTTATTTGGCTATGAAGGTGGCTCGTTTACCGGTGCTGATCGCCAGGGACGTTCCGGTAAGTTTGAGCAAGCCCATGGAGGCACACTCTTTCTTGATGAAATTGGCGATATGCCGTTAGACCTGCAAACGACCCTACTGCGCGCTATCGAGACACGTACGATTGTGCGTATTGGTGGCCAGCGCGTGATCTCCGCTGATGTGCGTATCATTGCTGCTACACATAAAGATCTGCGGGAAGAGGCGCGGCAGGGCAACTTCCGCTCCGACCTGTATTACCGCTTGAATGTATTAACTATCAATATTCCCTCGCTGCGCGCGCGTATTGAAGATTTGCCATTGCTTGTGCAGCATTTCTTGCAGCGGCAGAGCAGAACACAGGGTCGCGCGTTTACGATCACTCCAGAAGCGATGGCGGCTCTGCAACGGTATAACTGGCCTGGGAATGTGCGTGAGTTAGAGAATATGTTGGAGCGCGTGACCTATCTCATGCCAAGGAGCACGATCACGGTTGATGATCTGCCTATTGATTTGCAACAAACCCAGGAGAGTGTAGAGGTATCCAGGCTTCAGACCATTGATCGAACAACGCAAGATGCTTACAACCAGCATGGCAAGCACCAGCTGGCGCATGTAATCGATAAAAACGGAGCATTGAAAGAGCAAAGCATGAATGCCGAAATGCAGGCTATCATGCAGGCCTGGGATGCAAGCAATGGTCGTGTCACACGCGCCGCAGCCATACTCGGTATCAGTCGTACTACGATGTGGCGGAAGATGGTAAAGTATGGCCTGGCTGAAGGCAAAGGTAAAAGATGACGCAACGTTTCAGAAGTGAAACGTTACATGTTGCAAGATTGCAGCGATTTGAAACACATTGTTTCATCGCTGCAACATTTCTTATCTATCCCTCTTTAACGTTTGCTATAGCACTTGGCGGATTCACTGTTTTTTCAACCCTCTAAAATTGCCTCGAGCTACTTCCCAGGGCTTCTTACACGGAGAGGCATTCTGCATTTCGGGTTTAACTCCACGGCTTTGGCACGAATATTGCTACGTATTCTGATAGGTAGCATGTGTAAGATGAGCACGAAAATCGATCTTAGAGAGGAGGTGGGAAGTCAGCGAACGCCCCGCAAGGGTTACAGTCTTGCCAAGGGATCTATTCTCAGGAGACTGTAAGGCCTTCATAGGACATCTCACTTGTTGTGTCGAAAGTTACCTACTCGAAAGGAGGGTGTCTGCCAGACATGGCAGACTACTACGGTATGGATAGGACACCGACTTTAACGCAGAAATTTGTAGCTGAACTGCTAGGAACCGCCTTCCTCACCTGGATTGGCGCGGGCTCCATTACAGCGGCGGTTTATCTACTCAATGGAGCGAAACCCCCATTAGCCTTTACGATGGCCGATCTCGGCATGATCGCACTGGCATTCGCGTTCGCAATTGCAGCCATGGTCTACAGTATTGGTCATATCTCTGGCTGTCACATTAATCCCGCAGTTACTTTCGCATTTGCCGTTACCAGGCGCATTAGTTGGAGCGAGGCGGTGGTGTATTGGGTTGGGCAATTTATTGGTGGAATCCTGGGTGCGCTGGTAATTGCCCTTGCCTTTGGTTGGACGACAGCGGCGCAGGGCCCCGGCCTGGGCGCAACGAACTTTGGTGGCGCGATCAGCCTCTATGGGACAGGCGGCGGCTGGGTTGTTGCCGTCGCCATGGAGACGATTGGCACCTTCTTCCTGCTGTTAGTCATCATGGGAACGGCAGTGGATGGCCGCGCACCCGCCGGCTGGGCCGGTTTGATCATCGGCCTGATGGTTGCTGGTGAGATTTTTGCCTTTGGTCCGATTACCAATGTGGCTCTCAATCCTGCACGCGCCTTTGGGCCGGCGCTGATTACAGTCATACTCGGTGGCACATACGACTTTACCCATATCATTGCCTATTTTGTAGGCCCTCTGCTAGGTGCTGTCCTGGGTGTTCTTACCTATGACCTCATTACACGTGGGCGTGCCATAGTTGGCACTCCAGAGCTCGGCGGCGTCGAAAAATCGGCTGTCGAAGGCAGACCATAGTCGCGGTAGTGCGTATTGTCGAAGATTATTCTCAGTTCAAACAAGGAGATAGGCATGAAGAAGCTCATTAACCGCGTTGAGGACGTGGTAAAAGATGAACTTGCCGGTATGGAGGCGCTGCACCCGGAGTTGATCCGTGTGGATTTCGAGAACCAGGTTGTCGTACGTAAAGATGCCCCGGTACGTGGCAAGGTGGGCGTGATCTCCGGTGGCGGTAGTGGTCATGAGCCAATGCACGGCGGCTTTGTCGGTCGTGGTATGCTCGATGCTGCTTGTCCCGGAGAAGTCTTTACCTCTCCAGTACCTGATCAGATGCTTGCTGCAACGCGAGCTGTCAATGGGGGCGCAGGTGTGCTACATGTTGTAAAAAACTACACAGGCGACGTGCTGAACTTCGAAATGGCAGCCGAGTTGGCCCAGGCTGAAGGTATCCAGGTAGCAAGCGTTGTGACGAATGATGACGTTGCTGTGCAGGATAGCCTCTATACTGCCGGACGACGTGGCGTCGGTGTAACGGTGCTATTGGAGAAGATCGTGGGTGGCTTTGCTGACACGGGCACTCCCTTGGAGGATGTGGCGGCACTTGCCAGAAAAGTGAACGAGAACGGGCGCAGTATGGGCATGGCGCTTACATCCTGCATCGTTCCTGCGGCAGGTAAGCCGACATTTGAACTCGGCGAAGACGAGATGGAGATTGGCATTGGTATCCACGGAGAGCCAGGCCGTCGGCGTGTCAAGCTTGCCCCGGCTTCCGATATTGCAGTAATGCTTGCTAATCCTATCATCGAGGACCTTGGCCTGAAGTCAGGTGAGCGAGTACTCGCATTTGTCAATGGCATGGGCGGTACCCCATTGATCGAGCTATACATTATGGCTAATGAACTTGCCAGGATTCTGCGCGGTAGGGATGTCACGATTGCCCGTTCGCTGATAGGTAGCTACATTACCTCCCTTGAGATGGCAGGTTGTTCCTTTACCCTGTTGCGGCTGGATGATGAATTAGTCCGCTATTGGGATGCTCCCGTACATACTCCCGCACTGCGTTGGGGTGTGTAAATTGGTGTGAGTCGATTATGAGCCTTGTGTTAGCCCGTCGGTGTTCGCTCAGTGGGTATGATCGTGCGCGGGAGTACGCTCCCACCACGTCTTAGTTAATCCGTAGTACAATAGGACTGGGCTGAGTAGCGGACTCCAGTTCCCCTGGAGTTTAATTGTGCTACGTAGATACGAACATTTTACGGGCGAACACATGGTTCGTTCCTAGACTTTGTGGAGGAAACCATGCCAATTACGACAGAGGACACAGTACGCTGGTTGAATAATGTGGCGCAAGTCTTACATGAAAATCGCGCTTATCTTACCCAACTCGATTCCCCCATTGGTGATGCCGATCATGGCATCAATATGGATCGTGGCTTTAAAGCCGTAATCGATAAGCTGCCAACAGTAGCAGGTACAGATATCGGCTCAATCCTTAAGACGGTAGGGACTACCCTGGTTTCGACGGTTGGCGGTGCGAGTGGCCCGTTATATGGAACAGCTTTCCTGCGTGCTGGTATGGCGACCTCCGGGAAACATGAATTATACGAAGCTGACTACATTGGTATGCTTGAAGCTGCATTGGAAGGCATCAAGGCGCGTGGCAAGGCGCAGCCAGGTGAAAAGACCATGGTGGATGCTCTTACACCTGCATTGGCAGCGGCAAAAGAAGCGCAGGCAGAAGGCCTGGATCTTCCCCAAATCATGCGGCGTGCCAGTGATGCCGCTGAGGTTGGTATGAAATCAACCATTCCCTTGCTTGCTACAAAAGGCCGTGCCAGTTATCTAGGGGAGCGCAGCATCGGTCATCAAGACCCTGGCGCAACTTCCAGTTGGTTGATTCTCAAGACGCTTGCAGACACCCTGGGGTAGAGATACAAGCTGCATGCAGTGTGTCTTTCCATGATTGTCAACTAAAGAAGGCTCCAGCATTTTCCTGGACACCGTTTAGCCGGTTTCTACATTACAAGGAGACTATGCCCATGACCGTTGGCTTAGTAATCGTTTCCCATAGTTCTCGGCTGGCCGAGGGCGTTGCTGAATTGGCCGAGCAGATGGCCCAGGGTAAAGTAGCGATCGCTGTGGCGGGAGGGGCTTTAGGAGGCGCGCTTGGCACCTCGGTTGATAAGATCGTAAATGCGCTACACGAGGCAGATGGACCCGAGGGTATACTTGTGCTACTCGACCTGGGGAGCGCGGTAATGGCGACCGAGATGGCAGTGGAGGCATTCACACAAGAATCGCAGCATCCTGTTGTAATTAGTCCCGCGCCACTGGTTGAGGGGGCTGTGATCGCCGCTGTCGAAGCCTCTATAGGTAATAGTCTCCAGGAAGTAGCTGAGGCAGCAGCAAGCGCCTACACGTTGCCCAAAGTACATGAACGCGATAGATAGTAAAAGGACTACGAACGTGCCAATAGCAGAGACAAGTGTCGTCATTCTCAATAAAGTCGGCTTACATGCTCGTCCTGCTCGACTTCTTGTGCAGGCTGCCGCGCAGTTTAAGGCAAGCATTCAGTTGAAATTTGGTGATAAAACGGCTAATGCCAAAAGCATAATAGGCGTGCTTAAACTGGGGGCGGCGCTTGGTGACCCGCTTGTATTGTATGCAGAAGGGGAAGACGCAGAGGAGGCCTTAAAAATTCTATCTGAACTTGTTCTGCGTAAATTTGACGAGGAGGAGTAAAGCTGCTTATGCCGAATGATAACTCCTTGCCAGGCAGCCTTGTGCATGTAATGGCAATCTCTCAAGGCGTCGCTATCGGCCCTGTACACCTCGTGAAGTCAACAAGCCTCGCGGTGGAATCAGCGAAGATCGGTTCTGATCAGGTAGGGGCCGAGCAGGAGCGCTTGCAGAAAGCTCTCGCTGCCGCCGTTGAGGAGTTAGTCGAGCTGGGCGAGCACGTAGCGCAGACGGTCGGGCAGAGCGAAGCCTGCATCTTCGAAGCCCAGCAGCTTATACTGCAAGACCCTGAGATACTCGCAGAGACAACAGAACTTGTTGCCCGGTATCATTTATCTGCTGCAGCAGCGCTACAGCAAGCTGCGGAGCACCAGGCGCAAGAGCTTGAGTCGTTAGAAAACGAGACTTTAGCTGCACGTGCCACTGACATTCGCGATGTGGCCGCGCGCGCAGTACGCCATCTTCAAAGCCCAGGTGCTGCGAGTGCGAGCATTGGTGAAGATAGTACCCCGGTGCTGCTTTTTGCTCATGATCTTACCCCCTCGGATACCGCTAGCCTTGACCCCAAAACCATTCTTGGCATCTGTACTGTCGTTGGGGGCCCTACCACTCACGCGGCTATTATTGCCCGTGCCCTGGAGATTCCAGCGGTTGCCGGGATAGATCCACAACTGCTGGATCGATTGCATGATGGACAACAGGTAGCTATGGATGGCACTCAGGGATTGTTATACCTATACCTGGATGACGAACAACAGCAGCAAGAGCTACTTGACGTTATGCACCGGCAGCAACAAGCTCGCGATCTGCGCCGCACACAGCAGGATGCGCAATGGCGTAAGCAACCTGGATCAACCGCTGATGGGTATAGGGTACAGGTCTTTGCCAACGTGGGCGATGTGGATGGAGCGTGCACTGCTGCTGAACTTGGCGCTGAGGGCATTGGCCTGTTAAGGACCGAATTCCTTTTTGGGGGACGCCAGCTGTTCCCTGGTGAGCAGGAGCAGTTCGAAAGCTATGTAGCTCTTTACCGCGCATTTGCCGGCCATACATCGTTGGGAAAAACCATAATAGCGCGCACACTGGATGCCGGTGCCGATAAGCCCTTTCCAGCCCTGGAGCCACTAATTGGCGCATGGCAAGAAGCCAATCCCGCCCTCGGATTGCGTGGCGCGCGTATACATCTGCTTCATGAGGAACTCCTGCGCCAGCAACTACGTGCACTCCTGCGAGCGGGTGTAGAGACAGGCGTACAATTGTATATCATGTTTCCTATGATTGCCACCTTAGAAGAAGTATGTCGTCTACGTGCAGTATATGCTGCTGTCCAGCATGAACTGAGTAGTGAAGGCGTAGTGCTCTCGCAAGCTACGCAGTTAGGTATTATGATCGAGACACCTGCGGCCGCCTGGATGGCCGGCGTATTGGCGCGTGAAGTCGATTTCTTCAGCATCGGAGCTAATGACCTCTTCCAGTATACGATGGCTGCTGACCGTACCAATAGCCGTGTGACGGGCATGTTCGGTGAGTTAGAGCCGGCAGTTTGGCGTTCAATTGCATTTGTCGTGCGTGCAGGTGTGGAGCATGGTAAGCTGGTGGCAGTATGCGGGGAGTTGGCTGCTGATGCACGCATTGGTCCGCTTCTGGCTGGCCTGGGTGTGCAAGAGTTGAGCATGAGCCCACCCGCGATCGTTAAAGTCAAGGCAGCACTGCACAAACATCCAATGGACTACTGGCGAAAATCAGCGCAAGAGCTGCTCAAAGCGGAGACGGCGGCAGAAGTGCAGGATGTATTAGCATCCATTGAGTAAATTGCTTGCCCAATTCTCGATAGCATCATGCAGGTGCTAAAATATAACCGACTGCTTTCACAAGCTTTTGAAAGGTAGAATGAGATGGGAATTATTCATCACTTCGGCAAAATAGAAAATGGCGAACTACGCTGGAACGATGTGCCAGTACGTGCCTATGGGCCTGAAAATAGCAGTGCCGATAGAGCTACACGCCAGGTACTTATCGGTATGGATGAGAACTCGCCCAATTTCCATATGCGCTACTTTGCCGTGCAGCCTGGAGGTCATACCTCGCTCGATCAGCATCCTCACGATCACGGAGTCTATGTTCTGCATGGTCGCGCTCGTCTTCGCTTGAGTGACCAGGAGCACGAACTGAACGTGGGCGATGTCGTGTATATTCCTGGAAATGAAGTTCATCAATTCTTTGCGATGGGCGAGGAGCCGTTTGGTTTCCTGTGCATCGTGCCAGCCAGGCGGTGAACACTATGTTAGCCGTCGAGTACCATAGTAACGATGATGTGCGCATTGTTGAATTACCGGCGCCGGAGATTGGGCCAGGCGAGTTACTTGTACAGTTGCGTGCCTGCGGCTTGTGTGCAAGTGATGTGATGGAGTGGTACATGAAGCCTCGCGCTCCCATCTATCCTGGGCATGAGCCTGCCGGAGTTGTGGTGGCAGTGGGAGAAGGGGTAGAGCAGTTTTCTGTGGGCCAGCGGGTATTTGTGCATCATCATGTTCCTTGTATGGTTTGTCATTTCTGCCAGCGAGGCTCGTTTTCACAATGCCTCACTTTCAGAGCTACGCGCCTCTATCCTGGTGGGTTGGCCGAATATATGCGCGTCCCCGCGCTCAATGCGCAACTTGATGTGCTGCCCTTGCCCGATGAACTTTCATTTGAGGCAGCTACGCTGATTGAGCCGCTGGCTTGTTGTGTGCGGGGAATCAATCGTGCCACAATCCAGCCCGGTGATAGTGTTCTAGTGCTGGGTGCGGGCAGTAACGGTCTGATGCTTGCACAACTTGCACAACAGCGCGGTGCTGTGCGCGTTATGATCGTTGATCCTATTGCCTACCGTCGTCAACGCGCTTTGCATGCCGGAATAGACTATGCGCTAAATCCGCAGGCAGAGTCGCCACTACTTGAACAAATTTATCTGGTAAATGATGGCCGCAAGCCAGATATTGTGCTGGTTACGCCTTCGAGTATAAGTGCGATGAAACAGGGGCTTGAGCTAGTCGGTCCAGGTGGAACGGTATTGCTTTTTGCTCCTCCTCCACCTGCTGAAGAACTACCAATAACACCTAACTTGCTCTTCTTTCAAGAAATTAGTCTGCGGACCAGTTACTCTGCTGGCCCATACGAGACGCGGTTGGCATTAGATCTGTTACATTCCGGGCGTATTCATGCGGAAAAAGTGATTACGCATCGCTTCGCGCTTAAGAATGCTGCACAAGCGTTTCAATTGGTGGCAAAGCCAGGAGATGCGTTGAAGGTTATAATTACCGCAGGGTGATTTGCCCTCCGGATGTCAGGTGCAAAACCTATTCCTAAAAGGCTGCATGGGGGATTGCTTGCCTTGTGTAGGGCTGCAATGAAGTCTTCTAAGGAAGCGGTGCAATTATATTTCTAAAATCAACTCGGTTACGTATGCAGGCTTTCAGCGAATCCAGATCGGCATTTCCTCGTGGTCGATGCCAAAATGATGGGCAACTTCGTGAAGTACTGTGTGCTGCACCTGCTCGCGAATACGATCAGGATCGCCATGACAGTATGATTCAATTGTGCGCTGGTAAATAGTAATGATCTCGGGTTGTGGGGCTCTGTTATGGCCATAGGCAGTTAATGGTACACCTTCATAGAGTCCCAGGAGCGTATAGCCCTCTTTGATACCTACTCGCTCCAGTACCTCTTTGCCTGGTTCATACTGTACTCGCACATACACATTTTCCATACGCTCGTGGAACTCATCTGGTATAGAGGCCAGCGCTTCTTCAACGAGAAGTTCGAACGGACTTAGCTCGGCTTTTTCGGTATCCTCCTCACCTTCCGCATCTTCTTCCAGGCTTTCAACTTCAATCTTGAAATCTTTAGTAGCCTCGTCGTCCTGCTCATCTACTCTTACGCTTGCGGCGCGGTTGAATATGCTATTTGGCCACAGAAAAAGTGCTCCAACAGTGCCAAAGGCAAAAACGCCGAGCAGGAGTAGCCAACCGGAAGCAAGATCAAAAAAGTTATTGAGGTAGACACTGAGGAAGAGTAGCGCAATAAGAAAACTGATTGTGGCGAACACGTACCGGGATCGATTATTGTGTGTATTTTTGGCGTGCTCGTCCGGTTCTGGTTCGTGGGAATAATCGTACTCTTCCTTTTCGCTACTCTCCATGTGAGACCTCTTCTATTATCCACTCTGGATTCTCAGGAGTAGAATTATCTCCTATACGCACGTAGTATAGCTTATCGAAGCCTTCAGAGTAAGTGGGGGGCATCAATTTGTGGACAGTAATATATATCGCTTTATCCGGTACCTGCGCTTTCCCGGCACGTTGTTTGTTACGCTCATGGGAGCCCGCCACATCTGGCTCAAAATAATAGCCGGTGACCTCTGTGCCATAGCTGTGCCCTAATTCGATTAGTGGCTGTCGGCCTTCTACCGTCGAATTTGTATTGTCAATGACGACGGAATGGTGTGCCTGAAACGCCCTCTCGATGAATTCTACTTGTTTTTGACTCTTGTTCTTGTGTTTGCTTGTGCGCAACAGGTCTTTGCTGATATGCTCGTGTGTGGCGGCGAAATGTGTGTGATAAAACGTGCTTTTCCCTGATGCCTGCAAACCCATGAGAATGATCATTTCCATTACGTATGTGTGCCCTATACAAGAAAATCTTCAGCTTGCTGTTCTTTTGCGTGCATTCTACAATACAAACATGCTTGATGTATAATACAAGGGAACGGATGCCAGTAAAAGGTGTCCCTATAAAGGTAGATGGGATGAACCCTTTGGTTACTAACTCTACAATAAAGAGGAGCGTGTATGACAACAACTCAAACAACCCCCCAGGTGCAACAGTGGACACACCTGGCCCAGCAGTTACGTGTAGATAGTATTCGTGCTACTACTGCCGCGGGCTCAGGACATCCTACCTCATCCATGTCGGCAGCAGATTTGATGGCCGTTTTGTTGACTGGTTACCTGCATTACGACTTTGATAACCCGCAGAACCCGAATAACGATCATCTAATTTTTTCTAAGGGTCATGCCTCACCCTTGCTCTATTCTCTGTTTAAAGCAGCGGGCGCCATCACCGATGAGGAACTGATGACGCTGCGCAAATTCGGCAGTCGTCTTGAAGGGCATCCCACGCCCGCATTACCATGGGTAGATGTGGCTACTGGCTCACTGGGTCAGGGCTTGCCCATTGGGGTAGGTATTGCGCTGGCAGGTAAGTACCTGGATAAGTTGCCCTATCACATCTGGGTGCTGCTGGGAGATAGCGAGATGGCCGAGGGCTCGCAATGGGAAGCATTTGACCATGCCTCGTACTACAAGCTGGACAACCTGGTGGCTATCCTCGACGTCAACCGTTTGGGTCAGCGCGGTGAAACCGAACTGGGATGGAATACGACTGCCTATGCCGAGCGTGCTACCGCCTTTGGCTGGAATGCCATTGTCATCGATGGGCACAACTATGATGAGATCAACCAGGCGTATGCCAAGGCTCTGCAGTCAAAGGGTTCGCCGACAGTGATTATTGCCAAGACGATCAAGGGCAAGGGTGTTTCTTTCCTGGAAAATGTGAATGGCTGGCATGGCAAAGCGCTCAACAAGCAACAGGAAGAGCAAGCACTTAAGGAGCTTAACCCTAGGCGCAGCCAGGTCTTCCCGGTACACAAGCCGGAGAATCTCCAGCCTGCCCCCGTAGGAGAGGAAAAGCCGCTTGAATTGCCAAAGTATGATGGCAAAGAGGCCGTTGCCACCCGTAAAGCTTACGGCGATGCATTAGTAGCGCTTGGTGCAGCCAATCCTCGTGTGGTCGCACTGGATGGTGAGGTAAGTAATTCGACCTATGCTGAAGAGTTTGCCAAGGCCTTCCCGGATCGCTTCTTTGAGATGTACATTGCTGAACAGCAAATGGTGGCAGCGGCGGTCGGTATGAGTGTGCGCCACAAAATCCCGTTTGCCTCGACCTTTGCGGCATTCTTCACGCGTGCCTATGACTTCACTCGCATGG
>WNFT01002395.1_pt1 | contig 16085 bp, 11 predicted proteins | sample 5400191 | NCBI WGS metagenome assembly WNFT01 (sample SAMN13153359, study PRJNA577476) | soil metagenome | isolation source: 80 cm saprolite under Madrone tree | place: USA:California | collected 2016-06-14 | reverse complement strand
CACTCCCGATCGACCAGCTCGACGCGCTCGGGGGTGCTGTACGCGCGGTGCAGCCAGTAGATGGGGCACACCTCCGGATGTCCCGGATCGTGGCGCCGCTTGCGCGCCGGGTCGGTGACCGCGACCATGATCCGCTTGCGCGCGCTCTGCGGATCCTCGCCCAGCTCGATGGCGTTGCCGTAGCTCTTGCTCATCTTGCGCCCGTCCAGACCGAGGATCTTCGGTACGTCGGTCAGGTAGGGATGAGGCTCGACCAGGATCGGCTTGTGCGGTGTGCCGTAGTGGAAGTTGAACTTGCGCACCAGCTCGCGCGCCAGCTCGAGATGCGAGACCTGGTCCTGCCCGACGGGCACGGCATCCGCGCCGTAGAGTGCCACGTCGGCGGTCTGCAGCACCGGGTACCCGAGAAAGCCGTAGGTATTGAGGTCTTTCTCCTTGAGCTGTTCCTGCTGCTCCTTGTAGGTGGGCACCCGCTCGAGCCATCCCAGAGGCGCCACCATGCCGAGGAGCAGGTACAGCTCGGCGTGCTGCTTCACGTGGCTCTGGATGAACAGCGTGCAGCGCTCCGGATCGAGGCCGGCCGCGATCCAGTCGGCGAACATCTCCCGCTGCGCCTCGGCGATGTTCGAGGTGTCCTTGTACTCGCTGGTGAGCGCGTGCCAATCGGCGGAGAAGAAGAAGCACTCCGCCTTGTGGCTGATCTCGATCCAGTTCTTCACCGCTCCCTGGTAGTGGCCGAGATGGAGGCGTCCGGTGGGTCGCATGCCCGAGACGACGCGGCGTGGCTGGCGCTGGGTGGGCTTCTGGGCGCTTTCGCTCATTCGGGCTGCTCTTCCGGGCGGCTCCCGCCGCGCGCGCGGGGGAATGTACTGGATCGCCCCGGCCCCGGGCCACGAAAACCGTCAAGGGCCACGTCGCCGTCGCCGTCGCCGTCGCCGTCCACGACCACGTCCACGCCGACGTTGACGTTGACGTGGACGTTGACGGCGACGGCGACGTGAACGTGGCCGTGATCGAGCCGGCGGCCTTACCCTACGCGCGCGGATGCTTGGCCATGACCGCTTTCAGGCGCTCGCGATCGACGTGCGTGTAGATCTGCGTCGTCGCGATGTCCGCGTGCCCCAGCATCGCCTGCACCGCGCGCAGGTCCGCGCCGCGCTCGAGCAGGTGGGTGGCGAAGCTGTGGCGGAGCGAGTGCGGGTAGACGCGCTGCTCGATGCCGGCGGCGCGCGCATACCGCGCGAGCAGCTTCCAGAATCCTTGACGCGTCATGTGCCCGCCGCGTGGCGTGACGAAGAGGTCCGACGAGTGCCGCGTTCCCAGCAGCTTCTGGCGCGGGCCGATCAGATATGCGGCGAGGGCGTCGCGGGCGCGCTCTCCGACGGGAACGATGCGCTCCTTGCCGCCCTTGCCGCGCACCCGGACCACGCCGGTTTGCGGGTCGATGGCGCTGATCGGCAAGGCGACCAGCTCGGAGACGCGCAGTCCGCTCGCATACAACAGCTCCAGCATCGCCTTGTCGCGCGCCCCCGACGGGTTGCGGGCATCCGGCTGCGCCAGCAGCCGGTCGACCTCGTCGACGGCGAGAAAGTTCGGCAGCGGGCGCGAACCGCGCGTCGTTTCCACCCCTTCGGACGGATCGCCAGGCGTCAGGCCTTCGGCATTGGCGAACTTGTGCAGCCCGCGCAGGGCGGCGAGATGGCGGGCTTGCGAAGCGCGCGACAGCCCGCGCAGCTGAAGCGCGGCCAGGTGCTGCAGGATCAGCGGCTCGTTCACGTCCGCCAGGCGCGGGATGCGGCGCGCCGTGAGCCACTCCAGGTATTCCCTCAAGTCGCGGGCGTAGGCCTCGAGGGTCGCGGCGAGCAGCCCGCGCTCGACTCGCAGGTGCGCGAGATACTGATCCACCGCTTCGTCGAGCTCGCTCGGTAGGCGCTGAACGGCCTCGGTCACGCGACCACTCCTTCCAGCCGGCCCTTGCCTGCGCGCAGCACCACGGGCGCCGGGCCGGTGAGATCGAGCACGGTCGAGGGCTCGTTCAAGGTCACGCCGCCGTCGAGGATCAGCTCGATTCCGTGACCGAGATGTTCCTGGATGTCCGTGGCATCGATCAGCGGCTCCTCGCCGGGAAGCGCGGCGCTGGTGGTCGCAAGCGGCCTCCCCAGCGCCCTCGCCAGCGCCGTGGCGACCGGCGCGTCGGGCACGCGGACGCCGACTTGCCGCTGCCTCCTGAGCGCGGTGCGCGGCACCAGTCGGGTCGCGTCGAGCACGAACGTGTACGGGCCGGGAAGCAACCGGCGCATCAGGCGGAAGTTTTCGTTGGAGACGATGGCGTACTTGGCCACCTCGCCCAGATCGGCGCAGAGGAATGCGAAGGGCTTCTTGTCGTCGCGGCGCTTCAACAAGGCGAGACGCTCCATCGCCCGCTTCTGGAACACGTCGCAGCCGAGCGCATAGTAGGTGTCCGTCGGGTACGAGACGATGCCGCCTTCCTGCAGCACCGAAGCGGCGCGCTGGATGTGCCGCGGCTGCGGGTGCCGCGGATCGATCGGCTGGATGGGCGCGCGCCTTGACACACGCCCCATGTTGTGCGCGCGCGCGCATCATGGCAAAAATTCGGCGAAAAACGGTGATCCGCGAAGCACGAGGAGGCGGGTCCCCCAAGGGGAAGCCCGCCTCCGTCGGAGAACCCCCGGGAAGCAGCCGCGCCTGTACAGCCTGAAACGTAGGCGCAAACCGCACCTTCGGTGCGGAGCGCCTAGTCTTCGTCGCGCCGGCTAGTCTTGAGGTTACCCATTTCGTCCAGCCCGCCGGCTTCCTTCCGCTGCGCTGCTTCGCGCGCCATCCTCTTGCCCTGCTCGATCAGCTCGCGGACCTTCTGTCCCCCCTTGTGACCGATCTGGGAATAGAACTCCGGACCACGGGCGGCCCGGACCGACTCGCCGCCCTTCTTGCCGATCTGCTCGTAGAACTCGTGCCCGCGCTCCGCCTTGACGGTCTCGCCGCCCTTGCGGCCGATCTGCTCATAGAACGCGCGGCCGCGCTCCTGGGCCACCTTCACTCCGCCCTTGCGGCCCGCCTCGGCAACCGTCATTCCGCCCTTCTTGTTGTCCTCCGCCATTTCACTGCCTCCGGTGGTTGGAAGGAACCCCCCTCCCGTCCGCCTTTGGCTCCTTCAGTTTTTCAAAAAGCGCATCAGAGGATGCGCTTCTTGCCCTGCTCGATGAGCTCGCGGACTTTCTGGCCGCCCTTGCGCCCGATCTCCTCGTAGAAGGTCGGGCCATACTTGTCGCGGACGGCCTCACCGCCCTTTCTCCCCCCGAGCTCACCACCCTTGCGGCCGATCTCCTGATAGAACTCGACGCCCCGCTCGTCGCGAACGCGTTCGCCGCCCTTGCGGCCGGCTTCGGAGACCGTCATGCCGCCTTTTCCGTTGCTGCGGGTCTTGATCATCTAGTGTTCCTTTCCCGCAGTCACTCCTGCGCTGGTTCCGGGACGACTTCGCCGCCCGGCGCCGGCGTCTTGTCCGCGGAGGACTTGGCGTTCTCGATTGCCGCCTTCTTGCCCTCCTCGATCAGCGTGCGGACGCGGTGTCCGCCCTTCTTGCCGATCTCCTCGTAGAACGGCGTTCCGCGTTCTGCCTTCACCGCCTCGCCGCCCTTCTTGCCGATCTGCTCGTAGAAGCCGGCGCCCCGCTCTGCCTTGACGGTATCGCCGCCCTTCTTGCCGATCTGCTCGTAGAATGCCCGTCCGCGTTCCGCCTTCACGGTCTCGCCGCCCTTGCGGCCGATCTCCTCGTAGAAGGAATGCCCGTACTTGTCGCGCACCGTCTGGCCGCCCTTGCGGCCCGCCTCCGACACGCTCATCGAGCCCTTCTTCTTGCCCGTGCTCTCGTCCGCCATTCCCGCCCCCCTCACACGCCCCGTTCCGGAGCAAATTTGTTACGCCCGCGCCGGGATGTTCCGCGCCGCGAGCCCTCGGCCTTGCGCCCCGCCGCGATCAGATCGCGCACGCGCTGCCCTCCGAGCCTTCCGATCTCCTGGTAGAACTCGACCCCCCGCTCCGCCTTGACGGCGAGGCCGCCCTTGCGCCCGCCGATCAATCCCCCCAGCCGCCCCGCCTCGCGGACGGTCATCATGCCCCCCTCGCGCCGGGACAGCTTCAATTTGGATGCCGGCCGCTTGCTCGCACCGCCGCTATCCTTGCGCCGCCCCATTGCGCGTGACTTGCTCTGCAACCGACCTGCCACTCGCACCTACCTTCACGCACGTGGGATGTCGTGCACCTCACATTGACGAACGGAAGCTAGGTCGCCGGGCGCTGCCCCGCAACCGGCCAACCGTACGGGACCGCTGGGGAAATGGCTCAGCCCCCTCCTGCGAGGGAGGCGATCGCCGTTTCAACGGCGCCCACGACCGCGGCCCGCCGGCCGGCGTCGGTGATCTTCCCGACGCCCTTCGCGGGCCCCTCCGTAAGGTCACGCAGATAGAAGGCGTCGGTAGCGCGGTTCCCTTCCGTGGCGATCCGGGCCACTTCGATGCTCACGCCTGCCCTGTGTAAAGCGTCGGCAATGGTGTGCAAAAGTCCGGGACGATCCTGGGTGAGGACGTCGAGGATCGTCATCGTCTCGCTGCTGACATCGTCGACGCGTACCTTCGTCTGGACTGCAGGCCCCGCGGAGCTCGCCCAGCTCGCCCTGCGAAGGCGCTTCTGCACGAGGCGGTGCGGATCCTCCGCGCCCGAGAGGAGGCGCAGCAGATCGGCGCGAGCTGCTTCCCAACGAGTCTGCGAAGGAGCGGCGCCGCCCGACTCCCGCACCACGAACGTGTCCAAGGCGATTCCGCTGGCCAGTGAATTCACCTCGGCGCCGAGGATGTCGATGCCATTCGCGGCCAGGGCGGCAGTGAAGATGGCGAGCAGACCGGGACGATCCGTCGCCAGCAGGGTGAGGTCCGCCTCGCCGACGGCGGAGCGATGCAGCTCGGCAGCGAACCCTGTTTTGCGGGCCCCGGCCCACAGCCTGAGGTGCCGCGCGGCGGTCTCCGGCAGGGCCGTGGTCAGGTACCGCTCCGGAAGCTCCCGCACGAACTCCGGCGCGAGTTTCGCCTGATCGCCTGCCAGGGGAGCGAGCCGATCGGCGAGCCGCTGCCGCCGGTCCTCGATCGACTGGGCGTGCTCCGGAGCGCCCAGCTCCTCGGCGAGCATGGTGGCGTGCGTCTTCTCGTAGAGCGCGCGAAGGAGGTTGGCCTTCCACACCGTCCAGTTCTCGAGGGAAACGCAGGACATGTCCGCGTAGGTCAAGAGGTAGAGCATCTCCAGCCGCTCGATCGTTTCCACCTCGCGGGCGAACGATTCGATGAGCGCGGCGTCTTCGAGGTCGCGGCGCTGCGAGAGATGGCTCATGCGCAGGTGCGCGAGCACCAGCCATTCGACGTCCCGCGCATCCCCCGGGTCGAGGCCGATCCGCTGCGCGTACCCGCGCACGAGCTCCGCTCCACGCGCGGAGTGGTCGGGGCCCATTCCCTTTCCCAGATCGTGGAACAGCAGTCCGAGCATCAGGACCAGCGGGCGCTGCTGGGCTCGGGCGACGCGGGTCAGCTGCGGTTCCGCATCTGCCAGAGCGCCGGAACGGAGCCGCATCATGTGCGCCAGCGCGAAGACGGTGTGCGTATCGACGGTATAGACGTGGTAGAGGCTGTGCTGCGCGCGCGCGCGCAGGCGCGCGATCTCGGGAAAGAGCGCTCCCACCACTCCCAGCTCGTGCAACGGGACCAGCGCGCTGCCGTCGCTCCCTTCGCGGACCAGCAGGTGCCAGAAGTCGACGTGCGCCTCCTTGTCCGTGGCCAGCTGCGGCCCGATCCGCTGCAGCTCCTGGACGAGAAGGTCGCGCGCGTAGCTGTAGACCGGCAGTCCCAAGGTTTCGGCGACGGCATAGAGGCGGACCAGATCCGCCGGACGGCGGGCGAAGACGTCCCTGTCGGTCACCGTGATGCGACCGTTCCAGATCTTGAAGGCGGCGTCGATCGGCTGCGGGCGCGGGACGCGCTTGAGCGCGCTCCTAGGCGAATCCTCGATGGCGCAACGGTCGATCAGGGCGTCGGAGGCGCGGGCGATCTCCTGGAGCGCGATGTACGTCTCCCGCATCAGCTTCTCGACGCCCAGCTCGCCGCCGGGCTCGTCGGCATAGCCGAGCGCCTGCGCGAGTCGGCGCTGGTTGTCGAACGTCAGCCGATCGTCGCGGCGGCCGGTGGCGTAATGCAGCTCGTTGCGCAGGCGCCAGAGTAGATCGCGCGCCGCGCGCGCCGCCGTCACCTCGCGGTGAGGCAAGAGCCCCCGCTCGCCGGCCTCCCCGAGCCCGGCGAGCTTGTGCCGCACGCGAGCGATCCAGAGGGCCGCCTGCAGGTCGCGCAAACCTCCCTTGCCCTGCTTCAGGTGCGGCTCGAGCAGCCAGACCGAGCCGCCATAGCGGCGGCGGCGCTCGTTGAACTCCTCCAGCTTGTCGGCGATGAACTCCTCCACGCGCCGCTGCTCCAGCTCGGTGACGGTGGCGCGCTCGAGTCCCTTGAAGAGCTGCGCATCGCCCGCGACCAGACGGCCGTCGAGCAGCGCGGTACGGATGGTGTGGTCCTCGCGCGCGAGCTCGACGCACTGGTCGAGCGTGCGCGCGGCGTACCCGGCTTCGAGACCGGCGTCCCAGAGCGCGCGATGCAGGTGCTCGGCGACGAGGTTCGCGCGCGCCCGCCCCGGCTCCCGCTCTCGAGGCAAGAGGGCGAGGAGATCGATGTCCGAGCGCGGCGCGAGCTCCCGCCGGCCGTACCCGCCGGTCGCTACCAGCGAGAGCGGAATGCCCTCGGAACCGGGAAACTGCGCGACGATCGCTACGAACAGCTCGGTGACGACCTCATCGGTGAGCGCGGAGATGGCGCGTACGACCTCTTGCCCGCCGGCCCCGCCGCGGTGCCGCGCCAGGATCTGGTCGCGGCCTTCCGCCAGCCGCGTCTTTGCCCGCGCCACCGCCGCGTCGTTCACCATGTTCCGCAACATAACAAGACCGCACAGCGAGCGAGCTTCAGAGCGCGCAGAGCTACGTTTTTGGAGCGGGCGTCCGAGGCGGAGGATCTCCCTGTGGTGACGGCCTTGGCGGGGGCTCCTCCCGCCGCGGTTCGCGGGACGGTGGGTCCCTGCGTTTTGGTTCCCGCGGTTTGGGGTCCTTCGCGGGTGTCGGTTTTGGATCGATTTCCGGCATTTTGGTGGCTCCGGCCACAACCCAAGAATCTCAGCGCGCCCTGCGGTCGATCTGAAGACTCAAGGGGCGCGGGCGAGCCGGCGGCGGGAGTCGACGAAGTCCTTCACTCCCCGGGCGATGGCCTCGGCCGTGCCGTCCTGGAAACGCGCGCTCCTCAGACGAGCTTCCTCCGCCGGATTGGAGATGAATCCGGTCTCCACCAGGATGGACGGCATCCTGGTCCCCAGCAGGACGTAGAACAGCGCCTGCTTCACACCGTGATCGCGCACTGGCCCGACGCGGCTGCGCAGCGTCCTTACCAGGGATGATTGCACCGCTTGCGCCAGCTCGCGCGCGTCGGTCGCGTTCGCCCTGGTGGCGAGATCGGCGAGGATCAACCGCAAGTCGCTGACGGTGCGCTCCGCCTCCGCGTTCTCGAACGCTGCGAGCCGCGCGGCGTACCGGTCGCTGGCGACGTTCAGGGTCCAGGTCTCGACGCCCGCGAGCTTGCGGCGCCGCGCCGCGTTGCAATGGATGGAGACGAACAAGTCCGCATGGGCCTCGTTGGCGATGCGCGTCCGCTCGTCGAGCGACACGAAGACGTCGCTCTTGCGCGTCATCACCACCTGGAACCCGAGCGCCGTCAGGCGCGGGGCGACCTTCTTCGCGATCGCGAGCGCGAGGTCCTTCTCGCGGACGCCGTGCGCGCCGACGGCGCCGGTGTCCCTCCCGCCGTGCCCGGCATCGACCACCACGCGGCGCACCTTGAGACCGAGCTGCGTCGCGATCGAGGTGCCGGAACCGAGCGCGGTCGAGCGGATTTCGCGCGCCTTGGCCGCCCGGGCCGGGGCGTCCTCCGTCTCGGTCAGCGCCGCTACCGCGCTCTTCACCGCGCGGACGATCGGAGTGCTGCGCGATGGCGGGTTTGCGGGCGCTTCCGGCTCCGGAGGCCCTTCATCCTCCTCGTCGCCCTCGTCGGCTGCTCGCGCGCTCGCACGCGCCTTCGCGTCCTCGACGATCTGCTCGACCGCCTTCGCCGCCTCTGCGTCCACCTCGGGTTCGTCGCCGTCGCCAGCCTCGGCCGGTTTCTCCGATGCTTGCGGGGCGAGGGCTGAGGTCTTTTCCGCAGGCGTGGAGACGGGCTCCTCCGGCGCCGGCCGCGGGGCGGCGGGCCTCGCCTCCTGCGGGTAGCGCTTCGAGATCCGTCGCGCGAGCGCCGCATGCTCCTTCGCTTCATTCGCGCGCGCCGCGAGGCGGACCGCGGATGCCAGCGCTTCCGCTCCGACCGGTCCGGGATATTCCTCATCGACTCTGCGAAATGCCGCCAAGGCCGCGCGCGCATCGGTGCGCGATCGGGACACCTCCCAGAGGTCCCCGCGAGCGCGCGCCGCCGCCAGGGCGGCTTCGGGCGCCCGCGCGCCGTGCGGCGCCAACTTCACCGCGCCATCGAGTGTCCGCAGCACCACTTCCCAGCCGTCCCGATACCGGCTCCGGCGTGGGTCACTCCGGAGCTTCTGAAGCGCCGCCCTGCCCGCCTCCAGCCTGCGCGCCTGCGCTGCTTCCGCAGGAACCGCGCGGGCGGGACCAGGGAGAAGCGCGAGAACGGCGATCGAGAGGAGCCACCGCACGCCCGCACGCTCGCACAGCGGATTGATCCGTCAATTTTTGCACCCACCCCACCGTACGCTCACCGATACCGCCGCAGATCTGCCGCGGCGAACAGACATCGCGACAGCCGCTCTGCCTCGCGCCATCGCCGCCGCCGCGCCGACTCCCGTGCCACCGACCACACCAGCACCGCGGCAATGCCGAGGAGCAGCAGCGCGCTCACTGCATCACCACCGCGTCGATCTGCAGATCGAGCTGCCCGCGTACCGAACCGGGCGGCACGGCCTTGAGCTGGCGCCGGCTCCCGCACCGGCAGCGTTTCAACGAAGCGAGATAGGCGGGCCAGGTCGCCTCGCGCACGAACTCGAGGGACCCGCCGCGCGTGCGCGCCAGCAGCTCCGCGTGCCGCGCCTTCGCGTAGTCCATGCCCTTTTCGATCAACAGGCGGTTGCACGAGGGGCACCGCCAGATCTTCGCCGACTCCGCCGTCATGGCTTCCTCCTCCACGAGCATGCGGGAGAGTGTAAGGAGGGGGCCTGACAATCCGTTCAGTGCAGCGGAAAGCGCAAGGATCTCAGTGGCTTCGAATGGATGGCCGCGAATCCGGGGTCAGTGCAGCTTCTTCTGCTGCTCATGCAGCCACAGCAGCGCGTCCATGGGCGTGGTTCGCGAGAGATCGAGCGCGCGCAACGCCTCTTCGATCGGCGCGGGCGTCGTTGGCGCAGGCTCCGCTCTCGGGGCTTCGAACAGCCCGAGCTGCGCGCGCCGCTTCCCGCGCCCGGCCGCGAGCGCCGGCCGCCCCGCTTCATCGAGCTCCTGCGCTTCGAGGTTCGCCAGGATCTCCCGCGCCCGGAGCAGGACGCTCTCCGGTAGCCCGGCAAGCCTCGCCACCTGGATGCCGTAGCTGCGCGAGGCCGCGCCGGGCACGATCTTGCGCAGGAACACGACCCGCCCTTCGACCTCGGTCACCGCCATGGTGAGATTGACCGCGCGCGGCTTCTCCCGCGCCAGGTCGCAGAGCTCGTGATAGTGCGTGGCGAAGAGCGTCCGCGCCCCCACCCGGTCGTGGAGGTGCTCGGCGATCGCCCAGGCCAGGGCGAGGCCATCGAACGTGCTCGTCCCACGCCCCACCTCGTCGAGGATGAGCAGCGATCGCGGGGTCGCCTGGTGGAGGATGCGCGCGCACTCGGCCATCTCGACCATGAACGTGCTCTGCCCGCGAGCGAGATCGTCCGCTGCCCCCACGCGCGTGAAGAGGCGGTCGACGATTCCCACCCGGGCCCGCGCCGCCGGCACGAATGATCCCGCCTGCGCAAGCACCGCGATCAGCGCCACCTGCCGCATGGCGGTGCTCTTGCCGGCCATGTTGGGACCGGTGAGGACGATCAGGCGCCGCTGCGCGTCCAGCTCGACGTCGTTCGGCACGAACGGCCCGTCTCCGGATTGGGCCAGCGCGCGCTCCACCACCGGATGGCGCCCGCCGGCGATCTCCATCCCATCGCCGTCGTCGACCATCGGCCGCACCCAGCCCGCGTCGGCCGCGACCTTCGCCAACGACAGAAGGGCGTCCGTCTGCGCCGCCGCCTCCGCGCAGGCGCGCAGCCCGACGCTCTGCGCCAGCACCGCCTGCCGGAGCTCGTCGAAGATCTGCTGCTCGAGCGCGCCGCGCCGCTCCTCGGCCGAGAGGACGCGGGCCTCGTGATCGCTCAAGCCGGCAGTCACGAACCGCTCCGCGCCCACCGTGCTCGACTTGCGCTGATAGTCCTGCGGGACGAGGTGGAGGTTGGCCTTGGTGACTTCGATATAGAACCCGAAGATCTTGTTGTAGCGGACCTTCAGCGACTGGATCCCGGTTCGCTGCTTCTCCGCCGCCTCCATCGCGGCGATGGCAGCGCGGCCGCCCTGGGCGAGCTCGGTCAGCTCGTCGAGATCGGGGCGGAAGCCAGGACGCACGAATCCGGGCTCGCGGCCCGCGGGCACCTCGTCGATCAGCGCCCTCTGCAGCAACTCCGCGAGCGCCGCCGGCGCCCGCAGGGGCGGACCGAAATCGCGCAGCAGCAGTGCCGAGCACTGCTCCAGCCGTCCGGCCAGGGCCGGCATCTCGCGAAGCGAGGCGCGCAACCCGGCGAGGTCCCGTGGCGTGCCCTGCCCGACGGCGAGCCGCCCCAGCAGCCGCTCCACGTCGAGCACGCGGCGGAGCCGCTCGGTGATCTCCTCGCGGAGGACGGCGGCCTGGGAAAGCTCCTCGACGGCGTCCTGCCGGGTCCGGATCGCGGTCAGATCGATCAGCGGCGCCGCGAGCCAGCGCGAGAGCAGCCTTCCACCCGATGCGGTGAGCGTGCGGTCGACCACCGAGAGCAACGTCCCGCTGCGGCGCCCGTCGGGCCCGCGGAACAATTCCAGATTTTGCACGGCTCCGGGGTCGATCCAGAGCTGGCGCGTGGGATGCTCGACTGCCACGCTCACCACGTGCTTCGCGGCCGAGCGCTGAGTTTCCTGGAGGTACGCCAGTGCTTCCGCGGCGGCCTCGATCGCGAGGTGATCGCGCAGCCCAAAACCGTCCAGGGTAGCGACGCCGAGATGCCGCTTCAGCGACTGCTCGGCGCCCTCGGCGTCAGGGAAGGCCCGCGTTTCCACGCGGACCGCGCCGCTCGCCCGCCGGGCGGCCGCCGAGATCCCCTCGTCGGAGACGAGCACCTCGCGGGGACGCACCCGTGCGAGCTCGTCGAGCGCTTCCTCTACGCCGGCCTCGGGCAGGGCGCGCAGCTCTCCGGTCGAGGCATCGAGCAGCGCCACCGCCGCGCGCCCCTCCGCGCAGGCCACCGCCGCCAGCCAGAGCGGCTCGCGCGCCTCGAGCGCCTCTTCGTCCACCAGGGTTCCGGGCGTCACCAGGCGGACGATCTCGCGCCGCACGAGCTGCTTGCCCGGGCCCGGCACTTCCATCTGGTCGCAGATGGCGACCTTGTGGCCCGCCGCGACCAGCCGCGCGATGTAACCCCTCGCGGCGTGGTGCGGCACGCCGGCCATCGGAACCCGGTCCTCTCCTTTGGCCCGCGAGGTGAGCGTGATGCCGAGGAGCTGCGCGGCGATGCGCGCGTCCTCGTAGAAGAGCTCGTAGAAGTCCCCCAGGCGGAACAAGAGGAGCGCGTCGCGCGCCTGCGCCTTTGCCTCGTGGTATTGCCGCAGCATCGGCGTCGCCGGCTCAGCGCGCGCATGTGAAACCAGCTCGGCCACCGCGCCACAGATACCATGGACCCGTCCCGGTGGACCGGCTGCTATCGGTGAAATTCCCGCCCTGCTCCATCGTTTTTTCCCCGCAGATGCGCGCAACCCTGCTGCTGCTCGCGGCGGCAGCGCCGGCAGTCGCGCAAGAGAAGGCGCTGCCGCCGGAGTCTTCGTTCATGCGCACCGCCCACGCGGCGCGGCGAACTGGCGGCAGCATCCAGATCGATGGCCGCATGGACGAGGCCGCCTGGCAGGCGGCGCCTCTGGAAGACGACTTCACGCAAGTCAGCCCGGACGAAGGCCGCCCCGCGACCGTCCGCACGGCCTTTCGCGTGCTCTGGGACGACGAGTACCTCTACTTCGGCGCCATCTGCGACGACCCCGCGGGCGCGACGGCGACGCTGAGCCGGCGCGACCGCTTCATCGAAGGCGACTCGGTGCAGTTCGACCTGGACACGACGGTAGACCGCAGGACCGCGTATCACTTCCAGGTCTACGCCGCCGGGCAGCAGCTCGACGGCATCCACTTCAACGACACCGAGATGACGACCGACTGGGACGCGGCCTGGGATTCGGCGGTAGCGACCTCGGCGGCCGGCTGGTCGGTGGAGATGAGGATTCCGCTGCGGGTCCTGCGAATTCCGGAAGGCGTCAAGATCATGGGTTTCAACGTCTACCGCATCCTCTCCCGCCGGAAAGAGGAGGACCAGTGGCGCTTCCGCCCGAACGGCAGGCCCGGCGACATCAGCCGGCTCGGGCTGCTCGACGGCGTCGAAGGGATGCGTCCGGTGCGGGAGCTGGAGCTGCGCCCTTACGTCGGGGTCAAGGCGCTTCGCAACGTCCCGGCGTATGCGACGCCCCGCCCGGAGCTTGGCAGCTGTGCTACCGCCGTGCTCGATGCCCGGCGCCAGGGCGCTCTCTGCGCCGGCCTCGACTTCCGCTACAACCTCGCCAGCGATCTGGCGCTGGTCGGAACGGTGAACCCCGATTTCGGACAGGTGGAAGCCGACCAGCTCGTGCTCAATCTGACCACGTACGAGACCTTCTTCCCGGAGAAGCGCCCTTTCTTCCTCGAGGGGCTCGACCTGTTCAAGCCCGCCCTGCGCGTGGACCTCGGCGGCCCCAACGGCGGCGACGCGTACCAGATATTCTACTCGCGCCGCATCGGCCGCGGCACTCCCACACACGACGATCTCAGCCTCGCCGACGAGCAGAAGATCGTCTACCAGCAGCCGTTCGTCCCCGTGCTCGGCGCCGTAAAGCTGACGGGCACGGTGGGAGCGGCGAGCGTCGGGCTGCTCACGGCGATCGAGCCGCGCGTGTTCGCGCAGGTGCTGCAGCCGACCGCGCCTTGCGATCCGTCTACTGGCGCCTGTCTTCCCGGGCGGCTCGACAACATGCGCAGCACGGAGGCCCGCAGCACCTCAGTGCTGCGGCTGCGCACAGCGCTCGGCGATCACGGGCTGACGGGTGTGACCGCCACCGCCGTCGAGCCGATGTTCACCAGCGCCAGCCTGGGCCTCGTGGACCGCCGGCACGCGCACGTCGGCGAGGCCGACGTCACGCTCTTCACCTCGGACCACGTCTGGGAGACCAGCTGGCAGGGCGTCGGCTCTGTGCTCAGCGGAAAGGATCCGGACACGCTGCGGGACGGCACCTTCCGCGGATCGACCTCCAGCGGGTTCGCCGCGTCCGGGAAGGTCCGGCACGCGGGCGAGCACGTCATCGCCGGAATACAGGGAGACCTGCTCTCGCCCGAGTTCAACGTCAACGATCTCGGGTTCATGCCGCGCGCGAACCTCTTCCGCGCGATGGGTTTCGGGGGCTGGCGTGACCCGCATCCAGGACCGGGCTGGCAGTCAGCGCAGCTCATCGTCGGGGTCCGCGAGCTGCACGATTATTCCTTGAACCATCTCCTCAACCGCGACGTGTTCATCGATGGATGGATGAACTCGAGCTCGTTCTGGTTCTACGAGACGGGCTTCGACTACTGGACTCCGTTCGTCGACGACCGCGAGCTGGAAGACGGCACGCCCATCGAGCGGCAACGCTCGTTCCAGTGGTTCGGGTACATGTCCACCGATTCGCGCAAGCCCCTCCAGATTCAGTTCTACTGGACCGAAGGCCGCTCCTTTCCGCGCTTCGAGCGTTTCAACCAGCTCGGCGGCACCCTCGTCTTCCGGCCGCTGCCGCAGCTCGACGGCACGTTCGACCTCGCCTACAACGAGAACGCGGGCACGATCCGGCAGATCCGCGAGGCCGGCCCGCTGCCCGATCCTGGCAATCCCTCGGTGAAGCCGGAGGATCCTTTCTCGCGCACCGGCGCGACCGACAAGCCCCGCCTGTACATCCTCGCTCCGCAGCAGGCGCGCAGCATCAGCGCGACGCTGCGCGCGACGTACTCCTTCACCCCGCACCTGACGCTGCAGGCGTACGGGCAGCTGTTCACCGCCGGAATCAGTTACGGAGCCCCGCTGCGCGCGGCGGTCGAACCGGGGCGCCGCACCGTCAGGCTCGACGAGCTGCGCCCGGCGCTCGCCGAGGACCACCCCTCCCTGAACTCCGACTCCAACCAGCGCCAGGTCGGCCTGAACCTCAACCTGATCCTGCGTTGGGAATGGCGCACGGGTTCGACGTTCTACGTGGTCTACGCGCACCAGAGCTCCAATGACATCAAGACGGGAGTGCCTTCCGGGCTCGACTTCGGCGCAGAGCTGGGGGTGCTCAGCGCAGCGGGCGTCAGTCATGGCGACACCATCCTCGTGAAGGTGGATCTGCTGTCCGCGCTGTGAGAAGAAGCGCCCGTGATCCAGGCCGTCCAGGACCTCAAGCGCCTGCGCGAGATCAGCTCCGTGGTGGTGCGCCACGGGTTCGGCGAGCTCTGGGACCGCGCGAAGATCTGGGACGTGCTCGGGCGACGGGAGGACGCCCGGCGGCCCTCCCGCGAGGACATCCGCGCCACCACCGCGCGCCGCTTCCGGGAGACGCTCGCGGAGCTCGGTCCCACCTTCATCAAGCTCGGGCAGATCCTCTCCTCCCGGCCCGACATCCTGCCGCCGGACTTCATCGCCGAGCTGTCGCATCTTCAGGATCGCGCGGCCCCCATGCCGGTGGAGACGGTGTTCGACCTGATCGAGAAAGGGCTGGGCAGGTCCGCGCACCAGCTCTTCGCCTCCATCGACGCCGAGCCGATGGCGAGCGCGTCCATCGCGCAGGTGCACCGGGCCAGGCTCGCCAGCGGCGAAGACGTGGTGGTGAAGGTGCAGCGCCCCGGGATCGAGGAGCAGATCCGCAGCGACACCGACCTGCTCTTCTACCTGGCCCGCTTCCTCGAGGGCGTGATCGAAGAGACCGGCATCTACACGCCGACCGGGATCGTCACAGAGTTCCGCAATGCGATGCTGCTCGAGCTCGATTTCGAGAACGAGGCGCGAAACATCGAGGAGTTCGCTCGCAACCACGCGGATCGGCCCTACGTGGTGATCCCGAAGCTGTATGGCGACCTCTCCAGCCGGACGGTGATCACGCTGCAGGAGCTCAAGGGCGTGAAGCTGAAGACCGTCCTCGAATCCGGACAGTCCGCAGGCATCGACCGCCAGCAGCTCGCGCGCCACGTCCTGGAGGCGAGCTTCCAGCAGCTCTTCAAGGACAGCCTGTTCCACGGCGATCCGCATCCGGGGAACATCATCGTGATGGAAGGCAACCGGATCGGCCTGCTCGACTTCGGACTGGTCGGACGCCTCACCAAGCAGATGCAGGAGTCGATGATCGTGCTGGTGCTCGCGATCTCGCTGCGCGACCCGGACACCGTCGCGCGCCTGCTCTACAAGGTCGGCGTCGCCGACCAGCGGATCAACCTCCACCACTTCCGGCAGGAGATCCACGACATCCTCGAGCGCTACCTGGGGCGCAAGCTGTCGGAGGTCGACCCCGGCGTGTTGATGAGGGAGCTGGTCGACCTGGCGATGAAGTACAAGATCAAGATTCCCAAGGAGTACGCCGTCCTCTCCAAGGCCTCCGCGACCACGGA
>WNFT01002389.1_pt1 | contig 16095 bp, 14 predicted proteins | sample 5400191 | NCBI WGS metagenome assembly WNFT01 (sample SAMN13153359, study PRJNA577476) | soil metagenome | isolation source: 80 cm saprolite under Madrone tree | place: USA:California | collected 2016-06-14 | reverse complement strand
GGAAGCGCAGGCCGGATTTCAGGACGCGGCCAGGGCCCTCGGCGTTAAGGCTGAAATGATCGGTCCGACGACGTATGACCCGAGCGCAGAAGTGGGAATGTTCCGGCAGGTCGTAGAGCACCACCCGGCGGGAATTTGCCTTTCGGCGGCGCGACCGGAGATTTTCCAAGCGGAGATTGACAAAGCGATTGCGCAAGGAATTCCGGTAGTCTGCGTGGATGCGGATGTGCCGAATTCAAAGCGGGTGTTGTTTATCGGGACAGATAATTTCAAAGCCGGCAGAGAAAGCGTGAAGCGGATGGCGGCGCTCATCTCCGGCCGGGGAACCATTGTGGTCATCAGCATTCCGGGACAGGGCAATCTGGACGAACGAGTGGCCGGCGTGGCTGATGCGTTGAAAAATTTTCCCGCGCTGAAGCTAGGAAAGTTATTGGATGACAAAGGCGATTTGCGGAACGCTTATGACCAAATCTCTGAAATGCTGCAGAAAAAGGAAAAAGTAGACGGAATCATTTGCCTGGAGGCGACGGGAGGGCCCGGGGCTGCCAGCGCCCTGCACCGATTGGACCTGGAAGGCAAGGTGCCTATCGTGGCGTTTGACAAAGATCCAGAGACATTGGGATTGATCGAAAAGGGCGCCATTGCGTCGACGATTGCGCAGAAGCCTTATGTGATGAGCTACTACGGGCTGAAATTCCTGGATGACCTGCACCATAACGCGGTGAGGGAATACAAGGACTGGCGCACCGCCCCGACGTCCCCGCTGCCGACCTGGGTGGATACCGGGACGGCAGTCGTGGACAAGAGCAATCTGGCGGCATTCCGCGAGGCGCAGGCTGCGATGCCCAAGCCACAGTGAGCGAAGGCGGCGCTCCAGACTTTTGAGCGAAAACAGATGGCTCGAGGCTGCGGCGTAGCACGCCCGATTTGACGACCCGCTGCGCGATTCGCTACGGTGGTTCAGCAAGCCGATCCAAAACAGTTCCGAGGTACACGCATGCTTTTCCATCTCTTCGCGATTTCGTTCCCCGAGTGGCGGCCGCACTTTGTCTTTCTGGACACGCCGCACGCCAACGAAATGATGGCGCTGCGCTGGCTGCACCTCGTCTTCGGGATTATCTGGATTGGGCTGCTTTATTTTTTTAATCTGGTGCTGACGCCGACCATGAGACAGTGCGATCCCAAGCTGCGGATCAAAATCTATCCTGAGCTGATGCCGGGTGCGATGGGCTGGTTTCGGTCCTCCGCGCTGGTGACGGTGATCGTAGGCTTACGCTATTTCACGATCCATCTGGCCTCGGACGCGAGAGTCGCGGGGGATCGTTCCCTCATCGGCAAGTGGTTCGGCTGGTGGCTGGTAGTGTGGCTCGTCGCGTATGTATTCATTTACGCGCTGCAACTCCCCGCGAAGGGATTCTTTAACAACCCGTGGCTGCGGGTCATCGGAGTTTCCCTTGTGGTGATTGCCGCCTCGTGGCTGGTCCTCGTTCTGAACGGCGGCCCCAACGTCTCGAATGCGCATCTGGCGATCAGTGTCGGCGGCGGGCTCGGGCTGGTCATGCTGATGAATACCTGGGGAGTTGTGTGGCGGGTGCAGAAGCAGCTGATCGCCTGGTCGCGGGTGAGCAACGAAAAGGGGGTACCGATGCCGCCCGAGGCCGAAAGATTGATGCGCTGGAATTATCTTACGGCGCGAACTTCGTTTTGGCTGTCGTTCCCGATGCTGTTCTTCATGGGTGCGGCCAGTCACTACCCGTTCCTCAGTACCATCGCACGATAAATCGGGCGAAGAGCCTCCATGTCTGATGAAAAAAACTATAACGTCTTCACGCCGGCAACCGGTGTACCAATCAAAGCCTGGACCAAGGGCGTCCCATTGGAAGAACAGGCGCGCAAGCAACTTCTGAACGTCGCGCAGCTTCCCTTCATCTTCAAGTGGGTTGCGGCCATGCCGGACGTGCACTGGGGAATCGGAGCAACGGTTGGCAGTGTCATTCCCACGAAAGGCGCGATCATCCCTGCCGCCGTTGGTGTGGACATCGGTTGCGGCATGATGGCCGTACAGACGGATTTGAACGCGCGCGATCTGCCGGACCATTTGAAGGGCATCCGCAGCGCGATCGAAAAAGCTGTTCCGCACGGGCGCACCAATCACGGGGGCCGCGGCGATGTCGGCGCTTGGCGAGAGATTCCTGCGCGCAACAATGAGGTCTGGCAAATGCTCAAGCCGCGCTACGACGCCATTCTCGAAAAGCATCCGAAACTCGATCGGGGCAATCATTCGAATCATCTCGGCACGCTCGGCACCGGCAATCACTTCATCGAAGTTTGCCTGGATGAGGCGCAAAATGTGTGGTTCATGCTGCACAGCGGGTCGCGCGGTGTCGGGAACCGCATGGGCAGCTACTTCATCGAACTCGCACGCAGGGACATGGAGAGATTTTTCATCCATCTGCCGGACAAGGACCTCGCCTATTTTTCGGAGGGCTCAGAGCACTTCGACGATTATGTGGAAGCCGTCGAATGGGCGCAGGATTTTGCGCGCTGGAACCGCCACCTCATGATGGAGCAGATCGTTGGCGCGGTCCTTGATTCCGGCGAAGTGCGGCCCTTCATCGCGGAGTTGAAGGCCATCAATTGCCACCACAACTACGTAGTGCGGGAACGCCACTACGGCCAAGACATTCTGGTGACACGCAAGGGCGCGGTCCGCGCACGCGAAGGCGACATGGGCATCATTCCCGGCAGCATGGGAGCGCGTTCCTATATTGTGCGCGGCAAAGGGAACATGGAAAGTTTCATGAGCTGCAGCCACGGGGCGGGGCGCGCGATGTCCCGCACGGAAGCGAAGCGGCGGTTCACCGTGGAAGACCACAAGCGCATGACGTTGGGCGTCGAATGCCGTAAGGACGCCGAGGTCATCGATGAAACGCCCGCCGCCTACAAGTCCATCGAAGCGGTGATGGCGGCGCAGAGGGATTTGGTGGAGGTCGTCCACACGTTGCGCCAGGTCGTTTGCGTCAAAGGATAGAAATGAAAAAAGAGGCGGGCCAGGTCGTCCCGCCTCCCTTATTTTCCCCTCTCGGGGAACCGGCCACTCTGACGGAGGGCGAATGGCCGGTCGTGTGTTGGCCTGCCTATATAATCCCGGAATCCCGAAAAAAAGTTCCTGAAGAACCAAAAAAAGTGACTAAAATCACGGTAGGAAAATAGCACCTGCGCTCCAGCTCAATACCCCATGCCCCGTCCCTCACACCTCAGCCCCGATAACATCTTGCGTTTTCTGCAAATTAGAAGCGAACCTGCCTCCACCAACGAGATCGCCCAAGGTCTGCACCTGAAGAAAGCCGATACTCGCCCGCTGTTCAAGATGTTGGCGAAACTCAAGAAACGTCAGGCCATCGAGGAACTGCCCGGCGGGCGGTACCGACTTCCGGGCCGCAAGCCGGATCGGGAATCCTCGAGTCTGGATCAGCGTCCCGCCCGGCCGCAGCCAACCCAACGCTCCGCGCTCGCGCCGCACGACGAAGTCAAAGGACGCCTGGTCCTCCATCACGATGGCTACGGTTTTGTCGTTCCCGATTCACCGATGCCGCAGCTCGATGGGGACGTCTTCATCCCGCCCGACGCGATCGAAGACGCGATGCACGGGGACCATGTGCTGGCAAAAATCCAGCGTCGGCCGGGCGGCGGGTTTGGTGCACAACGCGCCGAAGGGCGCATCGTTCGAATCCTCGACCGCGCGCACCCCAGCATCGTCGGTCTATTTCGCTACGGCCCACATGGGAATTCGGTCCTGCCGTACGACGTTCGAATCCAGCACGAGGTGGAAATACCGCGCGGCCAGGAGCTGATACCGGGTCTTTGGAAGAAACTGGGATTCAGCGGCGCGGATGAGAGAAGCATGCGGCAAAGGAATATTCCCCGGATGGACGAGCTCGACGGGGCCGTGGTGAACGTCGAGCTGCTGCGCTATCCGCGCGGAGGCGCATCCCCCACGGGGCGCGTCATTGAAATACTCGGCCGGCCGGGTGAACTCGGCGTCGACATCGAGATCATCATTCGCAAACACCACCTGCCACATACATTTTCCGCTGAAGTCCTGGAAGAAGCGAAGCTTCGCGCGCAGATCGTGAGCGATACAGATCGAGAGGGACGCGAAGATTTTCGCCATCTGCCCATTGTCACCATCGACGGCGAAACCGCACGCGATTTTGACGATGCTGTATACGTAGAGCACCGCGCCGATGGCAGCTGGCATCTGCAGGTCCACATCGCGGACGTCGCGCACTACGTTCGAACCGCGAGCGCACTCGACCAGGAAGCGCGTCTTCGGGGTACTTCCGTCTACTTTCCGGATCGCGCCGTGCCCATGCTTCCCGAAGCGCTTTCCAACGGCATGTGTTCGCTGAAGCCTCGCGAGGACCGCCTGGTGGTGAGCGCACTGATGGAATTCGATGCGGCCGGCCGGATGAAATCTTCGCGCATGGCGTCCGGCGTCATCCGCTCCGCCGAGCGCATGACCTACACCAACGTCAACAAAGTGCTCGAAGGTGACGCCGAGATGACCGGGCGCTATGCGGCGCTCGCTCATCATTTCCGCGACATGAAGGAACTCGCCCTGCTCCTCAACATCCGCCGAAACGAGCATGGCTCGATCGACTTCGATCTCCCCGAGCGGGTCATCGAATTCGACGAACAGCAGCGCATGACGAACATTTCGCGCAGTGAGCGCAACATCGCGCATCGTTTGATTGAAGAGTTCATGCTTGCGGCCAACCGCGCCGTCGCGGGCTACCTCCTGAAGCGCGGCATCGAATCTCTTCACCGCGTTCACGAAAAACCCGACCCGCGTAAAGTCCTGGAATTCGAAGAGCTGGCTCGCGCGTTTGGCTATTCACTGGGCGTCGAGAATCTGCATCAGCGGGAAATCACCGTGCGCCACGGGCGCGTCCTCGCGCCCGCAAAAGCCGGACGCCCCGATTCCTACGGCCTCGGCCGGGAGCGTGGCATGAAGGTTGCGCTCCCCGGTGCGGAATTGCGGATTACGCCGCAACATTACCAGCGGCTCATTCGAAAAGTCGTCGGCAAACCCGAAGAGCGCATCGTCTCCTACCTGATGCTCCGTTCGCTCAAGCAAGCTCGCTATGCGGCCGAACCTCTTGGCCATTTCGCGCTGGGATTCGACGAATATACTCATTTTACTTCACCCATCCGGCGCTATCCGGACCTCATCGTCCATCGAGTCTTGAAATGGGCGCTCGACCATCCGAAAGATACTTCACCCTCTTCAAGCGCGCGCGTCGCCGCGCCTCCGGGTTCGGAGGCCACGCTGTACTCGCACCGGAACCTGGAAGAAATCGCCACCGAAACTTCCGAAGCGGAGCGGCGGGCCAATGGGGCGGAGCGCGAACTGATGGATTGGAAGACCGCGCAGTTTATGGAAACGCATCTGGGCGAGGAGTACGATGCGTTGATCATCTCGATACAAAAATTCGGATGTTTTGTCGAACTGTTCGAAGTTTTTGTGGAAGGGCTTCTTCCCGTCAATGCCCTGGAAGAATTCGCCGGCTCCCGCTGTGTCTATCGCGAACGCGATCACGCCATGGTCGCCCTATCCAGTCAGGGAAGCCGCCGCGGCGCGCCTGGCGCCGGCCATGGCCGCGGCTCCAAGGCAAAACCGATGGAATGGCATCTCGGCGACCGCGTTCGTGTCCGCGCCGAACGCATCGATCCCATGCGAAAACGGGTCGAGTTTGCGCTGATCGGTGAAAATTAAGGAGTAATTCCGAATTTCAGCTCACCGACGCGACCGAAACGTGAAGCGCATTGATCAAGGAATGTCACAACGTATGGTTCCGCACGAGGGCGGATAGAATCCTACACATCGGAGCGGCGCGTCAGGACCTGCGAGGAGCAGCGTTACAAACTCCGCCCTGGCCCGGCAATTTACCGCACGCCAGCGCCAGCGTCTCGTAGATAGGCTCTGAAACGATGCTCGGCTTGGTATAAGGCTTCTTGCCGCTGGTTCCGCCGGACGTCTGAGGAGTGTTCTTGTGGTCGCCGGGCATTTGGAGTCCCCTCAGCCCGAACTTGAATCTGCCGCATGAGGAACCATTTCGTTCTCGGCAGTTGTATGCAAAGAAGCCCCTGCACGCTCCTTGTGGAGCGCGCTGATCGGCTCGATCACCCCCGCCAAGCCGGCCTCTTGCTCCGCGAGTTCGCAGGCACGCTCGTAGGCGCCAAGCAAATCTCCTCCTTCCATCAGCGCCAGCCCCGGGCAGCGCTCGCAGTAGCTTCGAATCTCGCATCTCGAACATACCGGAAGCTGGCTCTCACGAATGCCGCGGAGCCGCTCGAGTTGCGGCGCGTGATACCAGATATCGCTGAACCGCTCGCGCCGCAGGTTTCCTGCCGCTTGCGGCAGTTGCACACAGGGAAAGACCTCACCGTAAGGCGAAATGTAGCAGCTATTATGCCCCGCGCTGCACGGCAGGTCTTCATACGCCGAACTTTCGATTCCGCTGGAGACCGCACTCCCGATTGGCGCCGGATAGTTCTTCATGGCACGGGCCGCCTCCGGAGTCGACTGCGGCTTGCACGCATGCAGCGCGGGATCCTGCATTACCGGCAGCAGCGAAGAAACTGGTATCCGGTGCGCCAGCGGCCCTTCTGAACCATCCATCATGGGCGTGATCGTCAGATCCAGAATGTACGGAATGCCCAGCTTCTCCGCGAGCGCCATCACTCCCCGGTAGGCCAGTAAGTTTTCCCGCATCAGCGGGCAGGCCAGCTTGACCTGCAATCCAACTTCGAGCAGAAGCGGAATCGCGGCCAGGGTTCGCTGCAGCGATCCGGGAACCTTGGTGATGGCGTCATGGATTTCCGGAATATCGCTGTACACACTGATCTGCACGCGCCGCACACCGAATTCGCGCAACTGTGCCGCCCGTCCCTTTGTTACCAGCAGCGCATTGGTCTTCAAGCTGATGTCAAAATGCAGGCGTCTCGCGGCCGCCAAAATCTCGTAAAGGTCCGGCCGAAGGAAAATCTCTCCGCCGCTGAAGGTGAGGAACAAAGTCCCGGCGCGAGCCAGGTCTTCCATCACGGCAATGCATTCGGCGGTGGTCAGCTCACCGTGGTCGTCATGATCCAGATAACAATGCACGCAGCGCTCATTGCAACGGTACGTCAAATCGAAATGCACGCTGAGCGGCTGGCGCGTGCGCACCGTGCGTGAAATCAGACGGTCCATCACGGGCGTGGGATGGAATTTGGCAGTGGTCCTTAACGTGACTCTCCTCCCGTTGCCGGAGCGGGCACGAGTAATTTCCGGGAACACATCTCTTCCAAGAGCGACTGCGTATCGGTCTGAGCGACGTCCGGCGCCACTTCGTAGTTTTCGCCAAGCAAGGAGGCCAGGTCCGCAGCGGATCTACGCCCATCGATGTTTTTCCAGAGAAAGCTTCCCGTGTCATTAAGCTCGTGCATCACGCTGTCATTCGGGGAAATAATGACCGTCGCTTCGTCAATCTCCCTCCAGGCCAGCGCGGGATTTTTCTGCCACAAGACGGAGGGGTTGCTGTTCATTCGGGAAGGACCTCCCAGAACGCGGGATCTTTGCGGAACGCCAGCTCGTAGCCGGAGATGGAATCCGCGGCATGGCTGAGGATTTCCAGAAGCCGACGATTGGCCTCGGATTCGGCGGAGAAAAAGAGCACGTTGGGAAGAAGAGCGCGAAGCATCTCCAGGGGGCGAAGCGGTGTCGCGCGATTCTCCGCCGCCTGCACCAGCCAGAAGAGGCCTCTTATCGGAGCGCTTGAATTTGAGCCTGCGCCGCGAAATTCGCCCCAGAACGGAGTTCCGTAGGCGCGCCACTCGCCGTCTTTGAACCGCAGCAGCGATATTTCGTCCGTCAGCACTGTTCCCGCCGGCGACAGCGAAGCCACTGTGCTCTTTCCAGCGCCGGACCTGCCCGTGAAAACGTAAGCCTTCCCGCCGCGAACCACCGTGGCGGCATGAAGAAGAAATCCATGACGGCCCGCGAGCTTCCAACTCAGCAAAACACGCAGGAGGGAATCAAGCGCGTAATCATTCCTTACGCCATCGAATCGTGTTTCCCGGGAGGAGGCGCGAAGCGCCGCGCCCTCAAATTCAAACTCAAATTCGGCGGGCTCACTCCCGGATCTGGAAGATTCGTTCAGTGTGATGCGAATCGGTTGCGCAGCCGCTGCCGCAAACGCAGAGTACCGCGACGATGCCGCGCGGAAGAGCTGCATGTCGGAGGTTCGCAAACGCAATGGTACGCAGCCGATCGATAAATCGAACCGCCGCTTGGGAGCGCCCCCTGACTTGGCGTCCGGTGCGTTCAAATTGCTCCTCAATTCCATCGTGCGAGCACGCCGACGCGGGAAAAACAGGCGTGATCTCACTTCTTGCAAGCCCCTGGGGAAAGGAAGCTGTAGTAGTTTTGCGCGTGCACCCCCCACTTAGTCAAGCGTGCTTTGCAAAATCTTCTTCCGGAAAACAAGCCGGCACGGTTTCGACAGCCCGTTGCTACTTGTTGTTGTAGACATCCGGCGCGGCCAATTATTGCCGCTTTTACTTGGAACGGGATCCTGGTTCGGACGCCTCGCCGAATTCTGCTATCCTGACGTTCTTAGTCCGCAGCAACAGAGTTCCTGGGCTGCGCTGCAACAATTCAGATGAAAGAGGATTCTGCCCTCGTGACGCCGTCCACGCTTTCCCCGCAAGCTACCAGGCGTGTTTTCAATTTCAACGCGGGTCCGGGTGCGCTTCCGCTCCCCGTCCTTGAGCGCATCCGAGAAGAGCTGCTCGACTGGCATGGCAGCGGCATGTCCGTTATGGAAATGAGCCACCGCTCGCCTGAATTCGAAAGCATCATCGCCGTGGCGGAGCAAAAACTTCGAAGTCTTCTCGGAATTTCAGACGATTACGCGGTGATTTTCCTGCAGGGCGGCGGAAGCATGCAGTTCACGATGGCTCCGATGAACCTCTGTCTGCCCGGGAAGCCCGTGGACGTTCTACATACGGGAATGTGGACCGCGAAAGCGATCGGCGAGCTCAAGAAAGGCATACTTTACAATCTCGCCGCCTCCACGGAGTTCGAAAAATTCACGCGCCTTCCGCGCAAGGAAGAATTCCAGTTTTCACCGGACGCTTCCTACGTGCATATCTGCACGAATAACACCATCGAGGGGACGCAGTGGAGCGCCCCGCCGGAAACAGGTGGCGTGCCGCTCGTCGCCGATATGTCCTCGGACATCGCCTCGCGCGTGATCGATGTTAATAAGTACGGAGTGATTTTCGCCGGCGCGCAGAAAAATCTCGGCCCTTCCGGTGTTACTGTCGTGATCCTCCGCAAAGACTTGGCCGAACGCGCCGATAAGAATCTCCCCACGGTCCTGCAATACCGCACGCACATTAAGGAAAAGTCTCTGTATCACACGCCCCCGACCTTCGCGGTCTATATCGTTGGGTTGGTTTTGGAGTGGATTGAATCCGCAGGCGGGGTTGCCGCGATCGAAAAACGCAACGACGCCAAAGCCAGGCTCCTGTATGACACCCTCGAAGCCAGCAGCGGTTTTTACAGCTGCCCTGTCGAGAATAACTCACGTTCGAAGATGAACGTGGTCTTCCGCGTGGCCGGAGGGGACGAGGCGATCGAGAAGCAATTCGCGGCGGAAGCTGCCGCTGCGGGGCTGGCCGGCACACCGGGCCACCGCTCCGTCGGCGGCTTGCGCGTCTCTCTCTACAACGCGGTGACGCTCGAAGCCGTCGAAGCGCTCACCAGCTTTATGCGTGAGTTTCAGCGCACCCGCGGCTGAAATTGGGAGCCGCAAAAGAAAAGGGCGCGGAAGGGACGTCCCTCCCGCGCCTTCTCCCTTTTTCCCCATCGTTTACGCCAGGTCGAAGAGAAGCACTTCAGCATTTTCCACGCCGGTGAGCTCCACGGATTTTTCAGCGGAGATAGCCGCGCCATCGCCCACCTCCAGCTTCGTTCCGTTCAGCTTCACGCTGCCCCGCGCCACTTGCACGTAGGCATGCCTGTCTTTTTTCAGCTCATGCTTCACCGTATCCCCGGAGCCAAGCACGGTGGCGTAGAGCTCGTTGTTTTGCCGGATTTTCACGGAGCCTTCGCGTCCATCCGGCGAAGCCAGCAGCCGCAGCTTCCCGCGCTTTTCGGCTTCGCTGAAGTTTTTCTGGTCGTAGACCGGCTTTAGCCCCTGCTTCTCTGGCAACATCCATATCTGATAGAGATGCACCGGCTCCGTCTTCGACGCGTTGAATTCGCTGTGCGCCACGCCGGTCCCCGCGCTCATGTACTGCACGTCGCCGGGCTTGATGACCGACCCGTTGCCCATGCTGTCCTTGTGTTCGAGCGCGCCTTCCAGCACGTACGTCACGATTTCCATGTCGCGGTGCGGGTGCGTCGGAAAGCCGCCGCCGCCGGCAACACGGTCATCGTTCATCACACGCAGGGTCCGGAATTGCACATGCTCCGGATCGAAATAATCCGCGAACGAGAATGTAAAATGCGAATCGAGCCAGCCATGGTCTGCGCGGCCGCGCTCACTGCTTTTTCGAATGTCAATCATCTCCCACCTCCGGGTTTTGACAAATTCATTATACTCGTTATAACGACAATTGTCAAGAGGCACATTTGAACCTGCCCCCCTGGCGCCCTGCGGCCCATAACTGTTTCAGTTTGTGGACTTTGTCCGGCCCTTCCGGCCAGTTTCCGGCGCCGCCCGCTTTGGTGTACAGTGGTATTGCAAGGCAAGCTTTGTTTTTTGCCTCATCCCCAGAGGAACTCTTAATGGATTCCCCATTGTCCGCGACGCAGACGAAAAAACCGGAAGGCTCCGTCACGCCCCGCGAGACTCTGACCATCACCGACAACCGCACCGGCCAATCCTACGAACTTCCGATTACCCATGGCACCATCCGCGCCGCCGACCTCCGCCAGATCAAGGTAGACCCCAAAGAATTCGGCATGATGAGCTATGATCCCTCCTTCAACAACACCGCCTCCTGCATCAGTAGAATCACATTCATCGACGGCGACGCCGGCATTCTGCGTCATCGCGGCTATCCGATCGAGGATCTGGCGGAAAGGAGCAGTTATCTTGAAACCGCTTATCTACTCTTGAATGGTGAACTCCCCACTTCCACGCAACTTAAGGAATGGACTTACAACGTCACCCATCACACCTTTATCCACGAGAGCATCAAGAAATTTCTGGACGGTTTTCATTACGATGCCCATCCGATGGGCATGATGATTTCCACCATTGCGGCGCTTTCCACCTTTTATCACGACGCGAAGGACATCTTCAGCGCCGAATCCCGCAAGAAGCAGACCTATCGCCTCATCGGCAAGATGCCGACCATCGCGGCGTTTTCCTATCGCCACACCCTCGGAATGCCCTTCGTCTATCCGGACAACGACCTGAGCTATCCGGGCAATTTCCTGAACATGCTCTTCCGCACCACCGAACCGAAGTACCGGCCCAACCCGACTCTCGAGCGTGCGCTCGACGTTCTTTTCATTCTGCACGCGGACCACGAGCAAAACTGCTCGACCAATACGATTCGCGGTGTAGGGAGCTCGCACGTCGATCCGTACTCCGCCACTGCCGCGGCCATCGCCGCGCTCTACGGCCCGCTGCACGGCGGCGCCAACGAAGAAGTTCTCCGCATGTTGATGGAGATCGGCTCAATTCAGAAGGTTCCGGAGTTTATCAAGCGCGTGAAAACCGGCGAAGTGAAGCTCATGGGCTTCGGCCATCGCGTTTACAAGAATTACGATCCTCGCGCTCGCATCATCAAGCATATCGCCTACGAAGTTTTCGACCTCATGGGCAAGAATCCGCTCCTCGAAATCGCTCTCGAGTGTGAGCGCATCGCTCTCGAAGACGACTATTTCGTGAAGCGCAAGCTCTATCCCAACGTGGACTTCTATACCGGCCTGATCTACCAGTCCATGGGTTTTCCCATGACCATGTTCCCCGTTTTGTTCGCGATTCCGCGCACCTCGGGTTGGATCTCTCAATGGGAAGAGATGCTCCTCGACCCCGAACAGAAAATCGCCCGGCCCCGCCAGATCTATCTCGGCCACGACACGCGCCATTACGTCCCCATCGATCAGCGCGGTTGAGCAAACCCCGGTGTCGAGTTTGCGTAGCGCTCTCGGGGAGTTTCTCGACAATCCCTTTGCCTCGCGTATAGTTATTGGGAAGAGGTTGTATGGCTCAAAGTCCGGTAACAACTTCGAATTCGGGTGCGCGGCGCCGCAGCCAGCGCGTGCTGATGCAAGTCGCCCTGCGCCTTCGAGGAGTGGACGCTCAGGGCCAGGACTTCGAGGAATTCACGGAAACTCTCGCCATTAACGCACACGGCGCGCTGGTTTTACTTGCTGCTCGCGTCACCAGCGGCAGCGTCATCCAGATGCGGCATATGAAGACGGAAGAGGAACAGGAGTGTCATGTCGTGTTTCTCGGTCCGGTGCGTAGTGGCAAGGCCGAGGTAGGCCTGGAGTTTAGCGTGCCGCGCCCCGCTTTCTGGCGCGTGGCCTTTCCTCCCGAAGACTGGTCGCCCAAGCATCCCGAAGCCCGCACGGTTTCCAGCGGTCGCGCGGACAAGTAAACGGTTCCTCCCGGTTCTCGTCGCCTTTCCCTCTCCCTGAACTCCTCGGTCGAAGTGTGCCCCGCGCGATCCGCTGTTTTTTCATCCCAGACAGAGGCCGCGCCGGAATTTAGCCCGTCCCCACGGGCTGGAAAGGGCGGAAACGCATCAGCCAGCCGGCCCTTTTTTTCCCATCATCGCTGACAACAGCCACCTCCTCAGGACGGCGATGAAAAACGGCTTCGTCTCACGGAACATCAGCCCCATGCCCTGGTTTTCATCCACAAAGATGACGCTGGCTTGCGCTTCAAAAAACTCCGTCGCCGTGAATACCTTTACTCCCAGGCCTGTCCCAACCGGATACGGACTTTCCGTTTCCACATAGCAGCCATTCAAGCTGAGCTCCCGGACCTTCGCCGTGATCTTGTCTTCCGACGTTCCGTGGCGCATTTCGATGGCTCCGGCGAACGTGTATCGAGGAGTGCGGCGGCGCTCTTGTTCCATGGTCCTCCGGGGAAGAGGAAATGCCCCGATTCTATCCCGCTCTCCCCAATTCTCCTCCAAAAATCTCTCCCCTTTTGCTTGAGAAATTGGAATGTTCCATCCGCCCTTGACTTCAATCTATGACACGCCTAACGTGGTTATAGATGCGTTTTGCCAAGCCAATTCTGCAGGCGGTGGTGGCGATTGCCCTCGCCGCGTATGCGTTCGACTGCCTTGCCATGTCGACGCCCGAACAGGCGATGCAATGCTGCGATACGATGCCCTGCTCATCGCACGGCCACGAGCACAGCCAGGAATGCTGCAAGACGATGCCGTCCATGCACGCGCCTTTTCTACAGCCTGCCTCGGCGCACGGTTTATCCTTCTCACTTGTTTTCGTCGCAGCGCTGCCGGGGTTTAATGCCTCGCAAGGATTGGATTCCTCAGCAGGGGTCCTTACGGCGCATTGCCACGCGCCGCCAATTTCCCAAATAGCGGCTTCTTCACCTCTTCGCATCTAGTCAGCCTTCCAGTCGTCTCCCGGCTCGAAGTATTCGTGTGCCTGGAATCGCCATTTTTGCTGCAGGAAGAGTTCGTGAGAATGCGAAATCAATTTTGGTGTGGCCGTGGAATGCACACTTTTAGGAGAAAGCAATGTCATTGATGGCGCAAGAGAACGGGACGCCGAGATTTTTGTTCAGACTCATGGAGAATAGCTTGCGAGCTCTGCTATTTTGCCTTGCCCTTGTCAGCGTGAGCTCTGCGCAGGAGTCAATGCCTCATCAAGCGCAGGCCGTGACGCCACTCGCCGAATTGTTGCGGGAGGCAGAGCAGAACAGTCCTCAGATTCAGGCTGCGCGCCAGAGCTGGCAAGCGGCAAAGCAAGTTCCGACTCAGGTCTCGACGCTGCCCGATCCACAATTCACTCTGCAGCACCTCAGCGTCGGTAGCCCTCGCCCGTTTGCGGGCTACACGAATAGCGACTTTGCCTACCTCGGACTCGGTGTCTCGCAGGACATTCCGTACCCGGGCAAGTTGCGCTTGAAGGGTGAGATCGCGAAGCGCGAAGCGGACGTTTCGCAAGAACAGATCGAGTCTGTGCGCCGCACCGTCCTGGCGGAACTCAAAGCGGCCTATTTCCAACTGGCTTACCTGTCCAAGACACTGACGATCCTCGAACAGGACGGTGATTTGCTCAAGCAGGTCGGGCAAGCGGCGGACGCCCGCTATCGCTCCGGAATGGGCTCTCAGCAGGATTTGCTGCAGGCCCAACTGCAACAGACGAAACTGCTTCGCGAAATCGCGATGCATCATTTGGAAGTGGGCAAGCTCGAAGCCCGACTGAAGCAACTTCTCAATCGTCCCCAGGATTCCCCAGACATCGAGCCAGCCGAACTCGTCGAAACCCCTCTTGTGCAGGCCTATGCCGACCTTCTGGCCGCGACGCAAACCCAGAACCCTGAACTCGCGGGCGCAAAGAAGATGATCGAAAAACAATCGCTCCAAGTTGACCTCGCGCGCAAGGATTTCTATCCCGACTTCAACGTGCAGTACATGTGGCAACGGACCGACCCTACGCAGTTCCGCGCCTATTACATGCTGAGTGTCGGCGTACGCGTACCCATTTACCGGGGACGCAAACAGCGCCCTGAACTAGCGCAAGCCGAAGCGGAACAGCTTCGCGCGCGAAGCGAACTCCAGGCGCAGTCCCAGCAAGTCGCCGCGGAACTGCGGGCACAGTACGTGCTTGCCCAACAAACTTCCGAACTCCTCAAGATTCACCGTGAAGGGTTGTCGCCTCAGTCGCGGTCGGAATTTCAGGCGGCCTTGGCCGCGTACCAATCGAACAAACAGGATTTTCAGGCACTGCTGGCGGCGTTTCTCGACGTGCTCCGCTTCGACCAGGAGTACTGGCAGAACGTCGCCGAATACGAGACCGCGATCGCGCGGCTCGAACAGATGACGGGATTGTCGCTTCGCTAGAAAAGGAAAATGAACATGCGGAATTATCGAAATGCGTTCGCGTTCGCCCTGGTGGGCAACCTCGTCCTCGTCGGAGTCCTTGGCGGGCTGTGGTGGCATGGGAAGCAGCACCGAAAAATGGAGACTGCGATACAACCGGCTTCGGCCGAATCGCCCCAGGGTTCTCCGAACGGTCGGGAGAGCGCTGCGATGGCACCGCAGGAAGCGGCGCTCGTCCCTGTTCAGCTTTCGCCGGAACGGTTGCAAAGCATTGGCGTCAAGACCGGCCGAGTAGAAAGCAAGGTTGTCGAAGACGAGATCCGCGTCACCGGAAACGTGGCGGTCGATGAGACCCGGCTCTCCACCGTGCAGCTGCGGTACTCCGGTTACATCCAGAAAATGTTTGCCGACGCCACCTACCAATACCTTCGCAAAGGGCAGCCGCTATTCACCATCTACAGCCCCGACCTCGTGGCCACCGAGCGCGAGTATCTGGTCGCCAAGCAAAACCAGCAGCGTGTGGCGCAAAGCACCGTCCTAGGTGTAACCGAGGGAGCCGCATCTCTTTTGGAGGCCGCGACCGAGCGGTTGAAACAATGGGGCGTCTCACAGCGGGAAATCGCTAGACTCGAATCTACCGGCGAAGTGCAGAAAGAATTGGAAGTTGATTCTCCCGTTTCGGGCTACATCACCGAACGGAACGCGTTGCCGAATCTCACCGTTCAGCCGGAGACGCGGCTTTATTCCGTCGCCGATCTCTCCACCGTTTGGGTGCTCGCCGAAGTGCTTCAGAACGACTTGGGAAGAATAAAAGTTGGAGACCGTGCCTCACTCACTGTCGATTCCTACCCGGGCCGCGTCTCCGAAGGCCGGGTGAACTTCATCTACCCGCAGGTGGACATGATCACGCGCACTGCGCGCGCGCGGCTCGTCTTCGTAAATCCGGGTCTCAAACTCATCCCGGGAATGTTCGTCAACGTCGTTCTGAAGGTGCCCATGGGC
>WNFT01010581.1_pt1 | contig 16096 bp, 17 predicted proteins | sample 5400191 | NCBI WGS metagenome assembly WNFT01 (sample SAMN13153359, study PRJNA577476) | soil metagenome | isolation source: 80 cm saprolite under Madrone tree | place: USA:California | collected 2016-06-14 | reverse complement strand
CACCCGTTGCGTTTCCAGAGGTCATGAAACCAGACCTTTGTCGGCGATTTCTCTTTAATCTCCGCCGTCTTGTGATAGATACAGCAGGAGACAGCCGAGGCATGCTTGCCAAAGTCCAGCGTTTCAAGCCGTTTCCATCGCCGTCGCGCCACATCAGGCCCACTGCCGACATGCACATCATCGCTGACCGCACGCGAGACAAAGCCCTCTTGCCAGTTCACCTGGGAGACATCCCACCCAACCACGTCTGCACAAAGATCAACTTCCGACACCTGAAACCAGAGGAAATCCCCAAACATCCCATAGAGAAACATCCCGACTTCCACAATCGCCTCTGCCAGATACGCACATGACCAGAGGTATTCAGAGGATAAGCGCACCTGTGCGATCACACGACTGAGACAGCCACGCGATACCGCAATGCTCAAGAGCGGCGACCGCAGTATCCAACGCCATTGCCCACGCGACCCTTTCTCTTGCATAAAGAGCACAACACCCTTAAACGCCCACTGAGTCGGAACAGGCGCTTCACTGAGTCGAGCCATATTCTGCAATTGGTTCAGTTCACGCTGCAAACCCACTTCCAATTCCCGCTTAACTGGCTGAAGGCAGTCATTTGTATAGCAGACATTCAGTACCAGGGTATCTACACCCCGACCAACAATCTGGATTTCTGGCATAGATCACACTCCTTTCCAAACAACAAGCATAGCTCTTGTGAGCTATGCTCTAGAACGGCTATAATGACGGCAACTAATGAGGAGGAACAATATGGCAAACCGAGAACACCTTGATCTACTTAAGCATTCAATAGAAAATTGGCATGGATGGAGAAAACAGCATCCTGAGATATTACCTGACCTCAGCGAGGCCAACCTCAGCACAGCCAATCTCAGCGCAGCTGACCTCAGCAGAGCAAACCTCACCGGAACCAACCTCGTCACAGCCCACCTCTGGAGAGCCGACCTCACCCTAACCAACCTCAGCAGAGCAAACCTCACCGGAGCTGACCTCACCCTAACCAACCTCAGCAGAGCAAACCTCACCGGAGCAAACCTCATGGCAGCCAACCTTGGCAGAGCCGACCTCACCGGAGCCGACCTTAGCCATGCAAACCTCATGGCAGCCAACCTCACCGGAGCAAACCTCATGGCAGCCAACCTCACCGGAGCCGACCTCAGCAGAGCCACATTAGTGAGTACAAATTGTACAAAAGCTATCCTCACAGATTGTCGAATTTATGGGATATCTGCTTGGGACGTGGAGCTACAAGGAGCAACACAAAACAGCTTAATCATCGCCGGACACGAGCAACCACTGATCTCGGTTGACAATCTCAAAATCGCTCAATTCATCTACCTATTGCTGAACAACCAAGAAATTCGTGATGTCATCGACATTGTTGCAAAGAAATTCGTCCTTATCCTTGGTCGCTTTACCCTTGAACGGAAAAAAGTTCTGGATGCACTGCGAGACGAACTTCGCCAACATAATTATCTACCTATCCTGTTCGACTTCGAGAAACCAAGCAGTCGTAATCTTACGGAAACCGTCAGCATCCTTGCCCATCTCTCCCGTTTTATCATTGCCGATCTCACCGACTCAAGGAGTATTCCTAACGAATTACGAGCCATCATTCCCATCCTTCGCGTGCCAGTCCAGCCATTACTAAACATCTTAGAAGAACCTTATGGTATGTTCGAGGCCTTTAAAGACTACCCTTGGGTACTTCCGCCCTACCGCTATATCGACCTTCCTACTCTGCTTGCCACCTTAGAAGAACAGATCATTGACCCTGCCGAACAAAAGGCCCACGAGCTAATGAAGCTATAGCAAACATACAGAATCAAGGCATCCTACCATGAATAACGTTTTTGAGCTCAGACAAACATGCTTCCTCTTTCAACTATGACCTTGACCTGAAAAGCACTGTAGACCAGAGAACCATCACATGAAGCCGCCGCAGCATGCGCGACAACACGTACCCTACACAACCGCATCACGAACTCAACCGCAGCAAAAGGGCTTGACGCAGGCACCAACGCAACATAGTCAGGCATGAGAGAGGGCCATACTAACCACAGCGCCACATCAAACACCTGAGGCAACCCAAGCATACCAACTGGCGGCATCGTTCACCTCCCTACAAAGAGAAGAGGATAGCCCAATCAAAGGACTATCCTCTTGTATACAGCAGCACCCATTGTCAGAACCAGAGCCATGCTCATCCCCCTAATCAGTTGTCAGTATTCAGTTGTTTCCAAACACATTTCATAACACCCCCCCCTTACAACTCAGACCTCAAAGGGACATGCTTCTCAACAACCTTATGAGCAACATCACCGTTGCCGATAGTACCGAGCCAACACCACAGCTTTCTGCTTGACATAGCTTGCCATCCAGAGTGCCAGTAGCTTCTTTGAAAAGTGCCGTTCGGAGACAGACATCACCGTCGTATTCGGGTCCAGGCCAGAAAACCTACACGCCTCTTGTACCTTTCTTGGCTCGACAGCACCAAACAGCAGAAACTCCTGTCCAAATGGCTCAATCCAATAGAGGAAGACTTGTACTGCCCCCATGAGATTGGACACAAAATGTGTCGTTGTTAGTTCATATCGGGCCGACCTGATTGCTCCTGTCTCCATTGGCTTTCAAACTCGGCCGGAGTGAGATAGCCCAAGGAAGAATGAATCCGCTTGTGCATATAGACCTCATTGAGAAACCGCCCAATCTGTCTCGTGGCATCAGCGTAGTCCTCATACTCTGATAAGTCGACCTCCTCTTCTTTGATCGTTCGCATCAACCGCTCGGCATAGCCATTTTGCCACGCAGCACCGACTTCCGCCATACTGATGCGCACCCCAGCTGCTTGCAGTCGCGCTGTATAGGCGGTTGCCGCATAGTGGACGCCTTGATCAGAGTGGTGGATCTCCGGCGTATGCTCGGCCAGCGCGCGAGCTAGCGCCCGCAACGTCAGACTCTGATCGAGACCGCGTCCCAAATGCCAGCCGCGAATGCAGCACGTGAAGACATCCATCAGCGCTGCCAGATAGACAAACTCCTCACGCAGCCCACTGTAGGTGATATCCGACACCCACACCTGTTCTGGACGCACGATCTCCAGCTGCTCCACCAGGTTCGGATAGCGCGCAAATGCATGGGAACTGTCGGTAGTCGTCCGTCGTTTCGGCTTGCGGTGCGCTTGCAACCCGAGCGTGCGCATGAGGCGCTCCACCCGCTTATGGTTGACGGTCCATCCCTCGCGTCGCAATTGGTGCGTGATACGCCGATAGCCCCGTGGCCAGGCGGCTGCCACCTCTTCAATGGCCTGCTGCAAGCCAGCATCTGGCGATGGCGTGGGCCGATGATAGTAGCTACTGTGCGCGCAGTCTACGACCTCGCACACCACGCTCACTGGGTACTCCTCTGCTACCATCGTGATCACCGACCGTTTCTGCTCAAGGGTGCGCTCAACAAAGCCGAGGCTTTTTTTGCGATGTCCAGTTCCATGGTGAGCCGACCCACTAACCGCTCTAACTCGGCGATCCGCTCGTGCTCTGCACTGCATGCCTGCTCCTGCTCAAAGACGAGGGGAGCGTGCTCTAAAAATTCGGTCTTCCACCGCCCAAGCAGCTGTGGGTTGAGTTGATGGTCGCGACACAACTCTGCCGCACTCTTGGCTCCACTGACCAGCTCGAGTACTACTTGTGCCTTGAAGTCTGCTGTAAATCTCCGTCGTTGTGTCATTGTGCACCCCCTTGTTGGCTCTATTGTACTCTATCTCCTGGCTTTCGCTTTGCCAGGTGTCCAATTCCAGGGGGGCACTACAATATGTTATTCTTTCCCAAAGCGCAAACACTTGTAGCTAAGAAGCTATAAAGCCCCAATCATTTTAGACCATGCGGTTACGTATCCGCCGCTTCCGCTTTTCTTTAGGGATCTCGTTCTCTTGCTTCTCTCGCCAAGGATAAGAAGATTTATCCTACAAAAAAGGCTGCTAGCATAAGCACCAGGCCAACAGCACGCGTACTATCTCCTACATAGTCATAGGGCAACGGATTCGGCGCAGAAAACTTGAAGGTATACACCGCGATGCCAGTGGCTATTAAGAGAAACGCAGCGCACATCAGAAAACTGAAGCGTGTGCCTTTCATAGCATACATCACGAAATAATAATTGAAGAAGACGGCCAGGCAGACAACCCCACGAGCGCCACTGAGTAGTTCTGTTAACGCAACACCAGGAATCGGAGGGAGAACCGGGGTTAGAACCAGCAGGATTACGAGGAAAGTAGTGGCGGTGAGGTTCCATCGTTTGAGGGAACGCATATGGCGTTCTGCACCGGGCAGCGAGATGAAAAAAACGAACAGGTAGCTCACGATCTGTCCAATATACCGAAACCAGAACGTATTGAAGGCACTACTGGTAATAAGAAAATCTCCAATCAATCCGGCAATGCCCCCTACAACAATCACTGCCATCGATAACCCCACGATGAAGAGTACATTGCTCCGCGTTTTGAAGTAGAGATAGAATGCACGCATAGAGATGAAAAGGGTGATCACGGCCTGGAACGCTATGATGAGATCGGTAATCTCTTTTGAATTCATATGGTCTCTCCTTCGCTGTGGGAGACGCTGTATTGCCTCACAGAGCCTCCTCCATGAGCTGCCCTGCCGCGTCATACATCTGAATGTAGTGCTCTTTGAGCAGCAAGCGAAGGGGCCTGGTCACTGCTTTGGCTTCCAGGTCGATCATGGCGGCTAGTTCGGCCAGCGTTCTCCTTCCATCGATGGCGGCGTAGAGCTGGCGCGCTTGCTCATCCTCAATTACAGGAGAAAGAGCAAAAGGAGTACTCGTTCGCATCGCGCCCTGGTTGACCGCGCGTCGAGGAATGAGTTCTGCCAGCGGTGGGAGCGCGCTTTGTTGTGGGATGGAGGAAAGCGAGGGAAGAACGGTATGACGTAAGGGTTCTGGAACTCCTTCCCAGACCGCCTGGACAAGGGTCTCTGCGGTAAAGGGCTTGGGCAAATAGTGATGGGCCCCTTGACGCAGCCCATAGCTCTGATCAAGGGGAGCATTTCTGGAACTGATGAGAATAATATATACCGTATTCCCGGGCATACTCTGCTGCACATGCCGGCAGACCGCATAGCCGCTGATGTCTGGTAAAACCACATCCAGGATGAGACAATACGGCTGGAATGTCGTGACCTTGGCAAGACCCTCATTTCCCTCGAGTGCGATCTCCACATCATATCCTGCTTGCTCGAGTGTAACGGCGATAAACTGACAGGTCGTGGGACTGTCATCGACAACCAGAACTCTAGGACGGCTCATCACTGTTTCTGCCTTTCTTCTCACCCCGGACGTAATTCCCACGTTTTCAATCATATCCTAAGGCATCTTTGTCACACTACTATGAAACCTATTGACACTCTATGCATATCTTTGACCTTCCAGAGGAATGATACCCTTCTAATAAGAAGGTTCAAGCATTGGCACATCATGAAGTGATACAAAAGTACTAGTGGTAAGTCCGCTTTGAATTTAATACAAGAGGTATGCCAAGAGGAACAATGCTGGCTGTGTTTTGTTATGCCTTAATTCGCCCAACCCTTCAGCTATTTCCCTCTACATTGCAGCACTTTAATCTGGCAAAACCTCTACACTTTCGGTAAAAGCAAATCGGCTTTACACCGCGCTTTATAGCAAGCATCCAGGCGCAACCAATTTCCTGTAAGGATATGTTAAATCTCATTAAAAAACTCTGGTTGTACTAAAACTTGCTCGATCATTTTGACAGATACACCAAGGTGTAACTCCTTGAGCTTATCCAGTAATTGTTCGCCATCTACTAAATCGATAGGAGGAGCGCCATCTCTGGTTGCTTCAAGCTTTGCATCACGGCTAAAGGTGCCTGTAGTGATTATCAACCCTCGGTCTGCACGCCCTATCATTGCCCCACGAAAATCACGAATAACACTCGAAGGTACCCTTCCTCGGTAGCGTTTGCATTGGAACAATAGAGGAAAGCCAAGCAACCCGCCAAGGCGTACAATCCCAACGCCATCGATGCCACCATCTCCAGTTCGACCAGTGACCTTGACCTTAACAAAACCAGATTCACGTAAGAGACGCTGCCTCAGAACTACTGCGTGTAAATAATCACGGAAGATTTCAACAAGCAGAGAACACCAACAGAGAAGCGCGATGAAAACTATCCACAGGGAAAAGCCGCGAAAAAGCCTCTAACCCCTCAATATGGTACAATGGCTATTAGATAGAAAGGCAAAATAATATCGCGCCGAGTATATAATTTGAGGAAGTAAGCTGTACAATAGTAGACAGACTTACTCCCTCAAACCAGCCTCAGAAGCACCTCGAAGCCCTCTACTGCTCCTGTAACCACTGCGCCACATCGGGCGCGAAATAGGTAATAATCATATCCGCCCCCGCCCGTCTAATCCCCGTCAGCACCTCCATTGTAATCCTCCGTTCATCGATCCAACCTTGTTGAGCAGCGGCCTTGACCATCGCAAATTCACCGCTCACATTGTACGCGGCGATTGGTAAGTCACAATGTTCGCGTACCCGGCGAATAACGTCCAGGTAGGCCAGGGCAGGTTTCACCATTACAATGTCAGCCCCCTCGGCAATATCCAGGTCCACTTCCCGCAGCGCCTCGCGTACATTAGCCGGGTCCATCTGGTAGGAGCGGCGATCTCCAAATTGCGGCGCCGAAGCTGCGGCCTCGCGAAACGGCCCATAGAAACCGGAAGCATACTTGGCAGAATAGGCCATGATGGGCGTCGAGCTAAAGCCATGCTCATCCAAAACCCGACGAATGGTTCCAACGCGCCCATCCATCATATCCGATGGCGCTACCAGGTCAGCCCCCGCCTCAACATGCGAGAGCGCCATACGTGCCAGCAGTTCCAACGACTCATCGTTCTGCACATTCCCATTATAGATCACACCACAATGCCCATGACTGGTATACTCACACAGGCATACATCGGTCATAACCAGCAAATCGGGCGTCTCTGCCTTAAGTCGACGTATGGCTTGTTGTATGATACCCTGCGCATCATACGCCTGTGACCCTACCTCATCCTTCTCCGTTGGAATACCGAAGAGCAAAACCGCAGGAATGCCCAAACGAGCAATACGTTCCGCCTCGCGCCCGAGATATTCTAGCGGCCATTGCATAATCCCCGGCATAGAGGAGATCTCACGCGGTTCATCAATGTCCTCTGCAATGAAAAGAGGGTAAATAAGCTGCTCGACATTCAGGTGGGTCTCACGTACAAGACCACGCAACTTCTCGTTCTGCCGCGTACGTCGCATGCGCACAGTAGGAAAATTCGCCATAAGAACAATTCTCTTCTTTCTCTAACCACGTCTCAGGACATGGTTAAACATCCGGTCTCCTCGGACCAATTCATAGCGCTACACACTCTCCCTCAATGCCACGCTCACAGCCTCTACTGTCTCCTCTATCATCTCATCCTCCAACGCCAGCGAAATGAAACATCCCTCGAACTGGGATGGTGGCAGGTATACACCTTGCTTCAGCATACTCCAGAAAAAACGAGCAAAACGTTGGGTGTCCGCAGTTTTAGCACTGGCATAATCAATCACATGTTCCGCCGTGAAGAACAGGCAGAAGATAGCCCCAACTCTCACAAACTGTACCGCCCCACCCTCTTCGCGCAGCACTCGCTCGATACCATTTTCCAGCAGTTGCCCCTTGTGCTCAAGCTCTTCATATCGTCCCGGCTTCCTTAACTCCTGCAGCGTGGCAATGCCAGCAGCCATCGCCAGGGGATTACCCGAAAGCGTTCCTGCCTGGTACACTGGGCCCAGCGGCGCGACCAACTGCATGATATCCCGCCGCCCGCCATATGCTCCTACCGGAAGCCCACCTCCAATAATCTTCCCCAGGCAGGTCAAATCAGGCCTGATGCCCAGCCGTCCCTGTATTCCCCCCAGCGCCACGCGAAATCCAGTCATCACCTCGTCGAAGATCAACAGCGCTCCATACCCATCGCACAAGTCCCGCAGCCTCTCCAGAAAGCCTGGCAACGGTGGCACCAATCCCATGTTGGCAGCAGCAGGCTCAATAATGATAGCCGCAATCTGTCCATGTCCGGCAATCCCATCGTCGCCAGGCCTGAACCTGCCTGTACAAGCAACATATCGGCATGACCATGATAGCAACCACTAAACTTGATAATCTTGTTTCGCCCGGTATACGCTCTCGCCAGGCGCAGCGCGCTCATGGTCGCCTCGGTACCTGAGTTGACGAAACGCACCATCTCTATCGATGGCACGCTCTCGATGACCAACCGCGCCAGAATACTCTCGGCCTGAGTAGGTGCGCCGAAACTAAACCCACGCATACTCGCCAGCGTTACTGCCTCCAGGACCGCAGAATAGGCATGCCCCAGAATCATTGGTCCCCACGACTGAACATAATCTAAGTAACGATTTCCATCGACATCATAAAGGTATGGGCCACTTGCATGATCAATAAAGACAGGGTCGCCCCCTACAGCACGAAATGCACGCACTGGACTATTCACGCCTCCCGGCATGAGTTCCTGTGCCTCTTCAAAAAGAGCACGCGACCGTGTGAGTGACAGGCCGCTTTCCATTTGACCATGATTGTCCATCAACAATACCCTCAAGCCCCTAGTGCTTCTAAAATCTCATGCAATGGCTGCGCTACACAGGTAAACATTGGCGTGTCCCGTAAGGTATATCTACTTGCCTCGGTCTCCCGCAGTTGTTGCACCAGGTCAAGAAAATCGCTGACTTCGTCCGTCTCGAACGCCACCACAAACTCCTGGTCGTCCAGGCCGTAAGAATAGGTGGTATTGAGAAACACAGAAGGAAACGTCAGACCTAAGCGAATGTGCTCGTCCATCATGCGTTTGCGCTCCTGTATGGACAGGGCATACCAGGCGCGGGTTTTCACAAACGGGTAGATAAACAGGTATTTCTTATCCTTTGGTGTAATCACCAGGCGCGGATCATGTTGTGCGCCGCGAGCATTTTTGCCGATATAGATAGAGCGTTTGGTCATCGAAAGAAACGCATGCGTCTCGCGCAGGTATGGCCCCATCACACTACGTCTAATCTTACTGCTCATGCCTTGCAAATCATCTATCGAGTACGAGACCTGCCACAACATGAAGTCGCAATCAGAGCGCAAGCCATAGAGACTGTAGCTGCGCATGAGCGGCCCCTGTTCATATTCCTCAAAAATCGAGAGCAGCTCTTGTTTTCCCTGTTGGCGTTGCTCCGCCGGAAGCAATTGCCACTGGGGATCAAGTTTGTAGAAAGTGAAACGCACCAGTTGACGTGGTTGCTTCGGCTTCGCACTATCGGAGGCCGATTGTTCACTTTTCTGCTGGTCAGACTGCGCTATTGTTGTTTGTTCCGTCATGCTTCTTCCTCGTCTCTAATAATTGCCTCTACCAGGCCTGCAATCGTAAACTCTTGTGCCTCGATATCCACATCCAGGCCAAATTCACGCGCAGTCTGTGAGGTGATCGGGCCAATACAAGCTATTCTGGGTCGCGCATGCTGCGTCACCAGGTTCATAAATGAGTTTGCAACATTGGTTTCACATTGCCTGAGCCAATGCATAAAATTTCGCACTGTGGAAGAACTGGTAAAGGTGAGTATATCAAGTTGATGAGCCTCTAACATGCGCAACACTTCAAGTCCCTGCTCATCATCGCTTGAAACGGCAGCCGTACGGTACGCCGCTACTACATCCACAATGGCACCTGCCCCTTGTAACTCAGACACCAATACATTACGAGCTTCTGCAGCTCGGGCCAACAACACTCTTTTCCCCGCTAACGACTCTCCTCGTTGCCGGGCATCATCGATCAAAGCTGCGGCAACACCCTCTGCAATATACTCACCAGGCACAAGATCAACGGTGACGCCATACCGCGCCAGTGCAGCAGCAGTAGCAGGGCCAATAGCCGCAATGCGTACATTGCCTATAGTTCGAACATCATACCCCAGACTACTTAGGCGCTCGCAGCAGATGCGCACGCCGTTAGTGCTCGTGAACACCAACCAGTCACATCCACCCTCCGTACACAGGCGTCGCAGCGCCTTATCAAGCGGCTCCCAATCATCTGGAGGCGCAATACGAATCGTTGGAAACTCCACAGCTATCGCCCCCAGCGCTCTCAACTGCTCGCTGAAAGCCCCCGCCTGCTCGCTTGTGCGCGTTACGAGGATGCGTCTCCCATGTAGCACTAACGTTTTCACAGTACGTTCAGGCATGTTGACGCTCCTGGATACGTGTGACGCCGAGCGCCTTGATAATCTCAGCCGCGCCTTTTGCTAATGCCTCTTCTGCAAGTCGCGCCCCCAATTGTTCAGCACACTCCGGATTTATCCCCGTCGTCCACGCTATACTCTGGCATACTCGCACCTGTTCTCGTCCATCCAGGCTAATCACCAACCCTCTAAGCGTCAGCAACTCGCCGCTGACCTCACCATAAGCAGCCACCGGCAGATAACAACCGGCCCCCAGCCGCCGCATAAACATGCGCTCGGCACTCGTTGCTGCCTGTGTCGCGGCATTCTGTAGAGGAGCTGTCAGCATTTGTATCTCCGGTTCATCGCGCATCTCCAATGCGAGTGCACCCTGACCTGGCGCGGGCATCATCACCTCGATTGGCAAGTAGTGCATGCGCTCGGCCAATCGCTCGTGCACACCCAGTCTATGCAGCCCCGCAGCAGCCAGCACAATACCATCGTAATCATCCGCATCCAGCTTGCGCAGCCGCGTATCAACATTCCCACGCAGCGGCAAAATTTCGACCTCGGGGAAAAGCGCTCGAACTTGCGCCGTCCGCCTCAAACTGCTTGTGCCTATACGCAAAGATGTCGTCTTGCCGTACCAGGATAATGGCAAATCGGGATGGGTGACACCCACAGCACGATCCTGCTCAGATATATGGTTATCCTGACCATTCACCACTAGCACATCCCTCACATCCTCACGCGTACCAACCGCGACTACGCGTAGTCCTTCAGCTTGGCTGGTGGGTAAATCCTTCAGACTGTGTACCGCCAGGTCAATGCGTCCCTCCAGTAGAGCACGCTCGATCTCTATCACAAAGACACCGTCACCCCCAATTTGCGTTAAGGGCACATGCGTTAAAGCATCACCCGTAGTACGAATTGGTTCGATTTCTATCTCTAACGCCGGGTCCCGCTCTTTCAGGCGCTCGACTACCCACCGCGTCTGTATCATCGCCAGCTTGCTGGCCCGCGTTCCTACTTTAAGACGTTTCATCCATTTGCCCTTCCAAATCAAATAAGTAGCGGAGCGCCTGGGCATACATAGGCCCCTGACCTTCCGCGGCAGCATCTTTGAGGCGTAGCGTTGGCATATGTAATAGCTTGTTAACCAGCCGCGTCGTCAGCTCCTGTATAGCAGCCGCTTCACGCTCCGACAAAGTGGAGGACAGGCGTTGCAAGGTGCGTGCCAATTCCTGTTGGCGCAGCTCATCCACGTGTTGCCGCAAGTCACTAATCGTATCGACCACGCTGAGTGAACGCATCCAACGATCAAAAGCGCGAACTTCCTCAGCGATGATCGCCTGTACCTGTTCAGCTTCCTGCAGGCGCATGCGAATGCCTTCATTGACCCCCGATTGCAGATCATCCAGGTTATACAGGTATACCCCTGGCAGCTCCACAACCGCCGGGTCGACGTCTCGCGGCAGCGCAATATCAATCAGTAGTATTGAGCGACCAGCACGCCGCTGCATGACCTCTTGCATCATTTCACGGCTGATTAAAGCGTGCGGAGCCGTTGTAGAACTGATTACTACATCTGCTTCTACCAGCGAAGTAGCAAGTTCCGCGAAAGAGCGATGTGTCGCATCAAAACGTTGAGCAAGGTCTACCGCATGCAGGGGTGTGCGATTAATGATAATCAGCCGCTGGGCGCCGTTATCGCACAGGTGATGGGCAGCAAGCTCGCTCATCTTTCCAGACCCGACTAGCAGGACACACGCATCATCTAATTTAGGAAACAGGCGGCGAGCCAGTTGTACCGCTACAAGGCTTACGGATGCTGCATTGCGACTGATTCCCGTCTCGCTGCGAGCGCGCTTGCCGGCCACCAACGCTCCGCGAAATAATGCCGATGTCACTGGCCCTGCATAACCACCACCCTGGGCTATTTCCAGGGCCTCGGCCACTTGCCCTTGAATCTGTGCTTCTCCCGGAACCAGGGAATACAATCCACAGGCAACACCGAACAGGTGTGAAACTGCTTGCTCATCCGCAAAGTGATAACTATGATCCCCAAGTTCGGCAAGCGTCATCCCGCGTACCTCGCTCAATACGCGCAAGAGCTGTGCACGCCCTTCTTCTATCTCCGAACAGACTGCGTACAGCTCTATACGGTTACACGTCGAGAGCAAAACACTCTCCTGCACCACTTGCCGTACGGCCTGGAGCGCCTGGGGTACCTGGCGTGGAGAACATACCAGTCGTTCACGGAATTCTATAGGCGCAGATGTATGATCAACCCCAACAAGAACTATATGCACGCAAACCTCATAAAAGTTAAAATTTATAGTAATCTATTAGAGATTTTAGCGGATTTTTCCAGAGAGTCAAGAGCAAATCCTGTCAATTGCATCAGGTAAACATCTTATATTTTATAATGCCGGTATACTGGCCCTGATTTAAAGTATGTAGGAACCTGATTTTTCGCGCCCCGCGGCACAAGCGCGCATCTAATCACCTTGTCGCTCTATCCTTAATGTGTTAGTATCCTTCTAGACGAAAAAGAAGGAGCAACAGCGACTGATGCAGCGATCCGATCAACAGAAACCAATCACGCAGCCAAACGATCAAATAGACGAAGCAGCATTACTAAGAGCCAAAACGGTTGCAACAACGAAACCTGTATCCCTTTCCTCGTCCTCACATCGTGGCTTTGACTGGTTAACGCTTGGGGTTGTCATTCTGATTGCGGCCTTCTTCGCATTTACAGCCAGGCTCAATGCGCAACCGGCCACCTCGTTTGTTCCAGTTGCAGTACTTAGTGCCACAGGCTGCGGTTTACTCGTCACAGCGCTGCGCAAACTCCATATTCAGAAAGGAACAGGCCTCTTTGTGGCTGCCCTGGGTGGCTTTTTCGTGGCGCTTTTTCAATTCATAGTAGCCCTGACCTACCCTGGCGTATTCAGTACCCTTATCCTGGGTGGACCGTTGCAGCAAGCCTTTCTACTCACATGGGGACTGATTATCGGTTTCTCAGTCCTTTTTAGCGCAGTCGGCGCAGTGCTTGGGCACCTTGCCTTCGCTCCTCTACGCCCATTGCCGCCGGCCAAACCCTCGCAACATGCCAGCATAGAACCGGTTGAAGACGAGGAAGAAAACGACACATTGCCAGGCGAACAATCAGCCGATCATATAGACGTACAAGAAGACAGGGAAAACGGCATTTCAGATAGTGAGGACGAGCAGAATACCGGCGAGATTGATGAACAGCAAACTGCTCTTCCTGACGAAGAAGATATGCTTGCAATTGACTCACTTCAACCAGCACGCTCAGCCTTTAATTATCTCGTCACCATTCTCCTGCTGGGCTTAGCACCTATAGTAATAGGCTTTGTCTTTTCAGCCGCCTTTGATTTCACGCTCGGCCTGGATCGAGTAATTCCCGGTCCTTACCCAACGCTACGTTTGCTAAGTGCACTACTACCCTGGCAAATACCCGTACCTATCAACGTAAGCGGCCCCATCGGAGGCATCATCACTTTCAGCTTGTTATGGCGTATTCCTTTATTCCTTGGCAATCCTACACCATTCGATCTTCAGGCCCTGGAAGCCTTTGCTTTTAACGGAGCCGCGTTAGCGTTGCTGCTCCTCACGATGCACTATAGCAGCACGACTCGACCATCCTCTCCACCACGTTGGTGGACGTATCTTTCACTAGAAGCAGTATTCGGACTTGTTCTTGTACTGCCAGCGGACCTTTGGATCTTTCAAGGACTGAATGGGCTACTACAACTACCTGCGATAACCATCCCGATACGCACCTTGTCCATTCTGAATCCACTCACGTTTGCGCTCAATCTCATCACCGGGCCGCTCGTGTGCATTGCCATAGCAGTAGTGCTAAGAAGGCTGCTGAACAGGCGAGCAAGAACGCCTTTGGCAGTATAGGACCAAATGATCAGGGCTTCTCAACAGTCGCTCTGATTGGCAGCAAAGCCCCCCACCCCGGATTATTAAAGAGCGTGGTGCCGGTGTGGCGCGGCCGCGCCACGCCGGCACCACGCTCTTTTACCCTTTTTTGGGGCGGGGAGGGGAAGAGGAAAAAGACGTTTGAGAAGCCCTGACCAATGATACGGAATAGTTGACACCTCCTGTACAATTGCAAATAATAAATGCTATACCCGAATGGGTATTTAGTCCTAACCCTATCGTCGCTCATGGAAATAGCTACCAGGTATGCTAACACTTTGCATTGATCGGAGCTTGTCATTATTCGGTAATTATCGTAGTCACCCGTGGCACGGCTATCTCAACGCTGGAGGATTATATAGGACATGAACAACCCAACTCTACTCACGCTTTTTAGCGCCGTCTTCATCCTCCTTGGAGCCTATAACGTATTTATCGGCCTCAGACGCATGCGCGAAGCACAAGCACGCAGCAGACCCATCAAATGGTACAAACAGATCAATATACTGACAGGCACGGAGTACATCCTCCTGGCGCTCGTATTTATCGTCAGTAGCGCAGTAAGGAGTAATACGCTTCCTCCAGGCCTCAGCGGTATAGTCGTTCCACTCTACTTCGTACTGCTGATTGCAGCCGCCGTTCTCGCCGGCCTTGTCATCCGCCAGGGCATTTTAAATGCTCGCGCCATTCGTGCCCAGTCTAGCTCCCAATCTCTTCCTCCAACCGTGAAGAGTAATGGTACCCGCGCTGCCCCAGGAGACACAGTAGATGTGGAGGATACGCAACAGGATGCTGCGAACCTGGAGCGAAGGCGCGAACGTCGTCGCAACGCTGCCGCCGCGCGCCGCCGCCGAGCAGGAAAAGCATAGAAACAACAAACCTGGCAAGTCTATTTGATGCTGCGGCTTGTAGCAGACGCACTTCACCGCGATCAAGCCGCAGTAATGCGCTCCCTCAGTTTATTTATCCCGTCTTCCACACCGTTAGGCCTAAAACTCTATCGAGCAAGAACAGTTGCGAACCATCGGGCGACCAGCGCATCCAGGAACTGCCGCTCAACGGCCCACGATAGATCTTAGGTATTTGCAGATCAGAGCCGTCCATAAGCATCTCTTCTCTCACCTCTCACCTCTTGCCACGCAGCCTGTACACACTGCTTCAGCAACAAGATATTCGTCAGCGGTCCAACGCCCCCAGGAGTCGGCGTAATAGCTCCCGCCACCTCGCGCACAGCATCAAAATCGACATCCCCTACGATACCACCTCCTGGTAACTCGTTGATCCCAACATCGATTACCACGGCACCCGGGCGCACCATATCAGCAGTGATCATGTTTGCGTGACCGGCAGCTACCACAAGAACGTCGGCCTGGCGAGTAAAGCCCGCCAGATTCGTAGTGCGTGAATGACACACAGTTACCGTCGCATTTTTTTGCAACAACATCATTGCCAGTGGCTTACCCACAACATTGCTACGTGAAATGATGACGGCTCGTCTGCCCACAAGCGGTGTTTTCCTGCGCTCAAGAATCTCCATCACAGCAGCGGCAGTCGCGGGCAGAAAGCTTGGCAAGCCCAGGAAGAGATTACCCGCGCTGCGTGGACTGATCCCGTCGATATCTTTACTCCAGGTAACCGTATCCGCCACCATCTCCTGTGAAAGTTGACCCGGCAAAGGCATCTGCACAATTATGCCTTGCACACTTTCATCGCTATCCAACTCAAGTAGCAATGCTTGCAGCTCACCAGGCAATGTCCGTGCGGGCAACTGCTCAAGTCTCGCCCGTAGCCCGACCTCATCGGCAATCCGGAGTATCGCCTTGCTGTACACTCCCGATGCTGCCTC
>WNFT01002388.1_pt1 | contig 16098 bp, 13 predicted proteins | sample 5400191 | NCBI WGS metagenome assembly WNFT01 (sample SAMN13153359, study PRJNA577476) | soil metagenome | isolation source: 80 cm saprolite under Madrone tree | place: USA:California | collected 2016-06-14 | reverse complement strand
CGGTGGAGTCGCTCGAGCCCGAGATCGTGGACAAGCTGCCCGGGTTCAAGCGCCGGATGCAGTGGTTCATCGACCACCATCCGGACTTCCGCGATCACGTCCAGGAGGTGGAGGAGCCGGGGCGCGGGATCCGGCGGCTGCTGTCGATCGTGACCCGCGAGCAGCTGCCGAAGGTCCTGCACTGCATGCTCGATGAGGGCGAGTTCCTCTCCCCGTTCGGTATCCGGGCCCTCTCCCGCCACCACGCGGACCATCCCTTCGTGGAGCAGGTGATGGGCGTCGAGTACCGGGTGGCGTACGAGCCGGCCGAGTCCGGCACCGGCCTCTTCGGCGGCAACTCGAACTGGCGGGGGCCGATCTGGTTCCCGGTCAACGTGCTCTTGATCGAAGCGCTGCAGAAGCTCGACCACTTCTACGGCGACAGCATGAAGGTGGCGTGCCCGACCGGCTCCGACCAGCTCATGCCGCTCCGGGAGGTGAGCGCGGAGCTGGAGCGGCGCCTCGTGCGGATCTTCCGGCGGGGCGAAGACGGGCGGCGGCCGGTGCTGGGCGGCGTCGAGAAGTTCCAGACCGACCCGCACTGGCGCGACCTGATTCCGTTCCACGAGTACTTCAACGGCGACACCGGGGCCGGGGTGGGGGCGAGCCATCAGACCGGCTGGACCGCCCTCGTGGCCAAGCTCCTGCAGCAGCTCGGCGACGGCACGGGGCGACGGGGTCGCGATCACGCGGCGGGAGGACACGGGCAGGGTTCGGCCCAAGCAGTTCTGCGCCCTCGTGGGTGAGGACGCGCTGCTCACCGAGACGCGGCGACGCGCGGCCCGGGCGGTGCCCGCGCACCGGACCCTGGTCGTCGTCAACCGCGAGCACGAGCGCGTGTACTGCGGGCTGCCCTCGGTCGACTTCTCGCGGCAGGTGCTGAGCGCCCGGCCGGACCGCCTCGCGGTCCTGCCGGCGCGGGGAGTACACTGGAGCGATCTGGGCGATCCCGACCGCGTGCTGGCCACGCGGCGGCGGGCCCGGACGATGCCAATGCGAGAGTTGAACCCGGTGTCGATCTCGGCCTGACACGCGCGTGGCGATGCCCACGGCGGTCGACCAGGAGCAGGGTCCGCTCGAGCGGCTGGCCACCTGCGCGCTCGGATACGTTCGCGACGGGATGCGGGTCGGCCTCGGCTCCGGCCGGGCCGCATCGGCGTTCGTGCGCGCGCTGGGGGCGAGGGTCCGGGAGGGACTCGCGGTGCGAGGCGTGCCGACGTCGGAGAATACCGGGCGACTGGCCCGGGACCTCGGCGTGCCGCTGGCGGGCCTCGACGACGGCATCGTCGACCTCACGGTCGACGGGGCCGATGAGGTCGATCCGCGCCTCGACCTGATCAAGGGCTACGGCGGCGCCCTGGTGCGGGAGCGGATCGTCGCGGCGGCTTCGCGCCGGGTCGTCATCCTGGTGGGGCGCGAGAAGCTGGTGCCGGTGCTCGGGACTCGGGGTCGGCTGCCGGTCGAGGTGGTGCCGTTCGCCGCCCCGTTGACCATACGCGAGCTGGCCGATCTCGGATGCCGGCCGGTGCTGCGGATCGAGGAAGGACGGCCGTTCGTGACCGACAACGGCAACTGGATCGTGGACTGTGGGGTACGGCCCATCGAGGCACCCGCAGCGTTTGCCCGGGACCTCCGGGCACTGCCCGGAGTGGTGGACACCGGACTCTTTCTCGGCGTGCCGGACCTGGTGCTGGTGGCCGATGGCACGGTCATCCGGGAGATGAAGCGAGGAGACCCGCCGGCGTGAGAGGGCTGCGGCAGCGGTGAGGGCGATCCGGCGGTATCCCGACGCCGAGGCGGTGAGCCGGGCGGCGGCCCAGGATCTCGTGGAGGTGGCGCGCGCGGCGATCGCGGCCCGCGGACGGTTCTGCGTGGCGCTCTCGGGTGGGTCGACGCCCCGCCGCATGTACGACATCCTCGCCGAGGCGCCCCGCTGGGCCCGGCTCGCGTGGGATCGCGTGGAGTTCTTCTGGGGCGACGAGCGCGCGGTGCCCCCCGACCACCCGGAGTCGAACTACGGGGCGGCCGCGGCGGCCCTGCTGAGCAAGCTCGACATCGCGCCCGAGCGCGTCCACCGAATCCTGGGCGAGCTGCCGGACGCCGAGGAGGCGGGCGGGCGCTACCAGGCGGAGCTGGCTCGCGTCTTCCCGGCGCCCGTCGACGGGCTGCCGCCGATCTTCGACCTGGTCCTGCTGGGCATGGGTCCGGACGGCCATACCGCCTCGCTGTTTCCGTATAGCCAGGCCCTCACCGAGCGACGCCGATGGGTCGTCGGCCACCACGTGGCCCGCCTCGGCAAGGCGCGGATCACCATGACGCCGCCCATCCTGAACCGGGCCGCCGAGGTCCGCCTGCTGGTGACGGGAGCCGACAAGGCCGGTGTCCTTCGCGAGGCCCTCCTCGGACCGCGGGAGCCGGAGCGCCTTCCGGTCCAGCTGGTGGCCCCCGAGGCCGGCCGCCTGGTCTGGATGCTCGATCGGGCGGCCGCCGCCGAGCTGCCCGCCGACCGTCCGGTCTGATCGAACCCGGCCGGCGACCGGCCGTGTCTAAGCCGCATGGAAGGGACCATGCGGCAGGCACTGCGGGGCCACTGGCCGGAATACCTGATGGAGGCCGGGCAGCTCGGTCTATTCATGCTGTCCGCCTGCGTATTCGCCACCCTTCTCTACTACCCGGGATCCCCACTCGGACAGGGTGTTGAGCACTCGCTGCTGAGGCGTCTCCTGATGGGGACGGCTATGGCTCTGACCGCGATGGCGATCATCTACTCACCTTGGGGTCGCCGGTCCGGCGCCCACTTCAACCCGGCGGTGACCCTGACCTTCTGGCGCCTCGGGAAGGTGTCGGCGTGGGACGCCGTGTTCTACATCGCCGCCCAGTTCATCGGGGGCGTGGCCGGAGTTCTCGCGGCCCGGGCCTGGCTCGGCACGCCGGTGGCGCATCCCGCCATCCACTACGTGGTCACGGGGCCGGGGCCGGCCGGACCCCTGGTGGCCCTGGGCGCGGAGGTCGCGATCTCTTTCGTGCTGATGCTCGTGGTCCTGACCGTCTCCAACAGCCGGGCGGCGGCGTGGACCGGCCTCTGCGCGGGGCTCCTCGTGGCCGCCTACATCACCTTCGAGGCTCCGCTCTCTGGCATGAGCATGAACCCGGCGCGCACGCTGGCGTCCGCGCTGCCCGCGCGTGACTGGAGGGCGCTCTGGGTGTACTTCATCGGCCCACTCATCGGGATGCTCGTGGCCGCCGACGTCTACCCTCTCCTGTCGCGGGGTCGCGAGGCGGTGTGCGCCAAGCTCTACCACCACCCGGGCTCGCGGTGCATCTTCCGCTGCGGGTACACGGATCGCCCGCCCGGGGGCGGGGTGACGCCGGGGCCCCGAGTCTCGACCGCGGTGGCCGGGGCTCTGTGGCTGCTCGCGCTGCTTGCGCTCGCGACCCCCGCGGTGCTGGCGCCGCCGGCCGCCGGCGCGGACGCGGGCGGGGTCCGGGAACTCGGCGCCGTCGGGCTGACCGTGTCGGACATGGAGCGGTCGGTGACGTTCTATCGGGACGTGCTCGCCTTCGAGAAGGTGTCGGACACCGAGGTCGCCGGCCCCGCCTACGAGCAGCTCACCGGCATCTTCGGGGCTCGCGCCCGGGTCGTGGTCATGAGGCTCGGCGACGAGCGCATCGAGCTGACCGAGTTCCGCCCGCCCCGCGGTCGGGCCGCGCCGGCCGACTCGCGGAGCAACGACGCCTGGTTCCAGCACGTGGCGATCATCACGAGCGACATCGAGCAGGGCTACCTCTGGCTCCGCCGGCACCGGGTGCAGCACGTCTCGCCGAGTCCGCCGCGGCTGCCGGACTGGAATGCCAAGGCGGGAGGCATCAAGGCCTTCTACTTCCGCGATCCCGATGGCCACCCGCTCGAGATCCTCGAGTTCCCGGCCGACAAGGGGGAGGCGCGCTGGCACCGGCCGAGCGATCGCATCTTCCTCGGCATCGACCACACCGCGATCGTGGTGACGGACACCGAGCGCAGCCTCCGCTTCTATCGGGACATCCTGGGCCTCCGCGTCGCGGGAGAGAGCCTGAACTGGGGCCCGGAGCAGGAGCGGCTCAACCACGTCTCCGGCGCGCGCCTGCGCATCACCACCCGCCGCGCCGCGACCGGGCCCGGGGTAGAGCTGCTCGAGTACCTCGCGCCACGTGACGGGCGGCCCGCGCCCGACGACGTGGCCGCGAACGACCTGGTGCACTGGCATACCACGGTGGTGACATCCGATCCGAGGGCGGCGGCCGCGCGGCTGCGAGGAGGCCGAGCGGTCTTCGTCTCGCGGGATCGGCTGGAGCTGCCCGACCGCGCCCGGGGCTTCGGCGCGGGTCTCCTGGCGCGTGATCCCGACCGCCACGCGGTGCGCGTTATCGGACCGGAGGGCCCCCGGTGACTCGGCGGAGTGTTTCTCTCGCCCGGAAAGGATGGCTGCCGTCATGACCTGCAAGGAAGCGATCGGCGTCCTCGCCGAGTACATCGAGGCGAGCCTGACGCCCGAGCTCGCCGACGAGCTCGAGCGGCACCTGCGTGACTGCGCACCGTGCCGCGCCTATCTCAGCACCTACCGGAAGACCCGCGAGCTGACCGGCGAGGTCGGGCGAGCGCCCATGCCGGAGGAGGTGAAGCAACGGCTGCATCGCTTTCTTCTCGATCGCCCGCGCCGCGCGGAGTAGGCCTAACCCAGCTCGTGGAGCAGGTGGGCGGTGGTGAGCACGCCCTGGTAGAGGTGATCGAGGCGCAGATGCTCGTTGGGGCTGTGCTGCCGGTTGTTGGCGTTGGCATAGGGCACCACGATGGTCGGCAGCTTCAGGATGTCGGTGAAGGCCCACAGCGGCACGCTGCCGCCCATGGTCGGCAGGACCACCGCGGGCTCGCCGCCGTGGGCTCGCTCCACGACCTCGATCACGCGGCGGGAGACCGGCAGGTCGGCCGCGGTCTTGGCCGGGTCGTAGCCCCGCTGCTCGACCACCCGGATCGCGCGCCCGCGCAGCTCGTCGGGAATCGGCGCGTCCGCCGACTCGATCACCGCGAAGCCCTGGCCCCGGATGTGCTCGAGGATGCGCCGGTACACCGTCTCCACGCGCTGATTCTTCACGAGGCGCGCGTCGAACGCCACCGTTGCCTGGTGCGGGATGATCGTCTGGGCTTCCTGACCGGTGAAGCCGCTCTTGAGGCCGCGGATCGTCAGGGTGGAGCGGAACATGAGCCGCTCGAGGTACTCGGGAGGGAGCGCGACGCCGAGCTCCCGCTCGATGGCGGCACGGTCCAGCGGGATGCGGCCCATGAGATCGCGCTCGGCCGCGGTGGGCGGCACCACGCCATCCTCCAGGCCCTCGACGAGCGGCGTGCCGTCGGGCGCCGCCATCGAGGCGAGCAGGCCCACCAGGCGCCAGGCCGGGTTGGGTACGCTGAAGTTGCCCGAGTGCACGTCGCGGCGGGCGGACTCGAGGGTCAGCTCGAGCGAGAGAATGCCGCGCGCGCCGAAGGCCACGGTGGGCCGGCCGCTGGCGTCCTTCGGCCCATCGGTCACCAGGACGAGGTCGGCGGCCAGCAGGTCGCGGTGCTGCTCGGTGAACGGACCGAAGTGCTGGCTGCCCATCTCCTCCTCGCCGTCGAAGATGAACTTCACCGCCAACCGGGGGGAGATGCCCCGCGCACGCATCAGCTCGACCGCGGTGAGGTGTGCCCAGATCGGCCCCTTGTCGTCGGAGGCGCCGCGGCCGTAGAGCCGATGGCGGGGGAGGGCCTCGTCGGCGACGTCGCCGAGCTCCAGCGCGGGGGCGCCCTCCTCGGCTGCGCCGGCCCGGAGGATGGGCTCGAACGGGGAGGGCTGGAGCCAGCCGGCCGGAGGAGCCGGCTTGACGTCGTAGTGACAGTAGATCAGGAGGGTGCGCTCGGCCCCCGGCATCGGGAGGGCTCCGTAGACCACCGGGTTGCCGCCCGTTTCCAGGACCTGGGCCTCGAGCCCGCGCACCCGCATGGCCCGGCTAAGCCACTCGGCTCCGGCCCGGACCCGGTCGGGCTTCTGGCTCACCGTATCGAGGCGGAGGAACTCGGTCAGCCCCTCCATGATGGGGCGGTGGCGGGCGATGACCGCCTGGCGGAGACCTGCCCAATCGGGAGGCGGGACGCTCATCGGCCCACATTACCGAGGGATGACGCTCTGCGCTAGTCCCTTTCGGGGGGCGCGCAAAATTGGACTATTCGGGGGTCTTCTAGGTAGAGTAGCGGCTCGCGTGACGGCCGGCTCGGTCCGGCCCCACGCCCCGATGAGCACGCTCTTCGATCGACTCGGCTTCAGGCGGACGCGACGCGCCCTGCTGGCGCTGCTGCTCGCGCTCGATCTGCTCGCGGTCAACGCCGCCCTCTTGGCGGTCGCGGCGGGGCCGGCGCTGGCCCAGCAGTCCGAGGCCGACGTCTTCGTGGCCCAGGCTATCCTCGCTTACGACGCCCGGCGCTACGACGAGGCCTTCTCCCTCCTCAAGGAAGCACTCGCCCAGGACCCCAACAATGTCGAGGCCCTCTACTACAGCGGCCTGGTCCTGATGGCTCAGCAGAAGACGGAGCAGGCGGTCGAGGTGCTGGAGAAGGCCCGGGCGCGGTCGCCACGGGATCTCTCGATCCAGTTCCTGCTCGGGGTCGCCTACTTCGCCCTCGAGCGCTACGACCAGGCGGAAGGTCCGCTCACCCAGGTCTTCAACGAGCGGCCCCAGACGGAGGGGGTCGGCTACTACGTCGGCCTGATCCGGTACCGGAAGAAGGACTACCAGGGCGCGCTGAAAGCCTTCCGCGCCGAGACCTCGAAAAACCCGAACATCCAGCAGCTCGTACGATTCTACTCGGGGCTGACCCTCGCCATCCTGGGCCTGCCCGAGCAGGCGGTGGCGGAGGTGGACGCGGCCCTGCGGCTGCAGACCGGCTCGTCACTCACCGGGCCGGCCGAGCGCATCCGCGACACGCTGGCCTCCGCCCGCGACGCAGAGCGGCGCTTCCACGCCGAGGTGCGGGTGGGCTTCCTCTACGACAGCAACGTGGCCGTGGTCCCGCAGCCGAGCCACGACCCGACCGCGGAATCGCTGCGGCGCCGCAAGACCGCGACGCCGGGAGAGCTGGGCGCCCTGCGGCTCGACTACGCCTGGCTGCGCCGTGGGCCCTGGGAATCGACGGTCACCTACTCGTTCTTCCAGACGTACAACAACCGGCTGCCGTCCTTCAACGTGCAGAACCATCTGGTGGCCGGCGCGCTGTCCTATCGCGCCGCCATCGGCTCGATGCCGTTCCAGGTGGGCGCGCAGTACTCCTGGGACTACCTCTCGCTCGGGGGCCACGACTTCTTGCAGCGCCACACCGCGACCCTGTTCGGGACGCTGGTCGAGAACAAGGGCAACCTGACCACCCTCCTGGCCCGGTTCCAGGACAAGGATTTCTTCGCCACGCCGGGGCAACTCCGCGACGAGGACCGCGACGCCAAGAACTGGATGGTCGGGGGCGCCCACGTCTTCCGCTTCGCGGAGGACCGGCACTACATCCGGGTGGGCTACCAGTTCGACTACGAGAACGCCGACGGGCGGAACTACACCTACGCGGGCAACCGCTACTTGGCCGGCGGGCAGTACACGCTCCCGTGGGGATCGACCCGGCTGAAGTACGACTTCGATCTCCACCAGCGTCATTACCTGCACGCCAACACGCTGCTGCCGGCGGTCAACCCGGGGACCCGGGAGCGCGAGGATCTCGAGCAGAACCACGTCTTCCGGATCGAGCAGGTGCTGGCCAAGAATCTGGGGCCGACCTCCATCGGATGCGCGGCGACCGCACCCTGTCCGCTCACGCTCGCCGCCGAGTACCAGCGGACGATCGCGGACTCCAACCTGGCGGTCTTCGCCTTCAACCGGAACGTCTGGTCGCTGACCCTGTCCTGGCAGTACTGAGCGGGAAAGGGGTGACTACGGCCCCTGCTTGACCTGCGCGCCGCCGGTCACCACGATCGCGGCCGAGCCCGCCGCGATGTTCAGGGTGTTGCCGGTCAGGTTCAGGATCGGGCTGCTGAGGATGATCGCCTGATTGAGCTGCACCCCGGCGGGCACGAAGACCGGCAACCTCCCGATCATCGCGCAGCCGTTGCCGCACAGGTTGTTCGTGATGTTGAGGGCGTTGCCGGTGCCGATGAAGTTGATGAGAGCGCCGGTCACGGTCAGGGACGACCCGCCGCTGAGATTCAGCAAGGCGCCGTTGGTGATGGTCAGCGTGCTGCCGTTGGCGATGCGGAAGAGATCCCCCGCGACCGTCATGCTGGCGCCGCCACTCAGGTTCACGCCGTGGCCCTGGATGGTCAGGCTACTCGCGGTCAGCGAGGCGAGCTGGCCGAGCTTCACGCTCGCGCCCGAGATGTCCGCGAGGCTGCTCCCGGTCGCGAGCGCCGCGCTGCGGGTCAGGCTCAGGAGCGGAGCGCTCGCGTTGACCAGGTCCATCACCGCGCCGGCGCTCACCGAGAGCAGCCCGCCCGCGCTGGCGGCCGTCGAGCCGACCAGATCCACGAGGGCCGAAGCGCCGCTGCCCACGAAGCCGCCGCCGGAGAGGCGCAGGAAATCGGACTGCAGACTGAGGACGCCTCCCTGGTCGTGGAACAGGGTGCCCACGAGGCTCACGCTGCTCCCCCCTCCGCTGAGGGTGAGCAGGCTCGTCGCGCTGAGCTGGGTGGGGTCGAGGTAGAGGAGCGGCGCGGTGCCCGTGCTCGAGAAGGTGGCGCCGCCCGAGATCTCCATCAGGCTCTGCCCGATCGTCAGCGAGCTGTTGGTGGCCTCGAGGATCGGCACCGCCGGGGCGTCGGTCAGGCCGCGCGATAGCGAGTAGAGGCTCCCGGGCTGGGTGACGGGCTGGCCGCTGAAGGAGAAGCGCGCGAGCCCGGTCGGCCCGCCCGGACCCCCCGCGCCGGGTTGAGACGGATTGCTCGCGATCATGGGAAGGACCGGAGCGTCCGTGATGCCCGGGGTGGTGGCGCCGCGCGCGCTCGGGGGCGCGGTGGGTCCGTTGCCATCGCCGCCCGCGCCGGCCCCCGCTACCTCGGGAGCCAGGAACTCCGCGACCGCCACCGCCTTCGCGTGCTCGCGAGTGGTCACGCTCTGGATGAATTCGCTCGGCCCTTCCGCGATCTGGGGCGCGGCGTGCAGCCCCACGAACACCTGCTCGGCCGCGGTGGGCGACAGCGGGACGAGGGCCGACGGCTCGCTCCCGGTCCGGCTCCAGCTCTCGAGCGCGCCGACCTGTGCGGGCGGAGCGCCCGGATTCTTGGGGTCGGAAACCTCGACCAGGCCGTGGAGCACGTGGACCTTGGTGGTGTACCGCGGGGCCCCGGCGGAGCCGCCCGGCTCGGCAATCAGCTCCACGACCAGCACCGTGCCCCGGATCGCCGCGATGGCGTTGGGAGTCCGGATCTCGATCACCTCGCCGGGGCGCATCCGCTGGCGCAGGACGCCCATGGCGATCTTGCCGGAGGAGAGGTCGATGGTGGAGCGGCCGGTGTCCTCGGTGATGGTGAGGGCGGAGAGCTCGCGTACGGTGACGAGCGCCTTGCCGCCGAGGAGCACGCGGACGATCGAGCGCTCGGCGGTCGAGATCCGGTCGCGCAGGAAGACGTCGTCCTTGAAGCGGAGAGCCCGGGGGGTCGACAGGGAGGCTCGTGCCACCGTCGCGTCGCCGGCCAGCGTCGTCACGACCCCGATGTTCCGGCTCGAATCGCCGGCGGTCTGCGCCGCGACGTGCGCGGGCCAGACTGCCAGCAGGAGCAGGACGGGAACGAGTCCCTTCGAGCGTTTCATGGCCTTGACTAGCCTCCGTGCACGGGTTGCGTGGTCGTGCTGACGCGCTGCCGCGTATCAGAGGTAGCAAGGCTGCTGCCACGAGAGGGTAGTTGGAGCGCGGTGGAAAGGCTTGAAAAATGAGGCGTGCGGTGGTTCCGGATGGGGCCCGCCCGCAAATGCTGACGAGCCCCGGACGTTTTCTGTCCGGAGCCCGCGCTACTTCGGCGGCTACATCCCGTTGATCGTGACCTTCGTGCCCGCTCCGTCGACGCGGATCACCGCAGCATTCGGCGCGACGTTGAGGGAGCCGAGGCCGCTGTTCTTGATCGCGCCCGCGATGGTCACGTTGCTCGCCAGGGCGCCGTTGGTCAGGCTGACTGGAAGCCCGCCGATGGTGGTGCAGGGGCAGAGGCTGTTGGCCACAGACACCATGTTCCCGCCGGTGCCGCCGAAACCGATGAGGGCGCCGTTCACGCTCAGCATCGACCCGCCACTCAAGCTGACAAGGGGACCGTTCAGGAGCGAGAGAGTGCTGCCGTTGACCAGACTGAAGAGATCGCCGGTCACCCGAAGCGCGCTGCCACCGGCGAGATTGAGCGCGGCGCCGGCGGCGACGGTGAGGGCACTGCGGTCCAGCCTCACGAGTGAGCCCAGGCTCGTCACGGCGGCCTGGTACGAGAGCTGGATCGTGTCCGCCGCGGTGGTCATCTGCGTGCCGTTGCGCAGGGCGAGGAGCGGGGCGGTGGCCTCGAGCAACGCATTGTCAACGCGCACGGCCTGGTAGGCGCGGACCGTCGCCTGAGACGTGTCGAAGAGGGCGCCTCCGGTCCGGAGCGGCTGGTCGGTGCCGAGGGTCAGTCCGGTGCCGGCATCGGTCGCGGCATTGATTCCGGCGATCTCGAAGATCGGCAGGCCGAAGCTGCCGAAGCTGTGCGTGCCACCCACGAGCTGGACGAGTGGATCGGTCGTCGTGCTGACGAGGCTGCCGCCCTGGATGGCGCTCACCAGGCTGAACGGAACCGTCAGATCACTGTTCGTCCCCTGGAGGAGCGGACCCGCGAGCCTGACCCGGCCGCCGCAGCAGACGATCATCAGGGAGTCGAGGGTCTGCGACGTGCCGGAGAGGCGGAGCAGCGGATCGCTCCCGCTTCGGGTGAGCGTGTCTCCGGGCCCGAGGAAGTACAGCGGCGGGTCCGCGATCACCGATACGTCGTCCAGCCCGAGAAAGCCGGGGTCGTCGCGAAAGCCGAGCTGGAGGGTCGTGGACGATCCCGTTGCGACCTCAGTGAAGCTGAGCGGCACGTAGCCCGCGGCGGGCATATTGACCTGCGAGAAGAACGTCTGACCGCCCCAGGATGCGGAGAAATCGTTGGCGAAGAAACCGTCGCTCCGGAGCGCGAACGAAACGATGTAGGCCTGTCCCGGGGTTGTCGCCAGGGTCTGCGAGAGGATCCCGTCGGAGCCGACCGGGCCGAGGGATGCGCCGAACGTTCCGCTGTTCACGTAGAACGAGGAGTTGGTCACGCTGGTGAAGCCCAAATTGCCGGATCGGGTCCAGCCGGTGAAATCGCCGGTCTCGAATCCGCCGTTGGCGACCAGCCCGAATCCTCCTCCGCCTCCGCCTCCGCCTCCGCCACCACCCGGTCCGGGATTCGATACGGGCGGAGTACCGCCCGGAAGATTGCCGCCCGTGCCGGTGAGCGCGTTAACCGGCGCGATGACCACCGAACAGCAGCCGGGCGTGGGAGCCGGCAGTATGGGAGGCGGAGGGCCGGTCACGAACTGCGCGACCTGGATGGCCTGGACGGCCTGGGTTTGGAACACGCCGTTCACGAAGGTCGGGTCCGGAGAGCCGAACGCCTTCGTGTTCGCCTGCACGGTCACCGCTGCGTTCCGCTCGGCCTGGCTGACCGGTCCCACCTGCCCGTTCTTCCCACCCTGGCCGGGCGGGAGCGGGTTGGTGGCCCCTCCGGCGTACTGGTACGTGCAGTCTCCGGCATGGCAGATGGCGGTGGTCAGGTTCTGGACCGAGTCGTAGGCAACCGCGAGAATGCTGCCCCGCACCGCGGCGACCGCGTTCGGGGTGCGGATCTCGATGGACTCGCCCGGGCGCATTCGCTGCTTCTGCACCGCCAGCACGACCTTGCCACTGGGCAATGTGACCACCGCCCGGCCCGGCTCCTCGCTGATCGTGACCTCGGACAACTCGCGAACGGTGAGGATCGCCTTGCCGCCCAGCAACACCCGCACGAGCGAGTTCTCCTGGGTGTTGATGCGATCGCGGCCGAAGACGTCGTCCTTGAACTTGAGCGCGAGCGGCACGGTGAGCGCGGGGCGCGCGACGGTGGCGCGCCCGTCGATCGTGGTGACGACACCGACGGCGTCGGAGGTTTGCGCGGCGGCCGCGACCGGTTGGAGAGCCGCCGCCACCACTGCGAGCACTGCGATTGCCGTCCAGCGTGTCATCGTTTCCGCCTCCGTACCGACGAGAGATTGTGTCTCGGCCCACGACCGAGTGCCTGATTATGCGTGGAGCGTTGGGCCCGCGCAAGGAGAAGCGCGTGCTAGAATCCGCTCTGCGTAGCGACCGGTCGTGGCGGGAAGACCGGTCGTGGTCCAGAGGCCAGGAACGCGCACAAGTTGCGCTCTGCGGGCGGCCTCGCGTGGGGTGATATCATCGCAGCTTGAGGAGCCTGAGCAGACACACTCATGTTCGACATCGGCCTGCAAGAACTGGTTCTCATCTTCGTCATCGCCCTCCTCGTCTTCGGGCCGAAGAACCTTCCCCAGCTGGGTCGATCCCTCGGGCGCGCGATGCGCGAGTTCCGGCGCGCCAGCGACGAGTTCCGGTCCACGATCGAGACCAACCTCAAGATCAACGAGCCGGATCCTCTCCCGGAGCCGCCGACGGCCACCGCGCTCGAGGCGGCCCCGGTGGCGGTGGCGACGACCGAAGCCTTGCCGGAGTCGACCCTGAACCCGTACGACACCCCGGCCATTCCGGTCCCGGAGGGCGAGGCCTACGTGGCCCAGCGCGGCGGGAAGCTCTTTCATGGTCGCGACTGCGGCTGGCTCCGGCGGATCGCCGAGCCGGAGCGGGTCTACTTCAAGCGCGTGGCCGAGGCGCGGGAGGCCGGGTTCGCGGCCTGCCCATCCTGCGAGCCCTGGGAGCCCGCCGGCTAGCCCCCTTTTTTTCCTTGCCGAACTCAACGGGTGTTGACTATCATCCTGTTGAGGTTCGATCGCGAGAGGGGGACCACGGTGCGAGAGATGACGGCCCGGCAGAGCGAGGTGCTCGAGTTCATCCGCGTCTTCGGAGAGCGGCACGGCGTGCCGCCCACGGTTCGCGAGATCGGCGAGAAGTTCGAGTTCACGGCCCGCGCTGCCTTCGACCACCTGCGGGCGCTCGAGCGGAAGGGGATGCTCGAGCGGCGGGTCACCGGCAAGCGAGCGTCCCGTACCTTGGTGCTCCCCAGCCAGAAGGGACCCCGGCGGCTGGACCCGATCGGGATCCCGCTGGTCGGCCGGATCGCGGCGGGCCTGCCGATCACCGCGGTCGAGAACCACGAGGAGACGATCCCGCTCCGGCCGGACTGGCTCGGCACGGGCGGGCAGGAGGTCTTCGCGCTGCGGGTGAGCGGGGACAGCATGATCGACGCGCACATCGTCGACGGCGACCTCGTGCTGGTCCGCAAGCAAGAAACGGCGGGGAGCGGGGACATCGTGGCGGCCATGCTCGACGGCGAGGCCACCGTGAAGCGCTTCGGCCGGGAGGGCGGCGCGATCGTGCTGCGGCCGGAGCACCCGACCATGAAGCCCATCGTGGTCGAGTCGGGACGCGGGGAGTTCCGCATCCTGGGCAAGGTGGTCGGCATCATGCGTCAGATCTGAAAGGAGCAGGTGATGCGACGAGTGGTGATGATGACACGGAGCAGGAAGCGGCGGCCGATCACGCGCCGCGACTGGCGGAGCGTCGCGCGCCGCCGCGGTCGCTCGAGGGTCTGGATCGGCTCGCGCCCGCGCACCGGCACGGCCCGCCCCCTTTTTTTGGCCCTGAGAACTCAACAGATGAGGAGGCCGCGGCCGAGCGAGTGGCTCGGCGCGGCCGCGATGCTGCTCGGCGTGGCCTCGTGGGGCGTGCTGGCGGCCCTGCTCGCGGCCTGAGGCCGCGAAGGACGGAGATCAGGCCGAGTCCAGCGGCTCCCACGGGCGCACTGCGATGAAGAGGGCGAGCAGCTCGCCGTCCAGGGCTCCCGCCTGTCGCTCGTGGCCGAGGATGTCGAGCGCACGCTCCACCGGGACCGCGGGCTTGTAGGGCCGGTCGCGCGCGGTGAGGGCGTCGAAGATGTCGGAGATCGTCATCATCCGCGTCTGGACGGGGATCTCCGGCGCGCGCCATCCCGCGGGATAGCCCGAGCCGTTGAGCTTCTCGTGGTGGGAGCGGGCGATCTCCGGAATGCGCCGTAGCTCTTTCGTCCACGGGATCTGCTTGAGGAACTGGTAGGTGTGGACGACGTGCGACTGGATCTGGCGGTACTCGTCCGGGGTCAGGCTCCCGCGGGGGATCGAGAGCACGCGCGCCTCCTCCGGCGTGATCAGGGTCAGGGACTCGCCGAGGTGGTCGGGGAACGGCCGCCCGGCCAGGTCGAGGAGTCCGGCCGAGACGTCGTCCGCCATGACGGTGGGCTCGTTCGCGGCGCCGACCGCCTTCAGGTGCACGTCGAGGTCGGCGAGCACCGTGGCCAGCTCCGCATCCCATTCGGCACAGCGGTCCGCGAAGGCGTCGCGGCCGTGCTGGAGCAGCCACTCCGTCTTCCGCCGCGCGTGGCGCAGTTCGAGCCCACGCCGGATGATCTCGCCGCGCTGACGGATGAGATCGAGCTGGCCCGGGGGCAACTTCTTGGCCTTGATCAGCACGTCCTCCCGCACGCCCACCTTGCCGAAGTCGTGGAGGAGCGAGGCGTAGCGGATCTCCTTCATCTCGTCCGCGGAGAAGCGGACCTCCCGGAAGGGACCGTGGTCGGCGCGATCGACCGCGGCGGCCAAGGCCACCGTGAAGTCGGCGACCCGGAAGGAATGGCCGGAGGTCGTAGGGTCCCGCGACTCGATGGCGGTGACCGAGGCCTGCACGAAGCCCTCGAACAGGGTCTGGATGGACTGGTAGAGGCGGCTGTTCTCGAGCGCGACGGCGGCCTGCGACGCGAGTGAGGCGGCGAGGCTGCGAAAGTGCTCGGGGTAGGGAACGACCGCGGCCCCGACGACGGCGGCGGTCCCGAGGGTCACCGAGGCGTCCCGCTTGCAGTTGATGAGCTGCAGGACGCCGATCACGGTGCCCTGGGGCGTGGCCATCGGCACCACCAGCATCGACCGGGTGCGGTAGCCGACGCGCTCGTCGAACTCCCGGTTGATCTGGAACGGCGAGCCGGGCGGCAGCACGTAGGCGTCGTCCAGCTGCAAGACCGACGAGGTCAGGGCCACGTGGCCGGCGACGCTGGCCGCGTCGATCGGCAGGGTGAACTCGGTGAACGGCACGTGCACCGAGTCGTTCTGGGCGAGCTTGAACCGGAGCCGCGCGGGCCCGTCCGGCGACTCCTCCACCAGGTAGACCGAGCCGGCGTCGCTGCGGGTGATCTCGCGCGCCTTGCTCAGGATCAGGGTGAGCAGGGCGTCGGTGTCGCGCTCGGCGGAGAGGCTGACCCCGATCTGGTTGAGCTGCTCCATCTCTCGGCGGGCGGTGTCGGCCTCGCGGCGGGCCCGGGCGTGGTCGCATGCATTGCGCAACGTGACCGCCAGCACGTCCGGCGCGGGCGGCGTCGTCACGTAGGCGTAGCATTCGGCGGGCGGCGTCGCGCCCGGGGCGACCAGCGCCACCACCGGAAGATCGGGCGCCCGCGAGGCCAGGTCGGCCGCCGCGCGGCCATCGCCCGCGGTGAGGTCGACCAGCGCGACGGCGCCCTCGTCGGGCCCCGGTCGCGGAATCCCGCGCGCGGGCAGCGGCATCGCCTCGAGATCGCCGGAGAGCGCGGAGAGCAGGGAGGCCGCCGGGGAACCCGCCGGGTACCAGACCACTCGGCGTGGCATGTATCGAGCGTAGGACTCACCTCGGCGGTGTGTCAAGGTTGCTTGACCGCCTCGCGAGCGGGCCGCTAGAATCCTTCGTCTATGACCACGCGAGTTTCCACCGGAAGTCCGAAGCTCGACGAGATGCTGGGTGGGGGCCTGCTG